>Ga0247843_1000120_pt1 | contig 172024 bp, 148 predicted proteins | sample LaCruzMarch2017__FD_192420 | JGI IMG/M metagenome (GOLD analysis project Ga0247843, IMG submission 192420) | Freshwater microbial communities from meromictic Lake La Cruz, Castile-La Mancha, Spain - LaCruzMarch2017_8m | ecosystem: Environmental > Aquatic > Freshwater > Lake | place: Spain... | reverse complement strand
GAACTCCCAAATGCAGAGACCGTGCTCGCTAGCTTGCAGTCTTGGTTCGATGACTACAACGACGTTGCACCGCATCAAGGATTGAAGATGAGATCGCCAAGAGAATTTAGAAGTGCTAACTCAAACAAACAGGTGTCCGGTTAAACGGGGAGCATTCCACTGCATTGTTTTTTCATACGCATTCCTGAACCTATCGCGACCGGTGTCTGTCACTTCCTCTAAACCAATAGAAAGCCGAATTGCATACGACTCAAACACGTCATTAAATCTCTTGGTTTGGAAACTTCGTTTCGCACACTTTAATGCAATAAATTGATTTTCAATAAAGGAGAAAAAATAGCCTTCATGAGGGAGGTTATCTGACTTAGAGGAATTCACCGTCGCAGTGGTTGGAATTAAGTTCCAATTCTCGTCATGACCAATGAATGACCACGGCAAGAAATGATCAAGCGAGATTTTCTCCGGTTGGAGAATTGCGCCAGAGTATATACACCTAAACTCATTTCCCTCGGCCGCAACAGCAATCATGATGTCTTTCCAGAACCTTGTTTGCGCGTTGAGTGACTCGCGTTCGAGTGGGCGAAAAAGCTTCATATGCAATTCAGGTGGAGTTAACCCCATGTCAACGGACACCTCAACTCGCCATTAACGACTCCCTAAACTCCCTCGGGCTTTTCATGTTCAAGCCCCTGTGTGGTGCATTCTCGTTGTAATCCCAGAGCCACTCAAGAACTTGTCTCGCAACTGTGGTTCCGTCAGGTAATCTCGAAACGTACACATAATCGTGCTTAAAGCGCTTTATAAAGCCTTCTGCGAGTCCATTTGATTCAGGGCAGTAAGAAGGCGTGGTGCAAACCTCGAAACCCAGCTCACGGCCAAATTCAACAGTTTTTCGGCTTGTGTATTGGGGGCCGTTGTCGCTCAGCCACTGGATGGGCTTAGAAAGTTTTTTTATGCCTCCCAACCGGCTTTCGACGGACTTCAGCATGAGATTCCGAATCTCCTCGCCAGTGAGGCCATTTGTCGTCGCATATGCTGCGATTATTTCTCGGTCGCAGCAATCTATCACAAAGGCAACTCGAACAAGATCTCCATTCCAGCAACTGATGTGGAATATATCACTTGCGTAGCGCATGTCACTCGTCAGCGTAGCGATTTTCCCATCATGGGTGCGTGTTGGTTTGGGGCCGAACCGTTTCAGAAGAAGGTTCTCTTCGCGCATGAGTCGGTAGACTCTTTTGTGATTGACTGTGGTGGAACCATCTTTGCGAAGTTGTCGATTCAGAATTGCAGTTACGCGAGGATATCCATATCCCGGGCGCTCATCGCAGATCTTTCGAATGCGCTCTTTGAGGGGTAGTTCCTTGTCTTCAATTTCCAATGATTTTGCAGCGCCAGAGGCTGACAATCTGCGCATCAGATTCGAGCGGGAAACCTCAAGAACTGCAGCGACGCGCTTTATTCGAAACCTTCCACTCCGTGCAATGGTTTCTGCGAAATCAGTTTTTTTTCGCGTGCAATGCGAACTGCTTCCTTGAGGATTTCGACCTCCTCGGTCTTCCTGCCTAAAATACGCTCGAGCGATTTAATTCGATTCTGCATTTCCTTCATCTTTGAAACGGCAACCACATCTTCTTCCGAAGTCACGCTTTCAAGTTCACCCTGTTCCATCAGCTTTCTCCAAGTGAAGAGCACTGAAGGAGCGATACCATGTTCACGAGCGACCGACGATACCGAGTTCCCAAAGAGCCGCGTCTTGTTGACGATCTCTATTTTGTCATGAGGGCTGAATCGTCTTCGGCGCGCCACAGCCGTGACAACCTGGATACCCTCCTTACTTCTAGAATTACTCATACTGACCTTTAACCTCTCCTAACGGGGTGTCCGATTCCCGTGGGGTTAACTACAGAATCATTACAAACGCCGTTGTCTTTTTTTGAAGGAATAAAAGACTGCATATTACAAAACCAGAACGAGGGTAGTCATTAAAAAAGAAATATTTCATCGCAGCCAAAGTCATTTTCAAAATCTCACAATAATTCTAGAATATTAGCAATAGTCAAGAACATTTTGTCGATATCAATAAAATCAAACCCAAACGGCGCGTGAAGCTCCTTCCTAAAGAAAGAGTCAACTCACGACTCTCTGTAAACCCATCCAACAGAGTCAATCACTCTATCGGCAGAGTTTAAAAGTATCCCAAACTGATACCTAGAGTGCTGAAATCTGAAACAGTTGAAACTCAAGAGCAATCCCAATTGCGATGCGAAGTAAATGACCTTACGAGACAATTGAAATGGCTCCAGGAGACAATTATGAAAGCAGAAATTCTAGCAATACGACCAGAGGATTTCCGGCATCTCCATGCAATCACAAAGTCTATTGCGACCCCGAATCCGAAGATTTATTGGAGCGATTTGATCTTGACGGCAATCGTTTCCTGGACGTCGCTGTTCATCGCGTTGTGTAGCCCTCGGCTCAGTTACGTTCAGGTTTTCGCCACTTTTTTTTCAGGTGCCGCATTCTATCGCGGTGTAAATTTCATCCATGAAATTTCGCATCATCCCCGCAATTTACGCCATTTCACAGTTGCCTATAATGTTTTATTCGGATTTTACGCGCGCATACCTGCATATTTTGGCAATTCGCATGCAGATCATCATTCGGTGCGAAAATTTGGTACTCAGCTCGATCCTGAGTACGAAATCTGGTCGCAAAGACACCCGCTCAATGTATTGCGCCCTTTGATTGCAAGTTTTATATCTCCGTTCCTCTTGTTTTGCAGAATCGCCATTATTCCTGTCATTTATATTATTGCTGGAAAATCTTTTCAAATAAAAGTGATAAGAAGATTTTCTTCGATTGTTATGAATTTTGATTATCAATATTCGAATACACAACCTAAAGTTTTAACAAAGGTGCGGAACCTCGATCTGGCTGCGATGGCATTTACGTGGACAATCATTTCAATATGGGTTCACTTCAAAATGCCTACAGATGCTCTCGTCATTCATTACCTCACTCTTGTGTTGGGAAATATGCTCGGATCGTTTCGGGCTCTTGGGGTGCACAGATACACTTCAGGCTTCGCAGAGCAAAACGCTCAACAACAATTTCTTGATAGCGTTTCAATTCGCGAGACCCTGTTTTCATCAATTTGGGCCCCTCTCAACTCTAACTTCCACAGCATACATCATTTGCTTCCTCACCTTCCGTATCATTCGATGTTGGAGGCAGATCGCATTTTACAAAACGATCCTCTCCTTCAAAAGTATTATCTAACGACGGTAGAGAGCTCTCTGTGGGCAAGTTTATCAGCGCTGTATAAGCGCGCTAGGCTTAATCAACTCGAGCGAGTGCAGAGAAGTTGATTAAACAAGAGCAAAATTTCTGCTTGAGGGGGAAGAATCAGACAATTGAATCGGCTGTCATCGATTCCAAAGAACAATTCCAACTCAAAATCTTTCTGCAAAACAAGCCTAGGCCCGGCGATGCCCAAAAAACTCCGTTCGTCGATCATGTCTTTCAAGGTTTCCATGCGAGTTCGTCGCAATATTCAAAAGAATGGTTGAGTCCCCGTCGTTCGAGCTCACTCTATTCCCGCTGGTCAAAAATCGTAAAAAGCGGACGTCTTGAGCGTATTCTCTCGTAGGTGGAGTTGCCAGTAACGGTTCTAAGCACTCTTTAAACAAAATTTAAAAAGGAACACTTGATTTCTCTCACCTAGACGTCAAAGATCTGATCAGACCTGTCAGAATTTGAAAGGATACTCGAAGCATGCAACTCGCCCATCATTTGTTCAATTTTTCAAACACTCTTATTTTACCGTTTTGGACAATGTTGATATTTTTCCCAAAATCTGATCTCACTCGAAAATTATTTGCGAATAGAACCTTCAATCCAATGCAGCTCCTAGCGATTCTATACGCAATCATGGTTGTGCCGGCTTTGCTCTCATCGCCCGAAATTTTGCAAGCCCTGGCTAATCCGACTCTGGAGGGAATTCAATCAATGATGTCTTCACCCAGTGGCGCTGCAGCAGGCTGGGTTCATTATCTCTGCTTCGATCTTTTTGTGGGTGTTTCTGTATGGAAGAAAGCAACCGAAAAGCAACAGAGCTTTCTGTGGGTCAGCATCGTTCTTCTGCTGGTTTTGATGTTTGGCCCTCTGGGTTGGCTCATTCACGAATTGGCGTCGCTTCGTAAACAAGCAAAACCAGAAATTCAATAATATTGAGCAATCTGTTAAATCTTCGACCAAATGGCTCATGACGTGAGCGAAGGTCAATCACAAATACTCTTTTCTTTCGAGGGATGGCCGACGTCTCGGGTGGATCATCTAGCTCGCCGCTCTTCATTCCTAAAACAGGCGAAGTGCGTGGAGTGCTGGTGGGTGGCTAGAATGATTTTTTATGGGACGAGATGAACAGTTGCAGTCGAACTCGGGTGTGTACCGAGGATTCCTGCCAAAGTGAAACATTCACCCGAGCCGACGCAATAATTCGACTTATGAATTTATAATTGATTGAATGCGAAGAAAATAGAATCCTTCTTACGGCACGAACTCAGCAATATCCATAAATCTGTGCTGCCCACGATTGTCGATCTCAAGAACCCTGTTTGCCAGTGAGCTGATAAAATCGATATCATGACTCACAAAAATCAAGGAGCCCGGGAAATCCTTCAGCCCATCGTTGAGAGCAGTAATACTTTCAAGATCGAGATGGTTGGTTGGTTCATCAAGAATCATGACGTTTGCTCCATCCATCATGAGTTTTGAAAACAACACGCGCGCCCTCTCCCCACCGCTCAAGGCCTCGGTTTTTTTATCTTGCTCAGGACCACGGAACAACATTCTGCCTAAAAAGCCCCGCACATATTCATGAGGTTCATTGGGGGCAAAAGTTGTTAGCCACTCGAAAGGAGTGGTTCGTGGAGGCAGAGCCTCTTTATGATCTTGAGGAAAATATCCGACTTGGGCGCTGACTCCCCAATTCAATTTTCCGGCATCTGGTTCCAGCTCGCCAACCAACAGCCTGAGAAGAGTTGTTTTTCCAACCCCATTAGGACCAATAATTGCGAGACGATCGCCTGGGTTTAAATACAAATGCAGATCTCGATAAAGTGTTTTGGCTTGCGTTTCACCTTCGAGCGGAGGAAACGTTTTGCTCAGCCCCTCGACCTGTAAAAGTTGCTTGCCGAGCTGTTTGTTCGGCTTGAACATAAATTTTGGATACATGCGCCTCGAAGGAACAATTTCCTCGACTTGTTTTTCGAGCTTCTCGAGAAGTTTTTGTCGGCTCGAAGCCTGACTACTCTTACTTGCATTTGCACTGAAACGAGCAACAAACGCTTCCAATTCGGTTTTCCGTTTGTCGAGCTTCATGTTCGAAAGTTCTTTTTGCTCGATTGCCAATTGGCTCGCTGCCATAAAGTATTCGTAGTCACCCGTATAGAAATTTATGGTGTTGCGATCGATGTCGGCAATGTGTGTGCACGTAGAATTTAAAAAGTGACGATCATGCGAAACAATGAGAGTTATTGCTTGACGCAATTTAATGGTGTTCTCTAACCAGCGTATACTGTGAACATCGAGGTTGTTTGTGGGCTCGTCGAGCAGAAGAATATCGGGCTTTGGAAAGAGACATTGCGCGAGAAGGACCCGCACTTTGTAGCCGCCGGCAAGCGTTTTCATTTTGTCATCGTGTTGTGAGGTCGGAATTCCTAGTCCCTCAAGCAACTGCGCAGCCACGACGTCCGCATCGTATCCGTCGTTTTCAGCCACAACCATCTCTAGTTCGCCAAGCCTGTCGTTTTCGGCATCGGTGAACGTTCCTCGATTGTAGATTTCTTCCTTTTCCTGCATCGCATCCCACAGGGGCCTATTGCCCATAATGACGGTGCCGATGATTGTTTGTTCATCGTATTCGAAGTGGTCTTGTTTGAGGAATCCAAGTCGAAGATCTTTTCCGAATCCCACATCACCCATGTCAGGCTCGAGAATTCCTGCGATAATTTTCAACAATGTGGACTTTCCGGCACCGTTGGCTCCAATGATGCCGTAGGTACACCCCATATTGAAGCGCGCGTTAATGCTTTCAAAAAGAATTTTTGCGCCAAAACGCATTGTCAGATTGTTCAAAGTAATCATGTGTTGTCCCGGGAATGCAAAACAGACGGACCTGGCCGCAATTATCTTTGGGACGTTACATCAACTTATGGAGAAAACAAAAAAATTGCCGCAGAAACGAAAGATTCTGCGGTAACCAAGACCAAGCAGGTCAACACAACTGCAACATCAACAGGCAAAACCAGCAAAATACAACAACAGCAACCACAACAATAGGATGTACAGCAATAACCTGAAGTCTACCCTTCTTGTCGGCGCTCCTCATCGATGAACTTTGACTTTTAAGTTCAAGTTAAAGTTGTTCAAAATAATTTGCATCTTAAAAACAGATGGTTTCACAAGACAGCCAAGCAAAGAATGCTGATTGAAAAACAATTGTCAGCACCTTTCCGGCTCAACAACGTGCTGCCAAAGTTGCATTGGGAGGTACAGACCATGACAACCGCCCTTCTTCCTGCCCTCATTTTGATCAATTTGAGCCAAAATACTCTCAGCTATCTCGAATTCAACCAAACCATTCGCAGCTGGAACATTGGAACTGCCCGTCCGGGAAAAGTCACCCCTACCGGATGGTTTGAAGTCTTGGAAAAAGAACTTTGCCCGCCATTTTTTGGACCGAGCGGGCACCCTACCTTTATTCCAGGATGCGCCCCGACGAACCCGTTTGGAGAAAAGATCCTTTGGTTCATTGGGCACAGCTTCGGAATTCATGGAACCAATCAGCCCTGGCTCATTGATTCCTCAACGACCGCCAATGAGCGGCGTATCTCTGGAGGATGTGTGCGAAACGCGCCCGAGAACATTGACTGGCTCTATGAAAAAGCTTCAGTTGGTGTGCCCATTTTAATCAAGTGGTAAAAAAAAGCGGGCCAGCATCCTGCCGGCCCGCCCATGTGGAAGGAGATAAACTTGGATACGAGCCCCAGCACGGTGGCCAGGGCCAGCTTCGCTTAGCCAAGCAAGCGAAGCGCCGCCTGAGGCGACTGGTTGGCCTGAGAGAGAACCGCAACACCAGCCTGTTTGAGGATGTTGGACTGCGTAAGTTTCGCAGACTCATCCGCAAAGTCGGTATCACGAATACGGCTGTTGGCAGCCGCGAAGTTCTCTGTCTGCACCGAGAGAGTGCTGATCGTCGAGCCGAGGCGGCTTTGAATCGATCCTAAGTAGGAGCGATATTCAGCAACCTTTTGGATTGCGTTATCAAGAGTCCCAATGGACTGCTGAGCGCTTTCCTTGTTGTCGACCCGTGTACCACCATCTTCAGTGCTACGGCCGAGGTTCAGACCATTTGAGTCAGTGTTGGTGTTGAGATTTTGCAAATCAATCCGAATCACGTTGACTGGGTTGTTTTGACTCTTCTCATCAACATTCTGGAAATAGTCTTTACCTACCTGGATCTCCAATGGATACGGATTGCTCCGATTCACAAGAGATGAATCAAGCGATTCCTGGCTTCCAACGAGAAGACGTGTTCCGTTGTACTCGGTCGCGTTGGTAATACGGTCGATTTCGTCCTTGAGTGCTGTATATTCCTTATTCAGGAATCCACGCTCTGTATTACCAATCGTATCCGAGCTTGATTGAACCGCGATTTCACGCAAGCGACTCAGGATAGTTCCTACTTCATTCAAGCCACCTTCAGCGGTTTGAACCAATGACACACCATCGCTGGCGTTACGCTTCGCCATATTCAAACCACGGATGTCGGCCTTCAACTTTTCAGAGATGGCCAAACCAGCTGCGTCATCGGCAGCTTTGTTGATCCGGTAGCCCGAAGCCAAGCGTTCCATCGACTGATTGTTAGTTTCAGTCGAAGTCATAAGGTTTCTCTGCGCAGTCAGCGCCTGAATGTTGGTTTGTATCCGCAAACCCATACGGCATTCCTCCTAAAATTACGGCCGGCACTTCCAATGTGCTCAAACCGTCGGGTCATCCTGACCCTGTGACGTAAAAAAAAACTCCACATTCAATCAACAGAGCAACTGCACGATGTCTTATTCAACGTACAAAGCGTTTGGTGCGATTTCCTTCACCCCAACCGCGAAAGGTTGATTGACTTTCTGAGAAGGGGATCGGAGCATATGGGCTTGGCATCAACGCGTAATAATTGCAGGGGGAGTACCCCTGGTGACGGTTCGACCAATTTTTGGATCAAAACCAAAATTGAGCGGACCCAATGATCATGGATGGAGCAGTTGAATCAATGACTTCTCAGCCCAAAAGCCAAATCGGGCAGCACAGACCTAGCAAAGGTCAGCTCTTCAAATTGAGTCAATATCTTTACGTTATCGAAGGGCGTTCCTTCACGATTCAGGTTCAAGAGTCTCCGCGAGGAGTCTTGACCGCCCATGCCGAGAGCACATCTGATCCACACGAGGCGATTCGGCCCATCAGTGGCTCTGATCTCAAAGAAGTCTTACAATCACTGACCAACGATATTGATCAAAAGGTGAGCAAATGGTGATATCAGCAATTGACAGAGTATTAAAAGATCCAAATCTACTCAGTCAAATGGGACGCATAGGCCTGGTCACGAATCAAGCGTGCACTACTCAGGGTTTCATCCCAACTGTTGAAGTCGTCGTGGCTGCTATTGATAAATGCAAAGGTTCAACACTGACATGTGTTTTTGGGCCTCAGCACGGATACGGCCAAACAGAGCAAGACAACATGATTGAGACTCCTGATAGCACTATTAACCTCAATCATGGAAAATCGATTCCGCTTTTTAGTCTGTATTCGAAAACCCGCATCCCAACCCCCGAGCAGCTAAAAGACGTGGACACTCTTTTAATTGACCTGCAAGACGTCGGTTGTCGCGTCTATACATACATGCTCACGCTTGCTGGCTGCATGCGGGCGGCGCAAAAGGCTCAAAAACGGGTTGTAGTACTCGACAGACCTAATCCACTTGGCCTCAGTCGTCGCCGAAGCCCAGGTGCATTTACCCAGGGCAACACTCTCGACATGCGCTGGGAAAGCTTTGTGGGTTGGTACTCAATCCCCATGAGACACGGACTCAGCATGGGCGAACTTGGCAGGTTATTTCATGCCTCTGACAAACTCACAATCAAATATGACGTCATCACGGTCGATGGCCTCAAGCGCAGCACGTCACTCAATGATCTCTCGGCTCGACGATGGACGCTCCCGAGCCCCAATCTACCCACTTGGGAAACAACCTTCTGTTTCCCAGCTTTCGTCGCGCTCGAAACAACACACATGAGCGAAGGGCGAGGTACCACTCTGCCTTTCCAAACAATTGGAGCGCCGGAACTTCCGGCAAGTCGCATTCTCGACATTTTTGGAACATGGAATAGCGAAGCCCCGCAGACACTTCGTTTTGAAGGAATGAAATTCCGCCTCCACGAATTTCGTCCCACATTCAACAAACATCAGGGTGCACTTTGCAAGGGATTCCAAGTACACGTGGATCAACCACAGGGCTGCCACACATTTGCGCTTGGTGCTCTGTTTCTTGCGGCGGCGGCGAGTGAATACAAATCTTTCCAATGGAAGGGGCCAGGCTATGAGTACAATCTCATTGACCCTCCTGTGCATCTGGTACTCGGCAATAGCCGCTGGAAAGAGTTTTTTGAAACAATTAAAGGACGCTCTTGGAACAAAGCAATTCAGAACGACCTTATAGAAATGCTCGAATGGTCAGAAAACGATGCGAAAGCATTTGAAGAAATGAACAGTTGCCATCATCTGTATCCGGAAGAGTGAGGACACCTCATCTATGTATTCCCACAAACGCTCTTTCACAGGGCAATCAACACGCTCCCTTTCAACTCTCTTTGATGTACCGCTCATTCTCATCGGTTCAATTTTCACGGGGTTATTTTCTGTAGCGCACTCAATCTCTAGCTTCTATAAGCTAGAGTCACACATAAGAGCATGGCCAGATGCGTTAACAAAAATGCCTCGAGCGACGCTTGCTGCAGCAGTCAAACAGAATGCCGCCATCGCAGATCTCAATCTCATTGTATCGACTTGGATTGGAATGTTGATCCCCTTAATTCTGATCGCCATTGCTGTGCGCTGGACTCTAGGATCACTGCGAGTTTCGGTACAAAGATCCGCCACACTTTGCTACCTCTTAGCTTTTTACTTTTGCAGCTTTATGACAGTTGCTCTGCACAATTCTGAGTGGACTCCGGGCAACGTTCTTGTCAATTTGCTGCAGCCCCTTGGCGAAGGATTTTTTGAAAGTCTGCGAGCTATTCTTTGCATAAGTCTTTTGGGATCATGCCTCTTTACACTCGGAAGAAATGCAACTTCAAAATTTAATCGCACAATACGGATGACCACTGCCGGTTTGTGTTTTGTCGCGCTCTTGTCGTTCGATTATTTAAAATCAAAAAAAAACCGCTCTGTGCATGAAAGCTTTTTAAAAGCCTCTAGCTCGGTCAAATTTATATTTATTCTGCCTGGACTCACACCAGCTGACGTACCCCACGCATTGTCCGATGAAAAAATATCTACGCTCAAAGAACAGCTCACATCATTCCAAGAAGTGCACCCAAGTACTCCAAGTCTGCTGGGACAATTTGTCACAAGCTTTCTAGGAATCGATCCAGTTTCTCACGGAATTCGTCACGATTTTTCAGACGATGAACTTGTGGCAAATGTTCGCCAAAGTCTGATGGCGAAAGCTCTACCAATCAATTCAGAAATTTACGCAAACGCAATTGGTGGCCCAACTCCAATGGCAGCGCTTTTCGATGATTCAGTGCCAGGCTCTCGGTGCGCGCAAAGCTTAAAACAACTCGCGAGATTGGGGCACTTTCAAGCATCCGCAATACCTTACAGTCTCCTGCCAAGACCCATAGAATGGTATTTTCACCCAGAATTAGCCTGCTCGAATCGTTTCCTAACGCTCGAACAACATCTTTTCCATGCCTACCAAAAAATTGTGTCAAAATTACACGAGCCCGGCTCAAAAACGTTTCTAATTTGGTTATCAAATTCGGTCAGATACACCAAGGAATCAGAGGGAATTAAAGGCATCGAAAACTGGACTAACACAGCCCACCTTGCTCATAATTTACTTCTCAATCACCTTACGTTTTTAGAATCAACAAAACTTGAAAAAAACCATCAAACATTTGTTGTGGGACTCACTAGTAATAATGCCCCCACGACTGCATTTGTCAGATTCGACGGACAAACGAAATCGAATCTCACCGACCTAACTCTAGAGTCGCCGGGACAACGCGCGCAGTCATCTGTCGCCGAGCTACTTCGCGGACAACCTGCACAAAACGAAAAAGATTCACCCTACTTCTATTCCGAATTCACTTCACAAAATGAAGTAAATCCGATTACTCAGCTGTCGCCCTCCATTATTACATCTGGGCAATACCAATCGCCAAATAACAAATTCGCAGTGAGTCACATTGCACTTCGAAAGGCCATTGTTAGCGCAAAACGCCACGTCATTTGTCAAAATGTTTCATCGACCTCTGGTAAACAACTCTTTGTTAAAGTGAGTTTGAACCTGCGAGCCACAGAGAATCGTCTGCCACAACTCACCTATGAAGACATTGAAAAAAACAATCTTCCCCCTCAAAATGACTCGATGAGCCTTGATGAATGCATCGAAAACGCGCGTGAACGTTTGATCAAAAGTGTGTTTGAAGACGTTTCGCTCCGTGACAGCTCAGCGTTCAAAACTCTCCTAACCGGTTTGCCCGTCAAATCAATTCGGGCGCAAGGAGGGAACGTCGAACAAAACACCGAGTTCGAGGAAGCACTCGATCAGTCGACATCCGCCTTGCCAGCATTCCCGAGCGAGGAGCAGGAACAATGAAAAGAAAAACAAAAGCCCAAAAATTCTACCTATCGCGTACAAGCAAGAACGAAATTCTTTTTGCTAAAATAGTGATAGCAAGCGTTTCCTTGGTTCTACTATTGGTTGGTATATCTCTCGGCACTCGTTCCAGCGGCGTTACACAATCCGCTGCGAGGAAACAAATTGCGCAAGCTGCTCAATACATAAGAGGGTGGCAGGCATCTTCACAACCGGGGATGAGTTCAGCAAAATCCGACCTTCGCTCACACGCAGGTTTTCACTTCAATTGGCCATCGCGTTTTAACATGCCTCAACTGAGCTTACCTAAGTCAACCGGCTCTGCCCGCACGCAGGAGATAGAGCAACTTTTAAGGCTAGGAAAAACAGATCTCACCCTACGCGCAATAAGTGATAGTAAAAACATATACAACCTGGAAGAGTCTCTGAGTCGCAACGACAAAGTTCAAGTGAAAAAAAGCGTTGCCGTGTTGCTACCTGGAGAAAAAATCCAGATGTACTATAACTCGAGCACGGCAGCAGCTCGGAACTGGAAACTTAGAGTGAGAGCCATCGCCGTCACTCAAGATCGTCTCGATTCGACAATCCCCGTCTTGACTGGTTTTTCTCGCGAGATTCTGACCCGAGGAGAAGTCGAGCCAAGACGGCAACAACTCGACATAGAAATTCCTTCGAACTTCGAGTTACAACGTCGTGAAGATAAAAATTTTACTATCGAATGGCCTTCGGAAGCATCGGGAATTCTCGTTCTCGAGGGTCTGCAACCTGCATTCATCGATTCTGAAAACCGGTCGCAGATGTCACGAAATCTCGTCGTGCATATCGACGGAATGAATGGTTCTCTCATGCTGCTCCAAAAGACTCTGGAGGTTCTGAATCGTTCGTTTAGCAAAACGACAAACAAAATACACCTCACCTCGGCAATTCCACCCGCGAAAAACTTTTCCCTCTCTAGAGAGACACTCTTGACGGGAAGAACACCCATTGAGCTCGGAGCCTCCCTACAGAACGAAATATTACGCGCGCTTATAGAACCACATCAAGCTCTCGTGAATAAAGCGATAAATAGAGGTGGGTCGGCCCGAAAGATAACTCTAGCAAGCAAAAACTCATGTTCCCCAGATTGCTTAACTCGTTCTAATCTGGCCGTGGAAAATGAACTCTTTACAAGCGAAATGAGAATAGAGAAAGACGACGAGTTTGCTTCCACCTCATTTTTTATCCGCAACGACGAATTCATCACCGAGCCTGGCCTACTATTTGTTGAAATCAAAGCTCCAAGCGCGAATCTTCGACTCAATTGGGAAAGCGTAACTGCCTCAAAATTCTCGATGTATCGCTGGATTGCTTCTGGCATTTCAGCCATCTTTGGGCGCAGGGACTCCCCCCTCCAAAATGAAGAGAAAGTGCTTCAAATTGACATTTGGCTGGCAAAGTTAATGGAGTCTTTCCTTGTAAATTCGCAGCCCGCTAACATCACGATTGTTTTACACGACAATAATTCCCCTGTGCTTCTCTCTGGTTCAACAAAGGAGCCCCGCAGTTTAACTCGTGGAGAAATTCTTATGAATCTTCACGACCTCTCTTTGACAACAGCTGAAACAAACCAGCCAACCGTCATTGAGACACAAGTTGGAATGCTTGCTGCACTGCGCTTCTTCGAAAAGAAGAGTATCGGAAAAAAAGTCACACTCACTCAAGCTGAGCTATTGCAACAATTACACAATGAACACTTACTCGTGTCTCAACTGCAGGAGAGTTCATACATCACCACAACGCCAGATGGCTGGCTACTCGATCCAAAATATTCAAGTGGGCCGGATGAAAACAGACCACTGTCGAAGGCTGTTCCAGAAAAAATTCACCTTATTCAGGAGAGTTCAAATGCTGAAAGACGAAAAAGCAAACTCTTAGGACTTCATATTTCGCTGCCTGCCAATAATTCAAAAGACGAAGTAATCGACACTGAAATATCAACTACACTTCGTGGTCTTGGCTGCGAGTCTCAATCGGAAAACGCGCAGTTGAAGTCGTTTAATACTGATGATGGAATGCCATCTGTGAGCGAAATGCAAATCGTAGGCCGTCGCACAGCCCAAAGTCCATGGCATATTTTCTGTCTCTTTGAGGGGCGAATTTCAAGCTCCACATCTCTTCGAATGCGCTTCAAGCTCAATGATCGACCGGTGGCTCGCGAGATGCTTGGATTGGGAGAATTCTCTCTTCCGATTCGGGGATTCCTCTGGCGTTCACCTGACAGTATTGAACTTGTTGGTGCGCAGATACTCGATGCCACTGTCTCATTGCATCTTCCCGATTCGGATCTGGCGAAGCAAAGTTCAGTTGTTTTATGGAGTGAAAGAATTCCAGTCGGCTTAAAAGATCCACGCGCGACATTTCCGCTCGAAATAGATCGACCAGAGGAAAAGCCTTTGCAGAATTCAACCCAAGAAGCCGAAGAACGGCTCAGTGAAAAGTAAAGAGGCTTAAAGAATGGCTCCGCGAAGGTCATTGACGCAGCAAGGTGAACTGCTCAAGCTCACTGGCGACACTTTTACAATCAAAGAAGAACTCAAACGCATTGGCGCGAGATATGATGGCGCTCAGAAATGCTGGTTTGTTTCGGCGGAGGAAACAAATCTAAAAAAGCTTGAATTTTTGGGATTTCTACTCTTGCAGCCACTCACATCTGCACCGTTGGAAAAATTGTCAGGCGAACTCTCTAAGACTGTGGAGCAAGGTAACGAGAACGTCACTGAAAAAAGCGACGAGGTGTTCACCGTTTCCCAATTTACAAGCTTTGTCGAAAACGTATTCCGCAGACACCTTGGATTTGATTTTTGGATTGTGGGAGAGGTTTCATCGCTCAAATCTTCGAGTGGACATGTTTACTTCGATCTCATTGAGCCTGAGCAAGAGAGGGCATTACAGACCGGACGAGCTGCTTCCGTTTCCTGCTGCTTTTGGGCTGGAAAAGTTCGTCAACTCGCAGAAAAGCTATCGAACTTTCCTCTTTCTGAGGGCATCAAAATCAAGCTGAAGGTTCACTGTGATTTTCGTAAAGAGGGATCACGCCTTAATTTGATTGTTGATGATATCGACCCTCAGTACACTCTCGGCGATTTGGCGTTGCAACGGCAGAATATAGTTCGTGAACTGAAGCGTCGATGCCTTTACGACCGACAACGTAGTCATGCTAAATGGCCCGATTTCCCGCTGCGCATTGCACTTCTGACGTCAGCTGGTTCACGGGCTCAAACTGACTTTCTCGATGAACTCAAAATTTCAAAGCTATCGTTCCAAGTAACTCTTTTCGATTGCCACATGCAGGGTGAAAAGGTTGAACGTGACATAACCAATGCCCTTGCTGAAATTTCCGCGGATGGAGAGTCTTCTTTCGATTGCGTGGTTATCACGCGTGGTGGTGGTTCGCGACTAGATCTGCGTTGGTTCGATAATCTCGAGATAGGCAAGTCGATTGCCTATTGCACTCTACCTGTACTCACGGCCATCGGACATTTTGAAGATATCAGCATCGCAGACGAAGTTGCCTCCGTTGCAGAAAAGACGCCAACAGGTGCGGCGCGATTTCTTGCTCAGAGCATTTCACAAGGATTTGAGAAGATTCTCAGCCGACTCGAGCGAGCTGCCCGCGTATCACAGGCCCGCATGCAGCGCGAAAGACAATGGATTGAGCGATTCGAAATTACACTTCAGCAATCGGCACGACGCAGAGTCGAAAAAGAAAAAGACACTCTTTCTGACAGCCAAAGAGCGCTGCGCCTCGTCCAAAAAACTGCGGCACAACCTTTGCGGTTAGGTTACTCTATCCTTCGAGCGCTGGATGGGCGTCCACTCAAGGCAGATGACTTTCTCACATCTGGTTTCCCTGAATCCGTTCAGTTGGAACTCTTCAGCCAGGACAAAAACGCACTAGTTTTAATCGATTTACAAGTAACGGCGGTGCAACAGCAGAACTCCAACACACAGGTTAATGAGAGTATCACTCTATCAACTTCCCCCCAAAACCAAGGACTATAGGTTGCCATGAAAACCTCAAAATCGTTGACATACAAGGAATTGCAAAGCGAACTTCAGCGCATTCTGGCCACACTCGAAAAAGATGGAACTTCACTAGACGAGATTTCTGCCCTACTTAAATCCGGATTTGAAACCGTAGACGCCCTCAGGGCGCGACTCACAGAATCTGAAGCTCAGATTGAAAACATTATCTCCCTGCGGCACAACACCTCCCACAACGCTCAGCTCGATAACGGCGAAGGAGAATCTCAGTAATGACGAATACTTTGAACACGACACGGACAAAAATCGTCTGTACGCTCGGACCTTCGAGTAGCGATCGCGAGACTATCTCAGCTTTGATTGATGCTGGAATGAACGCAGCCCGCCTGAACTTTTCTCATGGCGAGCACAGCACGCACGCCGAAAACATCGCAATCATTCGCGAGCTTTCTCGAGAAAAAAACAAACCTGTTGCGATTCTGCAGGATCTTCAGGGTCCTAAGATCCGGGTGGGAAAGCTACGCGGAGGCTCAACGACAATCTCTAAAGGCCAGCACCTCACTTTAGTTTTCGGCCTTGAGCAAACGGACGATAACATTCCAATCGATTACCGCGAACTTGCGGCAGATACCCACGTAGGCGCAAAAATCCTTCTCGACGACGGACTCCTCGGAATGACGGTTGTCGGTATCAGAGACGGATTGGTGGATTGCGAGGTCGTTCACGGAGGCCTGCTAAAATCACGCAAAGGCGTAAATTTTCCAGACAGCAACCTCTCCATTCCCTCCACAACGGAAAAAGACACCCGCGATTTGCTTTTCGGAGTGGCCCAGGGAGTTGACTATGTAGCACTTTCGTTTGTGCGCGCTGCTGGCGATGTACAAAAGCTGAAACAAATGCTTCGCGCGCTTGGCTCTGATATTCCGGTTATCGCAAAAATCGAGATGCTCAGTGCCGTAGAGAATATTGATGAAATTTGCCAAGTCACAGACGCCATCATGGTTGCCCGCGGCGACCTCGGTGTTGAGTGCGGTTTCGCAAACGTTTCTGCCTTTCAAAAGCAGATCGTTCGCTCCTCACGCGCACACGGGAAGCCTGTTATTGTTGCAACACAGATGCTCGACTCAATGATTGAAAACCACGTTCCAACGAAGGCTGAGATCTCGGACGTCGCTAACGCAGTGTTTGATCTCGCCGATGCAACGATGCTTTCCGGCGAAACCGCGTCAGGAAGACATCCCAGTCATGTTGTAAATACCATGCGAGACATTCTTTCACGGGTCGAAAATTCGGGCATGTTGATTCCAGGTGAAGAGAACGCTCGCCTTTTTAAATCAAACAGCACACCGGAAGTCGTTGCCCGCACAGCCGCTGAACTCGGTGACGCGTGCAAAGCTGCTGCCATTGTGTGTCTCACTCTGACTGGAAATATCGCACGAACCGTTGCGAAGTACCGCCCACAGGTTCCAGTGATTGCTTTGAGTCCGCGCCCTGATGTCGTTCGTAAGCTCGGCCTCGTGCGCGGAGTGAGCGGTATGCAGAATACAATGTTCTTTGATACCGATGGCGCACTTCATGAAATCGCTAAATCCATTGTTCAGCGTGGAATGGCTAAAGAAGGTGATTTGCTCGTTATAACCGGTGGAATTCCATTGGCATCGATGCAGCCTACAAACCTGATTAAGCTGCACCGGATTTCAAAAGAGGACGTACTGTAACCACAAGCACTCGATGCCCCCGTTGAAAACTTTCTTTCGACGGGTGGCGCGCAGACCTACCGAACCCGCATGCGCCTCACTCCCTGCAAGTATCCAGGCCTGCCAACCTCGGCAATTTTTCTTCAGCGTGTCGCCAATGTCCTTGTAAAATGCTTTGAGCTCTTCTTCCTCTCCAATGCGAACTCCGTAGGGAGGGTTCATGACAATAATCCCTTCAGCTTCACCGACATGCATTTGCATCATGTCACGTTTTTCAAAATGAATGAGCTTCGAGACACCCGCCGCCTCTGCATTTTTCTTCGCAGCCGCAATTGCTGTGAGATCTTTGTCGCGGCAGAGCAATGGCGCCTTAACGGAATCTGGTTCGACCACTCTGCCAAGCGCATGCTGCTTATAAAGTGATATTTTTTGAAAAACATCGAGCAGCGAGAGTTCTTGAGCACGAATCGTCCTGCGAATATATTCTATCTGTTTCATTGCAGAAGCAGGAAGAATCTCGAGCCATTCGTAAGCGAAGTGCCTGCGTTCAAGCTGCGGACGACGATTGAGCAATGCAAGCGCGGCTTCAATTGCAAACGTCCCGGTTCCGCACATGGGATCGATAAAATCTGGTGACAACAGTATGGAGCCTGGAATGCGGCGACTTACTTTTTCTTCACCTACTTCTGAAGCGACCTTTTTCACACCTTGCGACGATTTTTCTTCGACTCGAGAAAAATAAACTTTCTCCGGATTATCGCGACGAAGTTCACGACATAAACGATTCCATCCTGTCATTCGAACAAGTCCTGCGGCCAAAAGTTCGCTGAGAGGAGCATCGTGGGTTGCCGTTCGATAGCCTCTTGCTGCCAGAGGAATTCCCGTAGTATCAACACTCACAGAAAGCAGGCCCCGGTGCAGACGCGCCATAACTCGCACCTGCGGAGCATCTTTTTCAACACTCGGACGCTCTCGTGTTTGTCGTTTGAATGAGTCGACAATACCGTCTTTGATTTTGAGGTTGAGCGATGGTGCCTTAATGTTGGGATCGGTTGATGTCGAATTGACCATGAATGTTTTGTCGAGCTTGAAGAACGCCGGCCAGTTCATTTTCTCAACCGAAGCATAAACATCTTCAATTGTGTGAACTTCACCCTGATAGATTTCACAAAGAACACGACTTGCGCAGCGCAAGCCAAAATTCATTGCAAGACAGAGAGTCCATGGCCCACGAACGTAAACTCCTGCACTCGCGACAGTGGGCTCAGAACTCAGTTGAATTCCACAATCAGCGGCAAGCTCATTGATTTCAGCAACGAGCTCTTCCTCAAGACCATGGATGGTAGTGATAAAGAAGGTTGCCGATTGATCATCGAACAATGGCAGGCGCCGCTGCGGGCGTTCCACCGGGCGCTGGTTCCTTTGATCCATCCTCGGGTTTTGTGCTCGGCTCGTTCGATTTAGCTGCGGGCGATCCAGCAGCCGCGGCCGTTTGGTTTGCGTCCGCTCCTGAGCTTCCTGCACTGGCATTCGAGCCGTCGGCCCTGGCTGAAACTCCGTTTTTAGGGTCGGTAGGGGCCGTCCCGGGGAGTTGTCCTGGGCTTGGGATTTGCCCCGTGGTCCCGTTCTTGTCGCTGTTCGGCTTGTCATTCGACCCCTCCTCGTTTCCATTTGCACACAATCCCATTTCTCGAAGCAATTCATATTCACGCCCCGAACGAATGCGCGTATAATATTCGAGGAGTTCTGTCGCCTTTTTTGGATTCACTGATTCTAAAAGTTTTGTCACTTGCCTCGATGGAAGCTTGCGGAGCAACTGCATCACCAAATCGCGGTCCATTCCCTCAATGAGAGGAGCTGCCTTCTTTGGCTCCATTTTTGCGATGAATTCTAGTGTTTCGCTCAGCCGTTCATCTTTTGCTTTGCGTTCTTTTTGAAGAGTTTCCTCGAGAAGTTTCCGCTCCTCTTCAATGCGCTTAAGTTTTGCATCAACATCAGCCTTGGCGCGCTCGTAGCCCTGCTTTGCAATATTCATTTTTTCAGTTTTCTGCTCAACATCTTTTCGCATCAGAAGAAGTTGATTGCGAAGCTCTGCAGCACGAGAAAGCGAGAGACCCTTCTCTGGAATATCAGGAAGCTTCGCAGCACTTGCAGCATTTTTATCTGCGTCAGATGCTTTTTCTGTTGCTTCCTCAGCGTTAGCCTGGTGATTTGCATACATAAAACCACCGAGGCCAGCGATGGCCACAAGCTTTGCAGCGAAAAGCAAATGAAGACCTTTCATGACCCAATTACCTCATGATCTCGAACTATCGAAAACTGACCGCTGGTGACGAAATGTCGCTTGTTCATCGAGAAATTTGCGTTCTTTTCGTTTCTCACTCTCGATAAATTCTGCGGATTTTTTGTCTCTAAAATTTTCCATGACTCTCATGTTTCTTCTACAGGTCAACAAATGCTGTTCTGCGATGTCAACATCTGACTCTGCGACACGAATCGCCTCGAGTAACTCCATCATTCTAGACTTCCGCTTCTCAAGACTTTGCTCGTAAACAGGGTACTTGAAGTGCTCGCCGTTTCGGATCGAATCATTCAGTGAGTCGCGCTCCAACAAATAACCATCTCTTTGTTCAAGAAGTAGCCTTTTTAGTTCCGATAAAACCTTCCTGCAGTTCTCGAGATATGTTTGTGCTTCGTCAACAGCCTGTTGACGCATATCCATGATGCGTTGAAGCTTAAAGACGAACCGACTCATTCAAGCTCCGTCAGTTCGAACAGTTGTTCCGCCGATTCGCCAAAGTGTGCAACTTCATTTCGCCCTTGGCGAAGAAACTTTTCAATCCGAGCCTGCATATGAATGGCTTTATCAATTTTCGGATTCGATCCCTGATTGTATGCGCCAATCGATATGAGATCTTCATTTTTTTGATAGGTGGCCATCCACTCACGAATTTGACCGGCAGCACGTTGGTGCCGATCGTCGGTGATGTCGACCATCACACGACTTGCGCTTGTCAGAATGTCGATGGCCGGGAAGTGGTTCCGGGATGCCAACTGACGAGAGAGATTGACATGTCCATCGAGAATACTACGCGCAGCATCAGTAACAGGGTCGTTGAAGTCGTCCCCGTCCACAAGAACCGTATATATTCCAGTGACAGAACCATCCGAATCGGAGTTTCCTGCTTGTTCTAGGAGTCGAGGGAGCATTGAAAAGACCGAAGGCGTGTAACCTTTCGTTGTAGGTGGCTCTCCGACGGCAAGGCCAATCTCTCGCTGCGCCATGGCAACCCGCGTGAGTGAATCCATCATTAACAAAACTTTTTTGCCAACCTGACGAAAGTAATCTGCAATGGCAGTTGCAACATGTGCAGCGCGGATTCGTGCGAGAGGGCTTTGGTCACCCGTAGAAACGACTACAACACTTCGTGCGAGACCTTCAGCTCCCAGGTTCTCCTCGATAAATTCCCGCACCTCTCGGCCGCGTTCGCCAATGAGCGCGATGACGTTGAGATCGGCCTGTGTATAACGAGCTATCATACCCAAAAGAACGCTCTTTCCGACACCAGAACCAGCCATGATTCCAATTCTTTGTCCTTCACCACAGGTGAGCAGCGTATTCATTGCTCTCACTCCCAAATCGAGTGGAGCGTCAATCCGTCTGCGCAGCAATGGGTTCAGCGGTTCACGCACCATTGACCAAGGAACACCAGCTAATGCTGGAATAGGTTGGCCGGTCATGGGACGAAGATATGGATCGACAATACGTCCGATCAAATGAGCCCCAACACGAATTTTTGGCTCACGTTCTATGCACTGGACAAGTGCATTTGCACAAACGCCAGTAGGATCAGAAAATGGAATGATCAACGCTCTGTCACGGCGGAATCCTACAACTTCGCCCTCGATTGAATATGTTTTCCTGTGATCAAAAATGCGCACCAATGCACCAAGAGGTGCACCTGGAAGTGATGCTTCCACGACAGTTCCAACCACTTCCATAACTTTTCCTAGTTTATCGAGAACAAGTGGCTCACGAGCAAGGGCTGGTCTGGCTTGACGAAGTTTCTGCAAAGCATTGGAAGCAAACATTCATCAACCTGCCTTCTCGGTGGTTTCGTCTTTTTTGATCGTCTCGAAGAGATCATCCTTTAGTGAATCGATGATTTGCTGCACAGTATTATGCAGCTCCAAGGAAACAACTTCATTATTTGCCTCGATCTTGAGATCGCCTCGTTCGAGTTTACTATTTCCGACAAGGCGAATGCGCTTGCGCTGTTCGGCTGGAATCTGAGCTTCAAGGCGAGAAATGTCTTCAGGATGCATTTCAATTTTGAGTTCATCCTGGGATTGAAACTGACTCGTTGCAGCTTCAAAAACACTTCGCAAAGCTCCATCATTCAGTCGAACGCTTGTGCGTAGAACTCTCTCCGCGCAAATCTGCGCTATCTCCGCAAAAATTTCGCGCCCAGTGGAAAGAAGCTCGCCTTTCAGGTGTTGCAATTCAGAAAGAGCCTTGGTGAACAAAGCCATCGAGTGATTGTACTTTTCCTCCACCTCGATGAGGGCCTGCTCTTTTCCTTGTGCAAGCCCCTCCTCGACGCCCTCAGCAAAAGAACGAGGCGCCGCGCCTTCGTCGAGCTCAGCCGGCGGTTCATTTTGTTTCATTTCAATCAACGCTGCGTCATAACCGGCTTTTTCTCCATCGGCCCTGCCTTGGAGCAAACCGTTTTCGAAAGCAGCCTTTATTCGTGCGTCGATGTCTTTCTGAGAATTTTGCGGACCTGAAAAATCGAGATCGCCGTCACCAAAGCCTCGACTATTCTGTGCGGAAAGTTTGCTGAGATCACTGATATCATGACCCGCGCTGCGCACAGAATGCTTGCCGAATGAAGCTGCTTCGTCTGCAGTTGCCTCAACTGCCGAAATATTATTTCCTATTTTCGAATTTTCTGAACGAGTCTCTTGCACTGTGTTTTCGTCAAGATCCAGAAGCTCGAGGGCAACTGCCTCATCTTCGTCCATTTGCATGCGTCTTTTGCGCTGACGAAGATCTTCCTGACCGGCTAAATATTCAGCTGTCATGTCTTCGGGAAACAGGGGCTTCGAAGGATCTCCAAAGGTGCGAGAGAAATCCGCTGGCCGCTGAACTTTACGTTTGAGCTCCTGTTCTGGATGGCTTTTTGCGAGAATCACTGACTTGCGAGGATTGTCGGGTAGGAGAATTGTGTCCAAGGAAAAATCTTTCCACGGATAGCTATCTACCTGAATTTTACCAAGCTTCTCTTGCTCGGCTTTTTTCACCAGTCGTCCACTAGTCATATGCAATCATCCCTCTCCGTAGGAGCCTTGCAGTAAATCATCAAACCAATGCATTTTCGCCACTTGTTGCGATTACAATCTTGCCTTCATCGGCAAGACGACGGGCGATTTGAACAATGCCTTGCTGCGCAGTTTCAACATCAGTGAGCTTAGCGGGCCCTGCGTTGGTCATTTCTTCACGAAGGCTTTCAGCAGCTCGTTGCGACATGTTTTTAAAGAGAAGCTCTTTGACACCCTCTGAAGACGTTTTCATTGCGAGCTTCAGCTGATCCATCTTCACTTCGCGCATGATACCCTGAATTCCACGATCGTCGATCTTGATAAGATCTTCGAAAGTAAACATCTTCTTGCGAATTTCTTCCGTTAAGTCGGGATCCCGCTCTTCAAGGCGATCAAGAATCGTTTCTTCCGTGGCTTTGTCCATCATGTTGAGCATTTCAACGATTGGCGTCACACCACCGATTTGCTGCTGTGTGACGTTACCCATGCGTTGAACTTCCCCACGCAGAACATCGTCGATTTCATCAATGAGCTCAGGAGACACTGCCTCCAAGCGGGAAATTCTTAAAATCAGTTCAGTATGCAAACTGTCGGGCAACAGCTTGAGAGTTTCACCAAACTTTTTTGGATCAAGATGCGCAAGGACTAAAGCAATCGTTTGGGGGTGTTCATTCCGAAGAATGTTTGAGAGCATCTTGGAATCAATCAGCTCAAGAGAATCAAGCGTAGCCGCGGTTTCAAGAGCAAGTGATTCAATATAACTGTTTGCTTGCCCGTCGCGGAAGGCGCTCTCAAGAAGCTTCTTGGTGAATTCGTTGCCTCCAAAAAAATACTTCTTGTTGCTTTGTAGCACATGGTAAAACTCTTCCATGACTTCATCGATGGTTTCACCCTCGACACGCCCAAGGCGGCTCATGGCACTACCCACGCGCTTTATCTCGAATTCATTCATCTGCTTGAAAATCTCTGCTGAGATTTCCTCACCGAATGCGAGAAGCAGAATGGCTGCTTTCTGCGGACCTGTGTATTTGGTCGCCACGCCCGAAACCCTCCCGAATCGCACCGGCCCTTATCAAGGGGTGCGTCTGCCATGCTCCCTACAGAATACGCAGCCGAGAATCCTGGCACCCGGCAACCCTGGCCACGGCCGTCACTTTTCCGAGATGCAGCCAAGCACCCCTCAGCAACCTTCCAAAATGACTAAAAAAACGGGGAAAATCCTTTCTCTTGCGGCACTTGAGCCTCTGGAGTATGAACCCAGCGTTTAACCCTGTAGGCAAGGAGTGCAGCAATGACCTTCAATTCTTTGGCAGTCTCTCTCGAGTGGAAACTCAACAATTTGATTATGCGCCGCGGTGCGAGCGTTTTGATGATTGAAGCGGCAAATGTTCAGGTGCTTCGCACGCTCAAAGAAAAAAATGAATTCAAAGAGTTTTTCCGAACAAAAGCTCTTGTCAACCGTGAGGCTCGTCGTGTGTTTGAAGCATGGGAGCGTAAAGACACCGGGCTGCTCGAAAAGCTTTTCGGTGAAATGAACGCTTGAATCTGCTGAGGACACCATGACCACCTATCATAACCTTGCCTTCTACAAATTCGTCAGAATTGAAAATGTGACCGCAACAGCCATCGTTTTTCGAGAATTGACTGCTTTGTTGAACATTAAAGGAACTCTGATTTTTGCAGAGGAAGGTTTGAACGGTTATGTGGTGGCAAGTCCCGAATCCGCTGAAAGGTTCATCGCCTACTGTCGGGCCGATGAACGATTTTCAGACATTGAATTCAAAGTGTCATTTAGCGAATTTCATCCTTACACCCGAATGCTGGTCAAACAGAAAACCGAAATCGTGACCATGGGCCGCATGGGCATTGATCCCGCCCACTACACTGGCAAGCACGTCGATGGAAAAACGTTAAAGCAGTGGTTGGATAACGGCGAAGAAGTTATTTTGCTCGACACAAGAAACGACTACGAAACGAAACTTGGAACATTCAAAAACGCCATAATCCCGGACATCAAGACATTCCGAACCTTTCCAGGATGGGTGGAAGAAAACTTCCTACAGCACAAGAACAAGCGCGTTGTAACATTTTGTACCGGTGGAATAAGGTGCGAAAAGGCCACAGCTTACATGCGGCAAACGGGTTTTGATGATGTGTATCAAATTCAAGGTGGAATTCTGAAGTACTTCGAGCAAACGAAACAAGCAGCCGGAGACAACCACTACGAAGGCGATTGCTTCGTATTTGATCATAGGGTCGCGGTAAACGCGAAACTCAACAAAACAGAACACGACATGTGTTACGTCTGCTGGGAGACTCTGAGCCCTGAAGACAAAAAGAGCCCGCTCTACAAAGCCAACGAATACTGCCCTCACTGCATCGATGAAACACAGCGAAAATTAGAAGACCGAAAGCGTAAGGCAATTGAGACAAATCAACGCGCCCTTGAACGTCGCTTTGAACGCGCCAAAATTGCGCGTTCAAAGTGGGATTCTAAAGGCGAGCAATCAAAATTGATTGATTCAAACGTTTGAATCTACCCTGGCGCTGAACTTACCCTACCCCAAAGCTTGAACTCACGAGCGGATGTGCAGGGCCTTGGCGTGGCAAAAGGCAAAAATTCCAAGCTTCGATAGCGTTGAGCCCACTCCAGAATGTCCGCGCCCTGACCAGGGCAGCCATGCTGAAACACGATCACAACAATTCAAGTAACCCGTTCCAGTATTCACCTCGGCGAGAAGTTTTTTACCACGCTCCAAATTGCGACAGTAAACCGATGAAGTGAGCCCGTAATCGGAATCATTCATGAGCTCAATTGCTTGAGTGTCGTTTTTCACCTTCATAACGCCAATAAGCGGCCCGAACGTTTCTTCACGCATTACATCCATGCTGTGATTCGCATTCAATAGGAGCGTGGGGGGAAAGAAGTTACCTTTGCCCTCTTCGGGCTTGCCCCCCAAAACCAACTGAGCCCCCTTTGCAATGGCATCATCAACCTGTGCCTTCAGGAAAGACAAATGATTGCGTCGGGTGATAGCACCACAAAGTGTTGCTGCATCAAGAGGATCACCCATTTTCCACGCTTGCATTTTAGCTTTTAATTGCTCAACGAATGCGTCGTGAATTTTTTCGTGCACATAAACTCTTTCAACTGCACAACAGCTTTGCCCGTTGTTGTAGAGCACGCCTTCGGCAACGGCATCAGCCACAGCCTCCAAGTCACCACATTCGTCAGTCACATAAAGCGGGTCTTTGCCTCCAAGCTCCATGATGAGGCGTGTCATACGTCGAGCAAGAGTTTCGGAAATTTTCTTTCCCGTCGAGTAAGAGCCGGTGAAGCCAACGCAGTCGAAGGGAAGTTGTAACAGCTGCGCTCCGATATCTCCCTCTCCAACAACTGAAACAAACGCATTTTGCGGCACACCAGCTTCATGAAGAAGCCGAGTGAGATGAAGGCCTGTGAGCGTTGAGAACTCCGATGGTTTATAGACAACAGTATTGCCGCAAAGCAACGCCGGTAGAAATACATTGAAACCGACGAGAATAGGATAGTTCCAGGCCGAAATATTCAGCACAACTCCAAGCGGATCAAACGCCAGAATCTCTTCAGTATTGCCATCTTGGCGTACTTTTTCAGGAGCCAGCGTTTTTTCAATTTCTTCGGCAAAAAAGCGAATTTTGTTGAGACTTCCATTCACCTCATTGCGAGCCTGCTGCAGGGGCTTACCCATTTCAAGCGACATATCGCGCGCAACAATCTCAACATCGCGCTTGAGTAAATCACTGAATTTTTTGATCATCGCAACGCGTTCAGAAAGAGAGCGAGCAGCCCAAGCTGGCTGTGCTTCACGAGCCACTGCAAACTTGTCTCGCACAGAGACACCATCATCGGTTTCGATCGTTCTGATGAGCTCGCCTGTGGCTGGATTCATGATCTGCATAGATTGTTCCTCTTCCATTCTATAGGGCTCATATGCCGTTAAATTTCTTTTTCTTTACAGCGGAAATAAAACTCTCAATAATTGGATTCGGTTCATCAACGATACCCTTCAATGTTGGTGAAAACTCCGGATGCCATTGGACGGCAGCCAAGTAATTTCCTTGAAGTCCCTGATAGGTATAGGCCTCAATAATTCCATCGGTACTGCTACATGCTTCAACCGATAGGCCTTGTCCAAGTGACTTGACACACTGATGGTGAACCGAATTCACATCGAGATTTTCTTTTCCATAAAGCGACGCCAACCACCCCCCGCGAGTCAACGTTACGCCGTGATGGACGCGATCATAGGTTTGGGCATTGCGATGCTCGGTTGGACTCTGCAGAATAGTTGAAATATCCTGATGTAAGGTTCCGCCAAAATAAGCATTCAGAAGCTGAAACCCTCTGCATATTCCAAGGATTGGTAAACCTTTTTTGAAAAAGAAATCTGCGAGCGCAAGCTCATAGCAATCACGATGCTTGTCGCCTGGCCAGCGTTCCTTATCCAAATAGGGTTCCCCATAGGTTTCCGGACAGAGGTCGGCTCCCCCTTGAAAAACAATTCCATCGAGTTGTTCAAGAATTGCATGAAGTTGTTCTAGCGGGAGATCGGGGATGAGAACCGGCAAAACCCCTTCCCGTGCCACATAACGAGCCATGTCATTTTCCATGTAAGTCAGGCTCTTATGCCCGAAAACTACACGCGTGGGATCGGGATACATGAAACACGCACTGAGGCCTATCTTCAACATCTCGTGTGCTCCCCGATTTTAAATGCTCCTATTAAAGCAGAAATGCCTTCTTAAAAAGAGATTCGAAATCGGCACGTGTCACAGCTTTCGGATTACATTGATGACATGCATCATCGATAGCTAAATCAGAGAGCTGGGATATTTTTCCAGCATCAAGATTCATTGCCTTCAACGATGATGGTATCCCAAGATTAGTGTTTACAGCGTGAACCCAACCAATAAAGTCAGATTTTCCTATAATCTTCTCAAGATACTTATACTTTTCAATGGAAACATCTTTATTAAATTCGAGCCCGTAGGGCATCATCACAGCATTCGCCAAACCATGATGTGTATCGAAAACTGTGGAAAGGGGATGTGCCATAGAGTGAATGACACCCAGGCCTTTTTGGAAGGCCGTTGCACCCATGAGTGAAGCGATCATCATCTTTGCGCGCGCTTCCAGGTTGTTTGGGGATTTAGTTGCAGTCTCAATTGATTCTGAAATCAGACGAATAGCTTCGACAGCAATGCCATCGCACAAAGGAGACACCCCCTTCGAAAGGAAGGCCTCAACATTGTGAGTGAGAGCATCCATGCCAGTGGCAGCCGTCACATGTGCAGGCATATCAACTGACAGAGCCGGATCTGCAAAAACCTTATTGGCAATCAGACGCGGCGAAAATAGAATGCGTTTCTTGTGTGTTGAATTCTCGGCGATGACCGTGCTGCGACCTACTTCTGAGCCAGTTCCGCTGGTTGTAGGTACTGTGACAAAGGCGGGAATTTTCTCGGTCACGTACTTGTCGCCACCCAATGCGTCATCATAATCGAACAATGGCCGTGAATGATAAGCCTTTAAAACAATCGCACGCGCCACATCGATGCTCGCTCCCCCACCCAGGCCAATCACGCTGTCGCATTTTTCCTTATGAAAATGCTCAACTCCTGAAAGCACATCGGATTCGATGGGATTCTTTGAAATACCGGAATAAACCGTCGGTGACACACCTGACTTTTCCAGCTCAGCAATGATCTTTTTAAAGAATCCCAACTGGGCGAGCGCATTGTCGGAAACAATAATCGGGCGCTTGAGATTCTGGCTCTGAAGGTAGGGAGCAAGCTCTTCAATGACACCTACTCCGAAGCGGATCGAAGTTGGAAAATTATAGCCGTAGCGATTTGTCCAGCTCATGATGATCTCCTCAAATGATTTCGAAATAACGTTTCATTTCCCAATTGGTCACAGCTTTTGAATATTCACGCCACTCCCACAATCTTGTGTTTGTGAAGTGTTCAACAAACTCAGCGCCTAAAAGTTCTCTGGCGAGTTTGGATTCCTTCATAGCAGTTGCTGCTTCAAATAAGTTGCGTGGCAATGTGCCATTGGATTTCTCGGCATAGCCATTGCCTTTGGTTTGTTTCACCTTGAGCGGCAATTTATTTTTAATTCCATACAAACCTGAGGCCAGCGCCGCTGCCATTGCTAAATATGGGTTTGCATCTGCACCGACCACGCGCAACTCCATCCGTGTTGAAGTATCCGAACCAGGCAACGCACGTATGGCAGTTGTTCGATTGTCGACTCCCCAGGTGAGCGTTGTTGGCGCCCAAGCGCCCTCGACAAGCCGCTTATAACTGTTCACAGTTGGAGCATACATTGGCGTGAGATATGGCATGCAGTGCAGGACTCCTGCCATATAGTGCTTCATGGTCTCGCTCATGCGATCTGGCGATTTTCCGTCGAAGAAAATGTTCTTTCCATTCTTCCAAAGACTCTGATGAACATGCCCCGAACTTCCCGGTAAAGACGCATTCCACTTTGCCATGAAAGTAGGTGTGATGCCGTGCAAACTTCCAATTTCTTTTACGGCTGCTTTGAAAAGGACCGCTCTGTCGGCTGCCTCAAGAATTTCACTGTATAGAATTGCCGCTTCATAAACTCCAGGGCCCGTTTCAGTGTGCAACCCCTCAAGAGGCACATTGTATTTGTTCAAAAGATCAAAAAGATCATTGAAAAATCCATTATTCTGAATTGGCCGAAGCAGAGAATAACCAAACATACCCTTCGAAAGGGTTTCAGGCTCATGAAAGCCTTTCTCATGAAGAGTTTCTGAACTTTCCATGAAATTGAACCATTCAAACTCTTGGCTGAAAAAAGGCTTGAATCCTAATTTTTCTGCTTGAGAACGAATTTTTTTGAGCAAATTTCTCGGGCAGAGGGGCAAGGGTTCACCTGCCGCACTCCAAAAATCGCCCAGAAAAAAGGGAACATCATGATCCCAGGGAACTGTTCGATAGGTGTCTAAATCAAGCTGTACCTGCGCGTCGGGATATCCAGAATGCCATCCAGTGTATGAAATATTATCATAGCAAACATCATTGGAGTCCCAGCCCAAAACCACGTTGCAGAATCCAAGGCCGCCATTGGCAACGGATTCAAACTTCTTCATGTGAATGACCTTGCCACGAAGAATGCCGTCGATGTCTGTGACGGCGAGCTTCACTTTTTGACCCGGATATTTCTTAACCAATTGAACGACATCATTATTTTTCGCTGCCATTATCGAGTTCTCCACCACATCATCAGAACAGGGTGGATCTATCGTACGAGAGCCCGAGGCGCTGGTCAGGCACACTTAGGTGTCATAGCGTTGACTCTGCGCTTTTCGATGCCGTTCATCTGAGATGGCTGAGTGGAGTGCCATATAACGAACGAGTATTTGAAGTTCTGTTCGGATAGCCAAAGGTTAATATTTCCTCAAAAAAAATGTTTGAGTCGGGGAGCTAGGCAGAATTAAGCCCATTTGCGGATCGAGCCAAGCTTTGGTGTTTTGAGTTTTTTTGAATGTGCGTTTGAGCAGCTGTGCCCACAGGGCACCTAAAGTTTTACAACGCAAAATCACCGACAAAAGAATCAACAAAGCGGCTTGCGAGAGCTGTTTCTAAGCAACAAAAATCTTTGACCCAAGGTCGAAACCACAGTACACTCGAGACTTGACAAGTGGAGACGTTATGAGCCGTTTTTCTCCCAAGAAATTATCAGCGACAGATGCCAATGACCTTGTGAATTCTAAGCTTAAATGGATTTTGGCAGGCTGTTCTCCCACTCGTGTCATACTGTTTGGTTCAGCTGCCCGCGGCGAACTCACCGATTATTCCGATGTTGATTTTGCAGTGCTATTTGAATCAGCTACCGCTCTGACAGAAGGCCGCAAAACACTTTTTTCTAGGCCGCGTGACGATGACTGGCCTCAGGATATTCTCTTGTTTGTTGAAGCTGATTTTGCGCGTAAAGTGCAAACCGGCGGTGTGTGCGAGATTATTGCAGACGAGGGTAAAGTGATTTTTCAAAGGAGTTTAGAGTGAGCCCATCCAAGCAAGAGCGGATTTTTAAGAAGGAATACGCACACGAGCTCCTTAAAATTGCGAACGGCGATTTGGGTAGCGCGCGAATTCTGTTGCAGCACTTTGCGGAAGAGACGGGCCGGGCTGAAAATATTTTCTTTTTGTCGCAGCAGGCCATTGAAAAGTCTCTCAAAGCCGTTTTATGTGCTTTGGAACTTCCAGTTCCAATGGTTCATGAACTTGGAGTGCTGGTTGGAAAAATTCCGGCGTCGACCAATATGGAGTTTGGCTATGAGCTGGCTGGACTTTCAGAATTTGCGTCAATTCGCAGATACGAGGAGGGACCGCTAACGCTCACTCATGAAGAAGCCGCCGACGTAGTGTCCAAGACTGAATCAATTTTGCAGTGGGCTCAGAAAATCGTTCAATGCCACTCATAGCTTGTGCTGAGGCAGTGCATCGAACCAAAACATTCATTATTTTGCCTGCCGAAATGTTCCGAGGCGATGCACGAAGGTTACCACAGGTTGGTGTTGTCGGTTTTCGTCAAAATTTCCAATCCTGAATCTATTCTCGTTTCGCGTCGGCCGGGACGACCAACAATAACTCCTTTGGCGGAAATAAACTTCCGCAGATCTAAGAACCAAGTGCGATGCGTGTGAACGCCGCAAGCGCTTAGGGCGAATTAAGCCCATTTCACATTGTGTCCTCCCAAAAAACCGCCCCCTTCAGCGTGACAAATGCGGTGCCTATTTGAGTCTGAACGCCTCGGTTCAGTCCTGACCACAATTGGATTGGGTGTGAGAATTGCAAAAAACACCCTGCAACGCGCAGCACGGGAGGAATCGGCCATTCAGACGACAGTGGCACAAGTTCCAGAGTAGGCCATGCCATGCCGATTCTTACCTACTGCGTATACAAATATACAAAAGTACAAGTCCCAGATACCCTCCAAAAAACTTCGATTTTCTGAATTTTCACTCAGGTAATTCGTATACAAATCCGATACGCCTTTTGAGCAGAGTGAAACACACTGCGAAAGGGAGTTAGAATATGAAACTTCGATTTTCATTGTCAGCATGGGTCACTGTTTCTGTCATGGCTCTCGCTGCCACAGGTTGTGGCCTGGACGAAACAAAAGAACATTACGATCAACTGCCACCTGATCCTTCGCCCCAGAAGCCCGTGAATTGCCCAAGTGTTGAACACGGATTTGCAAACAAAGACATGAAACCACAAACCGCAGCGCTGAACTTAGCTCGAACGCGTGTCCGGGACGAGGCGTTAATTTATGTGTCTGACGCCGATTGGCTTCGAGTTTACAATGCACGTAACCAGAGCTTTGTTGGAAAAATCAAACAGGAGAGTGCGAACGCTGGACTGATTCTGGCCGACGACAAATTGTTTGTCCTGAACCAGAACCTCATCAGTGTTTTCAAAACGAATGGTGCCGCGATGCCCGAGAGACTGAGCTCCACACCCCTCTCAGGTGAATTCATGTCGGCCCGTGTGATTGCAGACAGAGTCGTTGTTGTTTCAGCGAAAAACGCTATCACAACCCAAAATTAGCCTATTCCAATATGCAACCCAATTCGTGCGATTATAGACAGACCTTTTTCATTGAAGAAAAGTTTTACGAAACACAGATTACAAGTCTTGCCATCGATGACCTGGAAGACTCCATGTCGGTCAAACTCATGGGTTTCGTCTCAGCCAAATTTCAAGACTCCGTGCTGTCTTTCGTTGAAGTTCTCGAGAATCAACAACAAGGAAGTGGCCGAATTATACGTATCATGGATGTTTTGCCAGATGGCCGACTCGGAGAGCTGCAGATAATCGATAAGGACGACCCTAAGCTAAAAGCGCCACAAGCTATTATGGTCGTGCCCGTGTAAAATGAATTTCTTCATTCTTGAAGCAACGTGTGCAAGAGATCGTGCGAACGACTTACTTCGACTTTAATTGTTTGCACATCCAAGAACGCCTCCTGGACGACCTTCAACTCAATATCAAGCTGGAAAACCAGATCAGATCAGGGCAAACACTCATCACCCTCGGTTAGATGAATTGATCGAGCCAAGCTTTGGTGTTTTGAGTGTTTTTGCTTCAAAGGTTTCATGAACAAACTGACCGTAAAGTTCTCTTGGATTCCTGAAGACTCAAGCCATCAGAAGTGAGGAAATCGATGATTTAGTTCCTGCAGGCTGTTCACGCCCTCGGCTTTGAGCAGGTAGTTAACGAACTCATCGCGGCTTATTGTCCCAGCATTATTTCCTCTCGCTTTGGCGATTGCAGATCGAACAACCTCAAAAACAGTGGTTGCTGGAACCGGGGTGAATGTCGATGCTCTTTGTGAAGCAGTCCATTGGCCACCGATTTGCACGTTGTCCATCAACATGACCTCCATTCCCTGCTCAAGCATCGTGCTCAAGAAAAGATTGAACGCATGGCGCGGGAGTGCTGTTTTGTAACTTGCGAGCGCAGCATAGCCGTTTTCAACCATGTTACCGCTTCGATTGATCTGCATGTCCAGTGCATTGTTCAGCCAATCGCCGCGTACTGGTGCGTTTTCGAAAATGTCACCGGCATCAAAGTTTTTCTTCAGGGCCGATACGAGATTACACAATCCCTTGAAATCTGGATTTGAGCAGAAATTTGCACCTCGCGTACTCGCAAAAATTTTTTCAGCCTGTCGCAAGGCAATGAAAAGTGACTGGCTCGAATCTTGTACACAACTTGCCCAAGGGGTCACGCTCGAAATTCCATCTCCAGAGCCGGTGCGGTATGCTTGCGTCATCAGCGACAATGAGTCGTTAAGAATATTATAGGGAGTGTAGGCGGCATTCTGTGCTCCAGCCGGACCATCGACAGCCTGATTGAGCCAGGGAGTGCGAACAAACACGTCCGAACTTGCAATTGAATTGCTCCAGCCGCGCCTGAAGTTACCCATGTATTCTGTGCGTGAAACTCGCGACGAAATAACCGCATCAGGGCCCTGTCCGTATACCTGCTGATACACAACCTCAAACTGCAATTCACCGGTCAGGGGTTCGCGTACTACGTCGTAGAAACCATAAGAGTAGTGCCCGGTCACCAGCCCAAGCGGACCAACATCTTTCTTTCCAGCAGAATCGGAAATCCAATGAAAGAGATGAACGATTAGTCCTTTTTCTCCTGCTTTGAACGGGGTGTTGGGCGCAGAGTAGTTCGTCTTTTTTATGGGTGCCTGCGACGAGAGCACTGCACTACCCGCTTGAGGGAGAATACGCACACGGCGAAAGTTATTCTCAAGGCTCTCGAATTTGGTGCGCGTGATTGCATTTTTGGCAAGGTAGTCGTTCTTCTCAGCGAGATTTTCCTGATACTGAATGAACTGCTGGCCCGCATTTTTATTTTCAATAATTTCAAAAGCACCTGCAGTGTTCAAAAGCGCTCTCGGTTCAATAGCTTTTGCAATGAAAACGCGTTTTCCCCCGACAACTCCAGAATCCAGTTCACCGTGCAGAAACCACCCCTGTGAGCCAGCGGGCGAGGAATTTATATTGTTGAAAGTGAAGTTCGGACGGCTACCGAATTTTTCTTCGACCAAAAATTCAATTTTGTCGTTGTCGTTGTCATTGAATTTGCCAGCAGAGAATACGCTTGCGCGATACACAGCAAAACGGCCGTTTGCTTCGCTGCGCCCGGTTCTTTGGATTTGTTTGATGAGTGTCAAGTGCGTGCCTGCCACAACAATCGGATCCTCGGACAGGACGAGTTGGTTATCGGAGAAGCGTGCATTCGAAAGGCGCACATAGATGCGGTCGAGTGGCTGATAATCACACAGAGAGACAGCCTTTCCTGCATGAGCCACCGCTCCAGAAAACACACCGAAGCATCTTGCCGCTGCGAGCGATTCAAGAGGTGAAACGCTACTCCATCCAATCAGCACTTCTGGAACAATGTTTCCGGCCTTTTTAGCTTCTGCGAGCTCCTTGGCATCAAAATTGACTGTTGGTCTGTATTTATTCGCAGAGCCAGAATGCTTGGGCCACGTGATCTTCACTATTTGCCCGATCAGTGACTTATGAGCATCGGGTGACTGCGCGACTTTGAGATACACAGAGCCTTCCGAGCGGTGTTCAAGGGCTGGAAGCAGGAGTTGTCCACCCCATTCATTCGCCCCGGCAACCGTTCTGAAACCTATTGGCAAGAGAGCAGAAGATTGTGCCTCAGACTGATTGAAAGCACGTGGTTTACAACCCAGAATGGGTGTCAGAGAAAAAATGCCGGCCAAAGAGAGGACAATTTTTGCTGCGCTTGCGTGACTCATACATCTTTTCCTCGTTATTGAACTCGATTTTGAGGGCGACAATGAGGGAAAGCAATTGGTGAACTCGCGTAAAGGTGACGTTGTTGCTTTATCTTTAAGTGCTCAAAAGTTTCTCGATTGCCTCTTGGATGGCTTCGATATCTTTACGTTTGCGAAAAGATATCAAATAAACAATGGGACCTTTTCTCAAATCAAAGAGTATTGAGCTGCATAACTTAGTTAGACTCGGCGCCTCGTTGCTCCAGATGAAACTAGTTTCATGTAAGAAATATCTTTTTCTTCAGGGAGAGGTTGATGCAAAAGATTACATTCATAAATCTATCTGCCATCTTTTTTTTGGCCGGATGCGTTCGAAAATACAATGAGGGCAGCCAGCCTTTAAATAGCAGCACCAATACAGTCACTGTGAAAACGCAGGGCGTGGTCCTCACCTGTGAGTCCTACGGGGCAAAATTAGTGATCGACACAGTTCCCATGGGTCTCTCAACTGGGCTCGAGGCAAGGCTGTCTGGAAAAGCTTCGGAATACATTCGTGACGAACAAGGAAAAGAAGTAACTGCGCAGGGTGGTGGATACGACGCTGGCAAGACATGGAAAACAAAAAAGCAGCTACCAAACACGTTTGCGCATAATTTTGAAAGCGGAAATGCACCAGTCGTTGTTATTCAATGGGTCAGAAAGCGGGAGTTGAACGGCGAGCTTTTGGGATACTTCAAGGGGCAATATGACCCTTCGATTGTTAAGGAGAGAACTGGATTTAAGGTCGTGATTCCTTATTTTGAAATGACGGGTTCCCACACAACCGCAAGTTACGAATATGCACATTGGTTTTTTGCAGACAAAGACTGCAAGTAAATCCGCCATCAAAGCTCATAAGCGGGAGCGCATTGAAAATACTCTTGCGACAAATGGCCCATGCTGCCAGCTCGAACGAACGGTTCACCATCGAATGGACCCAGTTCATTTGTATCAAATAAGAGCCGTTCGCCGCACCGGAGATCTCCTCCAGCGCCAAGCAATTGCAGTGTTGCAGCAATAATTGGAATCTTTCCTTTAGGCTACTTGAATGAAAAAAGAAAATTAAAATCAATATTTCATCGCCAAACACAACAGGACAGAAAACAACATTCGGCCTTAGAGTTCATTCTCAATGAACTTACGACTTCATAACATTAGTTATCTATATTCTGCCAACGTTTTCCTTTGATGAGAAGATCCTTCACCACGGCCTGGCCATCCCGAGAGACCGCTAAAACCACGCTTGCCTTCCCTGATTGCACAATCTTCTCAAGTCTCAATGCTTGTTCCTGTGGAACAAAATATTTCTCCACCCCAGCCACGAAACGGCCGTGAGAACAGCTGCCTCGGATCGCGAGATCACAAGTGCTTGGTTTAAACAATTCAACTCTCTTTTCATTCGGACACACGAAAAATGTTTCAGATGCGGCATCACTAAAAGAGCCCGATTCGCAGACATCGACTCCATAATCAATCCGATAAACAAGGTAGTGCCCTGAGAGCAGATCGCGCGGATCGTAACCAGAGATTGGCAGTGTGATAGATTGGCCAAGTGACTTCGTAGATTGTTTTTTTAGAGTCAAACCAGCCAGCAAAAAAATTGGAAACAGCAGGCTGAGAAGAAGCGCTCTTTTGGATTCCATCATCCCACCCACCTTTCAATCTGCGTTCCAACCTTCTCTTTGTTTCGATTCCAAATCACAGCGGCAACGATCAGAAGAGCGCCCGAACAAACAAGTCCAAACCCGGTTGTAGCTAAGCCACCAAAGGCGCGAAGATAGAGGTAGATAATCTGAAAACCAATTATGAGGAGGATTTGATTGAAAGGCCTCCGATTCTTTGAGCTCGCAAGAAAGAGGGCAGTGATCCCGAGGATAAACAAGCAAAAAATTGAGTACATCAATTCATTCATTATCCCCAAGAGGGGAGCGTGAAAGGAAAAGATAAAAAGAGCAAGCCCTCCGCTCAAAAGACGCTTTTGAAGAGGTTTATATTCAGGATTCTCATAAATGAAATAAAGTGTCATTAACGCAAAAAGATAACCAGGGATTAACGTTTTTGGCACAATTTCGAAATAGGCTAGACCATTGAGAACCTGAAGACCGATAAGGACACCTACCAGAGAAAGAACCGTACAGATCCGAAAGGCTCGAATCTGTGCCGTATTTCCAAAGAAAGCACGGCTCGCCACCGTGAATGAAAAAGCAAACAAAGGAATTGACATCATAATGGCGGAGATAACTGCTTTGGGATTGTGACTGAAAAATCGCGAATCAACAACTGTCATCGAAATCGAAAGCATCAGGGAGATCATCCAGACGGCAGGAAGGACCACCGTTTTCGAAGCAAATGCTATTCCAGAGATCATCACAGCCCAGAGCAAGAGCGCGTGCTCAAGCTTACCTCCCGAGTGAAATATCTGAGAAATGAGGCCAATAGAGGCCAGACAAAAGATAGCAAAAAAGACAAGGAGGGCCTCAAACTGAGAATGATTTTTTTGCTCGCGACTGCGAATGATTGCAGGAACGAGAGCGCCAAGAATGAGAAAATCTCCGACAAGCTTCACGAAATCTGGAATTTCACTCCAGTTGGATGCAATGAGTGATATGACACCAGTTCCAACGATTACGGCACCTAAAATCAGCGCTCCGGTCAGAAATCCGTTTGAGTTGGATTGTTGAGATTCGTACTCAAAGAGCCGAGCGGCCTGCTTTTCGTCAATAATTCCCTGCTCAACCCAAGCCTTGAGCTGTTTTTCTAGCTTTGCCATCCGGATTATTCCTCATAAATTCACCGCAGAAAGGTATCATGAGAGTCGACGAAGGAAAGTTTGCAACATTGACAGCCATTGACCAACTTTACCTGCTGAGATGAGTCGCTCGTTTGACTGTCTTCATCCAAAGATTCGATAGTGCTGTAAAATATATCGAAAGACACAACACGTGCACGATGTTATCAACTCCCTCCAACGCGAGGGATTTCTCTCGTACAAAGGGCATGGCAACGTGCACATTTCTTTTAATCGCATTGCCGCAATGATAACGTCACAGCAGTATATGAAGTCTGCATTCGCAGAAGCCATTCGACAACTCGAACGTCATTTTGAAAGTCCGCAACACTTTTTTGCGGTTCATTCGTTTTCTATTTCAGAAAGCGACATTAAAACTTTTATTGAAGACTACAAAACGCTGGTCAACAAATACCTGTCTTCAACGCCCACTGGCGCAGAGAAAGACAATCTCAAAATGGTGCAACTCACCACTCAACTATTGCCCGTTCTCTGACAAAATTTCACTAGACTTCATAATCGCGCCACAAGAGCCAAAAGTGGAGCGTCATCTTTGCGGTCTGGGTCCCGAAGGGCCTCGATATCCTTTGTGCGAAAATCCGACGGCGCACTATGGCTCGGCCTGCCATCTCGGATGAACGGGTCATCATCGAAGGAGCGCAATGCATTCGTGTCGAATTAAAGAGCAACTGGAGTGATGGAACAGAGTCACTTCTCTTTACACCTAGCGAATTTTTGGAACGACTTGTCGCACTGATTACTCCGCACAGATTCTATACGACGCGCTACTGCGGAGTTCTGGCAAGCCGTCAGAGAATCCCCTGGATAAAGAACAAATGGCCGCAAACGAAAACGCATCCCCTGGACACAGCTTCTCAAACGCACATTCAAAATCGACGTACTCAAGTTCGATATGTGCGGCGGACGGATGAAACTCGTAGGCCTGGTCTTCGACCAACCGACAATCACAACCACTCTGCGCGTACTGGGACTCCCCGTGCGGGCGCCGCCCGTTGCGCCTCTGCAGCCACTGCTTGAAACGCTCAAAGATGTAGGTGAGTGAAATCGAACTCATAGAATCATCCGCAATAGAGCGCGTCACAATACAACCAAAACGACTTGCAAGTCATTTTGGTCGCGACTAGAATGACCTAGAGGTCAAAGTGGTCGGAGGCTCAATGGAACGATATATTAAACAAAATATTATCGAAGACTTAACAAAAAAGATGGTCTTTCTTGCAGGGCCTCGTCAGTGCGGCAAGACGACCTTCGCTCGAGCGCTATTGGCAGAACAATCGTCGTCTCAGGCCCAGCGATACTTTAACTGGGACGATGATTTCGATCGCAAAAGTCTCTTGGATCAGAGATTTCCGGCAGAGAAATCGATGTTGGTTTTTGACGAAATACATAAATTCAAGCGATGGAAAAACTGGGTCAAAGGAATTTTCGATAAGAACAAACACCTTTATTCCATTTTGGTGACGGGCAGCGCCCGGCTGGACATTTATCGTCGTGGTGGCGATTCTTTGTTGGGAAGGTATCACCTATGGCGGCTTCATCCCATTGGATTTGACGAGACTCCTTCTCACATAACGCCCGAGGAATGCCTGCATCGTCTCATGACACTGGGAGGATTTCCTGAACCGTTCCTGGGTGGAGACGAACGGGAAGCACGCCGCTGGAGACGCGAAAGATTGCAGCGCGTGCTGCGCGACGATGTTCGCGATTTGGAAAGCGTTCGGGACATCACAACACTTGAATTGTTTGTTGCAGCTCTTCGCACAAGGGTTGGTGGCCTAATAACTTTGGCAAATATTGCTCAAGATTTGCAGGTGGCGCCCAAAACTTTGAAGGCATGGCTGCAAGTTTTGGAACGCATGTATCTAGTTTTTTCGATTTATCCCTACACAGCAGGTTTGCCAAGATCTCTGCAAAAGCCTCCAAAAGTTTTCTTTTATGACACCGGAGATGTCGATGGAACAATGGGTGCGCGATTTGAAAACCTCGTAGCCACTCAACTTCTCAAGCGCTACCAGTTTCTAGAGGATAGGGATGGTTACGATTATCGAATCCATTACTTGCGAGATAAAGATAAGCGAGAAGTTGATTTCCTCGTTGTAAAAGATGGAAAGCCGCATGTTCTTGTTGAAGCAAAATGGAACGACTCCCAGATTTCGTCAGCGTTGGGGTATTATGCCAAGCGCTTGAAGCCAAAACACGTTGTTCAAGTGCTAGGAGAGCTGAGCCAATCGTATCAAAAAGAGGCAATCAGGGTGGTGAGCGCCGCTAGCTATTTTTCAAAGCTAGACTGCGACGGATGACCGTTCTGGGTATAGGCAGCGCGTTGCTCACAATCAATGCGATATCTGTAGTTAACCCCATTTCAACGGACACCTCAACTCGGAGTGCTTTGTTGGGTCTGTCCGTGCGAGCGCCTGCAATTGCGCCTGTCACCTCCTGGCAATTGCAGGATTGCAACAACGATTGGACCGGAGCAGATGTGGGCTGCGGCTGGCCGGACTAAATACAGACGGCACCTACAGCATCCGAAAAAACTCAAAACACCCCCGCTTGATGCAGTTATCCAAACTGACCGAGGACGTCGGGTGTTTGCCGTTTTTGACCCATGCACCTCGAGATGGGCGGAGATCTATGCAGGTTTCCCTTCCAAAAGACAAAATCAAGCAAAAGTTCGGACACCGGCAAACGCAAAGGTGGGGTTGTGAAGGTTGACAAGGGTGGATTGCTCGCACTCTAGGATCAGCAAAGCTTGGTAAATTTTCCTAGACCCTCCTCCAGACTGCTTCTCTCATGCTACAAACTGCTCCCACTGTTTGAAGGTACTTTTATGAGAGATGTTCCTATCAGAAATGAGCTAAACAGAAAAATGAACGGACTATGCGTGAAATATCCGGGCTAGGAGCATTGGACGCAGAAATCCTGAAGAAGGATTGGTTGAACATTCGGATCGAGGCTCACAATTCTGCAGCCGTGCATACCGAGCTTTCTCTGCCGGCAAAGGCATCAAAAAAAAGCATGGGTAACACTGGCTCTGCATATGACAATCCCATCACTGAAACCTTCTTTTCTACGTTGAAGAAAGAACTCATTCACGGAGAACGATTTAAAACAAGAAAAGAGGCTAGCGCCGCAATCTTTGAACGCATTGAGGTGTTCTACAATCGAACAATAATACATTCATCGTTTGCCTATCAGAGTCCGGTGATGTACGAGAGGGATTTTGCTTAACACAGTCCGGGAAAAGCCAATTTGATCATTTGGAGGATTTTACTTTGAGAAATAAACTCTTGGCTGTTACGTATGTTGCCTTTTTATGCTCACTGCTTTCATCTTTTGAGTCTCTTGCATCCAATGGAAGTCTGAAGGAAAATCAGGTAATTCAGTCATCGATTGAGATTGAGATTGTCGAGGTTGATGTTGAAAGTTCCCGTGGAGAACTCGACAAAATTATCAGTAAGGCAGATGGAAAAATTCTTCGCAAGAGGAGGATGATCAAAAGCGAAATCAATGGCCGCCAAATCTATCAATATCAGGTTCGTTTCAAATCCTCGAAGGTTGAAGACGCGTTGTCGCAAATTCGAAAAATTGGCACGGTCGCCCGTGAGACTGCGAGTTATGACTTGGCCGATGAAACAGTCGATGTATCAATAGAACTCTCTGACAGGCGTGAGAGAAGAGGACCGGTGAGATCGGCTCAGCTGTTTGCCGGTGCGACTGGCGCAGCGCTGAATCTGAGCCTCAGCAACGATGTCAACCGTTCGATGCTGGGTGGTGGTATATCGCTCACGCCAAGCGGAAAATGGGCATACCTTTCGGTTCTTGTTTTGAAAGACAACACAAAGCAGAGCGAGTCTGATCCGAAGAGATCACAGGAAGCGAGCGCATCGGGTTCGTCAATCGTTATGATCGGTCATAATTATTATTCTTCCATACTGGGCAATGGCGAAAACACTTTCTTCAATCCATTTGCTGGAGTGAATTATGGAATCGCTCGGTTGTACAGTAGAACTATGGTGACATTGGGCGGAACGCTGGGACTGGAACTGCTCAACACACAGTGGCTGACCATTTCAGCGGCTGCGAAAGTCAACGGACTCTATAGTTCGAAGGATGGTGGAACGTCTGCGATTTATGAAGCGCAAATGTCTATCCCTTTTTGATAATCGATTGTTTTCGTCCGGTTCGTTTGACTTCATGCCACGATGTTCGCATGTGATTTCATAGTAGATAAAAAAATAGTGACGCACGAAGTTCGAATGAATTGGACGACAATTTCATTGATAGCATTCTTGTCGACGGTGCTTCTCGTCTCGTGCAAAAACAGGTTATTTGGGCCCGATCAGTTGCAACCTGATTCGCTGCTTGATCCACTGAGTCGTTCGCACGATCTCCTGCACACGTTTCTTTGGGGGAACTGCCACGGTTTTTCACCTCGAATAACGAATTGCTCAGAGCCAGCGTGCAACAACTGACTTGGATATGGCAATTCTCGAGCTCACGACCGCATCAGACGCACGAGGAATTTGGGATTCACACCATGATTTCTTCGTTTCAAATAATTATGACAGCCAGTATCTTCAGAGTGGAAAGAGTCAGTCATTTCGATTTGAAGCGCCTGAAGACCGCCAAGACATCCCATCAATTATCGAAATTTTTTCCGAAGAAACGGTTCCCAACTCAGATCGCTGGGTGCATCGAATTCCCGATGCTGAAATGTCAGCGATTGTTTTGCCAAAACCAGCAATCGAACTTGTCGCAAAGACCAAAATAACGCGAGCGGCTCGAAAAACTCGTGCGTTACATGGCACGCCCAGCCATCTCGGATGAACGTGTCATCATCGAAGGGCCGCAATCTATTCGCGTCAAACTAAAGTCTCGTTGGGCGGACGGCACAGAATCACTTCTCTTTACACCCAGTGAATTTTTGGAACGACTTGTCGCTTTAATTCCTGCACCGAAATTCCACACCACTCGCTACTACGGCGTTCTCGCAAGCCGCTCACCGCACCGGAGGTATCTGCCAGACAAACCAACTTCACCGATTGATGTCGAACAAAATGCCGATGCGCACGATTCAGATCCATCGTTGGCAGGCTCCGCAGACAAAAAACAAAAACCGCGCAGAAGAAAACGCGTCCCGTGGGCACAGCTTTTCAAGCGTGAACTCAGGTGACTCGCTTTTTTTACGAAGCAGTTCTGCAATTTGAATGGGATAAAATCTCTTTTGTAGCGGGCCCAACGACTTTCAATTTACCCTCAGAATATTCAATAATAACGTGCCGCAATTTAGTTTCTGTTTCACTTCCGTTCACCCTACTTGAGTGGGTTGCGGGAGTTAAAAGGAGTGTAGCGTGAGTTTTCTTCACAACCGTTCCGTCGAAAACGGTATTGAGAGGACCCGAAATGTTTTGTGTTTTACTCACGGTTTCCGATGCTGACATCTGCACCAAAATTCGGCTCAACTTAACACTCTTGTCTTGCACAGTGAGAGTGATCCGATCGCGAAAACTCTGATTGCGATATTCGGAAGTTTTGAGGCATTCAACCCGCAATGAAGAAACGGAAGTAGATGCGATCTCGGAGTCTTGCTCCAAGCCGGAATTAACTCCACCGCATCCATTCAGAACCAAAGCAGCAACGATAGCAAAAAATTGTGTTTTCATGATGAGCCTCCGCACGATGGTTTCTAACCGTACAGCAAAAGCTCAGCCACACTTCAAGTCCCATGAATTACGAGGATAAAGGCCAAAAAAAAGGTGCCGAAAGATTCGACATCCTGCGCTTATTAGTCAGAAACGAACCGAAGCGTAAACACCCACACCATTGCTCTCTGTTTTCGACTGCTTTGTGTTGTTGCGTTCATTCACATTCAGGATTTCCAGCGAATAGCGCCATCCGATTCCAAATGCCCCCAAAAGCCGCTTCACCCCAAAAAAAGCACTCGCATGAAAACTGTCTTCAGGAAGACCAACGCGCCGTGAATCGGCACCAAGATCCTCGAGTGGTGAGCGCCCGGCTGGGGTCCCAAATTCTCCCTCTGTTTCAGAAGTGAAAATATATTTCGCCTGCGCTTCCATGCCAATTTTGTCTGTGAATAAGTCGAAGCCCGAAACACCTAGTAAATATGAACCTGACGAAGTTGCTTCTTCGGAAGCTGACCCAATTGGAGTGATAAGTTTTGAAACAGAATATCCCGGGCCGGCATCAAGAAAAAAATTCAAAACACTGGAAGACAACCGACCGTGCAACCAATGATCATAAGAATCGAAACGAGGAGTGCTTGAATCTTTTCCTGAAGAGCGTTCAAAAGTGAGCGTGTAATGCGCAGACACATAGGGAATGATAGCTACCGCTGAGTCACTTTGCAGCATGAGGCGCTTTGAAACCTCGAGCGGACCTCCCGAAACCAAACCATATCGACCCGCAAACACTTGCCTGAAAAATTTGTAATAAATGGGTGTTTGTAGGCCGCCCCAAATACGCTGGTAATTTCCGGTTTCGAGTTCGAAGCCAGTGGAGTTTACTGAAGCCTTACCAACCGCGTATCCAATTCCCGGCTCAATTTGCATTCCAGGGTTACCAGGCACCAAGGCTATGCCCCTCAGGCCCAAATACGCACCCAATTCAGCCTGCCCCACGCTGACATCCGTATTCGTGTCGGTGCTGTATTGGAATCCAAGAACTGGCTGAAAAACAATTCCAAAGGGGGAAGGCTTCCACTCGGGCCACAGGAGCGAATTTTCCGCGGCAGCTTTCTTTTCCTTTTTAACTCCAGGTGGAACACTCTTTTTCTGCTTTGCCGGGAGTTCTTGCGTGGGCTTCACTTCTTCAACTTCAGTGTCCTCTTCCTGAGCTAATGCTTGCAGGCTCGGGAGACACAGAAGAGTTGCCACTAAAAAACTAGAACATGGAAACTTGATTTTCGAAAAGCCTATCCGCATGCATTTCCCCAAAAACAAATGGCAACCGTGAGAGAGAATTATTTTCTCCTTTTATGATTGCCATTGTTTCAGGTCGCTATCAACCACCAGCCATCAAGGAGCAGGTGAACAGTTGATGAGATATTTCTTATCGAGAAAACCTCGGTTTACTTTCACATAATTTGTGCCAGGAACATCAGCCCAAACTGTCACTGGCCATCCCATTCGGTAAAACGAAGCAACGGCTGATGTTGGATTGGGAACATTCAAATACACAGGTGCGATGTTATTCGACGATTCAACCAACCCGATGTTGCAAAGTTGCTTGTTTGGATTCATCGCAGGAGGTACCACAACCTCATTACTTGGGGACACGGCAACAGGGTTTGGAGTGGGCGCTGGAGCAATTTCGAGAGGAGAACTCGAATCCGCGGGTTTCGCAGTCACTTCAGGTTTAACAGCTGGAGCTGCCACCTGTGTTCCTTCAATTTGAGAATTCAATGCAGGATCAGCAGGCCAGTTTCCGACAACCACACGCATGTCTAGAGAAGCAACTGATTTGGTCAGAGTCCACCGCGCGTTGAGCGCACGTGATTCCATGGCGGCAACATTGCCTTTGAAACCTGCCAGTGTGTCGAAACTATCGAGGACTGAGTTAAAAACAGTGCGAATCTTTGCATTAGGGTTACGGATGCAGCCGCCCGAAACACGGCGCTGCGTGGCAGAAGGAAGTTCAAGAATGCTTTCGTTCGAGTTCCCGTGCAAACCATACGCACCGTTGAACCAAAAAACGTACCGACCGAGCGGATTTCGTGCACCACAGGGGCCATAGACTGATGGATTATTCGCAAAAACTGAAGCACGTTCAGCCTCACTGCGCACCACGCGACCGGTGGCCGGATTCACGGGATTGCGTGGGTACCAGGCTGGGCACATTTCCAGATCATCGACAGCATAGATTCCCGTAGGTGTGTATTGAGTTTCACCATTGTGAAAGGCGCCAGACACATCGGCGCTAGCAATGTTCCACTGATCGACGGCAACACCGTTTTTGTAAAGAGTCGCACGATTTGTTTTAAGATTTACTTTGAAGGCAACTCGGGCTTTCAATGCCTGATTGACTGCCGTGCTTGAGAGTGAACTCGACGCCAGCCAAGCGACTTCCGATTCTGCAGGAATAGCGTTCTTTGCACATGCACCCATCGCGAGGGCTGAAAAAGCGATTGCTGGAATCAGCTTTTTGAAAAACATTGTCTGTGTCATGGCAAAATCTCCCCACTCAATGCACATCGGACTTAGGATGTGTGCAGCAATCGGTGGGCCAATTGGTTGGACTCTGGAGCGATCGGAAAAGATTTAGATTTTTTTCGAGCTAGAAATTTCTAACTGTAAAAAAAATAGACACCTTCACTGAGGTGTCTTGCCAATGTTCAGCGCATAACAATTTTTTATTGACTGCTGCAGTTGATGATGGGCCGGCCCTGGGAGTCCACAGCAACACCCGCGTCGGGATCGGGGGTGTTTATGTCAGGCATTTCTGTAAACACAACTCCATTGGTGAGGTTTCCATTGTGAGAAGAAAGAGCAAAGGAGGGAAAGCCAAGGAAAGTCCATCCCATGCCGCTGTCGGAGGGTGCAACAAGACTCGGGCTATCCCCGGAGGCTCCCTCATATCGATACGCAACTCGCCCTACCATGTATTCATATGCTGCTCTTTCGGCTGGTAAACTCAGTGCAGAATTATCAACATCAAGCCCGACAACCGGCTCATTTGGCACAAAGTAAGAGCCGATCATTTGCCCAGCGCCAAGATCACGCACAATACTTGTTCCACTCCCGCAACTGGCAGCAACAAATTCAGGGACCGGATCGCCTGGTCGCACCACGGGAAGGACTTTCAAGCTGGCTCCCCCTCCTAAGAGAGAGGCTTTACCAAAAGCCAAGCCATTTTTTGTCACAAGGTTGGCAAACACCGGGAAAAGCTGTCCTGCAAATTCAGCAGAAGGACAGGTTGCCTGGAGTGCTTGTTGAAAAAAAGACGACAAACCGCCGTAAAAAACTGATTCCGAAAAAGGATTTTTGCGCAGAGTCGCAGCTTCAAACATCACTCGTGTCCAAATAGCACCCATCTTCATATTCGCGAGACTATCATTGTCAGACGGTAAAATTTTGAGAGGATGACCCTCGGGTAGTTTAGAGTTTCCAAGACCAAGAAGCAAAACTTGCAATCGCTTTGAAAAATAGGCTTGCAAATTTGTGCTCTTTCCTATCTGCATTTCTTCAAGCTGAGCTGTATCGGGTGGAGACATTTGATAGGTGGGACACACTGCACCGGTAATAGCATCTGCAGTGGGTATCAGACTCCCCACGGTGCACGCAACCGAAGTAACGCCAGGAAGAATTTGATTCACCAACAAACCTGCTTCCCGGATAAAATTAGAACTCGAGAAGTTAAACCTCATACGTCTAAAATCTTCTCCTAAAATTCCCCCGCCAACTTCTATGCCTGGAGCAACTCCTTCTGGGCTTCTTTCAAACTCCATCGCTTCGTAGCGCCGCCCATGCTGAATGCCATCCATCTGTGAAGTGAGCATCTCACCAAAGCTCACAGTCCGGCCCAGAATTGGAACCATGCTTTCCAAAGCAACTGGGCTCGGAATCCTCAATGCACTCAGCATTCCACTCGCTTCTGCATCCAATTTTACAATTCTGGCCAGCGCCACGTTGCGCCTGTTCCGAAGGTCATCGGCACCTAGCGATCGTTCCGAGGACATAAGTTTATCGCGCTCTATTTCAGCGAATCGATTTTTTTCAACTGTGGCTTTAAAAGTAGCCATGTCGGCGGTTGTAAAACAATCCACATACTTAAGTTTTGCCGATGAACCAGAGCCAGTGATTTTGGTGCTCTTATTGAGACAACCCTCAGTGAGAGAGCGTTTGTATGTTTCCGCAGAGCGGCCATCGAGCGAACGCAAAATAAACAACTTCTCTTTGAGCAAAGGGTCGTTTTCTTTACCCGCACCGCCGCCTTTTGCGAGGATCTTTTTAACATATTCGAGTGAGTCGATTTTATTCAGAGTCATTGAAACGTAATCGCTCGCAGCTAATTTCGCCTTGTCCTCAATAGGATATGAAACCTTGAAGATAACCTCTTTCGCGTAGGAGGGCTGAAAGCAGTGTTCGGCGGTCCAGAGGCGCAACCGCTGCTGGCTCGATGAGTTCACTTTATCGTCGGGGTCAATGGTCACAAGGGCAGTGCATTCTTTGTACAGAACTCTTGGGTTCCAGGGCGCTGAAGTCACCTGCTTCAACCAAGTTTGCTGGGATGATAATAAACTCCAAGCAGAACGGCTCACACATTTTTTGAGCCGAGAACTATCGATTCCTGCCGACGGTAAAGTGCAATAAGGGATATTTAAAACATCCAGAACACCCTTTGGATTTCCGAATTCAACTTTTTTTCCAAACAAATTTTCTGAAGGCGACTTAAATATTTCTAAATTTGTTTCAACCCCAAAGAACTGAATTGAGATGTAGCCCCCTCCATTAAAAGAGCCGGGCTTTTCTGTGCTCGACAAAGACTTGGGTGCAGCGAGTGACAATTCTGATTCGCTCAGCCGACTCACCGTTTGCTTCTTCGGACAAGGAGCTGCAGCCGACGATTTCCGAATGGATGGAGAGTTTCCTCCAGGCCGCGAGCAGGATGTGGCAAGCACCGCGAACAAACAGAACCCAACGCACTGAATTCTATTTGGAATCTCGAAAGTGGACATAAGTCACCTGCTCGTAAAAGAACACGTCTCGGCGTATCGGAGCCGAGCAGGATTATTATGAGGAATTTAAAAGAAGAGGATGAAATTATTGAATTTTATAAAACGTGAAGAATTAATTCCGAAGATTCGCTCTCACCGTGTAGTCGAGAGATACTTTGCCTTTGGCAGGAATTGTCAGCTTCCACTCAACATTCCCCTTGCCTAACAACGAATATTCTCTGCTCGACTGTTGAATTTTTCCTTCACCTGGAATTGATTCGCGATAAATTACATTTTGCTCGCTGGCTTTCGCGTTACTCAATGTCACACGATTCGAATACTCGACCACACGAATTGTTTTACGTAAATTCGCAGGAGCGGGGATGTTTTTAAAAGACATTTTTTTTCTGCGCGCAGTCACGTCAAACGAACTTCCTAAGCGCACACGAACTCGTTCGTTTTCGGCAGTATGCTTTATGTTGTCTTCGCCAATGAATTGCGAGGCGGCTAATTTGTCGCGCTTGTAAACTCTAACTGTGCCCGCAGGCAAGGGTATTCCCATTCGTGATTTCTGATCGTTTTCAAATGCTACGTACACCGAACCCGTGATTGGAGTTCCGAGTTCTGCGTCATCAACGGCACTCGATGTTCCCTGATCTTGTCCGACTTCGGAGTCGTATTCTTCTCCGTAGGGAAAGCTATTGCCACCTGCAAAAACAATTTCTTTGCGGCATATAACGTCAGCGGCCTGTAACAAAACAACCTGTTTGGTTTGATTGGAGAGAATCGATGTCTTCCTTGGCAAGGAATACAGATGATATTCGAAAAAAGCTTCGCTCTGCATTCGAGAAGAAGCTGATTCAACATCAGGTGTTGCAGCGAAAGCCATCACATTCTGCTGTGCTTTCTTCAGCCGACGAGGGCCTCCCTCAACCGTTTGAATATCTCCACCCATGAGTTGCAACTGAGCGTTTTTAAAAGTTGTGCCACTTTCGTTGGTGAGCGTCACCAAACCTGTGAGGTTAATTTGGTTTTCTTCGAAGTTGAGATCGGCGATGTAGTCAGCCCTCCAGGTCAGGCCATCGCTCAAGTAATTGAGTTCAACCTCTTGCTCTCCTCGCTTCTTGCTGTCTACAAGTAAGCTCAAAGTTGGCTGCGAGCGCAAATTTGCGGGCAATTCTGAAAAGGAAATCCGACCAGGCATCCCAGCTTCAATGCGCCCCTTCATTTTGAGGACCACACCATCCTGAACTGAGAGAACCTCGGCAGGCTCCGAAGTATCACTCCCGTTTGTAGGATGAGAACGGATCACAGAAACACTTTTGCCAAGATATTTTTCCAGAAGCTTTTGCGGCGAAAGCAAATCGAACTCAAGATTCTGCTCGAGCACATTGATATCACCCGGCGAAGAAATATTACGGAATTGAGCGGTCTCTGAACGCATTTGTGCGCTCACATCTTGCAGTTCAAGGGTCACCTGACCTTTTTCAAAATTAATTTTTCTTCGATCGCGAATCATGGAGCGACCATTCGCATAAACTGTCAGAGAAACGGCTGTTTGGTCTTTTAACTGACTGCGCAAAACCTTTTCTTCTTGAGCTGCCAGGGGAGCTGATATGAAGAGAAAAGCCAAAATCGGATAGCGGTAATTCGAAGAATTCATGGAGACATCCTTATCTCACATTATGAATTGAGTTTTCATAAAAAGAATGAACCAAGTAACTACAGCAAGAGCGTCAACCTATGATTTCGAGGCGACTCTTCACCAGTAAATAGGGATATTCAGAAAAATATCCTCGCACCTGCGCCATAATTTGCTCAGCTTCACTCGCAGAAAGATTACCTTCTTCGAGACGCGCATTCAATTGTTGCGCATAGCCCGTCAGAATTCCTTCGTCGGTATAATTCATGGCCCTCAGAAGCTCGCCTACGTCTTCGCCCTTCACTTCCTCGACGTGCTCGAGTTGACCATCTCCAGACACCTGGACAATGAGTTCGTTCACCGCGCCAAAAAGATTGTGATTGTTTCCAAGAGCCTCCTGATAGGCACCCACAAGAAAGAAACCAATATGGTAGGGGGTGTCGGACTGCGGTACATGCAGTTCGAGAGAGGGTTTCACATCTCGCTTGTCAACAAATTTGTCGAGACATCCGTCGGAGTCGCAGGTGATGTCCATGATTACGCCCATTTTACTCGTGCGTTCATTCAAGCGAGTGAGAGGCATCACGGGAAAAAGTTGTTCAATGCTCCAGGAATCTGGAATCGACTGAAAGATAGAAAAATTCGCAAGATACTTACTCGTGCGGCTCTTAGAGAGTTCTTCGAACTCCTCTAACTGCACGCCCGAGAGTGCGTGGTAGTGAAGAGCCTTATTGGCAATTTCATTGACGATGACGTCTGCCTTGGCGCGCGCCTCGAGACTCAAATAACCGAGTCCAAAGAGAGTAAAAACCTCTTCGCGATACTCAATGGAGTCATGGTAGAACTCAACATAGTTCTTGCTGTTCATTTGTAGGTGAACATTCATCAGGTCGCGCAAGAGCTTGTGGTCGCCTTCATCAAGCATCACTTCCTGAATATCGCCGCCCATTTTTTCCACTTCTCGCACGTCGGTCACAAGAACTGCATGGTATGCGGCAACAGTGCGGCCACTTTCGCTCACGATGGTCGGAGGAGGACAGTTTTCTGACTGACAAACTTCCTGCACAAGGTAAACCACATCGTTTGCGAATTCCTGGAGTGTGTAGTTTGCGCTCGCATAAAAGCTCGTTTTTGAGCCGTCGTAGTCAACTCCAATTCCGCCACCGATATTTAAATAGCGCAGGTTGAAGCCATTTTTGTAAATTTTCGAAAAAACCCGACTCGCTTCTTTCATCGCATTTTTCACGCGTTTGATTTCGGTGATCTGCGAGCCGATATGATAATGAACCATCGCAAGTGACTTTTTTAGCCCAGCCTCTTCAATCAACCAGAGGGCTTCCATCATTTCAACCGAGCTTAGCCCGAACTTGCTTTCAGTTCCCGAGGATTTCTCCCACAATCCGGAACCTTTCGAGTAAAGTTTTGCACGCAAGCCGATGTCGACACAAAAGCCCACCTGCTTCGCATACTCGATAATAAATTTGAGTTCGTCGGTGCCCTCGATCACGAGAATAATGTTTTTACCCATGCGTTTCGCGGAGAACGCCATTTCGATGTAATGTGAATCCTTAAAACCATTACAGACCATGAGCGCATCGGGATGAAGTTCGTAGCTAAGCGCCGCAAACAGTTCGGCTTTGGTACCGACCTCTAGCCCGTAAGCGTGCTTTCGTCCGCTTTTGACAAGAGCATCGACGAACTCTTTTCTCTGGTTCACCTTGTATGGAAAAACACAACGAAGATCGCCCGCGTATTTGTACTCTTCCATTGCTGTTCGAAAAGCTGAGTGCAAGCGTGTGAGCTGCGTATCGAGAATCTGAGGGAAACGCAGGATCAAAGGTGTCTGGATGCGGCGCTCCGACGCGTGCTCGAGAATGCGAGTGATATCGAGAGAGATATCTTCGTGACCAAAGGGTTGCACCTGGACAGTACCGCGGCTTGAAATTCCAAAATAACCTGAACTCCAGCCATCTATGCCGTATCTCTGGAAAGAGTCCTGGATGTTTTGGGAATTTGCCATTCTCGTCTCCTCAGGTGCAGATTCGGGCCACTGCCCAAAGCATGCTGGCGCGTCTTATCCCAAGCGCCCGCCCTGTCAAGGAAATTCGCTGTCAACTGAGGCCGACTGGCTGCAATTTTTCCGGCTGCCAAGATCACTCAGTGGCGGTAAGGTCCAGTGAAGGGGGGACAAACATGCCGATCTTGAGGAGTAAAAGGTACGATTCGTTCGAAAACGATACTGCGCGCGACACCTATCGCGGGATGCCTTTGCAACAATTTCCCTGGCTTCTGGAAACAAGTGAATTCAAGCCTGCCCACGGGGAGTTAATCTGGACTGTAGAAATCAGTTGCCTTAATGCAACCCCAAGCGGATTTGGCTCAAAGCTCAATTTTCGCCTCCTCGCCAAGGCAGAACTCAGCCCTGCCTCAATCGCCAAGAACATCGTTGATGCCGGCGGCAATTCGCGAGTCAATCTTCTCTTTTCGGGCGAACTGTTCAATGTCGTAGACCAGGAACAGACGACTTGCGAAGGTTTACTTGATGATCTCCGGAAACTCAGCAAAGAATTTCAGAAAGAGTTTCAGCAGCGACTGAATGGTAGCTGGTCGATAGAGAAGGTAAAAGCTTCGTTGCGGCAGAAATTGAGAAAAAGGTCACCGGGTGGATTCGGGGAGAGCTTATCTTAAGCTCCCTTGCGACGCAGTGCTTCACTCAGTTCAGTTCCGCTCTCTTTTTCTTTCTCCTTTTCTTTTGATTTCTCGTGAGCACTGCGGAGACTCTCCGCCGCAGTGCGGCCAGGTTCAACTTGAATAACCTTGCCCTTCGTTTCCTTTTCATAAGAGACAGTAGACACCGGGGCTGCGAGGTTTTGAAACTTTTTAAGGCTGTCTGCAACCATTCCTACGAATGGCTTGAAAATCAACGGATCGTAATCATCGTTGCATTCAATCATTATCTTGAGTGCCTGTCCCGGCTCGAAAGCTTCTTTGTAAACGCGTTTCATCAGCAATGCGCTGTAGACATCTGCGATCATGCAAATGCGACTGTAGAGATGAATGCCAGTATGTGGGTCAGACTCAAGACGCCCCTTGCGCCCTTCGGGATAGCCACGGCCCGTGAATTTTTCATGGTGCTCATATGCGACACGAATTACCAGATCTTGAATGGGAGCTCCTTTTTTGGCTGAATCAAGGAGTTCATTTCGACCATAGACGGTATGTTTCTTGATCTCATCAAATTCTTCAGGAGTCAGCTTCCCTGGTTTGTTGAGAATTTCTGAGGGCACACAGGTTTTTCCTGCATCGTGAAACAATCCACACTCTGCCAAAAACATCACTTCTTTGTCAGACATGGGCCTATCCACCATCTCATTCGAAATGATTGCACACATCATAGCAACTGTAGCGCTGTGGTCGTACAGAGTGGGATCACATGTAATCATTTTACTGAGAGTATAAAGCGCGGCCTGTGAATCGAGCACCGACGAAACAATCTGAGCGGCACTCGCCCTCACCCGTGCAACGACCTCTTCATCTATCCCACCCTTCACAACGAGCTGGCTTGATGCACTCAGGTTATTATAAACATCCAGCGTTTTCTTATCCATGTGGGGAACATAAGCCATGAGCCTAGCAAGCTTCTTGCCGCGCACTTGATTTATCACGGCCTCGAATTTGGGACGATCCTGCTTCCAAATGCAAACACCGAAAGCGCCCTTAGGCTTCAGACAGGCCGACCAAACTTCATCGAGCAGTTCTTTGCTGAACTCCTTGGCTTTGATGAATTCTACCAACCATCCTTCAACAGAGATGAACAAACTGAAATCGACTTTTTGAATGTCGAACAAGAAGTGAAAATGCTCAAGACTCACAGTGACGAGCTTTTGCGAAAGCTCGTTGGTCAATGGCACGACAACGCAGCGATTGCGAGTTTCCTCGCGTATCGGCGGCGCTTTGAGATTCATCCCCATCTCCTCTTACAACTCGTTGAGAGGGAGATCGGCGTGAAAGAAGAAGAACTGAGGTTTATTTTCTAAACCTCCCGAACTAATTGGATATTTTAACAGTAAGACCTAAAGATGCCGTTTCGCCAAAAGAAACGTTGAGTTTGCGACCGTTGACCTTTTTACCCGTATTGTCACGTCCGACTCGGACGATTTCCTGCGCTATTCTGTTTTCCACTTCTTGTTCCAGCAAACGGCGCAGCGGCCGCGCCCCATAAAGGGTTTCAAACCCATTTTCACCCAACCACACTTTCGCTGGTTCGCTCACATGCAACTCGAGTCCCTGCTTGTTCAAGCGTGACGCGAGATCATGAAGATGGAGTTCAAGGATACTAGCCATTGAATCTCGCGAGAGCTTACGGAACACAATCGTTTCGTCGAGACGATTGAGAAATTCAGGTTTGAATGCTTTTTTAAGCTCATCCTTAACGAGCTTCTCTACTTCTTCATTGCTCAGCTCGCGGGTTTCAGAGCTGAGGCCCAGCGCACGCTTATTCGAAACAATATGCTCTGAGCCAATGTTGCTGGTGAAAACAATGAGAGTGTTCTCAAAGTTGACGACCTGACCTTCCGCATCGGTGAGTCGACCATCATCAAGCAGCTGCAAAAACAGGTTGAATGTTTCCGGATGGGCCTTTTCAATTTCATCGAAAAGAAGCACGCAGTAGGGCTGGCGTTTCACTTTTTCTGTCAGCTGCCCACCTTCCCCATACCCAACATATCCCGGAGGCGAACCAATCAACTTAGCTGTCTCGTGCCGCTCCATAAATTCACTCATATCGAAGCGAACTAGCTTCGACTCATCGTTAAGCACGTATTCAGCAAGAGCCTTTGCCAGCTCTGTTTTTCCAACTCCCGTGGGCCCGAGAAGCAAAAACGAACCGATCGGCGCTTTTCTCTCGCGCAAACCAACTCGGTTGCGGCGTAATGCGTTGGCGACAGCCTGCACCGCATGCGGCTGACCAATCACTCGTTTTGCGAGTTCATTTTCAATATTGGCAAGTTTGGCGATATCTTCTGCCTGCAGTCGACGCACAGGAATGCCGGTCGTTCGCGAAACAAGTTCGGCAATATCATCCTGAACCACCATGCGATCTTCCGGTTTAATGGTTGCTTCCCAATTTTTGCGAAGCTCGGCGATTTTGTTCTCAAGCTTCACAATGTCCATCTGAATTTCGGCGACTCTTGGGAAATCTTGTTTATTAAAAACCTCTGTCCTTTCCTCTTGTTTAGAGGCTTTCTCTTGTTCAAGTTTTTGAATCTCTGGAGGCAAACTCACCACTCGTATGCGTTTCAATGCACCAGCCTCATCAATCAAATCGATTGCTTTATCTGGCAAACAACGGCCTGTAATGTAGCGACCAGAAAGCTCGACTGCTGCAGCAAGGGCCTCGGGGGAATATTTTATGTGATGATGCCGTTCATATTTTGAAGCGATGCTCCGCAACATGACATTGGCATCGTCCAATGAAGGTTCCTCTACTCTGACTGATTGAAAGCGTCGTTCGAGAGCTGGATCCGCTTCAATGTACTGTTTGTATTCTTTAAACGTGGTCGCACCAATGCATTGCAATTGGCCACGAGCCAGTGATGTCTTGAGTATGTTGCTTGCATCAAGTGCACCTGAGGTGCGCCCGGCTCCAACAACGGTGTGTATTTCGTCGATAAAGAGAATGACTTCGCCCTCGAGCGCGATGATTTCCTCTTTAATCTGCTTCAGCCGCTCCTCAAACTCGCCGTGCATTTTAGTACCGGCAACCAACTCACCGATTTCTAGCGTAAGGACACGTTTTCCAAGAAGATGCTCAGGAACCTCCTGTGCGAGCATTCGCAAAACAAGTCCATCAACAATAACCGTTTTGCCAACACCGGGCTCACCTATGAGAACAGGGTTATTTTTTTTACGGCGCGAGAGAATTTGAATGACACGATCGATTTCTGCGTCGCGAGCTGACACCGGGTCGAGCTCGCCGCGTCGAGCCATGGCGGTGAGATCCTTGGTGTACTGACTGAGGACACTTTGTCTCGATTCATCGTCACGATTTGTGATTGTGTGATTACCACGCACACTTAAGAGGGCGCGACGGGTATCCTCCTGGCTAAAGCCCACTTGCTGGAGAAGTTCTCGCATGGAGAGCAGTCGGCTATCGAAAAAACCAAGAAACAATGCTCCTGTAGATATGAAGGCATCTGTACAATTTTTTCGTTCTACGTCGGCGCGCTCGAAGAGAAAATTAACCTCTTGAGTGCCATAGAGATTCAGGGATTCACCCTTGGCTGGAGGGTTCTGCTCAGGTCTTCGCGCAAGTCGGTTGATTCGCTCATAGAGACCATTGACAAGCCCCGTTTTAACCTTGACTTCATCGAGTTGAAGCTCTTGTGCGACCTTCAACACAACGGAATCTTTTTGTTCAACCAAAGCAAATAAAATGAATTCCGGTGTTAACAAACGAGTTTGTGCATTTACAGCCTCGGTGATGGCAGCCTGAAAGACTTCATTCACTTTGTGCGTGGAGCTCTTTAAAAAATGCTGTGGCATGAATCCCCCTCAAAATCGACGATTCCGGAGATGCGAATCAATTTGAGACGGATAACGCAAGTGTCAAGGGGTGACGGCTTGCTGAATGGGTTGGCCTGCTTTCACGCTTCGACGCAAAGCGATCTCCTGAAGCAACATATCGAGCAGCATGAAAGCTATACCGAGGTTTATTGCCACATCGGCCCAATTAAAGACTGGAAAAGAATATTCCCAACCAAAAATTTTCCAATGAAAATGAAGCCAGTCGATAACGTATTTCAGAAGCAGACGATCGATGAAGTTTCCGACAGCACCCGACAAAACCAATACCAAGGACGTCCGAGCCATGCGTTGCCCAGGATGCGAGCTTTTAAATAAATAAAAGATCATACCCGAAACAAAAACGGTCACCGCATAAAAAAGCCACAAGCGGACATTCTCAGGTGTGTTGCCGAAAGATCCCCACGCTGCACCCGGATTACGAACATATGTGAGATGAAAATCGAGCCAATTTCGAGAAATGTCATCGCGCGACATTCCTTTGTCGGTCGTGAGCGACGGTGATACCCCAAGAGTCAAAACACGGCTTGAATCGCCTCGGTAGCTTCGTAGGTCGGTTTCATGCGACCATGACATATACTGTCGCTGAGCATGGTACTTGGTCGTTTGATCAAGACCAACTGTAGCAAGGAAGAGCAAAATGTATCCGAGCATGAGAGCACGACTTTTGCGCAAAGGCGAAACTTTGGATTCCATGCGTCTTCCTTAAAAAGGTGCCAATGATGGACAAGGAGTATGAAAGCATGACTACCCCTGAAAAGGCAATTGAATCCCGGGAAGTCCGACTCACTCCGGAGCAAATCGCCGAACTGGAGAGCATCTGTGCAAGGACTCTCTTCGTGCATCCAGAGCTTTTACCTTGGATAAGAAAGATCCCAATTTCAAAAAATGAGCATCTTCCCTTCCTGCCGATACGCTGTTTTCGCCTTGCCAACGTTTCACGCTTTGCGGAGCCTGAACAAGGACATCATGGTGATTGGAAAAAGGAGTTTCTTTCGAGCGGGAGCACAAATTCATTGCGGGCGCGTCATCGGATGGCAGATCAAGGCCTAGCTGCTTATCGTGCAAGCACTTGTGAGGGGTTAGTCGCGGTTGAAAAGTATTTTGGGATTCCCGCAACAACACCTATCCTTAGCCTCGTCCCTTCCCACGAGGTTTGGCCCGACAGTTCCCTTGCTGCAATGCTTTCATTTTGGAGAGAAGCTGGCTTCGCTGTCCACTTTATTGATTTGGAACAGGGAGCAGGCGACCTTGAAAGTCAGATGAGCGAGCTTCAGACGAGCGCGAATCGCTTTCAAGAATTTATACTTTTTGGAACATCGCTCCATCATCTTCAAATTGCTCAATGGCAGAAAAATGTTCGCAATGGACAGCCTTTTATAGATGCAAAGAGAGTTTGGTGTTTCGATACAGGCGGAACAAAAGGACGCACCCAATCCATAAGTCAGGACACACTGCACTCAAGCATGAGAAGCTGGTTCAAGGAAGGCTGTCGAGTTTCATTGCTATCGGAATATGGCATGTGCGAACTCTCCTCCCAAGCATATTCTCTCGACGAACCACACTTGCAAACGTTCCGCTGCGCCCCAAACTTAAAAGTGTTGGCCGTATCACCCGAATTAGACAGAGTTCTTCCATGCGGAGAAAAAGGATTCCTTGGCTTTATTGATTTCGCCAATGTCGATTCATGGCCCTGCCTCATCAGTGAGGATCTCGGCACAACTCTTGAAACTGAGAATGACATTTTCAACCTAGAGGGTCGAGCGCCAGATGCGACTATCAAGGGCTGTAGTTTGAATGTGCGTGAGACATACCGTTTCGACATAAATACAACGACAGAATCCACAGATCAAGCCTCGTTGCCGAACAACACAACATTGGAACGAAAATTTTTCAGTGCAGATCATTTTCTTTCATCGGTCCTAAAAAACGAGTGGACGAACTCCGCGCTTGCTGATCTTGAAGGATGTTTTAAAAATTGGAGCACCCCCAATAAAGATGCAAAATTCTCATCCGCCGTTTCTCTTAAGGGCGAAACTATCGCTATCGTGGCGTCGGCTAACATACCTATCACATGGCTTTTTCCAGTGACACACGCGTGGCTCATGCAAGCTGAATCGATAATTCTTTATCTGCCCTCTATCCGACAGGATGATCCGATCAGCGCAATTGTGCGCCGACAAATCAAATCGCTTGTGGATACATTCAATTTATTGACCCGCAACGAATTCATCTCGATTCGAAATGAACGACTCATCGAGGATCCTTCTTATCGCGAAGCTCATCGACTCTTGGTTTTCGGAACGGATGCAACAATCAAAACCATTGCTGTTGAACTTTTCCGACGAAAAAGCAAAACGAAGTTGATTGGGCTCGGACATTTTCAAAATTCATTCCAGGTTGAGAATGAAACCTCATCTTCTTTTGTTGCCAAGATTTGTGCTCAGTGGATGGGCCGAGGGTGTCTTACGCCCTTGGAGCTTGAACTTCCCACAGCGTGGTCGTCTGCTTTATGCGCAGATTTTTGCAAAGATATCTTCAGAGAATTGAGAGTTAATTTGAGTCAACGGGCTTTTGAAAATAAATCCATCGGTGTGTCATCGCTGCATCAATTTGCACATCAACATAACCTTACAGAGGTCCGTGCTCTTGCTTCTCAAAGCGAACTCGGCTTATCAATTTGGCAGGATTCTAAAGCTGGTGTTGTGGTCGTTGATCTCACTTTAACAGAACAAATCCCAAATAAATTTCTTCAAAAAACAAGAGAATTTGCGGGCTGCGGTTGGATTAATATTGTTCATGGCCGTCAAGCCCCGCTCCTACCTCTCGAGAACCCTGCTCCGGGTCTCTGGGAAAAACATCAAGGATACTATTGGCGAGATTGGTTTTTTAAAATAATAAAAGCCGCCGAATAAAAGAAGATGGCTTGGGTAAAATGAGATCCTTTTTCTTTCTCAAGTCGCCATAGATCTTTTTCCACAAAGAAAAATTGAGCACGTCAGAGGCAAGAATTTTTTCCACCGGAAACTCCGTTTCCTTTTTTGATGCAGCTATCTTCAGACTGCTTCTTACAAAAAGCGAATCACAAGCAGAAACCTCCAATTTCAAAAATAGAATTCGGTTGTGCAATACAAATATAAGGAGTGATTTCCACAGTGCCTGAATGAGTTCGGGCGAATCCAAAGCAAGGCCAGCAGATTTTAAAACAAGTTGCTGCTGCTCGGGAACAAAGCTTGCAACCAGTCGGTGTGTTTGCGCGTCCATCGAAAGAGAAAACTCAATTGCTTCGGCATTGGATACATGCTGAGCAAGTTCGCCTGATTCATTGGATTGATAAGAAGTAGAATAGGCAGGGTCAGCGGCAGTCACGAGAACTCGAAACTTCTCATCCACTTGGTCAATATGCGACAGCCAAAAGCCTGCAGCCTTAATGTCACTTTTTGTGAGCCAGACGTTCCCGAAAAATAGCCAATCTTCGAGGGCACGTAGATCTTGCTCTTCCCCTCCGTCGATGAACTCACAACCAACAATGTATCTGTGAGTTGCCTGCTCGCGTCGCACGTAAGCAATTCTGCAATAGGCCCTGCACTTTTCAAAAATTGGAAGAATAATTTCAAACCAATGCCGTTGTTTTTCAAGAAATGGCAAAGGATGGCGATCGATCACAAGGCGCATACCGCCCTGCGAGAGGTCGGTCATTTTCGCAAAAACCGTTTCTCCGAAACGGAGTTCGTCGGAAACTATAATTAAAGGCGCGACACCCTCATTCATTTGAATTCGAGCCAAGCGACGCTTTACATGCGCAGGGCGAACAACTTCAGCAGAACGACTGAGGGTAATTCCCAGTCGAACGAAGTCCCCAGTTTCAGAAAGTTCAACTCGAGTATTGGCAACTACCCCTCTGGCATTGAACTTAGAACCAGAAAAATTGCAATGGAGATCGATCGATTCTCCAATTGAAAACAAGGGAAGATCGGGTATGAGCTCAATACGTAAACCTAGACCGAACGGGCTATAATCAGTGCAAATTGCTTCAAAGGTTTTGTGCCCCATGGACACAGTCACCCGATATGCCCCAGGGTCATTCACTCTGAAACGAGCGTCCTGCCGCAGGTTGGCGGGCGAGGCAGAATTTTCCTCCTTCTGACCAAAAGACGACGTCGCTTCCATGCGGCCCTCCCAATTTTCATCAATTGAAGTAAAACATGGGTCAGACCAAAACTCACTGTGAAGGAGATGACGCATGAAGGTAGCTTGGGCTCTGGTTGCCAGTTCTATAGCTTTTTACGGCTGTACTTCGAAAAAGTACGGCGATGAAAAGCTCGACACGAAACTCGAAACATCAAACAAAAAGACATCCGAGAAATTTGGTTTCGACAAAGAACGAAATCTAGTCCTCCAGGAAAAAACTGCAGCCACCGATGAGCTCATCACACAGACTCACGTAAATGAGGAGCTTCAGTCTAAACTACAGCACGAATTTCAGCAGCTAAAACGCTGTCGAATGGACCTGGCTGATGTTCGCCTCGGCGGCACTGGGGAAATGGCACCATTGCCCGAAATAGATGGCATCAAGAACGATCCAACCTTCAAAGAGACCGTTGGCGTCGATGAATCAGGTGAGTTGGTATTTATTCGTCAGGAAAAGTTTGAAGACACGCTCAAGGGCGAGAAAAACGCTGAAAAAACCATCCGCCGACTGACAAAAGTTGTTTTCAATAATCGCGAACAATGTGAACTACGCATGCGTAAAGCCCGCGTCGAAAAAGGCCTTCCTGCTGAGCGCACCCCGGCGGTGACTCGTTACGAAGGCAGTCAAGTGATTATCATTCAACCTGCGGAGCGCAATCTTGATGATGCCTTCCAATTTGCAAATCAAGCGAAGCAGAGGTAGTCAAGGTCCCTATGATGGGACTTTTCCGTGAAGAGACCGCTCACTGGAGCAAACTTTTGTTTCATGGTTGGATTGGTCCACTCGTGCGAGTGGGTCAGGTTCGCCCAATCATCTTGGACGATCTCCACCCCTCTCCTCCCCCTGATGATCAGCTTCAATTTACAGCACCTCTCTTCCGAGCTGCTTTTTCGGGCAAAGTACTCCCTGCGCTGTTCGCAGCATTCCGAGTTCGCTTTTTCAAAATTGCTGTCCTTTTAACCTTGCTCACTGCGCTTGGACTTCTGCGACCACTTATTCTCAAAGAACTCATCAATCGCTTCAATCTTCAAACGCAACCTGAGCGTTCTGGATTATTTGGCTGGATTGAAGGCAATCTCACAATGGCATCAGTTGCAACCGGATGCTTTCTTCTGTTGGCGTTCATTCGTTCCCATTTTCTAAGACACTGTTTCAAACTCACTTGGTCAATGCCAGGCCTCCTTCGTTTTGAAGTTTATGAGAGCCTTCTGTCTCTCAACCCGAAAGAGCGCTCGAAATTGACTGCGGGCGAATTTGTTAATGTTGCAACACGCGATTGCGACTCAACTTCCATGCTTCCTTTTCTGCTAGAACCGCTTTTGTATCCAATTACAATAATCGCTTACTGCGCGATGCTCGTATCATTTCTTGGCCCTTGGGCCTTATTGGCCGTGGTTACCCTTGCTGCGGTTGTGCCTTTGGGCCGGCGGCTTGAGCGAAAAATGAGTCACTTGGCAGCGCAAGTGCGCGAGCAGTCGCGTATTCGTCTTGGAATTTTGGGCGAGATTTTTTCTGGCATTCGGATCATCAAATTCCACGCATGGGAAGAACGATTTTCGCAAAGAGTTCTTCAGGTGCGTGAAAAAGAAGTTTCTCTTATGCGGGAACGCGCTCGAGTTGCCGCTCGTCACAGTGCACTTAGCGCTTTGCTTCCTATTCTCACCGGTGCGAGTGTTGTTACCCTTGTTTCTTGGTTCTCTGGAGTTCCATCAACGGCCGACGTTTTTGCATCGTTTAGCGTGATTGCAACTTTAGTCACTATTTTTAGTGAAATTCCGGATCTCCTTCAGAACACAACAGAGCTAAAAATAAGTTTAAGCCGTATTGGTCAATTTCTGAGTCATCGCCCTTCGAACAACGCAACAGCGAACTTAAAAAACGATGCTTGTTGTCTTGAAAACGCCTCCTTTTCGCGTCCTGGCTCAGAGGAATTGAGCAACGGACGTCTGGCATTACAAAGGGTGAGCTTAAATATCCCAAAAGGCAGTTGTGTAGCCATCGTTGGAAGCATTGGTTCAGGGAAAACAACTTTACTCAGGGGCTTGTTGGGTGAATTAAGTCTATGCTCCGGGACCGCCTCCCTGCCACACCCTATTTGCTATGCGCCGCAAATACCCTGGAATCAGAATGCAAGCGTGAAAGACAACATCACCTTTCAGCTGCCCTTTGACTCGCATCTTTTTGAACGAATTGTCGACGCAGCTGCGCTGACGCGAGATATTGAACAATGGCCCGCCGGCATTGAAACTGAAGTCGGCGAACGAGGTATCAACCTCTCAGGGGGCCAAAAACAAAGGCTTGCTCTCGCCCGGACGGCCTATACATGCTTGCACCAGGGAGTTGGCACAATTATATGGGACGACCCTTTTAGTGCCCTCGACGAAAGAGTTGCCAATCGAGTCTTTGACCAACTCCTAAAAAGTGAGCTTTGCGACCGAACACGAATTTTCTGCACCCACCGCATCGATTTCGCAATGCGCGCAGATTGGGTTGTGGTGATGGATTCCGGACGCATCCTTGAACAAGGTGAACCGCGAGCTCTGGCCAAGAAAGACAGTGCATTCTCGGAGCTTCACAAGTTGCACCTCAGCACTCGTGGCCATGAAGTGACTGAAAATGACTACGAGACTCCTCCCAGTCAAGGGATAGAAAAGCCGCCGCCAAGCGATACCGGCAAACTCACGTCAGACGAGCTCATTACTTTGCCTGTTTTCAACAAAAAAGCCCTCAAACTTTACTTCAATGCACTCGCTCCCGCATTGGGAGTTGTGGGGGTCATCTTCGTATTCTTGCTGCCACGTCTCACTGACATAGGCTCAAATCTCTGGCTTGGTCATTGGACATCACACCCTTCCGAGGTTGCGATTTCAACAGCCGTTGTCGTGTTTGCTGTTTTGACTTTTGTCACAGTGGTCGCCGAACGAACTCGTTCAGTGGTTCTGTTTGATGGCGGCGTCAGAGCAGGAACCGCTTTCTTTGAAAATCTCCTCAGTGGCGTCATGAACGCGCCCATGCGGTTCTTTGATACATCTCCTCAGGGTCGGATTTTGAATCGCTTCACATCCGATACCAGCGCTATCGACAACACAATGCCTTCTTCTGTGGGCCAATTCCTCACTGCATTCATTGGAATTTTTGCATCTTTGCTTCCGGTTGTTTGGAGCCAACCCCCAACGTTTTTCCTTCTCATTCCTGCAGCTATTTTATACTTCTGGCTGTTTAAATGGGTTAGGAAGGCTCAATTGCGCCTCAATGCGCTGTCGCAGGTTGTGCGAAGCCCATGGATGTCACTGACCGCAGAAACACTCCCAGGATTGTCGGTCGTTCAATCTCTCCAGGCACAAGGCCGTTTTCTCTCGCGCTACGAACAACTCATCAACCGGCACATCTCAACTGGTTTTTACGTCATTGCAACGAATCTGTGGTTTGCGTTCAGACTTGAGATTCTGGGAGTCGCCCTTGTTGGGGGATTTGTTGTTCTTCTTACCCTCAATCCCAGAGAAACTTCTCCAATGTTGGCTGCGGTTGGCCTGACTTTCAGTCTTCAAGTGATCGGTATTTTGGGAAATGTTGCACGCAGTCTGCGGATGCTTGAAAACAGCCTAGTTTCCGTCGATCGGGTGAGCGAGTATTCAGCTCTTGAGCCTGAAGCTCAGAACTTAGGAGTAACTGTTCCAAAGAATTGGCCCACTCATGGCAACATCCGATTCAACAATCTCACAGCGTCTTATGCCGAGCATTTGAAACCTGTTTTAAAAGATATCTCTCTGGAAATTGCTGGAAGCAGCAAAGTTGGAGTTATCGGCCGAACTGGCTGCGGAAAAAGCACATTGTTCCTCGCCATAACGCGTATCCTGCCTGTCCAAAAAAACATGATCTTCATTGACGATATCGACATCACCACAATCCCCCTCAAAGAACTGCGCAGTGCAGTCGCCGTGATTCCACAAGACCCAGTTCTTTTTTCTGGAACTCTGCGCGACAATCTCGATCCATTCTCTCAATACTCTCATTCCGAAATCGAAACTGCCCTCAAGCGCGCGCATTTGAAAGATGTGTGCGCAACTGCGCAGGCAGCAAATTTGTTTACGATAGAGGAAAACGGCCGTAATTTAAGTGTTGGTGAAAGACAACTTGTTTGCCTTGCACGCGCACTTCTATCTCAATGCCGGATCTTATTGATTGACGAAGCAACCGCCAACGTTGACGTTGCAACAGACGCTCTGATTCAGCAAACACTGCGAGAAGAGTTTTCAAATTGCACGCAGCTTATAATTGCCCATCGCACAAACACTCTGAGGGGTGTTGATATACTATTGCAACTCGAAAACGGGCGAGTCATTTCAGACATAGGGTAAATGCGGTGTCCATTCTTTGAACTGTTCATCGATGAATCGTTTTTCTTGTTCCAAGAATCGCTTGATAGGATCCACAAACTGCTCATCGGCAATATGGTGAGCGCTGTATGTCAGTTGAGGACTAAACCCGCGCGGTATTTTGTGCTCACCTTGGGCCCCAGCCTCATAAACATTAAGATTGTTATTGATGCAATATTCAATGGCCTGATAGTAACACAATTCAAAATGCAGATGCTTAATCTCGCGATGCGTTCCCCAATAACGCCCAAACATCTTTTTGCCCTTCTTAAAATTAAGAGCAGCTGCGACTCTCTCTCCTTCCAGCGTAGCGACAAAAAGCACGATTCGATCGCCCATAGTTTGAAAAATAGTTCTAAAAAAATCACTGCTCAAACACGGAATCGACCCCCATTTTTCATTGGTATCCAAATAAAATCGAGCCATAAGGTCAGCGTCTTCTTCGGTCAACTGCTTTCCAGTTCGAGTTTCAAGAGTCAATCCCGGAGTTTGATTCAACTGCCTGCGCTCTAATTGAATCTGTCTGCGCCGCTTTGATTTCAGAGCATTCAAAAAATCGTCAAATTTAGAATAATTCTTATTGAACCAATGATACTGAAAACTGTGTCTCAGCAAGTATCCCTTGCTCTCATAATGCTTCAGATGTTCTTCGGGTAAGAACAAAGAATGAACCGAAGAACAACCCGCTCTGTGCGCAATGGATTTCATTTCATCGGCAATGAGCCCTTCCAATAAATCACGCGGGGCATCGTGACGGACCAAAACCTTGGGGCCCGTTGCTGGTGTGTAGGGAACTGCAGAAACCAATTTTGGATAGTAGTCTCGACCTGCCCGCGCATACGCCTGGCTCCATGCATAATCAAAAATAAATTCACCGTATCCATTCGACTTTATGTAGCAATAAGTGGCTGCAACCAAAACAGCCAACTCGTTCCGAACGAGCAGATAAACGGGCATCCACCCCATATTAGGACTCGCACATCCGGTGATTTCCAGGGCATGCAAATGTTCAAAATCAGCGAATGGAAAATCGGGACAAGTGAGAGAATCCCACTCCGCAATCGATACATTGTTCAGAGTCTGGAGAACTTCGATTGAAAACATAAAAAAAGCCTCCTCTGATAGTTCAAACAGAAGAGGCTTTTCTATGCAAGCGATACAGATATTATTTAATTTCCACAGAGCTTCCGCGCGTGTATTCCCAGCGTCCTGAAGCCACGTTGAGGCCACCAACACGAACGAAATAATTTCCAGGATTCACACCGCTCAGCGTTAACTGATTCTTGTTGGTCGAGAAAGAGTGAGCAAGGTTGCCGAACGATGGCTCCCCTGCAAATTCGAGCCTGAAGTGTGCAACTTCGCCATCTGCAGTCCATTGCATCGTTTCAGTTGCACCAATTGACGAGCCAATCTTCAAACCAATATTCAGTTTAGCGGGTGGTGCAATGGTAATTTCAGTCACTTCTGGCTTGCCAGCTACGCGCCAATAAACTTTTCCGGGAGGTGGGTTTGGGATGCGCAGCTGCCCGGCTGCATTAGTTGTTCCAGTCATGTACATGACCGAGAAGTCTTGCATGCGCGACACTTCTATCGCCGTTCCTGCAGGTGCAGAAACCAGCGGACCACCACCAACTTCGTTATACTTGTACGAACCTGATGAGGAAGGTGCAGAAACGACCTCTTCGTCCTCCTCAAGATCTTCGTCTTCTTCTGTTTCCGCAACAGAGTCCTCAGCCGCATCTGTCGTCTTGGCTGCTGCGTCAGCCTTCTTCTCATCTGTATCTGCAGATGAGGCGGGAGCGGGAGCGGGAGCGGGAGTTGTTGCCACGGTTGGAACTTCGCGTGCGAAATCACCTTCGTCAAAAACAAAATAATAGATACTTGCCGCAACGATCGTAAAAGCCACGCCAAGGATGAGCCCCATCATCACTTTGCGACGTTTGTCATCAGGGCTCGTTCCGCCATCACGGAAAATCTGGCTCACTGCATTTGTACCGCCACCAAAGCCGCTCGAGAACTCTCCACCCTGCGCCGCTTGCGATTTAGGTGCACCACCAGCAGACCCTCCAAAGGTTCCACCTGCTGCTCCAAATCCGGTGTCGAATTGCGCGCTGTTTTGATCGTCTTTACGTGCCATGGCCTAAAACCTCATCAATGCGTGAGTTGCCTCTCAAAATACATTTCACATATTTCTTCGGAGGAATGTGAGGCTAGTTTAATGCATGCGTTATAGTTTTGACGTCTAGGAAATTCGAGTCCACTCAAGCGGCTTCAGCTTTCACTGTGGAAAAATTCAAAGAATCTTTCAAGAATTGAAAATGATTATGAAAAATGTCGACTCAACAAGAGCTCAATTTCACTTTTAGGCTTGAGCACAATCCCGTGCTTGGCGAACTTATGAGCCAGCGAATCGTACTGAGCAAGAATCTGTTGCACCGTCCCCCGATAGCCAATCTCTGCCAATTCATTTCGAATGCGATAGCGCATGGGGTTTCCTGCCATGGCTTCCATCACCTCGTCGGTTGGACGAAAAACCACGAAATCTACGTCAGGGTTAACATCCATGCTGTGGCGCAACATCGAAGCAAAACGGGTCTGAACAATGCTTTTTATAGCTTGCACGGCGGTAAAATAACCACCATGTCTCATAACGGCACCAGGTGAATTACTCGTGTATGCTACCATTGGGTCGATCATGAGAATGAGCCCAGCACCTTTTCGAATTGCAATATTAAAATCTGATGAACTAGTGAGCTGCCCATCTACGAACCAATGACCATTAATTCTCTCAGGCAAATAAAAAGGTGGCAATGCCGTACTCGCACGGATCGCTTGACTGATCTTGATGTTGCGCCAGGGTTCTTCACCAAAAACCACATGTTCACCGGTGTCTTGTTCAGTAGCACTGATGTAGAGTTCTTTTGTGAGGGAACCAATGTTGTCGGGAATTCCAAGCCGGGACAATTGCCGTTCAAGAAATGATTTAAGCTTTTCTCCACGAAAAAAGCCGACCGGCACAAGACGCTGCAACCTGGCAACCACTTCACCAGGATCAAGTGTCGAGAGCATTCGCAGAACGCCAACGATCCTGCTCACAATTTCGCCACCGGCCAAATCAAATATAACGTTCAGGGAAAGCGGGTCCAATTTGCCATGACGCTTATAGAGCTGTTTGAGAATATCGTGTGAGTGGGTTCCAGCAGCAAGAAACGAGGCAAGTATTGCTCCCGATGATACCCCGCAAAAGATGTCGAACTGATTGCAAGCACTTCCATCCATTGCGTCGTCAAGAGCGTTGGTGACACCAATTGAGTAAATATAGCCTTCTAATCCACCACCCGAAATGCACAGACTTTTCTTTTGTTGGCTCATGCGAAATTCATACAGCTGCGCTATGGCAAATTGGAAAAGTAACGTCGAACTCGACGGATCGATAATCACACCGCGAACATTGGCCAGCCCTAGGTTAAATGAACGCGCTTGATTGTCATGACTCTTTGGCAAAACCACAAGAATCCGTCGCATAGGGTAGTGAAAATCGCGAGGTGAAAAGCTTTTCAATGCGTTGCGAAAATCTTCGAATAAAGGGGGTTTGCTTTCCCCGCCGTCTTGCCCTGTTGCCTGAACAGAATGCAAAACATCTTCATTTGAAAATTTTTCACTGCTGACATCAACTTCATTGGCTGCCGCATCGGACGACTGATCAGCCGTGGCAGATTTCTGCCTCGTGGGAGCCTTCTTTTTATCCTGAGACTTTGGGAGATTTTTGCGTTCATCGAGAATAATGAGATCGGGTTCAAGCTGGGCAATATTATGAGCAACTTGAAAAAGATCAGACGAAAAATAAACTGTGGCTGGTGCGCTCATTTCGTGGCCAGCAATTTCCGAAGGCAATCTACGAGCCAAGGCTTTGCTGAGCACAAATGCCTCGCCTTTACCTTGAATACCCGGGACAGGTATGATGCCAAATCTTTTAAAGCCGCTGGAAAGCTGTTCTATGATTTCATCTGTTCCGAGATAAACAACTCGAAACCCATCTGCACGGTGGTTGCTCGTGTCAGAGTTCATGCGAATGCCTCCCGGGAATGGACCATGGTTGAGCGAGGAGTTTATGAACTTTCGTCGGCAGGGACAAATGTCAGATAATGGGGAGCATCTCCCCAATCCATTGAAATTGGAACCTTGGGCTGCGAGGCGAACAACCCGAGAGCCAAACCCCCACCCCCACCCCCGGTGAGCTTCGCACCGAGAGCGCCGGCTTGACGAAGGCCATGACCACAGGAATCCAATTTATCCGTTGAAACCCCCAGTGCCTGCAGTGACTCATGAGCCTTGTTGAGGTTTTGACCAAGTTCCGACAACTGGCCCAACTGCAAATTTTGCCGAACCCCTTCTGACAATAAACCAATCAGCGAAAAGTGATGCTCCACTCGTTGGGAGTCTTTCTCACGAAGCTCGGCTACTCTCTGAACCATCGTGCGAGTGGGGGTTCGCTCTTGCGTATCGACTAACAAAAGCCAGAAAGGTTTCTTGTTGGCAATCCGCTGTGCTCCATCACCTCTTTTAAATCGAATGATGCCATCTGAAACAACCGTAGCAGCATCTAAGCCGCTCGCTTGCCCATGAAACATTCCATCGAGCTCGTTGGCGAGTGAGGCAATCTCCAAGGATGTCGTTTCAATTCCCAGCGCCTGAGAAAGAGCTCGGAGCAGCGCAGCACTGAGAGCGGCCGAACCGCCCATCCCTGCACCAAGTGGCAACTCTGAATGGATTTCAATTTTTTGGGGAGAAAAGGAAGCCAAATTTGACCTAGCTACATCATTCGGAGCAAGCAATTTCAAACCAAGCTCGAGAGATTTTGTGAGGCGGGTGCGCTCCTCGGAGGGAAGCTGAACAACCGTATCCCCAATGAAAAGACTCCAAGCCTGCATCCATCTGTCAATGTGTTCATGCACTTGGTCAATTGATTCTATGGGATCACCGAATTGCAAAGTCAGTTTCTGTGCTTTCAAAGGCAGCGCAATAGCTGCGAACCCAGCAACCGCCGCATGTTCACCAATCAGGATGGCCTTGCCACACGCTTGACCGTAAATACCGGGAACGGCGAGAATCACTCTTTGCCTCCTTTCAGAAACAATTGACTTGCCTGTGGTAGCGACATCTCCTTTAAGCAATCAGGGAAAATTGATGATGTCACAACCGATCTGGCGCCGGATTTTTCTCCTAGCTGGAGACCTTTGGAGTTGGTTTCACCAGACAATACCTTTGCGTGAGAAAATCGAGGGTCTGAAGTCAGTGATTGAAAAAATAGGGACATTGCAACCGATGCCTCAGGCAGAAACACAAAATGTGGATTAGCCCCGGCGTCCAACGTCCAAAGCATTTTGGCTGATACCTTGTTACGAATTTCGACAAATTTTGAAACCGCACTGGCCGTATCCCTTGTCATATAATTCAATGGACACGAACCTGTAGCCATCACTGCATGCATCTCGAAAGCATCAATTTCCGTGAGCTCCTGCAAACATTGAAAATCACCCTTAAGCAGAGCTTCCCTTATGCGCAAAAACCTTGCCGGATATTGGGCAAGGCGAAGCTCCTGAAACAAACTCGTTTGCGCAAGAGTGTGTCCTTCCGAACTTCCCACTGACTTTTCGCCCGCATCGAGCACAAGAACACAGTGACAAAGCTGCGAGAAATCATCGTGTACTGAAAGTTCCAGGGTACTGGAGCTCACGCCATTATCCAAAAGTTCCCAAGCAACGAATTGAGATTCACTCGAATCACGTTGCAAAATCGCGGAGCGGGTCGCTGAACCACTTCCGAGACGCGACCATTCACTCAGCCACGTTTGCATTTCAGTTGCATCGAAAAAACGCTGCAAATTGAGTAGATCAGCAGTTGCGCCAACAATCGCAGCATAGCCTGCAGCACTCGACGCTACACCACACGCCGTCGGAAAGTTATTCACACTTTCCACCCGAAGGCCAATATCATCGGCAAAGCCATGGAGAATTGCTTTGAGAAAAATCTCCATTTTTCCCGGCATGGAGACTATTTTCTGATTCAATTCGAGCGAAAAATGCGGACGTTCAACGAGCGCATTCGCTCGCCCTTCGTTGAGCGGAAAGAAACGGCCCACAACCGAAATTTGCGTAAACGCGCGAAAAGCTCCGAGAGTCAGGCTCAAACTTGAATTAACAGGAATCTGCTTAAAACCATTTTTCTTGCCCCAATACTTGAGCAACGCAATGTTGCTTGGGGCGCTGGCCCAGCCTACATCGCCCGACTGCAGCAACAGCTCTCCACGAATACGTGCTTGGAGCAGTTTCTCAGTGAGAAATCTCAATTCAGGATTCTGTTCAAAGATAATTTCAGACATCAGAAATCCTCAAAGGCAAATTGAACTATCATTTCGGGCGCCGCAATTTCTCTGATAATTGATTCTACGTGCGTGCGGTTTGCGATAACCCATAGACAATCTCCATAGCCTGCGCCCATTGTTTTCCAAGCAATCCCAAGACTATCGCAACGCTTTGTGAAGCTTTGCAGGGATTCAGTCGCTGGCAGCAAACCAGAAGAAAGCGCCAAATGCGAAGCTTCACGACACAGTCGCATCGCATTATCAAGCACAGGCTCGGCAAGGAATCTTTTCGCAAATGACTTTTGCTGTTCATAAAATCCAGATTCTATTTTCTCTTTTTCCATATTTTGCAAAACCCGCCGAGTTTCTGATCGGACACCCGATTCAACAAAACATCCCATGTGACCGAGCTCTGCCGCACTCATTGGTACAACTGAAATTTCTGGAGAAAACATTGCACGCTCCTTTGCTTGACCATAAGCGGCATCACGGAAGCTTAATACAGTGGGTGCGAACTCTTGTTTGCAATTCAGTGCAGCCCAGGTTTGCAGAGCGACGTCATAGCCACTGCCGCGCCCTTCTTGGAGATGCATAAGAGATGTATAAAGCGGACTCCAGAATTCAGAATTACTCAATTGCTTAATGAGATTTGGAGAGAAAAACCTCTCTGCAAGCGCAATATGAAAAGCTGAGAGAAGCGCGGATGAACTGCCGAATCCGAGCGAAGGAGAGAACTCTCGACTGACATTTACGCTCAACGTCACGCACTGCAAAAATTCACAGAATCCTGAAAGGTAACATGCCAGATTGCGTTCTTCGTTGACCTCGACGCTTTCGAGAAGTTGACCTAATTTATTTCGCTCAACAACAATCGTTCGGCTCAGATAATCGCTCGAGAGGGAGTAGAGAGGTTCAGCCTTGGCCTCTATAAAAGAAAAATCAACCGACATTTTAAAGTTTGGCAAACAAACAGCAACAGCTTCGCCACCCCGCATGACCCCATACTCACCAAACAGAAGAGCCTTGCCGGGAACTGAAACAATCGTGTCAGAATTATTGATTTTGGGTTGGATCGCTTCCACGAACCACCGCCGTTAATGAGGGCATGTGATCATAGCGCCTCAGCATCTCAATATTTTTCTCATGCAGAGCCATGTGACCGCGCTGGATCCCTTCGCAGGCCAAAGCCCGCAAGGCAGACAGATTTTGAGCCAGTCCGACGCTCGCAATAATTCCTGATAATTCATTCGCATCGGGATTGCCAAGGAGAGCCAAAATCGATTGCACCGCAGGATGAAGCCGCGTGACACCGCCAACAGTACCAACAGCGACTGGCAGGGCTATTTCGCCTACCAACTGACCCAGATCACCTTTCCACCAACGAGTGAGAGGTTTGTATTGACCTGTGAGAGAAGCAAATGCGTGCGCACCAGCCCCAACCGCCCGCCAATCGTTTCCGGTCGCGATGACCACTGGGTCTATCCCGTTCATGACCCCTTTGTTGTGAGTCGCAGCGCGATAAGGGTCGAGATCAGCAAACTCCCAGGCTTCAACGATTCTCTCCACTGCCTCCGGCCCCGTAAAACCACTCATTTCGAGATTCTTACTTTCCACCTCACAGCGAACACGAGTAATTCGATGGACTGTCAGATTAGTGAGAATTTTCAAACCAACGTGACATGGGAAAGAGCTAGGTAGCCACCGACCTATCTCCTCTGCAATCGTATTTACAATATTGGCGCCCATTGCCTCACGCGTGTCCACGTGAACGTGGATCACAAAAACTCCAGGCTTCGACAATACGCGCAGCTCCACTCCTGTCGTGCCACCGCCCCGATTGAGCAATCGAGGATGGCAATCGTTTGCTCGCGTGATGATTTCGGTACGCACTGCTTCAAACCAAACAGGAATTTTAGCAGCTTCTGCTGCGTCAACTTTGAATTGAATTTGACTCGTTGCGATGGATTTGGTTGGTGTCGTAAAAAAACCACCACGCGAACGAGCTAGCTTTGCACCATGACTTGCTGCCGCAACAACACTGCTTTCCTCAACCGCCATTGGAATCAGAAATTCCCGTCCATCGATCAAGAAGTTTGTCGCAACTCCAAGAGGTAAAGCAAAGGATCCGATGCAATTTTCAATGAAATTATCAGCTAGCTCGCTCGTCAGACTACCGGCATCCGATAATACATCAGCGCAATCGCTCGAAAGAAAATCTCGTTCCACCAGAGCATTCAAGCGCGCTCTCACATGCATCTGTGCAAAACCAGGAATACGACTCGAGCGCGGAGGAGCCGCTGTTGTGTCATCGCTGCGGCTAAATGAACCATCCGAAGTTTGAATATCCAAACCAGACGACCCTTCTCCGTGAACCAGATTCAAATCGGTAGACGTCATGTTGCACTCCTCTTTCTCAAGCGAGCAGAAAGATCATCGAGTTTCTTGGCACCGGAACAATACATTGCAATTTGAAGGGAGCGAGCGAAAAACCGCATCTCCTGCTCCAGTGATTCTTCGGGGGATAAACCTGCCTGTGGATTTACGATAGAGCGGAAGAATGGCAACCCGACACCACACATGTGGGCGCCAAGTGCGATGAGAATTGCAGATTGAGCGCCATCTCGCACACCACCAGTTGCAACAACGTAACGTGATGGAGCCTCGCCAAAGGTTCTTGCAACCGGCACACACTCCTCCACCGACTCGGTGGTGGACAATCCCCAATTTCGGAACAATTCACCCAAACGATGCGTTAATGGGTCGCCGCGAAGACCTTCAATAACGCTCCAACTCGTGCCGCCGTTGCCCCCAATATCGACGGCAGCGACGCCACATTCCAGCAAACGACGACAGGTCTCTGCACTCATGCCCGAACCAACTTCTTTGACAACAACGGGCACTGTTAGCTTGCTAACAAGTTTTTCAATGACGGGGAAAAGATTCTCAAAATTCCGCTCGCCTTCAGGTTGAATTTGCTCTTGCAAGGCGTTGAGATGCACGGCACACGCATTTAAATTTAGATCATCAACCATTCGCGCTACTTCATTAATACTGATTCCGTAGTTGAAGCTCACAGCGCCAATATTTCCGATCAAAAATGCTTTCGGAGCGGATTTTCTGACGTCAAAAAGATTCACATAAGAGCGATCTTTGAGCATCAATTTCTGTGAACCAAGCCCCATGGGGATATCCCATCGCTCGGCCAGTGATGCCAAAATTTCGTTGATGCGTTGGCCATCTTTCACACCTCCGGTCATGCCGGTGATGAGTAGTGGCCAGGAGAACATTCGCCCTAGAAATTTTCGCCTGGTATCAACTGCCTCAGGAGCAAAGTCGGGCAATGCGTCAGGAGTGAGAAAATACGCTGAACCAGTGCGCGGTCGGGATTCAACGTCGTCGCGCCGACAGATATCGATATGGTTTTGCTTTCTCTCGGCAGCCCTCTCGGGCGTGTCTTCGATATTTGCCGAATCCAAAGAACGATTCACCTTTTTTCACTCTCCTGCTGGTGGACATTTGGTTATTGGTAAACCACCGCAAGGTCAACCAATTCTTGTCATTAGCGGGGGACTTCGTTTGCCTGCAAGCAAACAATAATGAGTCAAAACACTGCCAAGTTTAAGCTACGCATTCTGGCGACGGAGCGGCTAGAATGGTGTTAGGCAAATTGCGTCGTTTGAAAGGGCCTTTTCTATGAAAAAATCCAGTTATCCTGCTGCACTGACTCTGTCGCTTGCTGGTCTTTGTGGCATCATGGCTGCAAATTTGTCGGCCTGCAGAGGGACAAAAAGTGAATCTGGGCCCTCTCGAGAACAGGTGTACGGACCACGCATAGGTACAGTGCTCAGGTTAGCGGGAGAATTGGGAGTCAAAGAACGGCACTTCATGGCCGCTGGATATGTTGGCGGCTACTTTGGCCTCACGGATGGTCAGAAGAACCAACAATGGCTGTCAGATTCGGGACGCAGTTCGTCGCTTGGCCTCGATCTGCGCCGTTCTGCTGAACTTCAACAACAGAACTTTCGCGGTCAAATGGATCTGTTAGCAAAAGACATTCAAGAACGTGCTGAAAGGCAGCAACCAGCCAATGATTTCGACTGGCTTGCTCTCATTGCACAGGCCGTTGTGGGCGACTTTGAATCTGACCCAAACACACAAGCTCTGCAGGTTAGACTCGTGCTTATAGACCTAATTGAAGCAAATAACTCTGGCTTCAGTGCGTCGCTGAACGACAAAGAGGTCTACACTCTTCCACCAGCTGGTGAAGATGAAAAAATTGATCTACGCCTTCTCGATCCAGGACAATTGCGGCTCATTAACGGTTTCAGGCTTCAGGGCGACGGCCTCGCCGATTTAGCAGTGGAGGGTAATCCGAAGGCACGCTCAGGCGGCCTGCGCAACTTCGGAAAGATTCCCAAACTCGTGGTCCGTCTTTGCCCCTCCACAACCCTGCGCTGTTTCGAATCCATGCGCAAAACGAGCTCGAACTCAACCCATTTTCTTTCTTACCGCGCTCTGAACGGCACGCGCGAAACAGTTCAATTTCACGATCCTAAATTCGAGCTCAATTGGAATGACGAAGCACAGAAAGACACAGTCACATTGATGCTGGCAGGAACAACGGGAATCACCCGTGAAACGATGCGCCCAGATCTTTTCGATTGGGAGGACTACGTCGCAATGCGAAGCTTCATCCGCAGAGCGGCCGGAAGACTCACGCAAGAAATTATTGCGGAAAATCCGAATGCTGTTCAGAGGGAATTCCTTCGCAATTATGTGCATGAAACGCTTGGACTCATAGATGAGAAATCACTGCAACCAAATTTTGCACTCGGGCCAACATGGGATTCGGAGCTGTTCAGAGAGCTTTTGGCGAGCGACTCACTGCCAAAACAATTGAGCCAAGTGAAGGTAGAACAACCAACGCACGGTCAAAATATTTCAGGCACTGTTATAGAAGGAGTCGTTTATCCCGACTCCGAAAGCGGACAAATTCAGATTTACCAAGATAGTCCCGAGCCGAAGATTGATGGTTCAGCTTGGGATCTCGTGTTGAAGCGCGACATCGATCCTCGCCAGCGTCGGTTCGATTTTTCGCACGAAATTCGCCGCACCGGTTTAAATGGCAATCAGATGCGCGCCATGAAAATTGTCAACCGCAAGGCCGACGGCACCCTACTCGGTTCGCGCATTGTTCGACTGCGCGTTGAGGGCATCGCGCGCCAGTGATTCAAGTCAAAGCTCCAAATTCCGATACGTCTTTTGTGGGGAATTTGACTCTCGGCTATTTCTAGGCTGGCCATTCAGTCAAATTCCTCCGAGACTGAAGGAGAACCGGGGAGTTGAAACTCCCACTCAACGGGTTCGCTGGAAGAGGAGGATAGCTGTTTGGACGGCTCAAACTCGTCACAAATCCGCATCTGGACGACCGACCTTAGCCCGCAGGCGTTCTTTCGGGACAAGGTTCTCGACGCGCAGTCGAGACAAGGCGTCCAACTCACCGAAAATGTCGAATTTTACATTGTCAATCTGCTTTGCGACTACCTGAGAGTCGACGATTCACGATTGAGCGATGAATGCCTCGCTCTCATACTCAAAAAGGCCCTTGAGAGCCCTCGAGGCGAGCAAATTTTTCTCTACAAAAAACTCGCAGATACGGCCCTGTATTTTTCAGGGTTCTTTCAAGAGTACTTTAACCGTAAGTGCTTCGATATCAAATATTACGTCACAATGGGTGAAGGTGCTTATCAACAACTTGCCCATCTTATGAAAAAGAGAACGGCATCTGAGGCTGCCATGAGCAAAATTTATGGTGAAATGGCCTCAAGCTTCGGCACAGCCGTCGACATAATAACCGATGTTTCGGAAAGTACGGCTGGGTTTGAGAGTCATCGCAGCACACTTTCTCTTTATGATGCCTGGCTTTCTACAAGCAGCAAGAAGCTCGCACGCGATCTGAACAAACGCGGCGTAAATCCAGTGAGAGTGTCGAAGAAGGCTCTGCAATGAATGACAGCCGATTCGAACTTATCATAACCTCATCGTGGAATTTGCTCGGGAGATTCTACAAACGAAAACCCGAATTAAATATTCTCGACTTTGTCAGTTACGCCAACAACCACGATGCTAGGGTGCTTATCGACGAGCACTCTGAGGCCGATACTGTATTTTGCTCGATAGAAATTCCTCTCTACATCAAAAATGAATATGAGAAAGATAAAATTCTCGACACCCAGACACTCTCGGTTGTTTGTGAGGAACTGAGCCACTTTTTTCATCTAGTTGCTGCAGCTGAAATTGAAAAATCTGTAGGTATTTTGCAGTTAGAGGCTTTGGCCGAAATTGATAGATTCGTGAGTTTCCTGCACTGGAACACATTCCATCCTGAAATCGCACTTAAGCAAGACTTATCCAATTGTCAGAATGTTTGTGATGTCCTTTTTGAACAAAGAAAATTCATCGCAGCCAATCAAAACCTCTATCGCGATGCTGAATCGCTTGCTTTTCATCATCTACAGCTCGCTTTCTCTCACTGCTGGACCCAACGTTATATTGACACACGAGCTTTCGATCCCCGTGCCCAGCAATATATCTCCTCGCTTTTTCATCATGGCAGCTTAGAACAACTCTCTGCCTAAGGCCTCAGAAAAAAAACGACCGCGTCGGGTCGTTTTTTCTTGCCCACCTTGAATCCATTTTAACAGACAAATTTCCTTGCTTCGGACAAATCATCCGATTCAAAGAAAGGATCATCCATGGCACGGGTTTGATGTATCCACTTAAACCAATGCACACTCTGTTCTATCAACCAATAATGGCTGACAATACAGCTAGGCGGAATGTTAGCTTGGCAAAAACCTAGCGCCTCCTGTTCGCTGGCCATCGGATTGCGCTGAACCCAACTCCGAAAGGCCTCCTTGAACTGATTCTTGTCGAACATAAGACTCTGTCCTCCTCCGCAGTACGCAGTGTGTCTCGGAAAGAATTGCCTAATGTTGAGAGATATTTGCGATGACATCCAAAGCCAGCTAACCTAACCTCTCCATTCTGCTGAAGCTCTCGGAGGAGTTTTTCATGAATACAAAAATCACACCCAACCTCTGCACAAACAAAGCACTCTTTCAATTGGATGAGGCGGTTGGACAGCAACTCACTCCAGCCGTTTTAGAATTTCTCAAGAGCAAAGAATTTCCCTGGGAGCTGCTCGGCAAACCACTTGCTGAATTCGTTTCACAGCAAATTGCAGCAATCCCAGCAAATCTTCGACTCAAAGGACAAATCAGTACTCAAGCTTTTCTTGAAAACAGGGAACAAATCGTTATTGAAGAGGGAGCTATCGTTGAAGCCGGTGCCTATATTTCGGGACCAACATACATAGAATCTGGAGCAACCGTGCGGCACGGGGCATACATTCGCGGACAGGTTTATATCTGCAGAGGAGCTGTGGTTGGACACACCAGCGAACTTAAAGGAGCCTTACTTCTTCAAGAGGCCAAAGCCGCCCACTTCGCCTATGTGGGCGACAGTATATTGGGCATCGGCTGTAACCTTGGGGCCGGTAGCAAATGCGCTAACCTTCGCCTCGACCATGGCCCAATTCCTGTGATTATGGGGGAGGTCAAAGTCTCGTCGGGGCTCAAAAAATTTGGTGCAATTTTTGGAAATAGAGCACAGACAGGCTGCAACGCCGTTACGAACCCCGGCGCAATATTGCTGCCCGGGGCCATAATCCTCCCAAACAGCACAGGCCAAGGCGTCATAGAGGCGCGCAGAGCATTTAGGCAGCTGAGCACATGAGAGCATGATGCACTCGCTCGAGCCTCAAGCAGCAGCGCTCTTCCACACGTGAATCACGGGCCGAATTTGAGTCCATCGTAATGTCGATTCGCTCACTCGACACGAGGTCAAAGTGGAACCGAATCAGAGTTCCGTTGGGGCGATTGCCCTCGAAGCTAAAGATACGCCCATTGGGATGCTCGGAGAGCATTGGTGAGTGCACCGAATGCAGCGAGTGAAGATGCTCTCTTCCATCAAAGTACTGTATTTCTAGGTGTTCTCCTGCATCCTGAGAGAGAACAAAGTACACATCCATCATCTGACCATCGCTTTCGGAGGTGGTAACTTCCAAGCGCAGTCCATAACAAACGCCCGAGATGACTTCTTGACCGGAGAAGGAACAGCGCAGTTCTGTTCCATCACTCATTTCACCGGTCCCCCGAAAATCACCAAGAGCCGGAGCAAAAGCGCGAATCATAAAAGCCTCCTGACGCACACAGCACAACCGATAACTGACCCTCATGAGCCTGCTTCGGCTTCATTGACCGAGACTTAAGTCCGATTTGTATAAGATCAATTTTTTCAAAAATGATTCAATAATTTTCGAATAGTAAAGAATGACAATAGAGCCCGGTCTCTGCCTCTGTTTTCAAAGCGCTTGGGGATCTCCGCCTCCATTTTGAGGTATGAGGAAGGATCTTCCGCCCACTGCGCTGCGAACTCAGCACCCAATTCCAACAACCGAGAATGGTGGGGGAATTCTTTCAAACTCTGACGCATCAGAGACTTTGCATCAATTTTCTTTCCCTTTTTCATAAGAACCCAAATTTTGTCGGCAGCGACAAAACCTTTTTCATGAGCAGTGAACCCGAGGCGCTCGGACTCTTTGAGAACAGCCTCAACAGCTCCGATATTTCCTAAGAGCCTCTGTCCGCGGATCAGCATATTCCAGTATTGAAATTCATTGCTGAGCTCAGGGAAGCGTCGGCGGACGTCATCGAGAGCAAAAACGATGCTTTTCATAGTGTCTTTGTCGCTCAACCCAGAGGCTACCTTCACTCCCAAAAACAGCCACTCTACATACAGGAAAGGTAACTCCTTCAAGCGCTGAGTTGCGACTAGAAATTGTTTAGTTTGAGCGTTCTTCAAAGCTAATTCGCTCGTAAATTCCTTCTTGTCAGGGCCTATTCCGATTTGTTCAACAATCATCGAATTCGCGCCCAGAAAATCTCCCGCCAGCGCTGCGAGATGACCTTCGATAATTCTTGCAAGAGGCACAAAACTTCTTTCTGCAAACAGGGGCGCCAGACGTGCACGGGTTTGCCTCGGTTCACTCATTTTCGACTGAGCAATAACATTGAACATCCAAGCCGTCAGACTGAATTCAGAGTCAGTTTCAGGTTCATCACTTTGAACCAGCACTGAGGGCAATTCTTGATGACGCAGAAGAATATTCAAAATTGAGGGCAACATATAGGACCCAATGTCCTGACCATACTGTTCCGGAGCGAGTCGCACTTCAATCGCCTTTTTGCGACTCCCTGATATTGTTTTCAGAAACTCATAGCGATCCGTATTTGGAGTAGACATCAACATTCGAGCAAAATACCCCGAAAGTTGCAAATTCCATTCCGACGTCAAGTAAGGACCTTTATCAATCATTTCATCTATAAAGCGAACCAGATTATCCAAATTGGGCATAGCAATGGAGGATGCAACTTCAAGTAGTTTTAACCATTCGCGCCATTGATTCTTTTGGCCGATCATTCGCACGTTGAGACCTTGAAGCATTTCCTTAGCCTCTTCATAGTTTCCTGTTACCAGCAGGCCTCGGGCAGCGTGCAGGCAAATTTCAACTTCACTGCTTTTGGCAGGATCAGGACAGGCCTGACGGAAAAGAATTAAAGCTTTTGAATACGCACCTACTTGCAAATAGTACCTTGCGGTCACCTCTCGAATAGCGGTTCTTTCTAAGCTTTCGGAAACGCCATAGTTCTCGGGTAGACGTTTAAGAAGGTTCAATACTTTGCGGGGCTGAACTCTATCGAGTGCAACCGAGGTTTCAATCAAAGGGACAATGCCTTTATTCGAGTGAGAATAGCGGCTTGTAGGACGAGTCAACAACGTAACAACACTATCTTCCCAATCAGTTTCGGCTTCTTCGTCATCAATTATTTCAGTTTCTTCGCCCAATTCATCATCGACGTTCACTGCTACAGAGGGCTTCGCTGCGCCTGACTTCGCAGCAACAGAGTGTTGTGCCTTTTTTTCAACTGCAGCGCCGTTAGTTTTGATTGAATTGGACGAGGAACTCGCGGATGCTTTATCACTCGGAATAGGTGTTGCAGCCGGAGCTTGGTTTGTGATTTCTGCCGTCATCTTATTTTTTTCAGAAGAATTTTTGAACTGCTTCAACGAAATAAGTGTTGCTGCCATCAAAACACAAAATACAAAAACCCCCAAAACAATTCGTAAATCTTTTGGGATACCTTGTCGCAACGGTGCGACCGCAGGCATTTGTGTTTGCGCAGCAGATTGATCTTGTTGTTTGGCTGATTGCCCTACTTTTCCGGACCCTGACGCTCCTTTTTGCTGCGCTGAGGTCTTCTTATTAGTGCTTCCGGACTTTTCTTTTACCCCCCCTTCAGAGTTCTTTCCCCCAGGAGCAGGTTTGTTTTTTTCTCCTCCGCCAGTTTTAGCTTTTTCAGCTGCGACTGGCTGCTTGTTGATTTCAGGCTTTGCCACAGTTGTTGAGCCCTGAACAACTGATCTGGCAACTTTGGGCTCCCTGGCAACATCTGTTGCTTTGTTCGCGATAAAGTCTGGAACTGCCGGAGATTCTGGCTGTATCAAATTGTTTTGCAATGCCAGGGGTTGAATAGCTGTTGCAAGAGTCAGATCGAGATCCGACTGCCTTGAAAACGAAAAGCTAACCTCTTCGGTTCTCATCTCCAGATCAACGTTGGAGGCAGTCTCCGGGAGAATAACCATCTTCTCATTACTTGTGTTCGATGCACCACTTGCAAGGGTATCTTGTGGTGAGAAATCTATTAACGACGAAGGCTGAGAATCAATTAGACCCTCGGCAGGAGACCTATTGTATCCCTCGACGCCTTTTAAAACTTCAGCAACAAACATATCCTGGACGGCTGCACTGCCCCCTCCCAAAGATTCAGGGAGCGGTTCGTCGACCATCACCAGAGAATTAGGTTCGGAATCATTCTTATTTTTTAAGACCATCTGTTGGTCGTTTCGAAGCAACCCATGGTCATGCAACTGGCTTCTGAAGTCACCCGGAGCGCCCACTTCCAAAACTTGAATTTCAGAAGACGATGCGGCAAGAGGCAAGATGGGCTCAACCTCGTGCCCTGAATTTAAATTCATAAAGTCGATATCGAAACTCACTGCACTTGCATTTTCTTTCTGGGGCTCCTTGGGTTTATCAGGCGCCGCAAGCGTGTCATCTCCCTTTCCAGGAGAATCTGGTAACCGCCAAGCCTGATTTTTTTTATCCCAAACCCCATTCATGCGTCGAAAATCCTTTCACACGCCACATCATTTGGGGTTTTCGGAGAATTGTACAAAGATTCGTCGGAAGAATTTACCGAGTTGGCTGTCCCACATATCGGTTCCGAACTTCAAGCAAACTTTGAGCTGGAAATTCGAACTCCAAAGCAGTTCTTAGATCACGCATGAAGTCGTGCAGCAATTGCAGGCTATGAATGGTCAACAATCGATAAACCGTTAACTCTTGAGCAACAAAAAGATGGCGCAGATAGGAGCGCGAATATGTGCGGCAGGTGGAACAAGAACAAGACGGATCGAGAGGGGAATCCCCCAACCTATGAACCGCATTTTTAATCTGAATCTTTCCGGATGGATCGACGTCTGTTCTTACAAAAACAGAACCATTTCTTGCATTACGGGTCGGCAGAACACAATCAAACATATCGATGCCCATCAGGACACCATCAAACAAATCATCAGGTGTTCCTAGACCCATCAGATAGCGCGGCTTGTCGTGTGGCAGAAACGCAGTTGTACCAGCAAGCACTCGCCGTAGCTCATGTTTTGGCTCGCCCACTGAAAGACCACCCACCGCATAACCTTCAAACCCAATTTCCACCAGTTGACGTGCACTGAGTGCGCGCAGATCGGTGTGCATGCCCCCCTGAACAATTCCAAACTGTGCACGAGTTTTTTCGCTCCGCGCAGCACGCGCTCGTTTCGCCCAACGCATGGAACGCTCCATACTCAGTCGTGCGACTTCGTGCTCTGCTGGATAGGGTGTGCATTCATCAAGAACCATCTGTATATCAGAATCAATCGCATCCTGGATTCCAACAACGCTCTCTGGGGTGAGGTTAATGCGTGCACCATTGATGTGATTAGCGAAGGTCACACCGTCCTCGGTGAGTTTGCGAATTTTTGCCAGGCTCATGACCTGAAAACCACCGCTGTCAGTCAGCAGAACACCTGGCCATCGCATGAACCCATGAAGTCCTGCAAACTTATTAAGTACCTCAAGTCCAGGACGCAGGTACAGGTGATACGTGTTTCCCAAAATCAAAGAAAACCCAATCGACGACACGTCAGCTGATTCAAGACTCTTCACAGCCCCTGCAGTGCCAACCGGCATAAACGTAGGTGTTTCAACGACAACATCACCAAATGACATTTGCCCTCGACGGGGCCCAACTTCAGAAAACAAAAGATCATCTGCATGAGAAAGCACACTTTTGTTAAGCAAAAAAGTTTTTTCCGACTCAAGCCACTGCCCTTGCATCACGTGGGAGTCGAACAGTTTGAGGTCACTTCCAGCCATCTGAGAGAACGAATGGCGCCGAGAAGTAGAAAATGACATAATTTTTCGAGAAGGAAGCAATTTCATTTTGAATCCGGAAATAAAAGTAGGCTTGAGTCGCCGTAACTAAAGAGCCTGTATTTTTCAGTAACAGCATGTTGATAAAGATTCTGCCAAGCAGAGTAACCGAGAAGCGATGCAATCAGCATTGCAAGAGTGCTTTCAGGTTGGTGAAAATTAGTGATTATTCCGTCGCCACAGAGAGGCCGGTAGATTGCACAATTAGATGTGGGACGGACGAAAAGATTTGTTTCATGCCAATTTTCTGCAACGGCAGTCAATTTTTCTTTGAGTTCGTTTTTCCTCATTTCCCAAGAAGCACTCAATGGCAATCGACTCTGCCGACCTGCCTCTGAAATTTCTAATCCCTCAGCCTTCAAGAGAATCGACTCCACGCAGCGCAACGAGGTTGTTCCAACAAAAACAATTGGCAGGGAATTTTCTAGGTGCTCTATTAAAAGATTCATCGTCGATAAGGGAATATAACATATCTCTTTGTGCATCTTGTGATCTTCAATAACTTCAGTTGTCACGGGTTGGAATGTTCCAAGACCAACATGAAGAGTCACTGGAGCTATCTTGATTCCAAGCTGAACGCATTCAGTCAGAACATTTGGTGTGAAGTGCAGACCAGCAGTCGGTGCGGCAGCACTCCCTAAATCTTTTGCATAAACGGTTTGATAACGAAGCCTATCGAGCGCAGCGAGAGAGGGATCGGAAATTTTCTCCGGGTCTCGCTCAATATAAGGCGGCAAAGGCATCTCCCCATCCGCACCAAGCAGTTCGAGCAAAGGCACTCCAGAAATATTTTTCACTCTTGGAGGTTCCAGGCTTTGAATCTCGAATGCGGGTCGCGCGCTTTCTTTTAAGAATAAAACTTCTCCTACGCGCAACTTTTTCTGAGGTCTGAGCAAACATAGAATGTCGTCCTCTGCTTGCGTCGAAAGAATGAAAACCTCAGCTCTGCCGCCACTCTTTCTTTTGCAACGCATGCGAGCAGGAAAAACCTTTGAATCATTGACAACAAGTAAAATGGATTCGAATTTAGACTGAGGATACTTCTCGCGCAAAATGGCCGGAAGTTCTGAAAAATTCCTGTCTTGTATTTGATCTTGGTGGCCGTTCCAAAAAAGAAGCCTCGCTCTGTCACGTTCAGCGAGTGGCGACTGTGCAACCAATTCTTCAGGGTATTCAAAATTGAAATCAGTTCTTTTCATCACTCGATTACGATTCTTCGCAGATGGGAGCCTATACGTGTGACAATTTCGTAGTGAATTGTTTGCGCCCATCCAGCAACCATTTCAGCACTCACACTCTCGGAGCCATCGTTTCCGAGAAGCGTCGCCACAACTGGACTTTCATCGCTTGTGACGCCCGTAACGTCAACAACGATGTGGTTCATCATCACACGCCCAAGGACCGGCGCGCGGTGCCCATTCACCAAGACATGCGCACGCCCGGACAAAAGCCTAGGATAACCGTCGAAATAACCGACCGGAAAAATTGCAATGGTCGTTTGCCGTTCACATCTGAAAGTACAACCGTATCCAACGTACGAGCCAGCCGGAAGCATTTTTAAGAACTGAGAACGACAGCGCCAACTGAGAACGGGCAGAAGTTTTGGTGATTGTGCCATAACAATCCGCGCAGAGAGCTTAGTTTCGCCTGACGGCCAAAAGCCGTAGAGGCTAATGCCAACTCGAACGAAGTCGCAATGGGCCGCTGGCAAAATCAACGCTGCCGCACTGGCCGCGATATGGCGCTCCAAAGGAGGATTCTCTGTGCCCAAAAGTACAGACAGTGCATCAACACCCCTCTGGAACTCGCTCAGTTGTTGATTGGCGTATTGTTGCTCCGTAACATCTTCAGTGTTGGCAAAATGCGAGAGGGCCCCTTTCACCAGAAACGGACAGTCGCTTTCGGCCAAAAATGAAAGTTTCTTTGCAATTTCTTCGGGAAAAAAACCCTCGCGAGAGAGCCCTGTTTCGATGTGGATGTGGGCGGTTGCTTGCAAGCCGCGGGCTTTGAGCGCAGCCACGGCGCTCAGGGCATTGTCATCACCCAGGGTGACTTCAACCCCTTCCTCAGCCAACTGAACAAACTCTTGAGGCGATGTCGCTCCGATCACAAGGAGCCGACGACGTGGCCATTGTCTCTGCTCTTCAATCCGGCGGATCTCAAGAGCGTCACGCGGCGAAATAAGATGGATGATGTCTACGTGAGGATGCACGACAGGGAGAATTTCAATCAGACCATGTCCATAGGCATTGGCTTTCAACACGATTCCAAGCTTCTGCCGAGATGCCGTGGCAGGTGACTTTTCAAGGAGCGAACGAAAGACGGCAATATTTGCACGCAATGCCTTTGCATCTAGCTCAATCCAAGAAGACTCATTGGAAGCTTCAAGCATCGTCACACTCCTCTGCACAGTGCCAATTCAGCGCCTTCACTTCGGCTAGGATTTGCACTCGATCCAATTCTGCCAGAAAATTCAGACCACTGTTCGATCCGCATCCATATTGCAATTGTGAGTCAAAGACACGCCAGCCCCCTTGGGCTGTCCGGACACTTACTCTAGACTCCAAAGAGTTGTCGCGGAACGATTCCGGCAACCTGGCAGGAGTAAATGTAAACAATGGCGCCAACGAGCGACATAACAGCAACATTCCGCAACCAGCGGGGCAATTTGCTGCATTTTATTGGGCTGATTGCGGCACTGTGCTGGATTTCTGCAAGCCTCGCTGCCAATAAATCTAAAAATTTACAGCTCGTTGGAGCCATTGTGAGTGCGCGTGGTGGTGTCGCGCTTGTCAAAAATCGTGAGACAAACGAAGTTAAAGCTTTCAAAACCGGCGAGGATGTCTTCAAAATTGGCACTCTTCTGAGTGTCGACCGTCAGCAAATGATTCTTGTTGAGAACGACGGTCATATGACAATGATATCCAACAAACTCGGAGGAATGACGGGACGCAGCGCACCAAAGGTTCTCGTATCCACGGTCGACAAACACATCGAGGAAGGATTTCAGCGGATCGGGACAAAAATAGAGGTTGACGGCCGCTACCGAGATCGGCTCATCCGCGAAGAGCTTCCGAACATTCTCATGCAAGCCTCTAGCGAGCCTGTAGTTATTAATGGCGAAATTACAGGTTTTCGCATATTTCAGTTCGACCAGAACTCCATTTTTCACAAGTTGGGGCTTCAAGATGGCGATGTGGTCCGGGAAATAAACGGGATTCCTTTGAACAACGTTGCCAAGACTATTCAATTCCTCAATGGGCTAAGAGAGGAAAATCAGGTTCAGGTCAATGTTCTGCGTAAAGGTTCGCCTGTTGCCTTGGAACTCAACGTCCGATAATTGCTCATCCCACGAAGTGGTTGACACTCCGATTCTCTTCGTCTATCAACCGTGAGCTAAAGCAAGCCCAGGGCGCGTCGGCTTGATGAAATCGCAACGGCGTAGGCCGAAAAAGACGCCCCCTTTTTGAATTTGAGGTTGTATCATGGCAGTGCCAAAGAAACGTACGTCCAAGTCAGTTCGCAACATGCGCCGTTCACATGACGCTCTGACAGCGCTGAACTTCTCCAAGTGCTCAAATTGCGGTGCACCGCGCTTGCCGCACTCGGTTTGTGAAAGCTGCGGATTCTACAAAGGCCGTTTTGTTGCTCAACGCTATTTGAAGTCTGATCTGGTTGCAGCTCTCCGCTAATCGGAGTCTCTTCGAATCGTTTAGAATGCTCGGTCATATTTGACCGAGCTTTTTGTGTTTGAATAAAATGGCCCTTTCGTAACAATGCAACCTCACGGAGGCTTGCCATGAATTCGACTCAATCAAATTTTTCAAAGCATTCTCCCTTTTCAAGTTGGTTCAACGCACAGCCGAATCAACCTCCCCAACCGCGCTTTGGCGGCGTGGCCCTGCCAGGCAACCTGATATACCTCGACCACGCAGCGTCAACGCCTCTCGACTCGCGAATTCTAGAATGCATGACTCCATGGATGACAACCATTTACGGAAACCCCGCAAACCGTTTACATCCGATGGGAGAACTCGCAGAGCATGGCCTTGCAAGGGCTAGACAACAAATTGCAGAATGCATTGGAGTTCAGTTCGACGAAGTAACATTCTGCTCCAGCGCAACAGAAGCAAACAATCTTCTCTTGCGAGGACTCGCCCAACACCCGCTTCGCAAAAGAAAAAAAATTCTTATCTCAGCAACCGAACACTCTTCTATTCTTACAACAGCTGACGCATTAAAAGTCTTTGGCATAGAAACACAAATATTGCCTGTCGATCATCATGGCCAAGTTGACATTCTCGCGGCTGAAAAACTGATCGACGAAAACACACTCGCTGTCTGCGCAATGGACGCAAATAACGAAACAGGCATCATTCAATCATCACTTCCGGCTCTTGCAAGCTTCACTCATAGCAAAGGTGCTCTTCTCCACGTTGACGCTGTTCAAGGTTTTGCTCGCGCTCATTTTCACAATTCAACAACGAGCTTTGATACTGCAACGCTATCGGCTGCAAAAATATACGCAGGAAAAGGTGCTGCTGCTCTCATTGTGAAGAAGAAACACCCAAGAATTCGACTCTGCCCGCAACTCACGGGAGGCGGGCACGAAACTGGCCTTCGCTCAGGTACACCAAACCTGCCCGCAATCATTGGATTGGCCGAGGGAATGCACCTTCAGTACTCAGAACGGCGCGAACGTCTGCATTATCTTTCTCATTTGGAATCAATATTTACTTCCGCTCTACTGAGGCAGATTGATGCGCGAATAGCTGGCAAAGACGCGGCTCGTGTGCCTGGAATTTTGATGCTGCAAATTCCGAACGTCAACGCCATGAAACTCATTGAAAATACCAAATTCATTTGTGTGAGCGCCGGAAGCGCATGCAAAACACTTCAGGCAACCACAAGTCACGTTCTCAGAGCTATGGGGCAGGAGGATGAAGACGCCTTGTCGAGTTTTCGGGTTTCAATTGGCCTGCCAAACACGGAATCAGAAATGAAAATTGCTGCCGACCTCATCGCCGCCACTGCGCAGAATCTGCGAACTGAATCGGCAGTTTGGAGCGCGGCGAAAAACTGACTCGCTCACATCAGCACAGGGGCCTTATTAAATGTGCCTCGTCATTCGACGCATGATATGTTGATACACAATGCCCCGTTCACGGCATTGAACTTCACACAGATGGCTCAAAGGATGATGTATGACTGATCTAGAGGTGCTCATTGTCGGCGGGGGCTGTCATGGTGTTGGACTGCTCCACGACCTCGCCTCCCGACGAGTCGACGGAGTCCATTTGGTCGAGGAGAAAACTCTCTCGAGTGGAACTTCGAGCCGTTCTACAAAACTCGTGCACGGGGGACTCCGCTACCTCGAACATTTGTCTCAGTGGCCGCTTGTGCGCGAAGCTCTCACAGAGCGAGCGTTGCTCCTCCGAATTCTCAAAGGCCTTGTTCAACCCTTGCCCTTTGTTCTCCCAGTTTTTAAAGGTGACCGACCTGCCTGGATGCTACGCGCAGGTTTGTTTGTATACGACAGCATGGCCGGAGACGGTGGCCTCCCGCGCTCAAGAAAACTCAGAGGAGACGAAATCTTCGATGCCGCCCCTTATCTGAAGCGAGAGCGAATCAATGAACAAACGACAGGCGCTTTTCTGTACTACGATGCACAGATGCTCGATGATGTAATTGTCCGAGTCTCAGCTGAGGCTGCCAAAAAGTTAGGAGGAAGTTACGAGGAAAATGCGTCAGTCATTGAAGTTACACCGCTTCAAAATGAGCAAGGATTCAGAGTAAAAATAAAGAGTCTGAGTGGTATTCGCGAGCTCACCACCCGCACTGTTGTGAATGCCTCGGGTGCTTGGAATAATTCAAACCTCCTCCGTTGGGGAATTTCACCCAAAATCCGCTGCCTATTGAATCAAGGCAGTCACATCATTTTTAAAACGAGCGCGATAACAGACGCCATTCCAAAAGATTCTGCGGCATGCTTGTTGCAAAACAAAGATGGAAGGGTCGTCTTTTTTATTCCATGGAATGGTCAGTGGCTGCTTGGAACAACAGAATCAGTTCTTCCCGCACATTCTCCTCGGGGATTGAAACCCACTGCTGAAGAAATCAATTATTTGATCGATGCCGCCAAGCTCAACCTCAATATCAAAACAACACCGGAACACCTCGCTGAAACATTTGCAGGTGTGCGAACTATGCCAATCATAGACAAGCACCAGCCATTCAAAGGCCAGGAACTTAAAAGCGAATGGATCGACAATCCGTTCGCCTCACCTGCCTACCTGCAATCGAGCGAAGGATTGAATATTTCAGCGTTGTCGCGGGAAACTGTCATAGACGAAGCTATGCCTGGATTATTTTCAATATATGGCGGGAAATACACAACCTATCGGGCTGAATGTGAAAAACTTGCTACCCTCCTCTGCAGACGCCTCAACCGCGGCGGACAATCCACAACCTGCACGGCAGACGCTTGGTTTATCCAAGAAATTTTACAACAAATGCCAGAAATCTTTGTTTCATCTGCATCAACTCGGTCGATTTGAATGAATAACATATCGATTAGCGCAAAAAGTGGCATGCTATACGCCATAAGTGCATATGCCACCTGGGGATTCGTGCCCCTGTTTTGGCGTGAACTTCGCATGTTCCCGCCGACACAAATACTGGCTCATCGGATTGTATGGTCTCTGCTGTTCTTTGTTTGCGTTTTTCTCGCCCGAAGAACGTTTACGAATTGGCTCAAGATGCTCTCTGATAAAAAAATATTGATGAAGAGTCTTCCGAGTGGTTTGGCCATCGGGATTAACTGGGGGCTCTACATTTATGCTGTGAATTCTGGACATGCACTCGAATCGAGTCTTGGCTACTTCATCAATCCTATTTTTAATGTTCTCATTGGCTCGTTATTATTTAAAGAAAAGCTAAATAAATTCCAATGGAGTGCATTTTCACTAGCCTGCGTCGGAGTTGGGCTTCTCTCGGTACTCAACGGACGCCCCCCCTGGATTGCATTGGCTCTCGCCGGAACATTCAGTTTGTATGGTGTCATCAGAAAAAAAACGGCACTGAAGGGTACGACTGGAACTGCCGTAGAAAGTTTTCTATTGATTCCTGCAGCAATAATTCTCTTCTCAATTCCATCACTCACACCAACAAATCTTCTCGAACTTGAGGAACCTCTCATCCCATCACTTCTGTTGATCTTAGGCGGCGCACTCACAGCGCTTCCCTTGGTATGGTTTGCAGAAGCGACACAGCGGCTGCCACTCAGCACGCTTGGATTTTTTCAATATATATCACCAACTTTTCAGTTTCTGATTGCAGTTTTTATCTTCCAGGAGCCATTTGATTCCGGAAAGTTAATCGCTTTTTCATTCATCTGGACGGGATTGGGTTTGTTTATTTTCGACACCGCTCGCAGCAGTTTTCAGGTGCGCAGCGATCCTTCTAAAGTTTCTACCTGAACTCTTAATGAATCAATTTCTTGCGACAAAACCTTCAACTCCCGAATCGATTCAAGAGTCTTCCAAAGACTGCTCACCGCCGCAGAAACATTCATTTGCACAAGCCTAGGATGTTCATTTGAGGTAAAGATAAACTGCACAGGTAAAGCATTATCAAAAAACTGATCAATTCTCTCAAGCCAACTTACAGGCTGAATATCATGATAATGAGACACTGCTGTATCACCTGCATTTTGCACCAAAAGCAAAATCCCAAGGAATTGTGGAAGAGGCATACGCCGCTCCAACTCCGAGAGCAGCTTCTGCAATTCACGCTGCGCAGTTTTGAGCGAAAGTGGAAGTACCATCACAACGGGAGTGCCCATTTGGCTCAATGAAGTGAGCACACTCATCCACTCTTCATTTTCAATCATACGGACCCCAGGCACATCCCTTACGGCATGCTCAATGAGATCTTGCTCAGCCAGTGGCCTGGCTTCAAATTCTTCTGATCTCACAAGAACACACATAGACATGTGGTTTCTCCTGCTCAAATTTCAGCATCAAGTGACCTCACGTAATCAAGCACAAATTGGAGCTGTGGATCATCTGCAACCCCATAGCTTTTCAAACTTGCAAAGATTTCCAGAATTTCTTTCGCTTTGTTTTTGCTTTTACCCAGAAGGATACCACGCGACGAGTCGAGCACAAACCTCTGAATCATGAGACTCAGGTCTGCCGCACTCGCATATTCCTGAAATTCTGCAATCAACGGCAATAAATCTCTCCATCGACCCTGCATTTCTGACCATTTAGCCTGCATGCATAAACTATTATCGGGGCCCGATTTTCCGCAGAGTTTCTCATTCCCTGTTACTTTTCTACCACCCGACAGACGACTTCCAAGTAGTCCATTAAAATGCAATGCGAGGAGCCAGTCACCCACTCCACTCTTAACTCCAGAAATGCGCTTGATAGCATGATTCATTGTCGGAAATTGAATTCTAAAATCACGCAAAAGAGATTGATCGACAGCACCGACAGATCTAAATTCAAGGACATGGGCGTTCTGAGCAGTGAATGATTGCGCTGCAACACGCGGATAGACTCTCAATCCAACAAAGCAACCATCAAACAGACCCGGAATTTCAATGAGCTTCTGTTTATGAAATGAAGCTTGACTCAAGACGAAAAGCAAAACATCGGCAGCAGCCCCAGAATCATTTAACTGACAAAGATACCGAGTCGAAAGTTGCAGATTTGCGAGCTGCTCCAATGACTTACCCCAGCTAGGAGGCTGGAGTAAATCAACACTATTTTGCATCGATATACGCAACAATATTGATATCAAATCCCGATCAACTTCACTTAAAAAAGGATACAACTCTGGGATTTTCTCGAGTGCAATTTTGAGTTGCTGTTGCCGCTCTGCATTCTGGGGATACTCAATCGCTGTAACGAGCGACAAAGACAACGCCCTTGCAAGAATATATCCATGAGACATTTTATCCGCAGGCTCACTGCCAGGCACAATCCTTGTCAAACGCTCAATAACAATGCCAACTTCTTCGAGTGCTCCTGCGGTCAGCTCGCTCTTCTGCTTTCCTCTCTCACCAAGCAAAAGTTGTCGCACACTCATAATGCGCGAGAGTTCATAGGCTACAACAGCGACGCCGCGCTGACGCGCCTCAGAAGGAAGAGAGAGCAAAAGCTGCTTCCATTCCTCTTTTTTATCGAGTTCAGAGTGTGAAAGACTCGCAAGTGCATTTGCCGCTGTATTTTCAACAGAGGGAAGATATTCGTCAGGATAAAGCGATTTATCTTTTTGAATCGCCAGGAGCGCCGAAGCGTATTTTTTCGGATCACGAATTATTTTTGCTTCGAGAACAAGCTGGTATGCGCGAAGGGCATCGGGAGTCGAAGTCAATAATTTTGCACGCAACGAATTTTCGTTCTTTACCAGAGATCGGTATGGCCGAAAACTTATCACACCAACTGCAAAAATTGCCGCACCCAGCAAGCCAAGCCCGAGCAGAGAAAGGCAGTCTCTCAAGCGCCCATGCCGCTTCTTCTGTGACAAAAAATCCGAAGGCCTACTGAGGTGTGCATTTTGTCCTGATGACGAGTATTCGGTAGATTTATCTTTCGCTCGACCAAAACGCGAAGATGGTGCGGGCGCAGCCTTGGAGAGAATCAGATCGAGCTCACCTTCCGGAGCAAAATCCCCGAACCATTCCAAAAGAAGAAGCGGAGTTTGAGCCTCTGGCGCGATCCATTGAACCGACGGCAGTAATTCCGGGTTTTCCTCAAAATAACGCAAAACTTCCCTTGTGGACAATGGTCCACGAGCATCGCTTTTAGTGACAATAAAATGTTTAATGTCGGCTGGTTGCAAATTCACTCCATCCTATATCTCTCTCAGGAGTCAAGTGTCTCCTGCCAACAACGAAGGCACAACGTCGAAAAGAGAACAGCCCACTGGGGAAAGATTGCCTTCTGCTGTAGTATCGAATGATATAGCCAACTCGACAAAGGAATCGCCATGAACAATCAAGCCGGTCAAAAGCCGAAGCGAGAACTTTTGCCACCCAATTTGGTTGCCTTCCTGGCAGGAGTTGTCCTCGCCCTCGCCGTAGGCATTGTTTTCCGGAAAATGATTGATCGCATGGACCCACAGAAAAACAAAACGTTGATGCGAGCTCAGGTGACTTCTGTGCCTCCTGCAGATTCAATTACAGAGCCTATGAAGTTGCCCTCTGTCGCTCTATCTCCGCAAGCAGAGGAAACCAAGGTGGAGATTAAAACTACCGAAAATGTTCTCCCAGATGCAGCGAAGAAAGCAGAAGCGAGTGCTCCCGATGTGGCAAAAAAAACTGGTAGCGACGTTGCTTCAGAAAAAGTAGCCTCGCAGACAGATGACGTTTCAAACACAGAAAATTTATCAGGAGAGACAGACTATCTCGTTTGGAGAAAACAATTCCGAACATTTGAAGATCAGCTCATTTCTCAGGGTATCAAAAATCTAAACGTCACAATGACGCCGAGATATCGACACCAAGCAAAAGGTCTGGCGATAACGCGCGGACAGTTTCTTGATGTGGTGTCTAAAAAAGTTCCCGCGAATTTACCCACTCGACAAACGAACCTAGGAATGATTCTGTATGCGCTTTCATCGTCTGATTTCGACACGGCACAATTCACAAAAATAGCGCGCGAATCCACTGCTCATCTTGAACCACTGTGTCTTGCGGATTCCGCCCCACTGCCACTTGAAGGCGTCGAGCGCATTACGGTTCTTCTCAGCAACACGCCACAGTTCTTCAAATGCCTTTTAAATGTTCTCGAGCGCAATCCAAAGTTGACTCAAGTTCAAGAATTGAGTGTAGTGGGCTTTACTCGTGGTTCCACTTTCTACGGAAGCTTATCCGCTGAGAAAAAGCTTCTTTCACTTCAAATGTGGAATCCAGATTGGCTTCTCGACAACACCGTCGGATTAGAAGAAACCGGTAACGAGCAACCCAAGCAGCGACGCTCATTAAGACTGGCGAATGTGACTCGTGCCCTCGGACAACCCTCCGACGTACGAATGCAAATACCAGCCTCTTTTCGGCCACTGGTTGGTCCTTTAATAGATCCGCTTTACCCGACTCCTCCGAAGCCACTTATCGTAGGAAATTTTGCATTGGTTCCATCTCATATGCCTCGCGGCTCTCTCATTGCAACGGCATTCACAAGCCCTGGCCAAGACCGTAGCAAAAGTGCAACCGTGAAACCACCCGGAGCAGGAAAAACGAAGGCACTCGTATTGGCAACTCATGGCAAAAAGCTTCAATTTATGAGTGTCACCAGGGAATAATTTGGGTATGAGCACCGCAGTTTACCGAGAAAACGAGAAGGATATTGATGAAACCGGGCTTTGGCTCGGACGCTTCGCCCTGCTTTATTTGGGACTGCCTGTTCTCACATTCATCGCATATTGGCTAAACAGCGGTGCAGCGATCTTCTTTTCAACTCTTCTATTGTTTGGTGGTTGGCACGTTTGGGCCTCCCAGTCCCAGACTCCTGTGCGATTTTTTTCTGGCTTCAAAGTTATCTCTGCGCTCGTTCAGCGACACATCATTGTTTTTGCAGTTTTCTTGATCTGGTGCGCACTCTCCGGCACTGGCGGAATCGGTTATCAAAACAGCGATTACGCAGCAAGTAATGCTCTGCTAAAAGATCTCATTGCTAACCCATGGCCTCTGCAGCTGCGCGAAAATGTGCCTTTGGTTTATTACGTTTGTTACTATCTTCCTGCGGCGATTGTCGGCAAACTGGTTGGCTGGGAAGCAGCCAATCTTTTCATTTTTCTTTGGACATACGTTGGCCTCATTCTCATCTGGAGTGTCACGGCCCTTGCACTTCGGCTCGATAATCTCGGTCCGTGGCGCCAATTAATAGCATCTCTTGTGTTCATTTTCTTTGGTGGTTGGGACATCATTGGCGCAATTCTTAGCTACAGTGAAGAGGTTCTGACTCCCGGAGTTCATATGGAATGGTGGGCGGGAATTGGCCAGTATTCTAGCAACACAACATTGCTGTTCTGGGTTCCTCAACACCTTATTGCACCTTGGTTAACAACGGCCTTTATTATATTGTCTATGCAAAAGAACCTGGGAAAAAACTCAATCTTTCTTATTGCTGCATTTTCGTTTCTTTGGAGTCCGTTGGCAAGCCTTGGTCTCCTTCCTTTTCTTTTGCTGACGTTTGTTTTTGACCTTATGGAAAACAAAGGAACCTTCATCATTGGGCCGGCGAATCTTTTCGTCGCGCCAGCAATAGCAGGCCTTGGGGTGTTCTATTATTCTTCAAATTCATTTCAATTTCCAAACCTTTGGCAATTTAACGACGCTGATTTTGGCGGACGGTATCTATTGTTCATTCTGCTTGAATGTTTGCCATTAACTATTCCGTTTTTGTTCCAACATCTCAAACAGAAAATTTATCTCAATAAAATTTCACTTCCTCCGCCAATCCTGCTGAGTCATAGGGAAAAAACTTTTGGCTGGATGGCAGCACTTATTCTTCTTTTGTTACCTTTGTACAAGATTGGAAAAATGAACGACCTGTGTATGCGCGCCTCTATTCCGGCACTTATGATTCTTGCTTCATTTTATTTGAGGGTTTTGCGCACAGAATTTAGATTTCAATACGCACAAATTGTTGCAATGTGTGTTTGCTCACTCATAGGGGCAGGTTCAGCAGCCAGTGAACTTGTTAGGTCAGTTGAACACTATTCGGCCGGCATACCAAAATCTTCAACAGTTTCTTCGCTTTTGAATGCTCCAGACAATTCAGTGATTGAACAGAGGGCCGGAAACCCCGATTCTTTTTTCTGGCATTGGTTGGGCCCAATTCGTTCAGGAGTGAACGGTTTTTCTGAGAAAAAATCTCAAATTGAATAATCGCGCCACCTCTCAACACTCAAAAACGCAGACAACTGGGAGAGCTGGCTGTAACTTACAGTGAGTCCAGCACCTTCTGCAGAAATGAAGTATCGAGCTCGAGAAAATGAGTCGCAAATCCGCCCACCGAACACCTGACTCAGCTGACTTTGTAAATTCATTTGCCCGCGCAGAAATGCCGATCTATGCAACTTAACCGAAAGAAACAAAAGCTCATCACGTCTGAAGATTCCAGCCTCTTGAGTCAATTGCAAAGCAGCTCCCAATTGAATGCTGTAGAGCTCAGTTTCGGGTTCTACCAGAGCTGCAATCCAACTCAGATTAGATTTCATTTGCTGTGTCTGTGGAGCCAAGGTGACAAGCGCAGAATCACGGTGCCACTGCACAACTCCGCACTCTTCAAGAATCTCTAAAGCAGCCGCAACAATCAGTCCGGTGGATGTGCTCTCAGGCCAATACAACTCATCGTCCCACAATTGCCTGATGGCAGAAACCTGCGCTTCAAGAAGAGATAGAGAAATTTCACATCCCATGCCCTTCTCGGAACGACACGTTTTCAAAAGTAGACTTGCTACAATCCCGGGAATTGCAATGAGATGAAAAATCGTCCCGCGATACCACCAAAGATTAAGCTGGGCGTTCTCTGCCTGACGAACCTCGGCCTGTAACTCTGAACCCGCAATGGGCTGCAAGAATCCCCAGCGCACAGCCGATGAAATAAGATCGACAGGGTGTTTTTTTGCTTCATCGGACACGGGAGGGTGATTTGGTGCGTTGGAGATAATCTCAACTTCATCGCTAAAACCGTAACCTTGAGCTTCGCCCGCGGAAATTGACCATCCGAGTAAAGCTCCAAGCTTCCCAATCATCTGCCGAAGCGAAGCAATATGCTGCAGGCACTCAGCTTGAGTGAGAGTGACTCCGCCGGAGCGCGTGACCGCTCCGGAAAGTACGACCGATGCGAGCAAAGCAGTATCTGATGCTGTTGCACAGGCGTTGATTCCTTGATTAACCTTACGAGCAAGGTCCCGAACCATTGCCTGCACACGAGAGTCGCGCAAATCAAAATCAGGGCGCAATTCGGACAACCGCCTGGGCAGCGGCTCTTTCTCTAATACAGCGCCACCGCTCACCGCTTGATCCTGGGTTCTATTGACGTAGTCCGTCCAGAAATCACCAAACCGAATCGGCGTTCCAAATGCAACTTCCACCCGGCCATAGGTGCTAAAAAGAAACCGCAAAGATTTAATTAGCTGCCAGAAGGATTCTTGTTCCTTCTTTGCGCCGCTGAGTTCACGCGCATATGCGTTATCCTCCATGACCTTGTCATAGGAGATGAACACTGGGCAAAGGTAGGTATTCTCAGCACGGCGTTTGAGAATACTCGAGACACACATGCTCGTGAGGCCGGTTTTGGGTGGAAGAAGTTTGCCGATGCGCGAACGCCCCCCCTCATGAAAGAATTCAACAGGATGACCATTTGTCAAAAGAAAGTCGACATAGTTTGAGAACACAGCACTGTAGAGTTTGTTACCTGCAAACGATCGTCGCAAGAAGAATGCACCGCCGCGCCGGAGAACCGGTCCTGCTGGGAAGAAACTCAAGTTCACGCCAGCAGCAATATGAGGTGCAGCGAGCCCTTTACGTTTCATGAGATACGACAACAGCAGATAGTCGAGATGACTGCGATGACATGGCAGCCAAATCACCTGCCCTGCTTTTGTTTCTTGAGCAACAGAATCAAGATTGCGAACGCGCACTCCCTGAAAAATACGCGTCCAGACAAAATCAAGAATAGTTTCGACTGCTCTGATGGTGTTGTAATTATATTTTGCAGCAATTTCCCTCAGATAGTAAGCCGCCTTGCGCATCTGCTTTTTGGCACCTTCTCCCTGACCAATAAGTTTCTTTATTTCTTGACTCGCCAAAATGCGCTGACTCACGGTTGCAAGATCATAAACTACCGGGCCACACGCGGCAGTGCGTTCACGCTGAAACTCAATGAGTAGCGAGCGACGAATCTTTCGACCCACAAGCAACTCTTCGCCAGAACTAGCTGAAATAACTTCAACAGGCGAGCTAAAATGCACGCGCAACTGTCCACCGTGCAATAACAACATCAGATATTTCTGAAAAACATTTTCCCCGCCTTCGTCTGGAAAGAGCGAACGGAGAAGAATATTTCTGTCATTTCGATCTGGGACTCGACTCCAGAAAACCTGAACAGGAACGAGAGTCAATTGACCTCTTTTGACACGGTGATCCGATTTCAACAACTCACTCACAGCAGGACTCAAGTAATCTTTTCGACTCCGAGGAATAAAGCTGATGTTACGAGTACGCATTGAGAGCAGAGCTGCTTTCCGAAATCGGTTCGGGCGAGCTTCAACCCAAATACGAGGCATTCCCATTTGTTTGAGGGCTTTATTCACAGCAATAAGATCAAGGATAGACATTCGAGGGAGCACATAAATAATGTCATGACCTTCTGTAACGCGTCGAATCCATTCATCCGGTTTTTCAGTTGGCGTCAGTTGCAGGCGAAAAAAAACACGAAGTGGTGTCAAAAAGAACAGCCATTGCGAGAAATGTAAACCAAGCAGTCGAAACATCATGTCACCTTAGGAAGGTTTGGATGGCTGATGAAAAAAACAAAATAGCTCTTCAAGCCGCTCCGGATTTCGGGAGAGAATGACATTGTCGATGAGTCGAGTTCTCACTCCATCGAGCCCGGTCACAAATGCAGCAATTGCAAGAACACAGTCAGAGTCTATTATGTCGGCTGGCGCTGAAAGTTTTTGTGCATCAAGCAACTCGCAATATTGTAATTCAAATGCAACGTTATCTTGAAGCTGTGGTTTGCAAAATTCCAGAAGTTTGTCGCGCGCGCGTTCGCCTTGCAAATAACGATCGACGCTTGCCCTTAATGCCCTGGGAATTTGCAGTGCCACCTGTCGTGCCGAAGTGTCGAGGAATTTATTGCGACTGCTCATAGCCAAACCATCAGGGTCGCGCACTGTCGCTACACCCACAATGTTTGTTGGATGATCGAGGTCGAGCATCATTCGCGAAAGAATAGTAAATTGTTGAAAATCCTTGAGTCCGAAGTAAGCATGATTCGCGCCGACGATGTTCAATAGCAACAAGACAACAGTGCAGACTCCATCGAAATGACCGGGGCGATACGCGCCACAGAGAGCCTGATCTAAACTAGAAACTGAAACCTGAGTTCTAAAGTCAGCGGGATACATTTCTTGAACCACAGGTACAAAAACAATTTGAGCGCCAGCTCTCTCGCAAAGTTCGAGATCAGCCTCCAGGGTCCGTGGATATTTTCCCAGGTCCTCACTTGCACCAAACTGCTTAGGATTCACGAAGACTGAAACAACCGTAATTGAATTTTCTTTCGAACTTTTTTTAACAAGGCTCGCGTGTCCAGCGTGCAAGGCACCCATAGTTGGAACAAATCCAACGCGGCTTCGGATCCCTGCTTCTTCAAGAGTCACAGCGAATGAGGCCAACATGGACTTCAATTCGCTACGGCTTCGAGCCAAAAGAATTCCCATGTTTCAACCTCCCAAATAGGCCTTTTGCAAACGTTCATCTTTAAGAAGCACTTGTGCATCGCCCTGTTGAACAATTTCACCGACTTCAAGAACATAGGCCCTGTGAGCAATTTTAAGAGCCATCCGAGCATTTTGTTCCGCAAGCAAAACAGTCATGCCTTCCTTTTTGTTCAGCTCGACTATCTTCTGGAAAATTTGCTGAACAAGCAGAGGCGCAATTCCCAGACTCGGCTCATCGAGTAGAAGCAGCGACGGCTTAGCCATCAACGCTCTACCAATCGCTAGCATCTGCTGCTCTCCACCTGAAAGAGTATGTGCATCTTGCTTCAGGCGCTCCTGGAGCCTCGGAAAAAGTTCAAAAACATTTTCGAGCTCACGATTCAACTCCGCGTGTGAAGCCCTGCGAGCAAACGCGCCCAAAAGAAGATTCTCTCGGACTGAAAGATCAGGAAAAACTAATCTTCCTTCTGGCGATTGCACTAGTCCTAATTTAACTACTTGATGACTCGGCAAGCCTTCAATCGCAGTTCCTTTGAATTGCATCCGGCCTGAGGCAGCTCGCACGATTCCCGACAACGTTCGCATCGTTGTGGTTTTTCCAGCGCCATTCGAACCAACGAAAGTCACTATCTCGCCCTGATTGACCTCGAAACTAACGTTACGCAACGCCTCAATTGCACCATAACGAACGGTGAGGTTTTCGACCTTCAAAAGACTCATACGAGCTTGTCCCCCGTGGGCGTGTCAAGTGAGTTCGTATCAGATAAAGAGTCGGCCCCAAGATAGGCCTCAATGACTTTAGGATTTTTTTGTACTTCGCTGGGCGTTCCAACGGCAATCACTTCACCATGATCGAGAACTGTAATTTGTGAACAAAGATCCATGACAAATTTCATGTCATGCTCAATTAATAAAACGCCCAAACCATAATTTGAACATATTTTTCTAACCAACCCTGCGAGTTCGTCTTTTTCCGTTGGATTCATGCCTGCAGCAGGCTCGTCGAGTAGAAGAACCCGTGGGCGTGTCATCAACGCCCGAGCAATTTCTAATTTCCTCTGCAAACCATAGGGAAGCGAGGTTGCCTCCCATTCTTCATAGTCAGACAAACCAACAAACGCGAGCACGGACTTGGCCTGTTTAAGAAATTCTTTTTCTTCGGCCACAACACTGGGCCAAGAAAGTAAGCTCGCTATGCTCTTACCGCGCCGTTGCCAACTTTGTGCGGCAACAACATTTTCCAGGACTGTTAAACCGGCAAAGAGGCGAATATTTTGAAAAGTTCGCGCGACACCAGAGCGCGCAATGATATGCGCACCTCGAGCCGTGAGCTCAATATCTTCAAGATGCACGCTTCCTTCGTTCGGTTTATAAACACCCGTCATTAGATTAAAAACGGTTGTTTTTCCTGCGCCATTTGGTCCGATGAGTCCGACAATTTGCTTTGCAGGCACAGACAATGAAAAATTCTGCACCGCTACCAAGCCACCGAAACGAATGGTTAGCTTCTCAGCCTTCAGCAACACATTCGTGGTTTTTCTGTCTGACAGAGGAATCATTTTGAACCTCCGCGAGCGGTAGCTGTTTTAGCTTTTCTTCGAGGCAACAAACGCATGAGTAGCGACTGCAAACCTTTTGGACTAAAGAGCATGACAAATATCACTATGAGCGCGAAATAAATCATTCTCTGTTCCCGAATCGCATCGGGTGCGAATCGGAGAGCTTCCGGGACTGCAACCAGAATTAGAGCTCCAAGGACACTTCCAAACAAACTTGTCATTCCGCCAATCACGACCGCCAGGACGATAATCACACTGCGCGAGAAATCAGCCTCATCAGGGCTAATAAACTGCAAGGCGTGAACGTAAAGAGCACCAGCAATGCCAGCGATTGCTGAGCCAACAACAAAAGCTGAAAGCTTGGCAGAGTAAGTATTAATACCCAAACTTCGCGATGCAATTTCATCATCCCGAGTCGCCTGAATTGCCATGCCCAAGCCCGTGCGCCGAAAACGCGAGAGTGCCCACCAAACTAAACCGAGTGTGACAAACACCCAAGCCAGAGAACTCAATTTGGCTATTCCGGTGAAACCGCGAGTGCCACCCACCGACTCTATATTTTTCAGGGCTGTACCAGAGATTTCTGCAAATCCAAGAGTTGCCATTGCAAGATAATCGCCTTGCAGTCGCAAGCACGGGACTGCTACCAAGAGGCCTGCAATCAGCGCCGAGAAACCACCAGCAATAAGAGAAAGTGACATCAGCAAAAATGGTTGAGTGATCCCCAGTGCGGGTCCAGCATAAACCGAAAATGCTGCAGCGGAGTATCCGCCAATGGCATAAAAGGCTGCATGCCCCAAAGAGAGCAAACCAGCCCCTCCCAAGATCAATTGCAGCCCCAATGCCTGAATGGCTGTGATACCAAAAAGCATCAAAGGCAGAATAGAGTATTCAATCAGCTGCTCCATGCTTACACCTTCACCATTCTTGCCTTGCCAAGCAGTCCTTGTGGGCGCAATAACAGCACGATAATCAAAATGAAAAATGCCGCTCCATCTTTGTATGTCGACAGGTCGTAGCCAACGAGAAGTCGTTCCGCGATGCCAAGCACAAGCCCCCCAACAAGAGCGCCGGGAATAACTCCTATTCCACCGAGCACAGCAGCAGCAAATGCTTTCAATCCACTCGAAATTCCCATGTATGGGGTCACCTGATTGTCAGCCATTCCTTGCAGAAGACCAGCCAACACAGCGAGTGCAGCACCAATAAAGAAGGTGATTGAGATCGTGAAATCAAATGGGACACCAACCAACTTAGCGGCGTTGGGTTGCAGCGCAAGCGCACGTATGCCCCGCCCTGGGCGAGATTTACGCAAGAAAAGCTCCAGCCCGAGAGTCACGGCCACTGCAACGATAAAAATCAGTAAATCGCGATGCCGCACAACAATTTCGCCCCAGTCAAACAACCCGTCAGGCAGCTGTGGCAATTGTATCTTTTCCGGAGCTGGAAAAATCGCCTTTAAAGCATTCGAAAAAGAACCCTCAGGCAAGCTTGCTGGATAACTTTGTGGATTGGGCCCCAAAATTGCCTGCACAAGATTCTGGAGCAACAAACTCAAGCCAACTGCTGTGATGAGAGGCGCAAGTTTGCCGGCTCCGCGCAGCGGTTTATAGCATAAGCGCTCCATGATAACGGCGAAAAATCCGACACTGCACATACCGAGCGCCAAGGCTAAAGGCCAGGGAAGTCCGAGCGAAATAGCATACATCACAAAATATGCGCCCACCATAAACAACTCGCCATGTGCAAAATTCACCAGCTGGAGCACACCGAAAACCATCGAATAGCCAAGAGCGATGAGTGCATAAACACTGCCAACCGCCAGTCCATCAAAAAGGTATTGGATGAAATCAATCACCAGACAACACTCCCTGTCCCAAAGAACGAGATAAGGGGAAGGCACTCGACTGAGAGAGCCCTCCCCCACGCTTCAAATCAGCAGCAATCCATTAAGGATTCACGCGAGTCAGAAATTTAAATTCTTTCTCAGTCGTTGTGACAATGACGGCCGGCTTAACGGCATTGCGATTTTTGTCAATTGTAATTGTGCCAGTGATTCCATCGAAATTCTTCATAGAAGCAATTGCGTCACGGATCTTTGAAGGCTCACTTGAACCAGCCTTCTTGATCGCTGCGCGCATGAAAAAGCCAGCATCATATCCCAAAGCGGCCATTGCACCTGGATTCTCTTTGTTGCGCGATTTGTACTCACGCACAAACTCTTGAACTCGAGGGTCGGTATCGTCGGATGCAAAGTGACTTGACACATAGTGTCCTGCAGCGGCTGCGCCAGCAATCTTGAAGAGATCGGGGCTATCCCAACCATCTGTACCGAGAAATTTAGTATTGAGCTTGAGTTCTTTGGCTTGGCGCAGGATCGCTCCCACCTGAGTGTAATATCCGGGAATGAATACGACGTCTGGAGTCGCTTTACGGACTTTCATGAGCTGGGTTTTGAAATCGCGATCTTTTTGAGAATAAGAAATGACAAGCTCGTCTTTAATGACACCACCAGCAGCCACGAACGTCTGCTTGAAGGAATCACGCAAGCCACGGCTATAATCGGAATCAGAGTCCACTAGTATAGCAGCTGTCTTTGCCTTCAGATTGTTCAGCGCAAAATTTGCCATAACTGCGCCTTGAAAGCTGTCAACAAAACAGATCCGAGAGATGTAGTCTTTGCCAAGAGTGATGCTGTCGTTGGTGGATGCATGGGTGACAAGTGGAATTTTTGCAGACTGAGCGGCTGTAGAAGCTGCGATCGTGTTTGAACTTGCAACTTCTCCGATAATCACTGCCACGCGATCGGTTGAAATGAGTTTGTTGACTGCCGCCGCTGAACCCGCAGGAGTTCCTTGGGTGTCTTCAACCTGAATTTTGAGCTGCGGAGACTCTTTACCGGCTTTATCAAGAGCCAGCTTTAGGCCACTCAGCGACTCTTGACCAAAGGTGGCCTTATCACCGGTCAGAGGCAGAATCACACCAACCTTGACCTCAGTCACGGCCGCACGGGCAAGCAACGAGTGGCTGAGGCCGAGAGAACAGATAACAAGGGAAAGAGCGGCTATGGCATTACGACGAGAGGGCCTGCTTGGCATGATCATGGAGACTCCTGTGTCTCCTCCTTAACTGAATGGGAGGAGCGGCGCTAAGGTTTATGAACATGAAGACTCATCTGGTATGTCATTTGAGTCAGGAAAATTCAAGGGTCCGGCCATTAGAGTGCCACCCGGAGGGGCAAGTCATGCGCATTTGTATCGCCCAAACACGTGTCCGCGCCGCGGCACTCGAACAGAATTTTGCAATTATGTGTTCGGCCATAGAGAAGGCGCAGCGCGACGAATCCGATATTATCGTCTTCCCAGAAATGGCTTTGCCTGGATATTTTCTCGGCGATGCTTGGGAACGACCGAGTTTTTTGCAGCGATGCCAGGACTACGTTGAACGAATCGCTGCCCTTAGCAACAACATTGCAGTGATCTTTGGCTCTGTGGGTATTGATGCGAATTCTCGCAATGAAGACGGACGAATCAGAAAGTACAATGCCGCCTTCGTTGCGCAAAACGGCGCACTTCTGAACAACAGTTCAACCAATTTACCATTTTGGCCAAAAACCTTGCTGCCAAACTACCGCGAGTTCGACGACTCAAGACATTTTTTCGACCTCCGCAAACTCGCAATTGAACGCAATGTGAGCTTAGAGAACCTTCTAAAACCGGTTGCACTCTTGAAGCGCGACGGCAGCACAGTTGTGGTCGGAATTGGCCTGTGTGAAGATGCATGGGATGAAGACTATTCGAGCAAACCCTACTCCATTCTCTGCCAAAGTGAAAAACGACCCGACCTCCTCATCAATCTGAGTTGTTCGCCATTTACAAAAAACAAGCAACACAAACGCAGGCAACTTTTCAGCAAGAAATCGAATGATTTAAATCTTCCAATCGTTTACGTTAACGCCGTCGGAAGCCAAAATATCGGAAAGACAATTTTCAGCTTCGATGGTCAAAGCGGAATTTATTCAGGTGATTCCTTTACTCCAACGGCAGAGGCTTTTGTTGAGTCTGTTGAAACGATTTCTCTGACCAATCGCTCCACCAGTCTAAGCTCCATGGGTTCAGCCGCTTCAAATCAAACCGACGAAGTTCGATTAGCCCTTGAAAGCGGATTGAGTTTCGTCCGTGACGAATGGGGACTCGAAAAAGTGGTTATCGGAGTGAGTGGTGGCATCGATTCGGCACTTTCGACCGTGCTTCATGCCAGAGTCTTCGGTGAAAAAAATATCACATGCATAAACCTTCCTTCACAATTCAATTCACAACTCACAATCGATGCGGCGCGAGATCTGGCTACGAATATCAGATGCTCATTTGCGTCTCTCAGTATCGAAGAATCAGTTGCCCTCACCCTCCGTCAGCTCGACGAGGCTCGTTTGCAGGGGCTTCCCATTTCAAATCCTCTCTCAACTCTCGTTCCCGAAAATATCCAGGCACGTGACCGTGGCTCACGATTGGTTGCCGGTGTGGCATCCGCGCTTGGCGCGATCTTTCCATGCAACGCGAACAAGTCAGAAATGACCGTTGGATACTCAACTCTCTATGGCGATCATGCAGGTTACCTGGCTCCCCTCGGTGACCTCTGGAAAGCAGATGTTTACGATCTTTCTCACCATTACAACTCAGTGGTTTATGGTCGAGAAATCATTCCTAGCGCGACTCTCTCAGTTGTACCGAGCGCAGAACTCTCTGCGCAACAGGACGTCACGAGAGGCCAGGGAGACCCCCTCCATTACCCATATCATGACGCTCTTTTTAAGCTGTGGGTGGAAGAATGGAATCGATTTGACTTTGAAAGCACCCTCGAGGCCTGGGAGAACGGGACTCTAGCGAAAATCGTGGGCACTGCGGCAGAACAATATCTCTCCAACGCTTTCAAGACGCGCGATGAATTCATCAAAGATTTATGCCGCTGGTGGAACGCGTACGTTGGAATGGGTGCGTTCAAAAGGGTGCAGGCCCCACCCGTTTTAGCCTTGACACGCCGAGCTTTTGGATTCGATCACAGGGAGGCTGTCGGACTTCATTTGGCCCGAGGAAAATAGCGCCGCAGTAGATCATTTTCTTTCTGCCACACCCGACTCCCTCGAGTCACGGTAGCAATTCCTACGCGTAATCGTTCTGAAATTTCACGCTGTGGCGTGCCCCGCGCCAAACCGTCGAGAATCCCAAGCCGTTGAACAAGTGCCTCAATTTCGGCCGGGGTGAGCAGAGATGTTAAGAGGAGTCTGAGATCGTCTTCACGAGCATTTTTTAAAAACCCTGTGAGCTCAGAGATCAGGGGATCGACTGGTTCCATGAATTCCTCATGACTGGCTGGTTGGCAAAGGGGTAGAGGACAATGGCAGCCCAGCGCCCCAGCAGAAAAATCAATATCTACTTATTTCCAGATATTAACCAGCGCGCGGAGGCAACTCTTTTGCTTCAGGAGCCAAAGAATCAGCTTTAGCAGGACCAACTCGGACATCCGCCTGCGTGCGGGTGACGTAGCAGATGGTATCAACGTGCGTCAGAACGTTTTTCAAAAAATGTCGCCTTGCCCTCACTACACTCTTGGATCGTGAAATATCAAGGTTGAGAACTGGCTCGTTTGATTCACCATTTCCAAAAATTTTGAGCCGAAGAAAATCAACACGCGGATCGGGGTCAAATTCAACCACAGCAGCCTTCAGTTCGTCCCAGGCATAAATCTGTTCCTTGAATCGCGTGCACACAGAGAGGCCGCGCAAACCAACAAGAATTCTCTTTATTCCAGTAAACTGAATCATTGCCAGCATGACACAAGGAAGAAGCACAAGAAAAAAGAACGACAAAGCCATCGCCACGACTTCGTTTGGGTTCGCGAAGTTGACCTGGGAGCTGGAGATCAAAAACAAAGCGCAACCAACAAGCCCAAGTATCGAAACCCAAAGCTGACTGCCTGGGAATGCGTAATACCAGCGCCCCTCAGAAGTCAGCTCGCTAAACAGTATGGCTTCTCTCTCTTCATTGGCTCTTTGTTCAATTTCCTGAACAACTTCTTCCGAAGGGTTGGGCAACTGTGAAAGTTTTAGAAGTGTCCGATAAGACTCTTCGAAACGTCCCCACGAGTCGAGAATTCTAGCTTTCAGACGGAGAGCCTCTGGATTTCGAGGTGCAAGGTCTAGGAGGTCGTCCAGAACTTGGAGCGCCCCTGTACCATCACCTGCAGCATAAAGCTTTTGTGCTTCGTTTACGTGCTTCATAGCGCATGTATCGGCAAGAAAGACTGCGATTTGAGTGACCACAGACCTGAAATTGCCGCCAAGCCAAACGGCTGGCGGCAATTCACAAGCGGAAATATAAAAGCATCTTTCAGCCCTGAGCAACAACCCAAATCTTGAATTCAGCTGCAACTTCGGGATGAAGCTTTACCGATCCGCGGTAAACACCAACACGTTTGATGTCATCGAGTATAGAGATGACGCGACGATCGAATTCATAGCCTTCAGCTTTGAAGGCATCTGCCAATTCCTGGGTTGTAACGGTTCCGAAGATTTTGTCTTCTTCACCGACAGCCTTTTGAACAGTCAAGGAAACCGAGCCGATTTGCGTAGCCAGTTCCTTGGCCGAAGCAAGCGCCTTGGTTTTTCCAAGCTCAGCGAGGCCGAGTTGGTGCTCAAGCTGAGCTTTGTTGCGAGCATCGGCGAGAATTGCAAGCCTGCGCGGAAAAAGAAAATTGCGAGCATATCCGGGCTTAACCTTTACGAGGTCGCCGATGTGCCCAAGATTTGGAACATTTTGTTGAAGAAGAACCTGCATGGTTTTACCCCGATTGTGAATCATCGATCCGAAAACGGAATCACCCGCCTACACCGCATTTTTACTTTTGGCAAGACGGTTTCTAAAATCATAGGCATTATCAAGCAATCCAAGCCCTGCCAGAACTGCAACCAAGAGCAAAGGCCCTCCCTGAAGCGAACTTGAGAGCAAAAGAACTGCAAACACGATCGCAAGCGCTGCGAGAGGCCGAAGGCAAGAATGCAAAACCAATGCACCCTGCAGCGCCAATCCCACCATAACGCCGACGGCAGCCACTGCGCCCCATATCAGGAGGGCCCCAACAGGCGAGTCCGGGAGCCAGGTCGCAAGGGCCGAGTCACCACGCCAGAGCAGAGACAAATACATCAATAAGCCAAGTGAAGGAATTGAAAGCCAAAGTGGCATTGCAAAGGCGCGGAGATGCCACCCTGGTTCAATTGATAGTTTGAAACGATAGCCAAACACATCGGTCGTTCCAGGAGGGTGAGGCGCACGGCGAAATTTTTTGAGAAAGCCAATGACCCCCGAGTTCTCGGACTCCTTTGGCTGTATCAGCTTTTCATGGGATTGAACTTCAACGCTCGTGTTCGGCCAGCTGTGGTTAAGGTTTTTCTCCCACCCGAGAAGCGCTCGCATCCCTTGGTATGTTTGCTCAAGAACCGCAACCATTTGCTTCGGGAAGCCTTCTTTACGCTCCAGAACGTAGGCAATCACACCTCGCATTCGCTCTGTTTGGTTGAACGCAAAATCGATGAGTACGAGAGTCCCAACCAAAGAACCGAAAATCGAAACAGAGAGAGCACCACCATCGGAAAAAAGAAACCATGCAAGTCGCCGCCAGGCTTCTAGATTGAAGAGCTTTTGTATATCAGCCAAAGCCGGTGACGATTTAAGCTGATTGAAAACCAGATCGCGTTGAGCACTCGAAGTAGATTGCGGTAAATTAGCCAACTCGGCGTTTAGCCAATTTTCAATATTGAACCCACGCGGAACACTCAGCAAACTTCCGACTGCAAAGAAAACCGGCACTGCAAGCACAACAAGAGCCCACCAGGCAGAACGGCCTTTCACGCGAAGCGTTAAGCTTGTAGCCAAAAAAGGTATCGCACAAAACCCTGCAGTTCCGGCCATCGCAAACACAGGCAACCGAGTCGCGATGCCAAGAACATAGAGAAACAAGGAGACCACTGAAATTAAAAACAGACCATTTCTCACACGCAATATCGAAGCTACCTGCGCAACATGATAGGCTGCGAGCGGCAAAACGAATGCGAGTAAACTTATTCCAATCAAGATTCCAGACAACAGAAGACCCGCGGAGCGTTTCTGCTTCGCGGGTTGTTGCGGCATCAATCCTGATGGCTCTTGATTCCAATCGGGAAGACCATTCATTCGAGATACTCTCTCGTGTTAGGAATCATTGTTCGAGCAATCAATCCTCGTCGCGTGGACCGCCGCGGCGAGCTGACATTGAGTCGCCGTCAGCGCGTTCACGAGCCTGCTCTGCTGCCCGTGTGGCTGCAGCTTCGGCCTGTTTCTGCAATTCGATACGGCGATCTTCGATGTTCACCTTGTCAGCAAGCTTGATGATAAGGCTGCGCAAAACGTTTTCGTCGAGCTTCAAAACGCGCTCGAGTTCGCGTGCGTTGTCTTGCTCGGTGGCAACATCGAACACATGGTAAACTCCGCGAGTTACCTTGTTGATGGGGTATGCAAGTTTGCGAACGCCCCAGCTGTCTTTGCGGATTATTTGACCGCCATTGGTACCAATTATACCCTCCCAACGAGTCAGCATCTTGCTGAGCTCAGCTTCTTGAAGATCGGGCTTGGTAATGATCATTGCTTCGTATTCACGCATTTCAAAAACTCCTTCTGGATCGCAGCGTACACACGGGAGCCCCCGGCCTGACATTATAGTGGGGGCAAGGAGATTCACTAGGCCGCCTCGCTTAACCCCTCTTGAGGGAACATGCAAGCACTCTCAAGCGATACAGCGAGAAATGACGACCGCACAAGCCCCTCTCAAAGTCGCCCTCCGCACTAGTATAATAGTATTTCAAGCCGCAATGGTCCGGGTCGCCGCGCTGACGCTCTCTATATTATTTTTACCGGCAAACGCCGAAGGCCTCGCATCCAATCGAGATTCAGAATTGCGTCAAACAGAGGGAATAAAAGAACAAAAGAAGCCCAACTGCCTCGCTTCATTCCCTCTGACCTCGGCATTGACCGGCATTATTTCGGCCGAGCTCGAGTGTGGGGTAGATTTTTTATGGGGGCTTCGGGCTGGGAGTGTGCTGCTTGGCTTCAAAAAGTCCGTGATTTACCTGCGAGGTTCCCTGGGTGTGAGCTATCCTCCGCTCCTCACGCCTGGAAGCCTGTCGAGTCAAAACGAGTGGCAACTTATGCACTATATACATTACACTTATCTACCGGAAGCGAGCTTTAACCCGATCGAATCCCTCGCAAGCAAAAGCAATCCCCTGCTCTCACCAGCTGTGCAACAATGGTCAACATTCCTCGACTCTGAAGTTGCTCTCGAGCTTCTTAAAAAGGCAGGCGGCAGCCATCTAAGCATAACTCACTGGGGCCTGAAGGTCTGGCAATCTCTACCTCCCCAGTGGCGAAGCTTGGGTGCATTGCGCGACACTCGCAATTCTAGCCTCAACGGCCTGCAAGCCATAGCCCGATTGCAAGGCCAACGCTGGAGAGCGCAGGCTGGGTTAGGAAGAATGACGGTCGCCATCGACCAGGTTGCGACAACATTCATTCATCCGACTGTCGAATTGAGCCTGGCTCTCGGAGAAGCAAGATGAAACACACCCTCTACTTTTTCGCTGCCAGCACCCTGCTCCAAACAGCCTGCCAGATCAAAACGCGCATTGAGGAAATTGCGCCACCGGTGAGTGTCGAAGAAAAAAATATTGCACTGGGCTCATCGATTTCAGGAGTCATTGAAGCAGTCGGTGCCGCATCGAGTGAGTTTGTGCCCGAAACACCAACGGCACTCGCAGGCTTTGGCGGATTGGCGAGGAGATTTCTGCCCCCGGTTTTTACACCCAGCGGAAACGTTTCTTTTTGTCGTCCCTATGAACATGTTGCCAATCCTCCAAAAATAAAAGTGGCTGTTTTTGATGTGCGCAAAGATTTATCTAACCAGAAAAGACTTTTCTTAATTTCCCTTGATGTGGTTGCTGTCACGGCCGATCTGACCGCAAAGATTCATCACACAATAGACGAAGTAGTAGGCAAAGGGACGGCCGATTTAAATAGTACTATCGTTGTTGCAAGCCATACGCACTCAGGTCCTGCAGGCTTGACTGAAAATCCACTCTGGGGAATTTTTGTTTGCGACCAGTATAGTGCGAAACTCACAAACTCATATCTCAACACACTGAAATTAACTCTCCAAAGTGCACTGGCCAGCGTGACTCCCATAACAAAGATAGAAACAACGAGTGCTAAAATCCCAACCTTAGTCAAAAGTCGATTTGAAGGCATGGAGCCTACCACTGACATTTCACTGTTAGCGTTCAGAAAGGCCAACGGAGAGTCGCCACTCGCACTTTTGCAAATGGCAGTTCATCCAACAAAATACGGGCCACGCGATTTGGTCCTCACTGCAGATCTTGTTGCACCACTTGAAAAAAACATCCAAGAAAAAAACAATTCTGACTTCGTATTCCTTCTCCAAACTGAAATCGGAAATATGGATTCAAATACAGAAGGTGGCGACATTGAATCTTGGGCGCGAAATGTTGCAGAGCAATTGAAAAGCACAGGCTCCCTATCAACTTCAACCGAAAGGTCCGTTTCAACGTCGGCAAATTACGTCTCCCTGCCGTCAAAGCGAATAAACTGGGAAAGTTGCGATGCCAAATTTGCAGAAGGCATCGTGTCACTTCCCATTCTCGAGAATCTTCCTAACAGAGCTCCCTATTCTGCCTGGACGATCGACGGTGAATTGAGTTTATTTCTACCTGGTGAATGGACCACATCAGGTGCGCAGCAACTCAAAAACAGCATCGCTGGAAGTTTTGGTTTTGAAAAAAAGATCAAAATATTTTCATTAGCGAATGAATATACGGCATATCACTTGAGCAAAGATTTTTATGCAAAGAAAAATCTGGAATCATGCTCTTCGCTTTACGGAGAAGGAAATGTTGACGCTATCGCTGAGGGAATCATAAATTCCGACCTTCTCCGCTAAGACGCCAACGCCCAACAAGCGCCACCAGAGCTGGAATGGAAACTGCCGCTATTGTCCACCACACCATCCAGACAATATCACCTTGTGTGTGACGAATACCCTGGTGAGACTGGTGCATTCCTTCATGCTGAAATGCACTTGGAAGAAAGGCCATCAACAGACAAGAAACTAACGCTGTTGCGGCAGGAAGCCACCAGAGCTCGCGCAATAGTCTGCGCACCTGGAATCGATCGAGGAAAATGAACAAAGAACCAACTGGCAATAAGGAAAAGAACCACCCGCAGACCATAGGACACCAAGGATCCGGCAATTGATGCAGAATAGCGGCCGTATCCAATGAAAACTTGGTGAGAGCAACAGAATTCTGCGAGCACAACGACAACGAAAAAATGTATCCAACAATCGATAAAACAATATACACGGCGAAGAATCTCTTGCGAGAGCGGCTGAGTTCCCCTTTAATGATCTGTCCAACACCCATCATCGACTTTTGAGCAACATCGGGAAGTTCGTCTGACAACTGACTAAAGGTGGTGATAGAATTAGAAATATCTTGTTCAACCTCACTCAACTTTTTTTCTTTTTCGATATTCACTTTTCACCTCCTTCCACTTTATCACCAAGAATCATCGAACGAATTTTCCCCACAGCTCGACTGTATATTTTTCGCAAGGCAACTTCACTTTTACCGGTTTCAAGTGAAAGTGCAGCGAAGCTTTTATCGTCTATAACTCTTCCCTCGAGAACTGAACGTTGCTCCTGTGGTAGTCGTTCAATCGCCTTTGTAAGATTTTCTTTCTCAACTGAAGAGTCATCTTTTTGAATGGTCACACGCACCAGCTCATGTGAGCTCGCAGAAAACACAAGTTCGAAAACTTCGTCCGCATTCACTTCAGATTGTAGGCTAGACTCAGGCACACGCTTTCTAATGTGGTCAATGCAAGTGTTGTGAACAATGGAGAAGAACCAAGGCAACGCGCGCGAGTTTGTTCGGTAATGATGAATTTTTGAATGAAGCTTCAAAAAAACGTCCTGAGAAATTTCCGCCGCGAGCTCGGCACGAAGCACTTTCTGTAAAGCATACTGATAGACACGGCCGCGATGCCGCCGGAAAAACTCTTCGAAAGCATAGGGATCACCTTGAGCATACCGCTCAAGCAACTCCTCATCAGACTCATTCGCGGCATTATTCATAAAAATCAATCAATCTGATTACTTAGTAATAATTAAGAACGATTGTCACAAAACTCCAGCGACGTTCGTAAACGTATACGAAGGATATCAGAGGATGTGACAGATGACTTCTTTTCGAAACAAAAGCGCCGGCCTGAACGGCAGAGTTCTAATTTACATTCTGGCTCGGCTGACAGCCTGTGCACTTGGATTTGCAATTGGACAAGCTGCAAATGCCCATCCGGTTGTCTTTGATGGCGGAACGGCCGTGATGGGCCACCAGCAGGGAGGAATGACAGAGGTTGAAGTCATCCATTCGCCACGCTGGTGGTATGGACTCGGAATCTCCTCTGAAAGGATGGCTTCATCCACAAAGCTTTTAGGGAAAGCCACTGTACTTGTCTGGCGTGGAAATTTTCCGGATTTTCAGAGCAATTTTTACCTCGGCTTGGCAGCCGGAAAAAAGTGGAACTCAAGCTCGGAATCACATCAAACTGCGCCCGGACATCGATCGAGTCAGCAAGAATCTTCCGTTTGGCTATCTCAATGGAATGCGGAATGGGACGGCGAGGATCGGGAGTTCTATGGTCGTATTCACCATTCGCAGACCTTCGAACAAGACAACTCTCGCTCAGATCATTCGAAGGTCAGAATCGGTTATGCTCCATATAAAGCGACGGCAAGTGAACCTGCTCTGTGGGGGATGCTTGAATGGACAATGCACTCAACTGAAAATTTTTCAAAAACCGAACACAACGTCACACCACTGATGCGCTTTTTTTATAGGAATGCACTGTTCGAGATAGGGAGCAGTTTATCTGGCCAATTCATGTTCAACTTTATGTTCCACTTTTTGTAACAGTCGAGGAGAACGACACTATGAAATCATTGAGGCGTATTGCAATTTTCCTTGCATTATCTTTTGGAGGCATCGTTTTGAGTAGTGCTGCATTTGCTAATCTTGTTAAGGTTAGCGTGAATGGAATGGTGTGTGGTTTTTGCGCGCAAGGTATCACTAAAAAACTAGAAAACACTGGACTCCTGGAAAAGATAAACGTCGACCTTGAGAAAAAGATCGTTTCTTTTTCGACACTCCCTGGGAAGCAGTTCGACGACACGAGCGTCACGGAGCTCATTACGGAAGCAGGCTACACAGTTGTAAAAATAGAAAGGGAAAAACCATGAGTAAAGCCTGGACAGGAATCGCACTTTTGGGCAGCTCTGCAACACTTGTCTGCTGTGTGATTCCTGCCCTACTGGTTGCACTCGGATTCGGAGCCACGCTTGCAGGTGCGATTTCGTCCTTTCCTCAGCTCACGCTTCTCAGCGAATACAAATCAATCATTTTCGTTTTGGCTGGGCTGCTTATTGCTGCTGCGATTTGGTCGCGTTCTCGTCCGGAGGCACAAAGCTGCCCAAGTGATCCTGCACTTGCATTGGCATGCATGCGCTCGAAGCGAATCATGCGTATCGTACTCTTTACCGCACTAGCGATTTACACGATTTCGATTGTATTCGTTTACGTTATTCCAACGATTCTTTGAGCAAGAAAATAAAAGAGCCGCAAACGAGAGGCTAATCTCATTTGCGGCTCTTTTATTTTTTAAAAATTCAATGTCCGTGCTCTGAATGACCTGTGTGAATTCCAGGTAATGAGCTTTCCACGGTGTCATGCTTGGTGTTTTCGTCTTTCTTCGAGACTTGCTTTTCACCAACTTTACGTTTTACCGCGTCGCGCTCAAGCAAATAGTCTTTGGTATAAACCCATTTTTGCTCTGCCAGCCCTGCCATAGAATATTCAGGACCCATTCGAATAGCATCAACCGGACAAGCTTCCTCACAAAAGCCACAAAACACGCAGCGAAGAATATCGATTTCGAAGCGAACTGGATATTTCTCCACACCTTTGTCAGGGCTTTCGCCTGCAACAATTGTGATGCACTGCGCAGGACAATTCGTTGCGCAAAGAAAACAAGCGGTACAACGAACGCGACCGTCGGGCCGCTTCGTTAAAAAGTGCGCTCCCTTAAACCGCTCTGAGTACTGAAATTCAACCTCGGGCCATTGCACAGTGTTGGACTCTTCAAGCCCAAACACCTGCTTTGCAAACGTTACAAGCGTGGTTCCCATTCCTACCAACGAGGTTGCAAGATATCCATTCTTGAGATTGCGCTCTGGATCCCGAGAGACGTTCACATAAGCCATGCGTCATTCACCTCGTTCGCTCAAATCGCAGTCTGGGCAATTTTACCCAGCTCTGCAAAGTATTCGTCAACACTCTTCACTGCAGGGAACACAGGCGCATTCGCCTTGAGCTTCTGCGCCACGCCATTGAAGTTCACAAATGTACCATTCTTTTCAGCAAACACCTTCACGGGTATGCGAATCCACATTCTTTTGGCTGCTTCGCTGAGGCTGTTTCCGAAGTAAACAGTCTTCTTCATTTCAATGAAGCGACCCAATGCTTTTTGAAGGTTTGGATAACCAACCTCGATCTCGGGTCCAAAAATGAGCGTTAGCTCCGCACCTGACGACGCAAGGGCACTAAAATCACCTTTGAGGATCACCGGATTTATACCCTCTTCCTTGAGCACATCCATCATGCCTCGAGTATTTGGGTTGCGATCGCCACGGAAGAGAATTCCGTCGAAATCTTCTATCTTTTCTGATTCATCGCGCCAGACAAAAACTTTGGGTGCTGACTTAAGCGTCGCTTTGAGGGTTTTGAGTGTTGCTGAATATTCTTCACTCGTGAATTGCGCGGTGAATACGACAGCGAGCTTGTCAGCCGAAATACTCTTCACAGCATCTGTGACAGCTTGCAAGGCAGCCTGATGCGACACAGATTCACCATTGAGAAGCGGCGATGAAAGGCGCGTCGATGCGTTGAGATGCTCATACATCGTACGCCCAGTGTCACACATCCAGTGGCCATTGACGTCCGCATTGTGACGCGGCTTCAAGCGGTAATACTCGCGTTGATTGCTGTTTTGGAAGAGATTAACATTACAGCCTGTGGAGCAGCCCGGACAAACAGTTTTGCTCTCTTTGAGAAACCAAACGCGGCATTTAAAACGAAAGTCTTTGGCGGTAAAAGCGCCCACCGGACAAATATCTGCCAAATTATAGCTGTAATTGTGCTTAATTTTACGATCTTTGTAAGTACCAATGGTCGCCTGATCGCCGCGATTGAAAATTCCAAGAGTGCTTGTTTTGGTCACTTCATCTTCAAAGCGAACACAGCGCGAGCAAAGGATACAGCGCTCAGTGTCGAGAACGAGAGTATCTCCAACATCGAGAGCCTTAGGCTTCAAGACTTTCTCGTCTTCCATCTGAGATTGATACTTTCCGACCTTCATATAATAATTCTGAAGTTCGCATTCGCCGGCTTGATCACAAATAGGACAATCGAGTGGGTGATTGATGAGATGGAATTCAAGAGCCCATTTGTGAGCATCCTTCACTTCATCAGAAACCGTGTCAACTTTCATCCCCTCTGATGCAGGCGTATTGCAGGCAATCTGCAACTTTGGCATGCCTTCAACTCTCACCATGCAAAAGCGACAAACACCGGCAATAGATAAGCCTGGGTGCCAACAAAAGTGCGGAACCGTGACTCCCAATTTCTGCGCAGCTTCCATAATTGTGCTGCCCGCGGGAACTGTTATGGACTGGTTGTTGATGCTCAACGTGACCTGATTCGACATGTTTCACCCGTGTGCCTGAACAGCGTTCTTCTTAGTTTTGTAGAACTCAACGAATTCGTGCGCGAATTTTTGCGGAATGCTTCGGGCCGGACCTGCAGCTGCATCCGAAAAAGTACAAATGGTACGACCCATCATTTTTCCGGCCACATCAGCAATTTTTTCCGCATCCCCAGGAACGCCGTCGCCATTCACAATGTCTCGAGACATTTTCAAAAGCCAACCTGTCCCCTCGCGGCATGGGGTACACTGCCCACACGACTCGTCTTTAAAGAAATGCATCAAGTTCTCAAGCACATGCACCATGCTGACGTCTTCGGGAATCACGATAACCGCACCCGATCCCAACATTGTACCGGCAGAGGCAAATGCTTCATAATCCATTGTGATATTTTCAATTTCGTCTGCTGTGAGAACGGGAGCTGAAGCACCTCCAGGAATCACTGCCTTAAGTTTCTTGCCACCAATCAAGCCACCGCAATCTTCATAAATGAAGCGCTTGAGCGGATATCCAAGAGGTAATTCGTAGCACCCAGGGCGCACCACAGGACCGCTGATGTTAAACAACTTGGTTCCCGCAGATTTTTCAGTTCCGAACTTCTTATAAGCTTCAGGCCCATTGCGAATAATCCAGGGTACAGCAGCGAGGGTTTCAACATTGTTCACAATTGTTGGCTTGTTCAGGTATCCCTTCACAGCAGGGAACGGCGGCTTCAATTTTGGCTGACCTTTTTTGCCTTCCAAAGAACTAATAAGACCAGTCTCTTCGCCGCAAATATAAGCGCCTGCGCCAATGTAAACATCCATGTGATGTTTGAAGCCAGTGCCCATGACGTTGTCGCCAAGGTACCCGGCGTCATAGGCCTCTTTGATAGCTTGCTCGCACCAAGCAATTTCGTCGTAGAATTCACCGCGAAGATAAATATAACTTTTCGAGGCGCCAATGGCATAAGCGCCAATGAGTTTGCCCTCAATCAGCATGTGCGCGTTGAGTTCCGCGATATAGCGATCTTTGTAGGTTCCAGGCTCACCTTCATCAAAATTTGTGATGAGGTATTTTTCACCTGGAGCTTTTGGAACGAAGCCCCATTTCATTCCCGTTGGAAATCCCGCACCGCCTCGGCCACGCAAACCTGATGCTTTCACCAGCGCAATGACGTCATCAGGACTCATACCACCTTTGAGAACTTTCTCGAGTGCCGCGTAGCCACCGTACTTTTTATAAACTTCGAGCGATCGGCTGTTTGGGACTCCTTCAAGCTCGGTCAGGATCTTGAATTCGTTTGGCTGGCGGCCGTTGTAAGGACTATTCATTACTGGCATGGACGTGTCCCTTCTTCACTGATGATCAGAACGTGCTGCCAAATCGGAAGCACACTTCTTCGCGGCGGCGGGGAGTTCTTTTTTGCTGTATTCGCTGATCAGTTTGATAGCGAGTTCAGGTGTTACATCGAGATAACGGTCTTTGTTCACAAGCGCCACCGGAGCGTATCCACAGACACCAAGACATTCGACCTTATGGCACTCAAACGGAACTGGATTGCCGTTCTTTTCGCCCTCGGCAATGTGAGCCTTAGCTGCTGCGATGGTTTTGTCGGCTCCATGCAACCAACACGAGATACTTCCACACACTTCCAAACGATAAGGTTTGGGGGGATTTTTGCGATACATCGTGTAAAAACTCAAAACCTCATTCACATCAACAACGCTGAGTCCGTGCTCGCTTTCCAATGCCTGCACTGCCTCCTGCGAGATCCAATCGTTTTCGTCTTGGACTGCATGAAGAACAGGAAGAATACTTGACCTCTTCGTTTCGTAACGGCCGAGGAAGCTTTTAATTTTTTCATTCAATGCGGATGAGAAAAATGATGCCATAACTTTCGTCTCCATTGCCGACCTCAACGGTCGAGCTCTCCTGCAATGACGTTGATTGAACCGAGAGCAGCCACTGCGTCAGCCAAGCGCCCGCCCAAACACATCTGAGCAAAACCACTCATCAGCGCAAAGCAGGGCGGACGACACTTGACACGATATGGCGTGCCCGACCCATCGGAGATAACGTAAAAGCCCAACTCTCCGTTGGCTGCCTCTACTGCATGATAAACTTCGCCTTTGGGAGGCTGCACGCCATTTATGATGAGCATGAAATGGTTCATGAGGCCTTCAATGTTGCCATAGACTTCTTTTTTGCTCGGCAAAGAAATCGCCTTGTTGTCTATTGCGATTGGACCTTCTGGCATGTTGTTGAGACACCAACGAAGAATGCGGATACTCTGACGAACTTCTTCCATTCGCACGAGATAGCGATCGTAGGTATCGCCCTTCACTCCCACCGGAACGTCGAACTCAACTTTATCATAAAAGTAATAAGGTTCTTGCTTGCGCAAATCGAACTCGTAGCCAGTCGCGCGCAGGCATGGTCCGGTGAATCCGTATTGGATAGCGGTTTTTTGATCGATCGCCCCGGCACCGCGTGTGCGTTGCACGAAAATACGATTGGTGGTGAGGAGCTTATCCATTTCCTCATGCGTTTTTGCGATATGGTCAATGACTTCTTTAGCTTCTTCAATCCAACCTGCTGGAAGATCAAAGCCGAGCCCACCAATGCGCGTCAATGACACAGTGAGCCGCGCTCCGCAGAGTTTTTCAAAAAGGGTGTAAACCTTTTCACGTTCGTTAAACATGTAGAAAAAGCCTGTCAGCGCGCCAAGGTCAACGGCGTTTGTGCCAATGCATACATAGTGGTCAATAATACGAGAAAGCTCATCAAGAACCATACGCATCATTGTGGCTCTTGGTGGCACCTGCACGCCAAACATTTTCTCGATGGTTGCCGCCCAGGCGTTGTTGTTAATAGGAGCCGAGCAGTAATTCAGACGATCTGTGTAGGGAATAATTTGATTGTAGTTGTGCGTTTCGCACATTTTTTCAAAGCAACGGTGGAGATAACCAATTTCAGAATCGATTTCTCTGATTATTTCACCACCATCCACCACTGCCATGAAACGTAAGGTACCATGTGTTGCAGGGTGCGCCGGACCAATGTTGATCCACATAAGATCGTCGTCATGCTTCTTCATGAGACGTTCCCGATCACGCTCAAATGTATGCTCAAGAGGCAGCCCAGACATGGACTGAATTTGATCGGCTGGATAATCTTTACGCAATGGATGACCCACGAATTCTTCATGACAAAGAATACGCCTGAGATCAGGATGTCCGTCGAACTGAATGCCGAACATGTCGAAAGCTTCGCGTTCAAACCAATTTGCTCCAGCCCAAACTGGAATAATGGACGCGATACTCTCACCTTCACCAACATGAGACTTGACGCGCAAACGACGATTCAAATCTTTGTTGAGCAGATGGTAAACAACATCGAATCGCTTCTCGCGCTCGGGCCAATCGACGCCACAGATGTCGAGCATGAAATTGAAGCCATGTTTGGACTTCAAGTTTTCCATGACGCCGAGAGCACTTTCTTTGGGAATAAAAAGCGTTTGTTCATGATTTTTCTCTGCGCGCTCTTCGAGTATGAACTCGTGTCCCGCAAAGGTAGATTTCAGGCTGGCGAGAATATCAGCGTAAAACGGACTCGCATTTTCCATCGGCTCAGGGCCTCCGTGCGTTCGACGGGCTGTTGAGTTTGTGCAGACTCTTACAAAAACATGCACATACAAAGACATCACAAGAAGGAAGTCAACTTGCCGCCCTTCCGTTCGCTGGAAACACAAGCATGATTTGACGTTAGCCTCTCGAAATGACTCAATGAGATTCGCACAACTGCTGAGAACATCAAGGCCAATGCCCCGGGTTTCTCTGACTTTTAATCTTGCCTAAACATGGAGCAGACGTGTCTGAAATACTGAAAACACAGGGCCGTTCCATGAACCAACGCCATCTCGAGAGAACCATTGATTGCCTCTCTCAAGGCGAAATCGTTGTCGTGCCAACGGAGGCCGGATACTGCTTTGCTGGGAAAGCCGACCTCAAAAAGACACACGCACAACTCCTCGGGCTCCGAGAAGCACACCCCAAGAACAAGCCCTTCAGTTTGCTGTGCAAAGATGCAAAGCAGATTAGCTCAATCTCTCAACTCTCAACCTCAGCCTATCGCATTCTCAATAAAGTTCTTCCAGGGCCTTTCACACTCATTCTTCCGGTACACAGGGACACCCCAAAAAACAGCACAGGTAAATTTCGTGCCACGGTTGGAGTGCGTATGACAGCACATCCTGTGACCTCGAGTTTGCTCGCACTCCTCGATTCCCCACTGATGGTAACCAGCGTGACCGATGCTGAGGAACTCTTAAAAGAGGGTTATCTGGATGATGACTACGAAGAGGCGATGGAACGCTGGTGGACAACTGCAGAGGGAATTCTCGCACACAAAAAAGTCGCACCAAAAATTCTTCTCGCTGGAGAGGAACCAATGCTGATGAGAGTTTCAACCATCATCGATCTCAGCGACGATCATAATTTCAAAATACTGAGAGATGGCGGTTGGGAAATGAAAGGCCTGGATGACGTTTTTTAGCCGCACTGTGCATAAAAAGTGTGCTCAGATATTTTAATTTTCTCTTTTTTTTTATCGAATTATTTAAGAGAAAAAAACGTTAAATTGCAAAAATTGATTCCTTCCAGCTCCGCGGATGTCTATTGGTGTCTTTAGTCGAGCGGAGCGGGATAATTTTTTTTACCCCAATTTCTTGAACACATTCCTTTGGTATGCCTGACCTAGGGAAAATAATTTTGCTCTTTTGGGAAGACCTTCAATGGCCCGTGCAAAAACAGATGAAAGCATCACTCTATCATTTGAGTCATTCGAGACATCTTTGGCGGTTTTCCGCTGTGGGGTTGGGCGATGCATGTATGGCAAAGTGTGGCTCCTGCCAGCACGAAAAATTAGTCCCCTACTCTTGCGACCGAAGGAAGTCCCTTTGTTTTTATACCGTATCCTACCGTAAAGATTTAAAAATAGAGTAATTCCGGAAGTTCAGCTGACTCCCAAAAAGGCTGCTGAACGAAAATTCTGTTTCAAATTCGGTTTCAGTGTACTACCTGAAAGTCAGAAACGAACAAAACCATCATTTTCTGGTGAAGGGATCCATCTCATGAAAGTCATCACACTGCTTTTGAGTTCATTACTCTCTACGAGTGCATTTGCGGACGAGTGTTATTTGGGAGAGGTTAGGTCGTTTGCTTTTAACTATGCGATTCGAGGGTTTATCAAAGCTGATGGGCAGGAGTTGCAAATTAACCAACACCAAGCTCTATTTTCGCTTCTTGGCGGGAGGTACGGAGGGAATTCGCTAACCACCTTCGCTTTGCCTAATCTAAATAGTCCAAGCGAAAAATTGGTTCACTTTATTTGTTCAGAAGGAATTTATCCTTCCAGACAATAGTCTCTTCGAGTTTAAGTCATAGCTTATCGCAGGCGAATTCCTCTTGGGAAAATTCGGAGCGCTGCGCATGCTGCAAGCGTCACACACCGCATTGCCTTTGGCCCGAACACAGGCCATCCAATCAGGCGTTTGAAAACTCAAACGTCGCTTTGGCCATCCGAACAGAACTTCAATTCCAACAGCACTGCGTGTGTTTCTGCAGGTGGATATTCGTTGCCCAACAAGGGGATCGCATGCTGAAACTGCAATTAAATCTCATGAACGCGAACGGCTCGAAAAACTCGTGCGTTACATGGCCCGACCTGCCATCTCGGATGAACGGCTCATCATCGAAGGGCCGCAAGCCGCTCACCGCATTTTTAAGGTCGAATTTGAATATTAACATTGCTATACTGTTGTCTATTATGGTTCTTATCAACACAACAATTTTGGATATTATTCCAGCATGCGGCAAGAGAGCCCCGAGAGATCTGGCCTTGCAAAGTTCAAAAGAGATGAATTTTCATCGGAACGAGAGTCACGCTCTTTGATCAACTTATCTGCGAGAGTCAAGCGGCTTCCTTGCAGGAAATAGATTTCCTCCTCTTCACAACAAACTTCAATGCGCAGAAATATCTCTTTCAACATTGACCTAAAAAATCAACCCAATTTCAATCAATTTATTTTAGCCGCACTGCGAATAAAAAGTATGCTCAGATATTTTGACTTTCTCTTATTTTATCGAATTACTTAAGAGAAAAAAATCGCGTTAAATTGCAAAAATTGATTCCTTCGAGCTCCGAGGATGTCTCTTGACGCAACGACGCCGCCTGGCGCGCAATCTCTAAAAGATACACAGGCTCATTCCGTGTTGGACGCGTGCCATCACTCAAAATCGGAGATAAATCTGGGGAATCTGTCTCGAGCAGAAGAACGTTGAGGGGAGAATTTTTGACTGACTCCCTCATGCGTTTTGCATCAGGCCACGTGAGCACTCCTCCAAATCCAGCAAAACCTTCAAGCTGCTCAATCCATTTCAAATCTGAGGCAGGACCTGGATAGCAGTGGACCATGAATTTATCGAGTCCGTTACCTTTTGCTTCTTGAATTCGTTTTTGTGTGTGCCCCCATGCTGCTCGGCTGTGGACGATGAGTGGTCGGCCAAGTTCAACTGCAAGTGCCACGGAAGCCTGAAAACCAAAATCTTGTGCCTTGAGAATTTCTTCTTTTCGAGACCAACCTGAAACAACATCTTTAGCAACATCAAATCCCGTTTCGCCCACAGCCCAAACATAATTCCTATAAGCTCTGCCAGTCCTCAAAAACGCCGCAACATCAGCTTCAGCGCGCGATAAATCAAAGCATCCCTGAGTGTCGCGCCAGCGCAATGCAATCTCCATGGGATGCAGCCCAATGCAAGGCATAATGCGAAACCGATTGTCATCGGAGAAGAGCTGAGAAAATTCCGCGCACCAAAAAACAACTTCAGTGGTCCAATCTTTGTGCGAGTCGAGAAAACGAACGAATGCATCCCACCAAACTCCAGCGCTCAGCCCCCCGCGAACATTACTTTCCAATGCGCGCGCCACAACAACAGCCCACTCTTTCGGTGAGAAGGCATCTGCATGACAGTGGGCATCAATCAATGGAATTTTCACAGTCATGTGTCTCGAATCACCACTTGCTGAGAAACGATTCGATGTAGCCTTGTGAACCCGGAAAATAATAACCAACCCCAAGCATGATTGAGTTCCAGCCGGTTAACTTGTAAGGCCCTTGCCTTTCGATTGCGGAATCCCCGCGAGAAAAGCCATGAACACCAAATTGGAAGAATAAATTGCTGGTCATATAGGCAACCCAGTCTACACCAAAATGAGCTGCGCCATATAATTTTAAGGACGTATCCTCAGAGCTATTAGATGTCGGCAAATAGGTACCTATGCCGTAGCCTAAAAAAGCCCGAAAAGCGCCGGCTGGCGTATGAAGCGACAGCACCGCATCAAGTGGAATATTGAGTGCGTAGGCTCGAAAATTTCTTGCCTCAAGTGCAGAAGGTTCAATTTTGGCAAGCTCATTCGAGGTTATATCAGAGTCATCTGGCATCACTTTGTGTCGAATTGAATCGAAGTAGAATGATGGACCAAATTGAAAGTCACCGTCCCAAGATTCGTATTGATCAGGATGCTGAACAGTGGTTGCCGTCAGGAGACCAAAGAATGTCGACTTACCGCCAATTTGTTCCTGTTTTGCCGCAAAGTCCGATTCCAAATTCAAATTTGGAGAGGAGCGCAAAAATGCGACGCTGTTGGGTATCAACTTGATGGAGTGACCCAAGAAACGACTCCCCCATCCTCCCTTTAACTTCTCAAAATTTTCCTTTTGAAAATTCTTTTTGAAAGATGATAAAATTTGACCAGAATACAAATCCCACAAAGTGAACTTTACTGAAACAATGTCTCTTTTTCTTTCTTCAAATTTCAGCTCGATTGCACGATGCGCACCTGTGTCGCGTAGAAGCTGAGCCCACCTCTTCTCCATCTCAGGAGCAAAAAGCTGTTTTATTTCGATTTCTGTCAGCGAGGAACGTTTGAGGGCATCGGTTGCTACACTCGGAGATACGAACTCGACGCATTCATCGCCACTGCGTCTTGCAAAATGTTTGGCCTCTTCTATGAGTGCATAATTCAATGAAAGATCGCCCTCCGTGGGAGGAGGCAGCAACAATATTCGCTGACACGATTCAGTCAGATCTTCAATCACCGCAGAGGGGACATCAACAACTCGATGGACAATATAAGGACATTCGTATGCCGAACCGGTCAGAAAATCGATACCCACCAATGAACTATATAGAAGTGCCGCTGTGAGAGGATTTGAAAGAGCAAGTAATCCGAGGGGTACGTTGCCACCAAAAACAGTGCCATAGCGCACATGGCAATTGATTCGATCGGTCTTTTGAAATCCGTCTGCATGAAAAATAAGATTCAGATGTTGATCGCGCGAGATGTTAACTGCGCTTGGGGTCAGAGGATCGTCATCACTCAGAGTTGAATTCACTGCAACTGACAATCCACGAGGTTCCGTATCAACCGCGACAGCTTGGGTTTTCCCGCCCAACGTGGCACAGGCGGAAAACATTGGCGCCAAAAGAGCCAGTATTGCTATTATAATGTTTCTCGCACTGCTCTTCATGTTCTCTGCGCAACCCCAACGTACAAACCAATCATATTCTGCTTCGATAATTTGAATTTTGGCAAAATTTTCCATTTCGAAACAGCAAGTGAACCTAGTCCCACTCCGTTCTGCTCTAGTGGCAAAAAACTTTTCTCGGTCAGCTTCAGATGCAAAATCTCGGGCTTGATGAATTTTCTCCAGTCGTGAGTGCCACGAGGTATCCGGCCTGAAATCCATTCAAGCGCCACAATCATCCACAAAAAGGAAAAAGTAGTTTTGTTGATGGTGTCATAAAGAAATAATCCGCCCGGCTTGAGAACCCGACGAACCTCAATCAATACCTTGTCCAAGTCGGCCACATGTTCAAGAACATCAACACAAACCACAATATCAAACTCAGAATCTTGGGCCGGAATCGACTCACCAGTGCCCGCACAATAATCAATTGCCAGGTCACTCTCACGCGCATGGGCGCGTGCCACATCGAGCAGAGCCGATGCCGGGTCAACCCCAACAACACTCGCGCCGCGACGGGCGAGCTCTTCGGAAACGAATCCACCACCGCAACCAAGATCCAGAACTCGCTTGCCTTTCCATGAACTCACATGTTTTTCGAAGAACCGAAAACGCGGTTCATTGAGATAAAGAAGATCCTTGAACGGACTCGATTCGTTCCACCAGGTCGACGCCATTTGATTGTATTGCTGCAAATTGTTCATTGTCGGTTGCAACCCCTCTGAAGACATTGGCAAACAAATATGGCTAGTATAAGAGTGACCGGCTGTTCCCTGGCAGCGTTTGCAACCTTTCAAACCAGACCACTGACACGGGATGATTGAATGACGTCCAAGGATGCCATGCGAGAATTGTTTTTCCAACCAGAAGCGGAGAATGCCACCCGCAGACTGGTTGAACGTCACCTAGACATCGCCCTCGCTTTTTTAAATCCAAAAAATGGAAATAAAGTTCACAGCGATCGCAGCCTTCCCGACCTCGAAGCACTCTTTCATGAAGTCGAGATTCCTCACACGGGCGTCGGAGTTGAGAAGGCCCTCAAACAAGCAGTCGATAGAGTTGTAAAACATGCGGTCCATGTTGGAGACCCTCGCTACATTGGCCACATGACAGGTGCCACCCCAACCTTTCATTTAGGCCTCGAATTGCTGATTGCCGCAATGAACCAGAATGTTGTTAAGATTGAGACTGCGCTCTCGGGCAGCTTTGTTGAAGGACAACTATTAGCTTGGATTCATAGGCTTGTATTCGGAAAAAATGCAGAGTTTTATAAAGCGCGCATGCACAAGCCCGACCTCTGTTTTGGCAATGTAACAAGTGGCGGAACCCTCGGAAATCTGACTGCCTTGGCTGTGGCGCGTAACAAGAAAATCCCGCGATGTAAGGACTGGGGTGTTCTTGAGGCAATTGAGCGCATGGGCAAACGAAAGATCGGTATTTATGCAAGCAAACGGGTTCACTACTCCATCCGCAAAGCTGCTTCGGTTTTGGGCCTGGGAACGCAATCCGTGCATGAAATTCCAGTTATTCCATTCACGAACCAAATCAATTTGCAGGCTCTTGAGCAAGTGCTCGCTCAACACCAAGCGCAAGGAATCCTACCTCTAGCGATTGTTGGCGTTGCTGGAAGCACCGAAACAGGGAGCACCGATGATCTCGTGGCACTCTCCCAGCTCGCACAACGGGCCGGCGCCTGGTTTCACGTCGATGCGGCATGGGGCGGCCCATTACTTCTTTGCGAACAGGGGCGAAGTCTCTTACAAGGTATAGAACTCGCAGACTCAGTTGTTCTCGATGGCCACAAACTATTTTCCGTGCCCATGGCCCAGGGAATGGTGCTCTTCCGCGACGAATCGTCTCTTGATGTTCTTCGCCATACCGCGCGCTACATTATTCGCGCCGGGAGTGTCGATCTCGGGCGAACGAGCCTGGAAGGCAGTCGTCGATTCGACTCCTTCAAACTCTGGTTTGCTCTATGGGCGCTCGGTCGGAATGGATACTCACAGTTGATGGAGCATTCTCTTCACCTGGGTCAGACTTTCGCGAATCTCATCGAATCATCAAGCTCTTTTCAGCTCACCAGCGAAGTTAAAAGCAACATTGTCACCTGGCGTTACGTTCCTGCGCGCTGGAAGCAACGACTCGAGGCACTTCGCATCACAGTGCTGCAAAATGGTCATGCAACTGCCAAGGATAGCACACTGCAACAATTGACCGCTTTGCTGAATGAGGCGACCTTGGAAATACAAAAAATTCAACGACAAAACGGAAAAAGTTTTGTTTCACGTACAACTCTTGAGTCAGTTTTGCCGGGTACAGACACCGTCGTTTTTCGTGCAGTGCTGTTTCATCCCCTCACGTCAGCGGTGTCCCTCGCCGAAGTGTTGGCTGAGCAAAAGGACGTAGGTGAAACGGTTATGACCCGTTTATGGCCCAGGTTCGAAACGCAACTTCCAGGATGGGAAAAGCCTATTCCGGAGGCAACGTAAATCTGACTGGGCTCGGATGGATAATATCGATTGCCAAAAGTCTCCATCTGCTTAAACTTTGTATTGACGGTGGCAAGACGCCCTGGCCTGGAGGATCTCAATGGCTGAGAAAAAAGCAAACGTCCGAACGCTTCCACTGCTTCCGCTGCGCGAACTCCTTGTGTTTCCGCACACGGTTGTCCCATTGTTTGTCGGTCGTGAGAAAAGCATCAAAGCACTCGACGACGCGATGTCCCGTAATCGTGAGATCTTCCTTGCAGCTCAGCGCAAGTCGAAAACGAACGATCCCACACCAGACGAGATTTATGAGTTCGGTACAATAGCACAAATTCTCCAACTCCTGCGTCTGCCCGATGGAACAGTTAAGATTTTGGTTGAAGGAAAGCGCCGGGCAAAAGTGAGCCGCTACGTAGAGAGTGGCGATTTACTTGTTGTCGAAGTATCAGAAATTGTTGAACCACCTGGTCAGGCAATTGAGAACGAGGCTTTGGTTCGCACAGTTAAGTCTGCATTTGACACTTACGTCAAGCTCAATAAGAAAGTGCCGCCAGAAATGGTGTTTTCAATCTCTTCGATTGAAGACGAAAGCCGTTTGGCCGACACGCTGGTGGTTCAACTCGCCAACCTGAAACTCGCAGACAAGCAACGTATTCTTGAGACAGTTGATCCCGCAAAACGTCTTGAAGAGATCTTTGGAATTATTCAGTCAGAGATAGAAATTCTCCGCGTTGAAAAGAAGATCCGTGCACGCGTGAAAAGACAAATGGAGAAAACTCAAAAAGAGTATTATCTCAACGAACAAATGAATGCGATTCAAAAAGAATTGGGTAACTTCGATGATGCGCGCACCGAAATCGCCGAGCTTGAAAGCAAAATCAAGTCGAAGAAACTCTCTGATGAGTCGCGCGACCGTCTCAAAAAAGAACTCAAAAAACTCCGCGGCATGAGTCCAATGAGTGCAGAAGCAACCGTTGTGCGCAACTATGTTGATACGGTTCTCGGATTACCCTGGGGCGAATACAGCACTCTTCTGCGCGACCCTAAGTTTAGCGATGAAGTTTTGGAAGCCGACCACTTCGGGCTTGAAAAAGTCAAAGAGCGGGTTCTTGAGTATCTTGCTGTCACGAGCCTTTCTGACAAACTCAAAGGCCCTATTCTTTGTCTCGTCGGCCCCCCCGGTGTAGGTAAAACGAGCCTTGCTCGCAGCGTGGCTCGTGCAAGTGGACGTGAGTTTGCTCGTATCGCACTCGGTGGAGTGCGTGATGAAGCTGAAATTCGCGGTCATCGGCGTACATATATCGGCGCTATGCCCGGCAAGATCGTCGGTGCAATCAAAAAAGCTGGAACCAGCAATCCAGTCATTCTTCTCGACGAAATCGATAAGATGAGTTCCGACTTCCGTGGAGATCCGGCAAGTGCCATGCTCGAAGTTCTTGATCCTGAGCAGAACTCAACATTCAACGATCATTATCTCGACATGGATTACGACCTTTCTCAAACTTTGTTCCTGGCAACAGCGAACAGTCTGCACTCGATCCCAAGGCCATTACTTGATCGCATGGAAATTATAACCCTTGGGGGCTATACAGAACAAGAGAAGGTCAACATTGCTCAACGACACCTTGTCCCGAAATCTGCGAAAGCGAATGGACTTGATGGAACAGATTTGAAGTTTGAAAACTCTGCTCTAGAAGAGCTCATCCGTTACTATACTCGCGAAGCAGGAGTGCGAAGTCTTGAGCGCGAAATTTCCAGCGTTTGTCGAAAGATCGCGCGTGCTCTGCTTAAGGAAAAAGCAGCTGAAATGAATCCAGCAGCCACAGGTAAGGCGGGCAAGGGTGAAAAAGTAGTCAAATCTGCGGACACCGTGGTGCAAGAGGCCGAAGAAAAACCAGCAACGGCAACTGAGATCATCAAACTTGATGGTGTCTCTGTGCCACCTGTCAACGATGCGTCTGTTCGACAAAATCTCGGACCACGCCGTTTCAGTATCAATGAAACGGCAAACCGGGATGAAGTTGGTGTTTGCCAAGGTCTCGCCTACACCGAAGTGGGCGGCGATCTCCTCATCACAGAAGTCTCGGTGGTCACGGGCAAAGGGAATCTTAAAATCACAGGCAAGCTTGGTGACGTGATGCAAGAGTCTGCGCAAGCAGCGTTCAGCTACGTGCGTTCTCGAGCAAGCTTTCTCGGCCTAGAAGAAGACTTTTACTCCAAGATTGACATCCACGTGCACTTTCCAGAAGGAGCAATTCCTAAGGATGGTCCAAGTGCCGGAATCACCATGGCAACAGCGCTTGTGAGCGCTCTCACCAAACGGCCCGTCAGTCGCGACATAGCCATGACCGGTGAGATCACACTGCGTGGGCGCGTTCTTCCAATCGGAGGCCTCAAGGAAAAACTCCTTGCTGCGCATCGAGGCGGAGTCAAGAAGGTGATTATTCCTCGAGAAAATGAAAAGGATCTTCACGAGATTCCCAAAAACGTACTCGAGAAGCTGACAGTTATTCCCGTTGATCATGTCGACTCCGTTCTCTTCCATGCGCTTGCCTGGACCGGAACTGACGAGCTTCAGGATAAACTAAAATCTGCCAGCGAGCTTGCAAACCTCAATGCAGCGCAACGTGCCGAAGCGAGTGAAGCACTAAGACACTGACACAACGTGCTCTCTATGCCGCGTGGCAAATATTGCCCTCTGTTAAGCTAAAAGAAGCGAAACGGAGGGCTTTTTCGTCATGAACGTCGAATTTGTCGAACACTTAAAAACTCAATGGATGGCAATGATAGATGCGCTTGAGGATCCTCTCGTACTCATCGATCAGGAGTACAATATCCGCCGCCAAAACATTGCATACACAGAAAAGGCCGCAAATCCGAATCAATTGGATTTACGTGAATTCAAAGGAAAGAAATGCTTCGAAGAGTTTGCTGGGCGCAATGCACCCTGCCCCGACTGCAAAGTGCACAAATCTAACAAAGATAAACTTCGCTCCACTTGGATCAGTCGACAGATTTTCGAGGGACGAGACGTTGAGGTGAGAGTTCTTCCAAATGTCGATGGCGACAACGGTGATTCTTTGCTTGTCGTGCACTATCGTGACGTGACTCAACAAAGAACTCTGCAGGAAAGCCTTGCGCGCGCCGACAAACTTGGTGCCCTGGGAAAACTTGCCGGTGGAGTTGCGCATGAGATCAATAGTCCTCTGGCAGGTATTATGGCATTCGCCCAGATGGCCTTGCGTGAAATGAAGCCCGAAGATCCACACCGAGATGACATGAAAGAAATTGAAGCTGCGGCTCAGAAATGCAAAGTTATCGTCGAAGGGTTGCTTGGCTTTGCGCGTCAGGATGCACCAGAATCGGTTGAGGTTTACGACCTTGTCGATAACGTACAATCGACTCTTCGTCTTGCACGAGTCATGGTTCTCAAAGAAAGAATTGACCTTCGAATGAATCTTCCTGAAAAGCAGATTTTTATCGAGGGATCTAAGGGACGAATTGCTCAGGTGTTGCTCAATTTAGTGACCAACGCCATTTATGCGATGCGCGATGGCGGTGGAGAATTGGAAATAACGGTTGATGAGTCGGATGACAAAGTCACTCTGACCGTGCGCGATTCAGGTATTGGTATAACAAAGGAAAACCTAAAAAGAATTTTCGATCCCTTCTTCACGACTAAAGCAGTTGGCGAAGGAACAGGACTCGGACTTGCAATATCTTACTCAATTGTTACACAACACAGAGGAAAAATTCAGGTCGAATCCGCATTGGGAGTGGGAACGACATTCACCGTCGAACTACCTAAGGCACATCAACTGAGTCAGCCAGGTGGGTCATGATTGACGTAAAGGACCTTGAGGCATTTCTGGCCATTGTTGATGGTGGTTCTATTTCTCATGCGGCACATGAATTGGGCCTCACTCAACCTGCAATCAGTTTAAAACTCAAAAAAATTGAATCTGAGCTAGGCGTCAAATTATTTCAACGCACACCACGAAGCATGGTGCCACTCCCGACAGCTCTCGGAATCGTGCCGAAGGTGCGAGAGATCTTGAATCGCTTTGATGGCATCAAGGAAACTCTCTCGGAAGAAATCAGCTCCATCGAAGGAACTGTTCGAATCGGATGCTTGATGGGCTGGTTTGACTCAATCGTTCTGCCTGCATTTGCAAGCATTCACGCCCAGGCACCCTCGATACAATTAAAGCTTCACGTCGACCAAACGGAGAACCTTCTTCACATGGTCACCCATGGACAACTTGATTTGGCGATCGTCGCTCAGCCTTTCGAACACAGCGAAGGAATAAGTGCCGAAAAACTAATGGATGAAGAACTCGTTCTTTTCGGAAGACGACTCCCAAAAGACACGAACAAGAATGCACGCAAGAATGCACTTCTCAGTCGACCTTGGGTCACGATGACTATACCCGATTCAATTGTCGACACATTCTGGAAAGAGCTCTTCGACGGAGAAAGTTTCCCATGGTCAAAAGTTCAGGTTGTTGCCTGCCTTGACCACATTCTTGCCATTCCAAAAGTGGTGTCATCCATCGAAAATGCTCTTTGCATTGTTCCACAGCAGATTGTTGCCAAGCAGAACGGGCAGGACGGTTTTGAGTCGGAACGGGCATCACGGCAAAAAAATGGTCTCTACCTAATAGCACGTGCAGGATGCTTGGACCTGAAAAGATATTCTCTTGTCGCTAAAGAAATAAAAGGATTGGCGACTCAAAAAACCATCGAGCGTGAGACGTCGGAACGAAACCTATGATTCACGAACACCAGAGAACAAAAAAGATTATTTTTGTTCTCACATCAACAATATTTTTTTCGATCAGTTCGACCTGGTTTTATCTCAACCGTCAAACCAAACTTCCGGCAATCTCGCTTGCCGCCCCAGGTAAAAAATTTGCTGCCGGATCAGAATTAAAACCAGAGAATATACTTTCTCTACTTTCTGAAGCGCAAATCAACCCTACTTCAAATCCCTCTGCGCCAGTTGAAGAACCACAATTGCCTCAAGGACAATTTGAGCCACCTGATGCTGCAGCGCTTGGGTTTGGAAAATCAAAATTCTTGGTCGATAGCAAATGGGCTACCATAAGATACCTGGGTGAAAACCCAGCCGGTGCCGGATTGACAGGTCTGGAGTTGAATAAGGCTCAAACCAATGCTTTTGGAACAGACAAAGATACAATTCCAGTAATCACGGTAGCCCAAACAATCAATGACATGATGGAACAGTATTTTGTTCCTCTGCTTCAGGGGATACCTCGCGGAGACGACATTCTCTCCAGAATAAAAGTTCAGGGCGCGTATATCTCCCCACGATTCCAATCAGAAGATGGTAGCACCGTCGAACGTGACAATGCCTTTGTGGTTGGCGTGCAATCATTGTTTATTTATCCAAACTCTTGCTTTGATAAAACAACAGCCGCTACCTGCTCACCGCAAGGTTTTTCTGCAGGGCACGATCCAACAATCATTGGTCATGAGCTTGGACATATTATTTTCAACCACATTCGTGATGAGCGTAGCTTAGAAGGCTGGCAATGGTTTGCCGTGAACGAGGGTTACGCAGACTATTTCAGCGCAGCATTTTTTGGAGATCCCATCTTGGGACGCATCTGGCGAGTATCCAAGCCAAGTGGAGCTCGTTATTTGCGTCGCCTTTTAGATACTCCCACAACCAACGATGCAAAATCTCTCGAAGAAGGACATGCTTTCGGCTTAGTCTGGAGTTCTGCTTTGTGGCGTAGCCGTAACAAATTGATCAGTTCTCTAAAAATAAATGGAACGGATTTTGATAGAATCGTTCTCATGAGCATAAACTTCTTAGGTGAATCAACAAAGACAAAGCTCGGTGACGCCGCGTCAGCTGTTCTCAAAGCAGCAGATGTATCTGGCTTCTCCGCTTGGAAACCAATTCTAGTTTCCGAATTCATAAAAGCTGAAGTTGATTTAAGCATTGGTCAAAAAATAGCATCAGCAAGCGGAGAAGTGATTTCCAAACAACAGGGTGGGATAGTCTGCGGTTCTCTGCCGCACAGCACTCCGCGCCCTTCAACCCCTAAAAATATCGCCGGCGTCTTTTTACTTCTTCCTGCTCTTCTTGTATTCAAACGAATGGGAAAAAATTGCCGAATAAAATTAAAATTAGCTCTGCTTTCATTGATTTTGACTCAAGGATGCCAGCTAGTTTCACTTTGGAAAAGTCCATCGGCGAAGCCAGAGGGACTAGCCATTCTCTACAATTGCAATCTATCGGCACTCCGTGACGGAACTCCATCAATGCCAAATCAACGAACATTAAGCTTAACTTTTATGGATGATGCACCAGTCGAGCCACGAATGGAACAAATTTTTGTCGGTGACGAACGCTTCCAGAATGCAGAGTCATCTTTGTTACTTCTCGTCGATAAGGAAACAATGAGGATTGATCAAATTCGTCGACGAGATGGAAGTCTCTTTCAATTGAATCTCAATCAAAAATACGTGAGCGTCGAAGATGCTCTCGCAGTCCAGAATATGCGACTCGGAACTATAATTTTGGAAGGCGTCGGGCGGGCTCTATTAAATCAGAAAAAGCAACAATTGGTTACGGCAAATGGCACCAATGCTTCAGCAATTTCCTTTGAAATGACTGGTGTGCCGGCAACTGCGACGATTGGTAATGACGTATCCGGTGCTCGTGGATTCGGCCCATTGGCAAACGCAATTTCACTCAACGGCGAATCGCTTTGCACTTATCAAGGCACAACACGCTAACGAAATTCTATAAATCAAAAGAACGTGATATTGTTAATGTCGGAGAGTGCCTGGGTGCTATCTTCCGAACCGAGTCCCAATTCGCCCACAAATCCAAAGGCCAACACAGCACGTCCATTTTCGAAGACAAAGGGAATCATCAACCATTCGTCCGGATTTGATCCAGACTCAAATGACGTCTGTCCCAGTGAAGTCTCTTGTGCATTCACTTTGAGTTTGCAACCGAGCGCACCCATCTCTCGCAGAAAAGCTCGGGTGATCTGATTGCAAACCTCTCCAACGAGGTCACAAAGCATTGAATCATCGGCTTTTGCAGGCATGCTAGCAAAAATATTGTCGGCAAATGATTTGGCAATGCACTTGTCCATAGAAAGCGTGACTGCTCCCTGAAACGAGGCACCTGAAACTCGAATCCCTGCGAGATAATCGCCGCTGATTGACAAAGATTTACGGACAATCTGTGCTTCGTCCTGCACACCGATACCGTAGAGGCAAGTCGTCTCTTGAATAGACTTCACAAGCACGGAGCGAATCGTTTTATTGAATGTGGGGATGGGGCCGTCCTTCATCAACGTCATGGCAGATTCTCCAAATCCTCTGCGGATATAAGCGAACATTTAAAGTGTCACTGAGAGAAGGCTGCAAAACAAGCAAGCTAGTTCAATCAATTGGCCCTCAGGCAGGATTTTCCCGCACGTGTTGGGTTAGCATTGCTTCATGAATACACATTTGTCTCAAAATCGTTCGGTTCTGAACTTCGTTCATTCGACACATTCCATGGTCGACGAGGCACTTGCGTGTTCACGAGGACAAAATCCAAGCCTGAGATTTCCACTTGCCACATCCGGTTGGCTTCTTGGACTAAACGGTGTGCATTTAGGCGAAGATATGCGTTTGTATCCGGGCTCCAACGTCATTGGCGCTTCGGCGAGGTGCAACGTGGTTGTCACGTCACCAGGAACTGGAAGACAACACGCAATCGTGGATGTTCTTTCTGGTGAATCAGCTATTTTGATTCCTGGTTCGACACAAAGAGAACTCTTCGTAAATGAAACCCGATGCAACACCCCTTCACCGATTTGTCATGGGGACGTTATCCGAATAGGTGAGCAATGCTTTGCTTATGTAGCACTGCTTCCCGGCTCAGCAGACGAAAGAACAACTCTTGTCTTCCAAGAGCGCTTCCCCACGGGCGGTCTGTGCACCGTCGGATGGCTTGTTGAATTGACAGGCGATCGAGAGGGTCGAGATTTCAGGCTTTACCTCGGCGAAAATCGTATCGGCGGCCAAGCCAACTTGGAGGTCGTTCTTTTTGATCCCGACATAAGGCCAAGACATGCGGTCATCACAAGACACTCAGAAAATTGGACAATCGTCCCCGTCTCAGTCACCGAGCCTCTTATTGTCAACGGAGTCCCTAGCACCGGAACCGGCCTCCAAAACGGAGACATACTTCGCCTCGGGCGACGCGAATTTATGTTCCGCTCAATCAGGGTGGCATTCGCAAAATGAAAATAAATATTTCGAAGAAAAAAATTCTCACCCCACTCGTTTTGATTTTCGGCTCGACAGGTACACACGCTTCGGCTGAGCCGGAACGCGAGTTGCAGCTAAAAAGCGTTGAACGTGATGGCGAAAATCATATTAAGATCCGTTTTTCTGCCTTTGAAAAGGATTCAGAGAAAAAATATCCAATCACAACACTCGACAAAAATTCTTTTCAAATTCTTCTAAATGGAAACCAATTACAAAATCCGAACCTATCGCTGACGACGTTCGACACAACGCGACGCTGGAACAATCGCGCGGTCGTCTGGATCTACGATGCTACAAGTGTGAAAAGTATCAAGGGACTCACTAGAGAACTGCGGACCCTGACCGCACAAGAATTCCCACAATTTCAGGCTGATTATTTATCAGTTTTGGGTGTTGCTGGAGGAAAAACAATTGAGCGTGTTCTCCTTGATCCTATTCGTCAGGAAAATATTACTGCACTGCAACGACAACTCAGTGCGGATCCCAGCGGAATAAAACCAGATCACGTTAGCCGAGAACCGGCAGTTTGCATCGCTGCTCAAAAATTTTTACAGTGGAGCAAGCAGGGGCTCAAGACGGCTGACCAAAAACACCTCATCTTGATGGGAGGATCAGCCCTTCCATCTGCCGCTGAAAAATTTAAAATTGACGACTGTTCTCAACAACTCATCCAGCACAACGTTTCAGTTCAACAGATTGTATTTTCAAGAATCGAGAACTTTTCAAAGCGCAGATGGCTGGACCATCCCGATATTCTAAAGGCCGGCTCAAACTTCAGAGTTGTGGATCTCCCGGGTGCATCGCGCGCCATTCAAACTCTTCGCACCTCGCTTGATCATGAATATGTTTTGACGGCTCAATTGCCGGAGAATTCTGCGTCACTTGCATATCAATTGACTCTGCGTGCGAAATATCATGGTGCAACATTCCGCTCTGAGTCTGTGGTTATTTCTCAATCCTCTGCAGAGCGCTCAACATCAGTGCCGGCAGCACAAGTTAAAAATATTCTACAACCGCCCCAGCGACTGATTCCACTGCCTGGACAATCAGCACTTGCATTCGATGCCTGGCTCGAATGGTTAGCGACCTCTTTTTTAATCGGCATTGCGGTCACAATGCGGCACATGAGCCGACTCAATTCAGGAATCACTCAAGTTCCAGAGAACGAACTTGGGGGTAACGTTAGTCAGGGACCACTCCTTGTGGTCCTCAACGGTCGAGACAGGGGCCGCGAATATAGAATTCGACAAAATTCGACCCTTCTTGGCAGAGGATGGGGATGCGACGTCCGTCTCCAACCTCTCAACGTCAAGCGAAAGCATGGACGATTGGAAATTCAGGGTGACAAAGCAGTTTTGCAAGATCTTTCCGAAGGAGATCTCTTTGTAAATGGCCGTCCAATTCGCAGCGTTCGTGTCATAGGTCATGGTTCAGTCATTCGTTTAGGCGATCTTCAGCTTCTCTTCCAATGTGGTGAGTCATGAATTTCAATCAGCCCTTCATTCTTAGATTTACGCATGGTCCTATGACTAATCGTCAATTCACTCTTCTTCCAAGTGAAGCGTACGTGGTTGGATCACAGGCAGAATCGGACATTCGGATTGATGGTGATCCAACTGTCAGCCGAAGACATGCATGTTTGCAGCTTACCGAAAAAGGAAGTCTTGAAATTATCGATCTTGCAAGCACAAATGGCACATTTATTTCTGGAAAACGCATCAAGAAATCAGCCCGAATGCGCCCTGGCGAGATTCTCCAAATCGGATTGAACACATTCTGTTCACTGCAACCATGGCAAACACTTGAATCAAGCCTCCCTCCTAGTCTCTCGGACGGATTTAATCTCATCCCCAAGGGGACATCACAGTCGCACCATGCTTTTTCGATCACGGCGCCACTCTGGTTTACCGTTGCTGGATTTTGTATCGGTGGTGTGTGCTTTGGAATTTGGCAAGCCTATGATGCACCTAACAGTGTTTTCGCACGGACGATGCCTTCGACTGAGAACGTTGCTGCAAAATCATTTTCGATTGATAAGATTTTGAAGTCTGAAAACTTCTTCAAAGCCGCCGAAAAAACTTCACATGACGAGCGAAGCACGGATGTACCGCTCGTTGCAAATAACTTTGTCTGGGATGAAATTGTCAATATTTCGCAACGCTTTGGGGAAGTTCCTCCCTCAGCGATGGATTCTAGGTTCGTCAGCGAAGTTGAAAACTGGATTCAGTTCTACACTAAGAACAATCGCCATGTAGAACTTCTAAAGAGAAGAGATTTTGTTTGGGAGAGAATTCAAAAAATTCTTCAGACTCACGGCTTACCTGCTGAGCTTGGTTATATCGCCTGGGTTGAATCGGCCTTCGACCCTGGCGCCACAAGTCACGCAGGTGCAGTCGGGATATGGCAATTCATTTCCAGCACCGCAAGTGAATATGGATTAGCTCCACTGACAAGCGACGGCGACGATCAACGACGCAGCTTAGAACCAAGCACACACGCAGCGGCCAGGTATCTGAACTCACTTTTGCAACAATTTGGAAACCGCCACTACCTTCTCGCATTAGCGGCCTACAATGCGGGTCAGAATAGAATTAAAAGGCACGAGATCAACGCGAGTATCAGAAGTGCAAGGCAAGCGGATTTCTGGCATCTGCGCGAGCATCTCCCGAAAGAAACTCAGGATTATGTTCCCAAGGTGCTCGCTGCCATCATCATCGGACGCAATCCAGATTTTTGGTAAAAGCTTGGATTGAGTCCGATGAGATACCATCAGTCAGCTGGAAACAGCATGTCCTGATAGGTTGGATAAGGCCACTTAGACGCCGGCACGACAGCCTCAAGAAGATCGGCTGCCGAGCGAAGTTCCTCAAGTTTTGGCATGAGTTGAACAGTAATTTCTTTAGCAGTCTTAGGCAACTCGTGATGTTCAAGTGCATCGCCAGAGGTCACTCGCTCCAAACTCGTGCGCAAGGAAGTCAGTGCGTTTTCAAAGCGCACTGTGAGCTGACCAATTTCGCCTGCCAATTTCTGAGCCGGCGAGGAAATATGCAATCGCGCCGATGCTTCTCCAAGATTCACTAGTTCGCCGAGATAACCAAGAGCCGCAGGTAGGATGCCGGTTTGAGCCATTTCGATTGCCGCGTTCAATTCAATCAAACGTTGCTTGATATAACGCTCCCACTGAATCGCCGCGCGGCTTTCAAGATCCGTACCTGAGAGAGTTCCGGTTTCAACGAGAAAGCTCGTTTGCTCTTTGTTACTCCAAACACCGAGAGCTGAAGGAGTGTCAGCGAGGTTGCCAAGACCGCGTCGTGCAGCTTCATCACGCCACTCTTGAGAATACCCGTTGCCTTCAAAGCGAATGTTATGCGTATCACGAATTACATCGCGAAGAACTTCAAAGATAGCTTCGGGACTCACTGTGCCATTCTTTGCACGGGCCGTGAGCTTAGCATTCACCTTGGTTAAACCAGAAGTCACCGCAGCATTCAGAATAGCAGTAGGAAAACTGATTGACGCGCTTGAACCAACTGCACGGAATTCGAACTTGTTGCCAGTAAATGCAAATGGCGACGTCCGGTTGCGGTCGGTGTTGTCAAGTGCAACGTGCTGGAGGTGATTCACACCGAGGTCTAACATGGCTCTATCAGCGGAAACATTATCAGCCTTACCGGCCTCAATTGCATTGAGAATTCTGTCGAGCGTTTCTCCAAGGAAGCAACTGATGATTGCTGGGGGAGCTTCGTTGGCGCCGAGACGGTGATCGTTTCCCGTTGAGGCAACCGATGCGCGGAGAACATTAGCGTGATCGAAGATGCCTTGCATCGTGCCGCAAAGAAAGGTCAAGAAAACCAAATTTTGGTGCGGAGTGTTGCCAGGATCAAGCAGATTTCGACCGGTGGAGTCGGACATCGACCAGTTCACATGTTTTCCACTACCGTTCACACCAGCGAAAGGTTTTTCGTGCAAAAGAACGGTAAAATTATGCCGTGCACCAACGGTACGAAGCACTTTCATAAGAAGCTGATTGTGGTCAGCTGCTATGTTGGCGCCTTCGAAAATTGGAGCAACTTCAAACTGTCCAGGTGCAACTTCGTTGTGTCGAGTTTTGATTGGCACACCAACTTTGTAGAGCTCAATTTCAAGCTCATTGATAAATGCCTGAACACGAGTTGGGATATGACCAAAATAATGATCTTCGAGTTCCTGGCCTTTTGCTGGGCGCTTACCGAAGACAGTACGGCCGCTCAAACGGATGTCAGGACGAGCCATTGCTTGGTCGCGAGCGACTACAAAAAATTCCTGCTCAGCTCCAACGTTGGTGATAACGTTGGTCACGTTCTTTTCACCAAGGAGATGAAGCGTCTTAACCGCTTCCTTATTCAAAGACTCATTTGAGCGAAGAAGAGGAGTTTTGAAATCGAGAGCATCGCCGTGATAACTGATAAATACTGAAGGAATGTAAAGAGTGCGGCCGTTTTCGGTTTCCATCATAAACATTGGGCTGCTAGGATCCCAACTGGTGTAACCACGTGCCTCGAATGTTGATCGCATGCCTCCCGATGGAAAGCTCGATGCATCCGGCTCACTTTGGAGCAATTCTTTACCTGTAAAGCGCTCGATAGGATGACCGTTTTTATCGAGCCAAAGGAAAGCATCATGCTTTTCAGCTGTCGTTCCTGTTTGTGGTTGGAACCAGTGACAATAGTGAGTTGCGCCTTTTTCAATTGCCCACTCACGAACAGCAGAAGCAACGCGCTCAGCCAACGTGGAATCGATTTTACCACCCAGCTTCATGACCTTGCTCATGGTATCGAGGTCATGCGAGCTCAGCTTTTTAGCCATTGATCGCAAATCAAAAACGTTTGAACCGTAGAAATCAGGTACACGTGAAAGTGTACCGTCGAGATTTCTCGGACGCTCAATAGTGCGAACAGCCGGAACATGCGGTGTGGTTTTACCATTGGCCATAGATCGATCCCTCCAACTGAGAAGACTCAAGGTTGTTCAAGGCGTTTCTGAAGACATTCGGTGACTCGACGTTCCAATAGCACAGAGCTAAAGCCTGACAAGCCGAAGCGTACCGATTTTAGAGTAAAAACGCTCGAGATAAGGGAAACTTGAATTTAGTCGTGTCCACTACCACGCGACCAACGAAGCGAACGTACCAAAAAATTGTGTTCTGGTGACACAATCACGTTCAAAAGCCCAAACGCAAATGGCCATTGAAGCACTTCACCAATGCCGATTCCAAAAGCTCTGCCCAAGGGAGAGCGGAAAGTTGCCAACCGAACATTGGCAATCGCACGGCCGATTGAAGCAGCGAGGAAAAAACCTGAAAATGCCTGCACCGCAAAGAGTAGAAATGATGCCAGGGCGAGTGTTTGGGTCAGAAGAAAAAGCCAACTAAGCGCACCACCTTGTGTGGGATCATTTGCAGCGAACTTTGCTAAAAAAGGCAGTTTCTGAGCCAGCAAAGTTACGAAAGGTACGCTTGCTGAAAGCGTAAACGCCAAAACAAGGCAAGCCACGACAACGAGCGCATCGAAAAACCAAGCGGTCAACCCCTGAAACATCGAAGGTGCAGAGGTCCTTTTCGAAGTCGCAATAAACGACTTGATTGAAGGGATTTGCGTAGCACCAGTCGATGTGAAGCCCGATGCACTCCGGGACGTGAGAGATTGCACAGCGGCAGAGCGTCGCACCTGATTGTTTAAAGATTCGCGGCGAGCCATAGGTGCTTCTGAGAGTTCCTCTTCGAGAAGAAACGGAATTTGCTCAAACTCTCGAACGACAGTCTTTTCTTCAGTGAATTGCAGCCCCTGCCCTCCGGGACCAAGGACTGAACGGCCTTGTCCCTTGCTAGGGAGAGCACCGGAACTGCGCTCGGAGGCTTGCCGCGCGACAACCAGTGCACGTTCCCGAATAGCACCGGCACCAAAACCCAAGCCACCATGAAGCGGCTGCAAACGAGACGTCAACCTACGGCGCAAAGGAGACGAACGCGGCAGCGCATTTTTCGTCTTGTCTTTAATCGTTCCTTTGTCCGAGGAATACATCACACAGCCTCCTGAAGAAACATGCTCAAAACCACATCACGTATCGCCTGAGAGGACAAACTCCCGTAACGATTTTTCCATTCACTCTGGGGAAAAATAGCTTTCGCCATTGTTCTATGGCCACCGCCCAATCCCCAGCCGCTGATGACGCGTTTGACAACATCACCAGCATTTTTCACGTAACCCACATTGCGCACGCTCATTACGACATTGTTATCAAAGAGCCCGGCGCAAACAACCCATTCCACATCCTCAAACTGAAGCAGGAAATCCGCAACCTGGGGTATGAGATCTTCACGCTCAACTTGCCCCAGACAGCTCACCACCACTCCCGATTCGCACACCATGTCACGCAATGCATCTGCCAAAACTGGAGCGAACCTCATGGGCAACTCAGGTTTCTCAATCCGACGCAACAAATTGTAGTTGATGCTCGGATAAAGCGAGACAAATGCATCTAAGTCCGCATCAATCACTTCACGGTTTAGCAGGAGCGTATCCGCCTTTATGCCATATAACAATGCAGTTGCAAGGCGTTGACCAATAGAACAGGCAGCCGCACGCAAATATTCCGTTAGAATCGTGGAGGTTGCACCGTATTGGTGACGAATATCAATAAAAGGAATTTGCGGGTAGGCCTGAGTCGACGGATGGTGGTCGATGATTGCATCAACCCTCTCAAGCGCAAATCCAAAGTGCGCCGGCTGGGTATCTAGCATTGCAACCCGATCGAAATCAGCGAGTTCCTTTGGTGTAATCGTCAGAACCTCGATATCGAGAAGTCTCATCATGGCAAGGTTCTCCGGACGCGTAACCTTGCCAAAACTCACAATCGGGGTCGATACCTTGTTGCGTCCTAAAATTGTTCTCAATGCCAGCGCTGAGGCCAAACCATCTGGGTCGGGATCGGGCTGCACGAGGAGAGCAATGCGATCGCCCTCGCCGAGAACCGAACGCACAGCTTTCACAAGATGTGTCGTTTGAATGTGCCTGAGTTCCGCACCCACCGGTCTGCTGAGGAGCTCGGCCCAGGTCAGAATGAGCTCACGCCCTCCTGCAAGCTTGCGCGGGCTTTCTTCTGGATGTCCATGTTTAAGGGAGAGAATAATGGCATCGGGCAGTTCATCAAGAATATGCCGCCGTGCCATCCGATGCTCGTCTGCATCCCGAAAGGCAAGAACAACACAAATAGGATCAAAATCGGTCCACTGCTTGTAGAAGGCAGGCTTGCCCAACTCCCCTTTTGCAAGGAGGGCGCTACCACCAATGGCTTCACAGGCCTCGGTTATTTCTTCTTGCAGTGTTGAGGCCTTGGAAGGACACCACACCCGAACAAGCATTCCACGAGGTTGCACGTGAACCAACGTCGAGACCAACTCTGCATCATCTGTGATTACCAAAAATAGACTGGCATCAGATTCCATTGTCAGTTTTTCCTCAAAAAACAACTAGTGTTTCCATCGAGAGCATAGCACATAGGTGTTGAACCCGACAGCCTCCTGAGGTAGCACACGCCCTCCGGCAAGTTCCTCCCACAGGACCGGACCTCTTCAACTTTTTTCGTTTGGGACTTCACAGATGTCGCAAATCCTTGGTTTTAACAACCTGACAAAAGCTCTGAGTTTCAACCTGTACGATTTTGCCGTCGCCACCAACGAAGAAGAGAGAGCTTCGTACATTCGCTATGTCGACGAACGCTACAGCGCTAAACAAATTGAATCGATGTTGATTCGCATTGCCGAAATCATGGACGCAACTGTGCTGAATGTTTCCAGCAAAGATTTTGACCCATGGGGTGCGAGCGTTGTGCTTCTTATGAGCGACGCAAAGGCAGGCGAGCACGCTAATTTAATGGCGCAAAGTACAGTCAGCATCCACTTGGATAAGAGCCACATCTGCGCTCACACATATCCGGACAGTCTTGATCCAAACGGAATTTGTTCTTTCCGCGTCGATATTGATATCGCCACGTGTGGAAGCATCACTCCTCTTTACGCACTCGACTTTATGTTCAAGGCTTTCGAGAGCGATGTCGTTGTCTGTGACTACGTCGTTCGCGGCTTCACAAGAGCCAAAGACGGTGGAAAACTCTACATGGATCACGAAATCAACTCGGTCCGTGATTTCATTTCGCCAAACATACTCAAACAATACATGACAACTGACGACAACAATCCCGGAAACCTCACGTATCAAACGAAGTTTGTGCGCAGTGATCTCGACGAAACGAGCTACTTCCGGAATCCATACCAAGTTCCTGCCGAAACTCGCGCGCAAAAGATGGCTTTGATTCGCAAGGAAATGGAGTCTATTTTCGCTTCCAAGGAGTAATTTTCACAGAGCGCTTTTCTGGGTTTCGGTGAACAATAAAATTCCTCAAAACAAATGGCGACGCTGGGTTATCAGCGTCGCCATTTGTTTTCTTACACTCCTGTAAGCTCAATAATTACTGCAACTACCAATAAAACCTTTCTCAATATATCCCCGGGCAGTTTTGTAATAAGTTGTCCCCGGAATAATTCCCATCACTCGCACCGAATCATTCAATCGGTAGAAAGCCGAAATATTGGTTGGGGTCGCTGGCAAGCGAATGTGAACCGGCGCAACACCCGATTTCGGATCAGTCGCGACTGCTTTACACAACATCGCCGGGCCCACCGGCTCAGGAATTGGTGTTGGAGTCGGAGTTGGGGGAGGTGTTGGCGTTGCAGCCGGCAAATCCGGATTGGAATTGTCTCCGCCAAGTACCGGATCGCTCAACCAACGTCCCACAACGACTCGCATGTTAAGATTACGAACGGATTGAGTCAGAGTATTTTTGTTTTGACTCGGCTGAGCTTCCATCACGATAACTTTTTCTTTGAACGAAATAAGTTCCGGAAATGCGTCCAATGCCAGATGGAACACTTCTTTTATTTTTGCATTGGGATTTCGAACGCAACCGCCCGAAACGCGCCGCTCCTCGGGATCCTTCAAACGCAATATTTCCTCGGCCGAGTTCCCATGCATCCCGTAAGGTCCTTGGAACCAAAAAACGTATTTACCCAAGGGATTCATGGCTCCACAGGGGCCATAAATCTCTGGCTGAGAATTAAAAATACTCCATCTCTCTGCATCAGATTGAGCAACTTTTCCTGTGGAAGGATTCACAGGATCGCGGGGACTCCAAACAGGACAGTGTTCAATATCTTCAATCCCATAGACTCCTTCGGGAGTCATTTTGGCATCACCACCGTGATATGCACCACTCACATCTGCCGAAGCGATGTTCCATTGTTGCTGAGGAGTGCCGTTCTTATAAAGCGTGGCTCGATTTGTTTTGAGGTTCAATTGAACAGCCATGGTTGAATTTAACGCTTGCTCAACCTCAGCTGAAGACATTCCAGGCGAAGCAACCCACTGAAGCGAGGAATCGGATTCACCGCCTTTTCCGCAGGCAGTCGCAGCAGCCACCGCAACAACTCCCGAGAGCCCCAAATATTTGAGTTTAGGAAAAAGTGACGCTGCGTTCATGGTTAAACCCCCTTGCGCCCCCGAGTGGGCCGCGGACTGAAATGCAGCAAAAGCAAACCCTAGGCCAACTAAAAGCTACATAGTTCTCGAATCTTAGACAACAGGCTGATGTTTATGGATTATTCAAAATAGGGATCTCTGAATAAATCATTGACCGCATGCGCGGTTTGCCATTCAATTGGGGCGCAAAAAGGGAGGTCGCTGATGGCGGCTCGGACACATACAAAAACCCTTATTTACTCTGCTCTGCTTATTGCAGTCTGCTTTGCCGCCGATGCATCGAACACAAGACCAGAATTTCAAAAGGATTCAATTTGGTCGACACGCCGTTTCACCAACGATGACCTCCCATGCCTTCCAACACAACAAAGCAGAACTTTCACGTTGCACAACCGCGCAACCCAAGACAACGCCTACATGATGATGGCAGCGAGTTATCTTGCCTACAGTTTTTGGCCGGGAAAGAGACAAAGAATTCTTTCCGCTTGGGGTTTCTCAGATTTTGAAATTTTCGATGATGCGCAAAGCAGCACCAATGGCTACTGGGCTGAGCATACTGACTTTCTTCTGATAGCTTTTCGAGGCACTCAGGAACCAGGCGACATACTCACCGATATCTCTGTCACACTTGAACCATTCCTCAGTGTGGAAAAAAACTCTTTACTCGTCCACAGGGGTTTCAAAACGGGTGCCAACGCAGTATGGACGCATGTTCAAACTGCCGCGTTACGCGCGCAAAAAAAAGGTAAACCACTCATACTCGCCGGGCACAGTTTAGGTGGAGCGGTAGCTCTCCTTAGCGCAATCCTACTCGAGAAAAGTAATCTCAAAGTCCACACCGTCTGGACCTTTGGAGCACCCAAAGTTGGCAACAATTCTTTCTTCAATTACGCCAAAAATAATTTGGCTGAACGATGGCAGCGCATCAATCAGGATTCAGATCCGATTCCCGCACTTCCTTTTACGGCAAATGATGAAATCTCACTTCAAAAGTGGGCAGACAAATTGGGGGGAGTATTGCCAGTTCTTAGAACGTTCGCTGAGAATTCGAGATACGACAACGCGCCTGTTGTTTCAGACAGAAGCAGCAATGACTTTACCTCAACCACCATTTCTCAGCGTGGAATAAAAGAAATCGCGCGGGGTTTTTTTAAACATCTCCCGCGAGCATATGTTTGCGATTTGTCAAAAAACGAATTGCAGCTCTGAACTCTTAATTGAATCCCAGAACGTTACCGTAGATATAAATACTGACTGTGTTTTGGCTGCCACAACCGTAATAGGCAGGGTAAACATATGTTTGCGCCCAAATTGGGTTGCTATATGGCCCAGACAACTGCCGTGTGTTCATCTGAACAAGCAACGCTCCGCTTTGATAACCGGGCACTCTCGTTGTGTAATGAGGGCTGACGTACAGGCGCTGGCCATTCACTGACACATCAACTGAGTATGGAGTTGAATTGGAAATACAGACCTGGGGGACACTCGGGGTGCCGCCGGTTGAAGTAGACCAGTCAGCGGAAGCAGCATTAACGATAAGCAAGGATGCAAATAGAGCAGCCACCAATTTCATGGAATTCCCCTTTTATTAAACGTTTTTTCCGCATATCGACGGTTACCCCGATGGTCAATGACTATTATTCACTCGACCACCGACATCAACCTCTCAATTGAGCTCCGCAATCCTCAGCAACTCCGGCAATCGTAGCTTCCGCAACCGTTGAAATATCAGAATCAACAAGAGTTCGCTCCGTAGGAAGCAGTGTCACGCGGAGGGCAACGCTCTTTTGTCCAGAGGAAACACCTTGCCCGCGATAAACATCAAAAATCCTCAAACCTACAATCCGTGCAGGAATGTTCATCTTGTTAAGAGCATCCTCCTCAATCGCACGACGAACAGAATTTAAGAGCACTTCTGCAGAGACAGATTCAGCAACTAAGAATGCAAAATCACGCTCAACGCTGGGAAGTCGCGCCCCGGTCGAATTATGAGTGGAGAATTTCTTCTTAGTTTCAGCAGTCGCAAGGCGTTTCCGAGCCGAAACAATTTCAACACCAGCAGCAAGATTTAATTCAAATCCAAGGCAATCGGCATCGATGTCAAAGTTACGGAGCGCCGCTGGGTGCATTTGTCCCACCCAACCAATCTGAACACTTTTAGCACTTTCTCGCACGACAATGGCCGCGCTTCGTCCGGGATGCAATGCTCCCTTTATGGGATGATCCGAGGGAAGTTCCTTGAAGTCGACCTTCAGTCCAAAGACGTTCAAGATCTCAGCAACATGTGCAGCCAACTTATGAAAAGTCCAGGAACGCTCACCGGAGTTCAACCATTCTTTTTCTTCCTCTGCTCCAAAAACAACTCCACAAACCCTCGGAGTTTCCCCTGGACGGTCGGGAGCCGTTTCCTCACGGCTCAATGGCAGAGCCAAGGAGGGAGCGTAATCGTAGAGTGACTTTGGAACGCCAGCACTTAGAACACTGGCAAGTCCAACAGCGTCACCGTTGTTTAAAAAAACCCGATTTCCTCGCAAGCTTGCATTCTGGAATGTTCTTGAGATTTCAAAAATCTGCCCACGCTTCGTCCCGTAATTAAGGTTGTGAGCAACTTTCCGCAGCAGACCAGCCAAAAGAGTCGTCTGCATCAGAGGCTCATCCTTTATGATTGGATTTAGAAGCGCGACTGGCTCACCACACGCATTGATTCCTTGCAGATTCAAACGCGTCCAGTCATCCGCACGCATAAAATGAAATCCAGCAGCCTCATGATATCCCAGACTCACGAGCCTTTGTGCAGTCGCTTCAAACGACGACAAATGCACATCATCGGCGACCAATTTACCGGGAGCAGACAGCCGGTGAGCAGGAACATTATCAATTCCGACAACACGCACAATTTCCTCAACCAGATCCGCTGCCCCAGCAACATCGAGACGACGCCAGCTCGGAACCACAACCGCAACTTTGCCAGCAGTTGACGTCTGACTTATCTCAAATCCAAGAGAGCCAAGAATTGAAAGCTGTCTATCGAAATCAACGAGGTCATCACCAACCCTGAGTTTGACATCATCAGAGCCGAAGACCACAGAAAATTCACCATCCCCTTGTCTGAGAGCAGGATCTTGCCCACCGCCATCAACCGGGAAAAATGATTCCGCATCGCTGTGTCTTTTGGAACTGCTTCGAGCAAAAAGACTGCCAACAAATTTAATCGAGTTGGAGGTGCTGCCCTGAATCGCGTTTAGAAGCCCAACAAGCTTCTGCGCAGATTCATACCGACGAAAAACATCGATGCCTTTTTCGAATGCGAAACTGCTATCAGTTTTGCGGCCATGTCGGCGTGAAGTTCTTCGCACAAGCACGGGATGCGGATTTGCAAATTCAAAAACCAAGCTTGAGGAAGAGAAGTCAACCTTAGACTTTTCTCCACCAATGACACCAAGAAGCGCTTGGGGTGTCTTGCTGTCTGCAACAACGCAATCAGACGATACAAGAGTTCTTTCTTTCCCATCAAGGCCAAGAAATTCCTCCGAAGCAGCTGCAAAACGCAAACGCAAGCTTTTCATTCCATCATTTTGATCTGATATTTTTGCAACATCAAATGCATGATTTGGCTGGGCGAAACAAAGCAATATCAAATTTCCAGAATCAACCACTGAATTGACACTTTTTTGTCCCAGCGCCTCCAAGGTATTGCGCATCCAACCTGGAGAGGTCGTGACTTTTACGTTGTCGAGTCCGACAAAAAACACGGGCGCACCAAGGTCGTTATACGCAGTAAACGTGCCAGCTCGTGTTTCAAGATGTTTAGTTTCCGAGACGTTTGAAAAACTATTCTGAATACTGACATCAGATAACCAAGCCGCATTCCATTTCTTCCATTCGAAACCCGAAATACCGGCCCATTTCAGACCAGCTTGGAGCTCGCGGGCAGCACCCTCATGACACAGCATATCCGGACGATTGGGTGTGACGTTGAGTTCAAGCAAAACGTCATCGAGACCAAGTGCAATCATCACAGACTGCCCAACGACTCCGGCGAGTTTGGACTCGGACAAACCACACGAAGGCTCATGATTTAGTTCCCAAATCCCATTTCCATCAAGAGTTTCGTCCAGAGGCAAACCAAGCTCTTCTCGCGAGCAGAGCATACCATGACTCTCAACATCACGAATTTTTGAAGTTTTTATCTCAAGACCATTGGGCAAAATTGCTCCAGGTAGGGCAACCGCAACGAAAAGCCCAGCTCGTGCATTGGCAGCGCCGCAAACAATCTGCCGCATTTCACCGGCGGAAGTCAGCACCTGACACACCTGCAGTTTGTCTGCCTTTGGATGTCTTTCTGCACTTTTTATTTGTCCCACCACAACCTTGCTCAGGTTGTGGCCACGAAGAACTGTTGATTCTACTTCAAATCCTTGTCGAGTGAAAATCTCCGAAAAAAGGGAAACATCCCAACTTTCCCAGCAAGCTTTTCCCGTATTATCAGCCTTATTGACAGGCAATTTCAAAAACAATTCGTCGATTAATTTGAGACTAATTAACACGGGCTCTTCCCTCTCAACGCAGGGCCAGTTGGCGCGACAAAAGAACATCACCTTCGTAAAGTGAACGCAGATCAGCGATACCAAACTTGCTCATCGCAATTCGGTCAACGCCCATACCGAACGCAAAGCCACTGTAAACTTTTGAATCAATTCCGCAGCTCTCAAGAACACGCGTATTGACTAAGCCACAACCACCCATTTCCAACCAGCCTGTATGCTTGCAGCTCCTACATCCTGAACCAAAACATTGCTGGCACTGCACATCGATCTCGGCACTCGGCTCAGTAAAAGGAAAATAGCTGGAACGCAGTCGGAGTTTAACTATTCTTCCAAACACTTCTGCAAAAAAAGCATCCAATGTGCTTCGCATGTTTGCCAGGGTTATACCCTTGTCAACCACGAGGCATTCAATTTGACGGAAGGTTGGAACGTGAGTGAGATCGAGTTCGTTTCGGTAGGTAAAGCCAGCACAAGCGACACGGAGAGGCACACCACGCTCCAACATTGCATGAGCCTGAACACTGCTCGTATGCGTGCGCAAAACCCACTGTGAAGCAACGAAAAATGTATCTTGCATTTCGCGCGCAGGATGTTCGGCCGGAATGTTGAGAGCCTCAAAATTATAAAACTCACGCTCAAGTTCCGGTCCGTCAATGACCGTGAAACCCAACCGACGTAAAGGTTCCAGAAGTTGTTGCGCCGCCGCAGACACAGGGTGCCTTGAGCCAAGATTCAATTCTGGAAGAGGGAGAGTTAGGTCAACTTTTTCCCTTTCGAGTCTCAGCTTTTCCGCGCTTGCGCGACACACAAGAACAAATCGTTCAACTTCACCTTCCAAGAACGATTTAAGCTGGTTGATCTTTGCACCAGCGTCTTTTCTTTCTTCGGCAGGAAAATTACGCAGAGATTTGAGCCAATCTTGGAGAGGCGATTTACGACCGGTGAATCGCACCCGCACCTCATCCGACTGAGCTTCCGTTAAGTTGTCCGGAGAAATCGCAATCACTTGAGCACAACGACTGCGTTCTTCGTCTAAAAGTTTTTGCAGCTCCGACAAAGAAGAAGCTGCCGCGGTTTGCGGCAGCTCCAACAGGTCGGAGAGTGAGAATTCCGAAGGAAGGTTCATCACTTTATCCCATGGCTGTTGGTTTATCCGTTCATACTTTTAATAAAGTCATCGTTTGTTTCAGTGCGCTCAAGTCGCTGGATAAGAAACTCCATCGACTCAATCGGGCTCATGGGATGTACAACCTTACGGAGTACCCAGAGTCGGTTGAGCGTTTCCTTAGGCAACAAAAGATCTTCGCGGCGAGTACCCGACTTATTCATATCAATAGCTGGGAACACGCGCCGTTCAGCAAGTCGCCGGTCAAGAACAAGTTCCATATTACCTGTTCCCTTGAATTCTTCGAAGATGACCTCATCCATTCGGCTGCCGGTGTCAATCAGTGCAGTAGCAATGATTGTCAGGCTACCGCCCTCTTCAACATTTCGCGCTGCACCGAAAAAACGTTTTGGCTTGTGAAGCGCATTTGCATCGACACCACCCGTCAGAATTTTCCCGCTTGGTGGAACGACAGAGTTGTATGCGCGCGCCAAACGCGTGATCGAGTCAAGGAGAATCACAACGTCTTTCTTATGTTCAACAAGACGCTTTGCCTTCTCAATAACCATTTCCGCAACTTGCACATGCCGTGATGCAGGCTCATCAAAGGTACTCGACACAACCTCGCCCCTCACGGTGCGCTCCATTTCCGTTACTTCTTCAGGGCGCTCGTCGATGAGGAGTACAATGAGGACAACATCAGGATGATTGTGCGCAATGGCGGTTGCGATGTTCTGCAACAAAACTGTTTTACCGGTTCGCGGTGGTGCAACGATCAATGACCGCTGACCTTTTCCAATCGGCGACATGAGGTCGATCGTTCGCGTGCTCAAAACTTCAGGATGATATTCAAGCTTCAGGCGCTCATTCGGGTGAATTGTGGTCAAGTTGTCGAAAAGAATCTTCTCACCCGTCAGATCGGGTGGTTCCATATTGACAGACTCAACTTTCAAAAGCGCGAAATAACGTTCGTTGTCCTTTGGAGGACGGATCTGACCGGAGACAGTATCACCGGTGCGCAAGTTAAAGCGTCGAATTTGGGAAGGAGAAACGTAAATATCATCTGGTCCGGGAAGGTAGTTATAATCGGGAGCACGAAGGAATCCAAATCCATCAGGCAACGTTTCGAGAACGCCTTCTGAATAAACCACACCGTTGCGGGCAGCTTGCGCACCAAGGAGCGCAAAGACCAGATCTTGCTTACGCAAATTCGCAGCGCCTTCAATACCCATCTCGCGCGCCATTTGAACAAGGTCGCTGATGTGCTTTTCTTTCAGATCCTTCAGATTCATCACTGGAACATTTGAGTTAAATTCTGGTTCTTTTTCCTCGACCGTCGACATTTGTTGTTGCTTATCGGAGCGCTTGAAGTTGGGGCTGAAATTGCCGCCTCCCTGCCGCTGCTGAAAACCGGCTTGTCCCTGTGGTCGACCCGTGTGTCCGCCGCCGTGTCCATGGCCCGGACGGCGAAATTGTTGGTGCCCGCCGCCTCCCTGACCTTGTTGATTGGAAGAACCCTGAAAGATTCCGTTGGGAGCCGCGGTCGGCCCCTGCCCTTGCGCCTGCGGAAGCGGTTGGCCTTGTGGCTGTGGTTGGCCTTGTGGTTGTGGTTGGCCTTGTGGCTGTGGTTGGCCTTGTGGTTGCGTCTGTGGGTTAGCCGATGAAAGAGGCGCCAGATTTGGATCGCGCATTGGCATGAGACTCATTCCAGGATCTTTGGCCGAGATTTGCGACGGGGTTCCCGGAGCAAGATCTCGCCGTGGCATAAAGCCCCGACGATCTTCGCGTTTTTGTGGAACAAACGTGGTCACAGCCGCTCCAGCATCACCTTCGCTAGCGGGTTGGGGAGAGACTGTTTCGCCCACCGTTCCCGCAGAGTCCGCAACTTGTTCGTCTTTCCGAACAAATCGACGGGTCGAACGCTTACGTCCTGCACCAGATTCATCAACGCTTAACTCATCAAGAGGCTTGGTATCGTCAGCCATGTGAAGATTCCGAAAAATTTAGGGGGGTTAAAATAAGCAGCCAAAGCCCGAACGTCTTTGGGGCGGAAATATCGTGCCCAATCAACTGAACACCCTCGTAGTGGTAGAACAGCCCGTAGGAACTTGCAATACCGTTTTTAAATTCAGCCTCAGATTTATTCAGAAGAGTCCGATTCCTAAACGGGCCCAGTCGGTGGGGGGTCAGGAAACTCACGCAAACACTGCTGGTGTCATGGTGGGGAGAGTTAATGACAAAAAAAGGGTCGCTACCGAACAGTGGGAGCATATGGCGCTCCGCTGGCCAGCTTGCAGTCTCGGTGGAAGACCGTTTTAGATTCACACTTGTCGTGTGCTTCATTGGACTCGGCTTACTCGGAACCGGCAGTCTCTTTTACCTATCCAACAAGCAAGCGGAGAAATTCAATCTCGAAGCTGCCAATGTCGCCGTCAATCGATGGATGGGAAATTATCCTAGCCGGCATGGGCAGTGGTTCGTTCCCTATTTAGCCGACACCTCAGATGAAAATGCTCCTGCTTTGCTGGTGCCAAATCGACTCATCCCACAGTCACTGCTCCCAGATTATTTCATTCGAAGCGAGTTGACGTTTGCCAGTCAGGCAAGCGGCGAACCTGTGTGGATCATCAGCCGACATCCATTGATAGAGAGTGGTATTTCTCTCGTACTCTCAGAAAAAGAGTACCCTGAATTAAGAATCGCCAGAGAGGCATTTCAATTTCACAGATGGCTTGTGGCGACGCTCTTGCTTGTGCTCCTCGGAGCATGCATTGTCCTCTTTCTTTTCAATAAACATTACGTATTTCGACCGCTTGGAATGCTCAGAGAGGCTTTACTCAACCGGCGGCTTACGGATGTTGCCAGGGTAAAACATTCCCGGAAGTCGAAAATCCTAATTGAACGCCTTGAAGAGAAGTCGAGATTCCCACTCGAACAATTCGATGGCGACGAGTTCGGACAAATTGCGTTTATACTCGAAGAACAAGACCGCAGGCAAAAAAATCTGAGGCTTCATTGGCTAAAATCTTTTAATACAATCAATGAGCCCGTTGCGATTTTCGGCACAAACGGAAAACTAAAACACGTTAATCTGGCCATGGTGGAATTTCTGGATGAAATCGGAATAACCACAGACTTAGTTGAGAATCTTAATGCGCACGCATTTGTCTCATCGTTTCTCCAACTCGATGAAGAAATTGCAACCAAATTGAATAAGGTTTTAAACCAATCCTACCCCAGAGTATGTTCACAAACGTGCTCTATTGAGCTCCCCGAAGGCAGACGTGCCTTTCGCTACTCGATCTCAACCATTTCGAATCACGGCGAACGATTTGCTGTATTCTCTCTCGTGCACGAACAGCTTCTCGGACAGAATCAATCTGTTGAAGATGTCATCCTGGAACAAACCAATAATCAGCTAAAAGTAATACACCGAATGCAGCATACTCTGAAGGCGTCAGTCACGGGAAAAGAAGATGCAATGCTTCATATGTGTGATGCGTTAATCGACAATATCCATAGTCTTCTTGAAATATCAAATTCAATTAATCCTTCACTTGCTTCTCATAAAGTTGAGTTCAACCTCCAACAGTTCTTTCGTGATCTCCAAGATTCTGTGGATGGTGTCATTAGGTTACATGTTGAATTTGAAAAGAGTTCACCAAATTTTATAGTAGGTGATCCAACCCACCTCCGGCAATTCCTGAAAGGGATATTTCAGTTATGCCAGGAGACAAGTTCAGTTGGAGAAATATTCATTGGAGCCTCATATCAATCTTTTGAGCGTTTTCTGAACCTATCGATTCGTTCACTCGACGGTAGCGCAGTGCTACGGGACCCAGCGCTTAACTTATTCATGTCACATTACTCGCCATTTCTTTCTCTCAAGGGAGAAACTGAAGATGTTCTTGATTCAGATGAATATCTGAGAGTTTCAATAAGCGCACCCGCTGGAATGAATAGAATTGAAAGCTTTGAACTCGATTTATCCAATCGACATCTTCCGTCGACGTTGATGATTGTTAGTGATGAAATTTTACCCGAGGATATTCGTAAAGTTTTAGAAAGCGCGGATAAGGCCAATTGCGAATGGCTCACCCCAGGAGAAATACTGGAAAAGAAGCTTGATGTTCCGGGCGTGTGTATGTTGCTTTTCATCAATAACAGTCAAAAACTTAAAGAAAAGCAAATTCAGAAGGTAATTAATCATGCGCGTGCCAATCAAATTCCATCTATCCTATTGAGCCAACAACCCCGGCGTGGTGAGTCAATCACAGCTCTCCGACTCGGCTTTGTCACCTATTTAACCCTGCCAGTAGAGCAAGATGAGCTTTTAAAACTGCTTATTCTAACGATGAATAAATCAGTGAGAGAAAGTGTCGGTAAACTGGGACTTCTCACCAAGCACACAGTAAGAGACATTATACCATCCCTCGGTAAGGTTCTTCTTGGCAATATTTCAAAAGACCACCAACAAACCGGGTCTGCTCTGACTCATACCCTTGGCTCAATGGGATTCAATGTTTCAGAAGCTACAACAGTGCACAGCTTCTTTGAACTTCTTCACAAAGGTAATTTCGAATACGTCATCTGCTCAAATGAAATTTCAACTGGTTTAAAAAGAAGAATTCAAGTGAGTCTGAAAGGAATACCATGCCTTGTGTTTGGCGATTCCGATGCTGAGTCCAACAGATCGGAAGAAGGAAAGAATAACCTTCAATCTTCATTTGCACATTGGGTTAAAATTGATGAACCAAACAACAAACAAAATATTCAAGTCTCATTTGAGGCCGCTGTAAAAAATGAATTAAACAAAGGCAAATCCAAATTGAATACTGAAAATGGAGACAGCGGCCAATCTGAATCAGAGATCGACACACTCGACGTTGCCATTTAATTCGGACGTCTTTGCTCTGAAAAAACCTCTTCAATTTGCTTTAGAGCCCATTCCATCGCCTCATCGCTAATAACGAGTGGAGGTGCAAAACGAATTGTTGTTGAACGCGTTTCTTTGGCAAGCAATCCGCGTAAGGCTAGCTGCTCCGAATAAAGGCGCGCAGGACCTGCGTTTGTTTGAAGTTCAATTGCATTGAGTAAGCCTTTGCCGCGCACTTCTCTAACAACTGATTTAGGAAGCGCTGAAGTCAACTGAGTTCGAAAACGCTTGCCCAATGTGTCTGCTCGAAAAGCGAGATTCTCATCTTGTAAAATTTTCAGCGCAGTTCTCGAAAGTGCACATGCCAGAGGGTTTCCACCAAAGGTCGAGCCATGATCGCCCGGCTTCAACAGGCCTAGCACCGCATCTGAACCTACCACCGCAGAGATAGGATAGAATCCGCCGCCGAGAGCTTTGCCTAAGATCAAAAGTTCAGGCAAGCAGTTTTCGTGCTGATAGCAAAAGGTTTTACCAGTTCTGCACAAACCAGTCTGAATTTCATCGACAATAAAAAGAACATTATTCTCTTTGCAAATCCTGTCACACTCAATCAAATATCCCGGAGGGGGAACAATGACACCAGCCTCGCCCTGGATTGGCTCAACCAAAAAGCCAACCGTATTGGGCGTTATTGCTTGGCGAAGAGCTTCAGAATCTCCATACGGGATAATCCTGAAACCTCCCGCAAATGGACCAAAATCGGCTCGGTATTGTGGGTCGGAAGAAAATCCCACAATCATCGTAGTGCGACCATGAAAATTTGCGTCGCAGACTATTATTTCAGCCTGGTTGCTGGGTACCTTTTTAGTCTTGTAGCCCCATTTTCGTGCAAGCTTCACCGCAGTTTCAACAGCCTCAGCACCAGAATTCATCGGCAAAGCTCGATCCATTCCACAGATTTCGGTCAATTCTTTCAGCCAAGGACCTAATTGATCATTATAAAAAGCACGCGAAGTTAGAGTTATTCTAGAACCTTGCTCAATGAGCGTCTCGAGCATTCTTGCATGAACGTGGCCCTGATTTACTGCACTATAGGCGCTCAACATGTCCAAGTAGCGTTTTCCATCTACATCCCAAACCCACTCTCCTTGGCCTCGAGCCAAAACCACCGGCAGCGGATGATAGTTGTGCGCTCCATAAGTATCGTTGAGGCTAATATGGCCTCGTCCCACATCGGAGAGGGGGAGATTCATTTCTGCCATTGTATTCTTCCTGTATTGGTCTGTTCACTGTTTGGAAGTTTGATCTTGTCAACACATCAATACCGGAGCATATGAGTGAAGAAAAGTGCATCACCCGTTTCTTTGCTAGGAACTAGAGCATGAACGTAAAAAGCAACGACTCTGAATTTTGCTGGATCCATATTCGCGACGTCTACACATTCCTTTACTTAGGTGCGAATCCTCACGAGCAAAAGGTGGGGCAAAATTTAAAAGTTGACCTCAGCGTGCAGGTTCCCTATCGGCAAACTCAGGATAATCTGGAAAACGTAGTTGATTACAGCAAGATAATCGAGAGGGTGCAGAGCTCGATAGAAGGCTTGGGGCGAGTGAATCTTCTCGAATACCTAGCCGAGCAGGTTCTGGACGTCATTCAAAGCGAGTTCAAAGGAGTTCGAACAGCGCGTCTGACACTCTATAAAGCATTTGTGCCATTGAGCCATTTCACAGGCTCAGTGGCAATCGAAGTTGAGCGGTCGTTTTTCTGAGAATTCTGAAACGGCCTGCGCAGTTTCAAAAAAATCCCGCTGGGGCGATTACTACCCGCAGCGGGATTTTTCATTGAAGCATTTTTCAGTTCTCAATGAACGCCTTGAGTTTCTTCGACCGACAAGGGTGACGAAGCTTTCGCAACGCCTTTGCCTCAATCTGACGAATACGTTCGCGCGTCACATCAAAGCTTTGTCCGACTTCTTCGAGCGTGTGATCCGTTTTCTCTCCAATTCCAAAACGCATTCTCAAAACTTTCTCCTCACGTGGAGTTAGGGTTGCGAGCACCTTTTTAGTTTGGTCAGAGAGGCTCTGGTTTGAAACGATATCCACCGGCGCTCCGCGTGTTTTGTCTTCGAGGAAGTCACCATAGTGGTTATCCTCTTCCTCACCGATCGGCGCTTCAAGAGAAATTGGCTCGCGCGCGATTTTCATCACTTTACGAACTTTCTCAAGACTCATATCCATTCGCTGTGCAATTTCCTCAGGCGTTGGTTCGCGTCCCATTTCCTGAACAAGATAACGGCTCGTGCGAACCATCTTGTTGATAGTTTCAATCATGTGGACAGGGATACGAATTGTGCGAGCCTGGTCGGCAATTGCACGCGTTATTGCCTGGCGAATCCACCATGTTGCATAGGTACTGAATTTGTAGCCACGCCTATACTCAAACTTCTCAACCGCCTTCATAAGGCCAATGTTACCTTCCTGGATGAGATCCAGAAATTGCAAACCACGGTTCATGTATTTTTTAGCAATAGAGACCACGAGCCTCAAGTTAGCTTCAATCAGCTCTCTTTTTGCATCTTCTGCCTGACGATTCGCAGTGGTTACGATCTGATACATTCGAGGAATTTCTTTTCTCTGAAGGAAGCACGCTTCCTCGCTTCCCCGAATCGTATTTTGAGTATTTACATAAGAACGCTTGCAAGATTCCCATTCACGCTCTGAGAGAAAGTTCACTTCGAGCGGACGAGGAGCATCTGCCTCTCCGTACGCTCTGAGTTTATTCTCATCCATGCGTGTGCGGTAGCGAAGCTTATTGAGTTCCTTTTCAACATCCGCAACCGCCTTCGCATGTAAATCGAGTTCAGAACTAATTTGCTGAATGATACGCCGGTTGATGTTGATTTCTTTGACGAGCTCGAACATTTGCGAACGCGCCTCGTTAAGCGCAACTTTATCGGCTGGGGTCGCGTTCTCTAGATGCTCAAATCCATACTTATCTTCGAGAACAAGAGCGATCTGGGCTTGTTGCAGGAAGCCCTCTACAAGCGCTCGGACGCGCGCCGTTTGCCCTTCATCCGTCGCCTGGTCTTGTTCGTCATCAAAACCTTTAACAAGGTTTTTAGCCTTGATTGCACCATCGAGGAATTTCTGGCCAATGTCTGTGATGTGGCGAACGCCCAAACGAAGATTCACAAGGTGCTGAAGAAGTTTGTTTTCTTCATTTTCAATTTTCTTCGCAATTTCCACTTCACCGTCACGGGAGAGCAGTGCGACTTGTCCCATCTTGCGTAGATAAATTCGCACAGGGTCGTTACTTCGACCGAGAGATGAATCAAGGTCCTCTTCCTCAGCTGCTTCAGCTCCGAAATCTTCTCCTGAGAAAGCATCTTCCTCGGAGAGCGGAGCGCCTTCTTCAGGCTCTGCATCAAGATCTGGACCTAAGTCTTCCAAATCAGCATCGAAGTCTGCCGATGGTTCAACATCCTCAAGATCGCCCTCTTGCGGCCCATCTTCTCCGTCAAGACCAGCACTCTTTTTCTTTGCTTTCTGAGGTTTTTCAGACGCAGAGGCTCCGTCGACACTGCGAGGAGAAGCAGTCTTCTTTGATGCGCCCTTTTGCTCTTTTGCAACCGATGCTTTTGCCGTTTCAGCAGACGCTGATTTGGTTGCTTCACGCGGCGCTAATTTTTGTTCAGCTTCAGCTTTTGCAGGTGAAGCTTTTGCCGCTTTGATATTCTTTTCGTTATCTGATGTTATCTGCTTCGCTGCAGGTGCATCGGGAACAACCTTTAAGTTGCCCTTTGTTTTATTTTCAGACGCTGCCGGAGATACTTTTGCCGGTGTTGGAGCTGCCTTGACCGCCTGCGATGCAACCTTCGCCGCAGGCTTCTGCGCCGGCACTGGAGATACCTTTGCCAAGCTCTTTTGAGCTTGTTCTGCGACCGCAGACTTAAGTTTCACAGTTGGCAATGGCTTCGCTGCAACAGACGGCGAATTTTTATTTGGGGCTATGATCTTGGCAGGACTGGAGAGTGCAGTAACTGTCTTTGGCTTGGATACAGCGTTAGCTTTCGTCGGTTGCTTTTTTGTGTTTACAGCAGCCTGACTCTTTATAACGTTGCCTTTGTTTTGCGATTGTTGCTTCACTGGCTGTGCCTTGCTTACAGGCTTTGCCATAGGCTTGATCGCAGGCTTTGCAACTGGACGCATTGGAATTGATGATTTTACGGGTGCCGCAGGCTTCTTGCTGAGCTGCGGGCGCGCACTCGAAGGCGACTTCAAAGGCTTAGCTGCCGGCTTCTTATGCTTAGGCAGAGGCTTGCTCGCCTTTGCTTTTGAAGGGCTCATTTTGGCAACAGCTGTTTTGGGCTTAGTTGGCAATAATTTCCCCGCCTTCTTTGCTGGCGAGCTCAGATTTTTGCCTGACTCACGACCTTTTTTCGAGGATTTTGAAGACGATTTTCCCTTGTTTGAAGCCATGGACAACTCCCTCTCACACTGCAAAAGCCTGAGGGCTCATTCGAGAGACCCGCGTTTTGAAAACCTAAAACAATGAACGAAACACGTATCCATATTCATGGGAAACAAATAATGCAAGTCCCGACCTGCATTTAGCCCGAAGAACGTTGAAGAAACTTCTGATGCCGTCTCAGGCGCTCATTGGCCAACTTTCTTATGCGCAAATTCAGCTCACTGCGCTCATCACGAAATTCATCGCCGTGCGATTCAGAGAATTTAAGCTCCCGATTTGTTGAGTCTATTTGTTTATCAAGGAAGAATATCTCAAGATGAGCTAAGAGCCGACTCAATAAGGTCGACAAGCCGTTTTTAGACCGAGAAAATCCCACATCCCTGACAACCATACGCACGAAAGGCAGATTGACCGGGTCGAACAGGTTCTCTGGGGCACGAAGCTGCGGCTTCAAATATCCGCCGAACGCCGGCTCTAGAACCCCTCGCACCCATGACTCTAACCCTGAATCGAGCAATGCCTCCGGATCGAGTGACGCCATGGCCCTGACCTGCGGTATGAAGGCATGAGTTGGTACCTGCTGCCCCCTGCAGTCCACCAAGGCGATTTCTTGTTCAGACTGCATCTGAATCTCGCTCCAGGCTAAAATCGCCTGAGAGACCTCCTGACTCATCCCAGAGGAAAAGAATTGCGCCAGAACGATCTCATCCATTGGTTCATCGCTTTGTTGACCATGAAGAATATTCTGCAACCGGGCAGGCAGCATTGAAAAACGCGCATGTGCGAAGGCTATGAGAAAAGTAGCCTCTTCCCCCGAAGACACAGATAAATCCAATTTTGCCTGATTTTGCGAACCATGATCGTCCGAACGTTCGGAGTCGCTCTGTCTCGAGGGCTCATTTGACGTTTCCTTGCTCCCCTCTCGATTGAAAGATGCAGCAGTGCCATTTTGTGCTTCGCTCTTTCGCTGTGGCTGACTTCCAAGCCCAGACGTAAGCGCAGAAACGCTCGACAGCCCAAGTGCAACAGCAACGGATTCAAGGGTCACTTCGCGCACTGCTGCATCTGGATTCTTCATTATCACAGGGACAAAATCCGATTTAATTTTGCGGACCTGAGCCTCTCGACTATTGCCTTGTGCGAGATATAAATCGCAGACCCAACTTGCCAAAGGCATAGCCCTGTCAAGGAGCATTCGGAATGCCTCAACACCCTTTTGCCGGACAAAATCGTCGGGGTCCTTGCCGGAGGGTACCGTGACGTACTGGAGCTCGACCAAATTCAAGGGAAATCCAATTTCGAATGACCTGCGGGCAGCCTCTCGGCCAGCTACATCGTTGTCAAAACAGATCAGAACCCTTTTTGTCAGGCGAGCTAACTTTCTCAAATGATCGGGAGTGAGGGCTGTTCCAAGAACTGCAACAGCATTAAGCACACCCGCCCGAGTCAAAGCCAGGCAATCCATATAGCCTTCAACAATAATGACAAATCCAGCTTGAACAATGGCGGTTCTCGCCCGATGCAAATTGAAAAGTGTCTTTGACTTCTGAAAGAGAGGGGTTTCAGGAGAGTTCAAATATTTGGGTGGAGCCGAACGTCCCTGAGGGGGTGCTTTAAAAATTCTTCCGCCAAGCGCGATTGGACTTCCTTTGTCGTCTCGAATTGGAATCATCACACGGTCACGGAAAAAGTCATACCATTCATCGCCCGTATCACGTTTTTTCAACAGCCCTGCCGACTCGAGTTGAGGTAACGGCCAGCCTCTTTTGTCGGCCATCTTTACCAACACACTGCCAATAGGAGCCAGGCCTATTTCCCAGTCTCTGATGTTCTCGTCTGAAAAACCTCTGTCTCTCAAATACTCGAGCGCAACCGAACCATCCGCAGTCCAAAGATATTTTGCATAAGCTCGAGTTACTTCTGCTAGAATGTGGGACAACCCGCGCCGTTCATCGGCAAGTGCACGCTCTTGATCGCTCTCTTTGCTGTTATCCTCGTATTCGAGGCTGAAGTTACTGCGGTTAGCGAGGGATTCAACAGCTTCAAGAAAACCGGATCCGCTCCTGTTCATTTCAAAGTCGATCACATTTCCATGAGCCTTGCAACCGAAGCAGTGATAGTGCTTTTCATCAACCAGAAAAGACGGCGAAGAATCTTCGTGGAAAGGGCATTTGCCCATCGCTCGCGCGCCACTCCGCCTAAGTTGCACGGTTTGAGAGACGACATCAATGAGATTGATTCGTTCGAGAAGTGCATCAATGGAACTGCGTCGAATTCTTCGGGTCATGATACCGTGGTAGATAAAGAAAAAGGAGGACGCAAGGTCCTCCTCAATCGAAACCACCCCAAAGAGAGGCAGAATGCCAAGAATCTCTTAAGCGGTCAGCTTCTTGAGTTTCTTGAGCGCTCTCTTACGAGCCGCCATGCGCTTGCGCTTAATTTTCACGGAAGGTTTTTCGTAATGCTCGCGCTTACGAACTTCAGAGAGAATGCCTGCTTTTTCGCACTGCTTTTTAAACCGACGCATGGCGCTTTCAAACGCTTCGCCTTCTTTCAGTTTGACAACTGGCATATCATTCACCCCCCTTCGGTCGCTTTTTTTCGTCCCGACCCTCAGGCCATGGCTCTTTCGCGAGAATCAGCCTGATAACAGGCCCAGAGAGAGCTTTCAAGCATGGAACCCGAAAACTGGGAATACATCGATATCCAGGACAAACTTAATTAATAAAATCAAATACTTAATAAGAACCCCTCTCCCGAAAGAGAGCCCGGCGAATCTAGAAAACACTCGGCGCTGCGCCTGGAAATTCGCCGAATCTAGGCCACACAGGAGGTCTCCAAAGCGCACTTTCCCTAAAAACGAGACGAAAACGTCTCATCGCCAAACCTACAATGCTGTAATCAAAACATAAAACTTGGTTAGTGATATATTTTTTGGAAGAAGAAAATACAAATCGAATCTTTTGAATAAGGACTGACGCTGATGTTCTTGAATAAGAAAAAACATAAATCATCACACGAACAAGCTACATTCCAACAAGTGACCCCTGAAGTCCAGACAGCCAAAAAAGGAGAAATCTTATCTTGGGCAATGTTTGATTTCGCAAATTCAAGTTACACAACGGTCATTATCACAGCTGTGTTCTCTGCCTTCTTCATTGACTACATTGTCCCAGAAGAATCGACATCCAAAGACAGTTATTGGTCAATTGCTATCGCAACATCAACCTTACTAGCATTGCTTTTGTCACCCCTTGCAGGCGCAATCTGCGATCTCAGCGGACGGAAGAAAAGATATCTTGCCTACACCACTGTCTTTTGTGCCCTGACAACCTCACTTCTTTTCTTCGTGGGTCAAGGAAATATTTGGCTAGCCATCGGACTTATCACACTTAGTAACGCTGCATTTATGTTAAGCGAAACCTTTTGCGGAAGTTTTTTGCCCGATTTAGCAACAAGGAAAAACATGGGACTCATCTCCGGCATTGGCTGGGGGCTGGGCTATTTTGGTGGACTCGCCAGCTTAGCCCTCGTTATGTTCATTTTGGGGAACACTCAGGCACTCGATAAAGCCGAAATCATTTCCCGACACCAAACGGCGATGATCGCAACTGGCGTATTTTTCCTCATCGCAGCAATGCCAACTTTGTTGTTCGTCAAAAACAGAAGCAAACCGACTCCCGGATTTGAAAACGCAAAGACAAAAGATTTGCTGCTCGCCGGATTCGCAAGATTCAAGCAAACACTTGATACAGCCAGAAAACACAAAACATTGTTCCGCTTTTTGCTGGCATTTATGGTTTACATGGCCGGACTCGATGCTGTCGTAAAATTCGTTGGGATATATGCACGAAAAGAGCTGAATTTCGAATTATCTGACATAACGAAAATGTTTCTCATCCTGCAATTAAGCGCAGCCGCAGGAGCCGTTGGGTTCGGTTTTCTCGAATCGAAACTCGGTGCCAAAAAAACAGTTCTGGCGACACTGGTGTGGTGGATCGGGGGAATTCTTGCAATCTACTTCATCGATAACATCAGTGCCGCGACTGGAATTGAAAGAAAAACACTATTTTTTGGAATCTCGCTTGTGGCGGGGTCAGGAATTGGCGCTACCCAAAGCTCAAGTCGAGCTGTTGTAGGAATGCTTGCTCCCGCAAATCATAGCGCTGAAATGTTCGGCTTTTGGGGGTTTTTCTCACGCCTTGGAACGATGCTTGGAGTGCTCTTTGGATTTCTTTCCGATGCAGCGGGCCGACAGAATGCGTTGTTGCTCGTTGTAGCCTTTTTTGCAGTAGGAGGACTCATGTTGATCCCCTTAAAAATAGACGAGGAAGTTAAGAAAAATTCTTAACAAAGCGCTTAATGAGAGCTTAAAACTAAAAACACCGCGCCATGGGTTCGGTGTTTTTATTTAATAGACGAATAGAAGTTCTTTTGCTCAAAAATTATTATCGACACAGGCAACAGTCGACGGTTCAGAAAGCACCCCTGACGCAACAGCGACGACATAAAAGCAAATCTGATTACCTACTCCTGCGGATTTTTGTGCATCCCGAAGTTCCTGAGCCGTCAGAATAATGCTCTGTTGCTCAGAACTCACTGATGCCTTCGAAGTTACTTTTTTTGCGAGTGAAAGGTTTTGTGCGTCTGGCGCGAAATAGACATCAAATGTTGAAGCAGTCCCGGGTGGCTGCTCCCAAGTCAGAGCGATCTTGCCAATTCCACTCGAATTGGCATCGCCCTCTGAAACCCTCTTTGGTTTCGACAGGGAACCGGTTTGCAAATTGACGAGTGGCTCCTCGGCACTGCAGGACACAATTGCCAAATAAGTTGTTATAAAATGTAAAAACGCAGCCTTCATAATTCCTCCTACGGGCTGCGCTGAATCTTTAGATTCATTGGTTTTGGAGGCCTCTGAACTGAAGCAGGCAATGCTGTTCCGTTGTCAACCAGACTCACATCGCTGCAAGAGTAATATTTAGATGGGGAGTTCGGAACTTCTGTCATGTATTGAATTAACTGCAAAGAACACCTATCGCACTTAATGTTTGGTAGCGTTATTTTTGATGTATACTGGTGATTTTGTCCGCCTGATATTGTGTTATTCTGAACATCATCAATTTTCGCAAGCGGCTCGGTATAACCAGTCACTGGAGCATCACCCTCACCGAGTATCCTAATTTCAAAATAGCCGGGATGGTTTATTGTTTCCTCAAATTCAACCGTAATTGCTTCTCCTGCTCGAAATGATCTTGGTGTCGACGTTTTTGCAGAGTCCCCACATGGCGGAGACTTCAATCCCGATGCAACATCACGGGGCGGTGAGACAAGGCTTCCCGCCTTCCATCGCGCATGCCCTTCTGCTTCATGATTAACAAGCAGACTGAGTGCGCAAAATGAAAATGACCAATAATGACAATTCATCAAAACGCCCCTAAAAGACGAATCAGTTACAGCCGCTCAACTGACCGCTTGGTAAGATCGTGTCGCACAAGATTGCTGAATTTAAGACATGCTCATGCACATTTGACTCAAGCAAGTCGGCGTTGCTCAGATCTGCTCCTCGCAAACTGACAACAGTGGTCAAATCTGCACGACGCATCCTGACACTTCGCATATTTGCTTTTTCTAAATTGGTTGCATTTAAATCAGTTCCGCTTAACTCCGCGGCTTCGAGATCTGCGTGTTTGAGGTCAAGGTTTGATAGCTCTGAACGTCTTAACCAACACATCCTGCATTCCTTGTTCTGCTTCAAATGCGATTCGGCAGAGACGGTGCTGTAAAAACGCTCTAGGCGCTCTTGGCCAGCATTCACTGCAATTAGACAAACAATCGTAATGAACTTCCAAAAACGCAAAGCCCGCCCTCCATTACGCAGAAGATCGGCAAGTTCATCAGGAAACTTTAATAATTAAAGTCGCTTTCAACTCAACAGGCCTCAAGATTTGAACTTTTTGCTAACCAAGAGCATGTTTCCTTTGCATCGTGAACGCGAGACCATCCAAACAGGCACGTTATGAGAGAGTTGGAATGAAGAGTGCGACTTTTGATTCCTGGGGAGTTGGTCTTAGAGCCAAACATTTTCAAGATTGGCACGCAGCATCGAGCATTCCCATGCTGGAAATTATGGCTGACAACCTTATCCACCATGAGGGTGGCCCTGCACTTTGGCACACATCACGTATCGTCGAACGAGCGGCTGCGGTGGTACTGCACGGCGTAGCCATGAATATTGGCGGCACAACTCCTCTTTCACTGAATTATCTGGCAGGAATTCAAAAGCTCATCGAGCGCTTCAAACCTCTTGTTGTGTCAGACCACCTCTGTTTTTCACAGGCTGCTGGCTTGCAAAGTTATGAATTGCTCCCACTCATACGGTCGCGCGAAACTCTTGAACACGTCATTGAACGCGTCGATTTTGTGCAGCAATTTCTTGGACATCAATTCACTCTTGAAAATATTTCTGCCTATGTTGCTTACAAAGATAATTCAATTCCCGACGGAGATTTCCTCAGTGAAATTGCATACAGAAGCGGATGCGGAATTCTGTTAGATGTCAACAATGTGTTTGTCACTTCAAAAAATTTCAATCTAGATCCTCTCGATGAACTCAAACGATTTGATCTCAATGCAGTCAATCAAATTCATGTTGCAGGTCATTCTCTGAAAGAAGATTTTTTGTTCGACACACACGATTCTCAGGTCTGCACTGACGTTTGGGATTTACTCCGAAAAACACTCGAAACATTCGAAGTGTGCAACTACCGTCGAGTGCCAGTGATTCTCGAGAATGACAATTCAGAAGTGATTCTTTCTGATCTTTTGAATGAATTGGAGGCTGGAAAGAAATTCTGTTTATTTGGCACACCAGGCACAACGTCTGAATCCAGCGGGAGACCAACAGCCAATGGCAACTGAACCTCCGCCATTTGATTTTAAATATCAAAATCAATTCGTAGAGTGGATGACCGCCCTCGATTCACGTGATCCAGACGCCTCTCCAATGGCGAGAGAAATTTGCGAAAATACCGTTTACCGCCTTGAAGCATATCAGTCGAGTTATTTGGCTCGTGTGACCTCTACTCTGTCAGACACACTCTTTGAAGCCTGCGAGAACCTCTTTGGCATTGAACTCGTTTCCCAACTTTTGGCTGGATATTTCAAACTCCATCCACCCCATGCCGAAAATCTAACAGACGCGCCTCAAGGATTTCCTCAATACCTTCTTGCCCAAGTAAAATCACGAGAAGGTCTTTTATTTGCTGACCTTGCAGACGTCTGCCTTCAGCGTTGGAAAATGCTGACAGCCCACGATCCCAAACAACAAATCCCAACAGCCGAGACTCCATTATCGCGAATGGCAGTTCTCTCACCTGCTGCCTATATCCATCCTTGTTCCAATCATGATCTTTCTGCAGCCTGGGGATTTGCCCAAGAAAAGACAAATGCAATTCTCAACGAGAGCATTTTTATGGAAGTTCGAGGTGTTTTCCTTGTTAAATCTTCGCCGACTGATTTTTCTGTGATTGGAGTTCCATCAGCGCTCTCCTCAATGGCAATATCTCTCGCGTCGGGTGATAGTCTTGAGGCCGCAATAGATGAACTTAGCAGCAATGCGAATGCCGACGGCGAGAGCATAGCACCCCTCGTTCAGCACCTTGTTGCATGCTTTTCTGCTGGCGGTCTTCTCACCGAAATACCCTTTGGCGAAGAGATGGAACAATAAAATTTAAATCTTCGTTCTCTCATTACGGTAAACTGCTTACTCAGAAGTAAGGCAAACAGAAGTCAAACCGCGGGTCTATCCGTGTGCATTATTTTCTTCTAATACACTCTACAATTTATTTAAACTATTAATATTAAATGACATTATTATATTATCTAATGTGCATAAAAAAATGACAGAATAGTACTGTATGGAGGCAATGCAGCCATCCAAAACCCCGAGGAGTCCACTCATGAAAGTTTTTAATGCCGCAACCCTCATTCTCGTCATTGCAACACTCACGGCTTGTGGTTCGGCTCAACAAAACACAAACTCAGATGAACTAGTTCATTCAGAACTCATCGAAGGTATGGAAGCAGAAGCTGAACTCTCAGCACTTGGATTTAACATCGACGCCTGCACCATTAAACTCTCACAGGGAACTTATACGCTCGCTCAGGGAGGCAACGTAAATATCGATTACACCTTTCTTAAACTGAGCGGGGGCGATCGCGTGCGTATTACCAGAATAGCAGACGGCGCAAAGGTTTGGGGTTCACGTGAGCTTTCAGAAGCTTCAGGAGTTTTGTCTGTTCCTGTTCAATCTCTTGGCAAAGGAGAGTTTCGTATCCAAGGTTTTGTGAACACTTACAAAACAAATCAGCAGGTAGACTGTGGCCCGAGAGTTAAAGTAGTCATCCGAGTGCTGTGATTCACCAACCAAATCGCACCAAATTGTTCGGCCGGTCTTGAAGATAAGTCAAAACCGGCCGTCTTCTTTGCCAATCTCTCTGAGCGCGAGAAGGCTTGCGTTTAGCTTCAGTTTACCTTGGAGTGTAGCGAGAGAATTGGACGGTACTGTTTTTTTCGAGCCTCAAAAATCCGTCACGTGATGTGTCTGACATATTTTTAACCATTACATTCATGAACGCTCCATAAGGATAGTTTCTACGAGCAGTCATGGCACCAAAAAAACTGAAATCAGACGAACTGCGGGGAGGAACATTTTTTCCAAACTTGATGGTAATTTCTTCACCCTCATCTGATAGCTCCGACTCCGCTAGAATGATTTGATGGGTGCAGAGCTGAGGATTATCACTCACCGCAGTGCATGAGATATCTGTTGATGCATCGAAAATCTCTCCAGCCTTGACTGATCCAAGTGGAACGGAAATTCCAACAAACCGACCATTGCGTGTGATTTTTGTATTTCTAACGTGTCTTCTGGTGCTTTGAAAATTCGTTTTTATAAAGGCTGTTTCCCAGCCGCGAGAGAGAGCTAGAATATCAATTTTTGTTCTTGCCGCTCCAGACTCCATAAACGCCGACGGAACACCACCCGGCGCCAGGGGGGGCGAGTTTTCATTTTTTCTAGCAATCGTAATTCTTGGAGTTGAACCAACGTTCCTGCAGTTCTTCCAGTCACAGTCAGCAGCTTAACCGGTGCAGTGGCCATCGCTGGAGGCGGCGCAACAACGTGTGCTCTCACACGCAGTGTTGAAAGTGACACAATTTTCGGACGCGTAAAATGTTTTGGTTCCAACCCAAGTGGCATACTAGGAAATGGAAGTAACTCAGCCAATTCAGCAAGTCTTGGCGCAGCTGTCAAAACCGACTCAACCACACTCTTCCAAGCCAGATTACGTGACTGTAGCACGATTTATCAGGTCACAGATGCACCATAAGGCGAGGCCAAAAAAAATCCCCGAAGGATAACTCCCGGAGAAGTTCATCTCGAGATGGGTTTCACGCTTAGATGCTTTCAGCG
>Ga0247843_1000119_pt1 | contig 172915 bp, 132 predicted proteins | sample LaCruzMarch2017__FD_192420 | JGI IMG/M metagenome (GOLD analysis project Ga0247843, IMG submission 192420) | Freshwater microbial communities from meromictic Lake La Cruz, Castile-La Mancha, Spain - LaCruzMarch2017_8m | ecosystem: Environmental > Aquatic > Freshwater > Lake | place: Spain... | reverse complement strand
ACTCAACCCACCCGACGCGCAGAGCGCGGCGGCGCCGATGTCCCGGCGGCCAGGCGGCGTCCGGTCACGCCTCGTCCCCCGTCGGTCCTCCCGATCCGGCCCGGAGACGCCTACTCCGAATCCCAGTTCACATTGTTTCGCCGTGGCCCCTGGGACGCTCTCCGTGTCCCGCGGCCCACGCTGCAATGGGCCATTCTCCAGGGACCTTCGGGCTCAGCGTCGGGCGTGCGGGTTGCTCAGCGATCGAGCATGGAGAACTCCCCGGAACGCTCCCACCCCTACCGCTCGTCGCCCTCCCCCGCGCCGACGGCATGGCGCCAACGCTCGATCGCCCTACTCGGCGTCGCCGCGGCGCTCTCCACCTACCTTCTGCACCGGGCCTATCGGCCGCGCGTCATCGTTACGCTGGCGATCTCGCCTGCCGACGCGCACCCGGTGGTTTCGCTGCTCGATCGAGAGCTCCAGCCGGCGACTCCCCTCGCCCCGCTGCTTGCGGCTGACGGGCCTGGCAGCCCCTCCCTCACGCTGCCCGAGGAGGGCACCACGCGCGTACTCCGGGGGCATCGCCTCACGCTCCAGTTCAACCGCCCGATGGTCGCTTCACAACGGGTCGGCGAGGTCGCCACGGGGCCCATCGCGCGCTTCGATCCGCCCGTAGGGGGCACCTTTCGCTGGTCGACGCGGAGCACGGCGAGCTTCGAGCCCGACTCGGCGACCTGGGACTGCGGGGCCGACGTGGTCGTGTCGATCGACCCGGCGCTGCGCTCGCTCGCGGGGGAGGCCATCGAGGCCGTGGGCATCCGCCGCGCGGTGTTCGACGGCTCGGGTCGGATCGATCTGTCGGCGACCGCGACGCGTATTCCCGCGGGAGCGCCCATCGCGATCGGCACGACGCGGGATGTCGCCCCCGTCGAGCTCGCGCGCGACATGCTCGTGTACGAGATCGGCGGGGCCGGGCGCTCGCTCCCGTTCACTCTCCAGCGGAGGTCCGTCGAACCCGGCGGGCGCGCGCGCTTCGACCTCCGCCTGGCCCGTGCGATGGACCCCGGCGCCAGGGTCGGCGTGGCGTTCGCTCCCTCGCGCTGGCCATCTTCGTACCCGGCGTCGCAGCTGCCCGGTCTCGAGGTCGAGTTCGAGCCGCCCCCGCAGATCGAAGGGGTCGCGTGCCCCGAGCAGTCGGCCGAGAACAGCGACGAGTCCGCGGGCTGCGCCTTCGAGGCGGTGCCGGGATCGATCGTCGATGTCGCCGCGACGCTGCGGATGCGCGCGAGCGCCCCGCTCGGACCGGTCGAGCGCTCGCAGGTACTGGTCAGCCCGGCGGTGCCGGGACTCGGCGTGCGGGTCGTCGCTCGGTCGCTCGAAGTTAGCGCCGACTGGGTGCCCGACCAGGTGTACGAGCTGCGCGTGTCGGGGCTGCGAGACGCTCACGGGAGCGCACTCCGAACGCTCGCCCCGCTCGCGGTACGGAGCCGCGGCCTGACGCCCGAGGTCCGCCTGCACGAGGGGCTGCTCACCCTGGAGCGGGACGCGGGCGGAGAGCTTCCGGTCACGGGGGTTCACGTGGCCGACGGTCAGGTGTGGCTGCGGGACATCGCGCCCGGGGAGGAGGAGCGAGCCGCGACCCAGCGGCTCGTGCGGGGCGCGCCCGACGAGGCGGCGCGCTGGCGTTCGAGTTCGCTCGCGGTCTCGCTTCCCGGAGCGCGCGCCAATCGCTGGGCCTCCGGACGGCTGCGCTGGAGCGAGGCACCAGAGGGCGCGCGGATGCGGGTCGTCGAGGTCACCGCCGATCAGGTTCCGGGCAGCGCCTCGGCGCGCGCGCTCGTCCAGCGTACCGACCTGGGCCTCCACGCGCAGGCCTTGCGCGACGGCGTGCTGGTGTGGGCCACCTCGATCGCGCACGCCGTGCCGATGGAGGGCGTCGCGGTGCGGGTGACCGGCGCGGACGAACGGACGCAGCGGGCACGCACGGACTCTGCCGGACTCGCCTGGTTCGCGCGGCCTGGGGTGGTGAGCGTGGACGAGGGCGTGACGGTGCACGGCAGCCAAGGCGATGACCGATCGGTGCTGGTGCTCGATCCACGGAGATCGATCCGCCCGGGGGGACTCGGGCTGACGGAGGGCACGACGCCGGTCTCCGTCGCGACCGGCGGGGTGCTCGCGATGGTGTACACCGACCGCGGAGTGGTCCGTCCGGGCGAGCGCCTGCACGCGGTCGGCGTGCTGCGCCGTCGACGCGCGGGCGGGCTGCATGCCGTGGGCGGTCGGTGGACCGAGCTCGAGCTGGTCGGCCCCGACGGGGCCGTGACCGCCCTGCGACGGAGGACTTCGCGCTTCGGGTCGTTGAGCGCGGACTTCGAGGTCCCGCGGACCGCGCGACCCGGCGCCTACACCGTGGTGCTCCACGCCACGACGGCGGACCGCGCCGCCCTCGCCTCGACGGCGCTACAGGTCGCCGATCACCAACCGGCCCGGGTGCGGGCCGACCTCATCCTGCCGGGAGGCTCCCTCGGTGACGGCGACCTCCTGCGCGCCCGCCTCGAGGCGCGGCTGCTGATCGGCGCCCCCCTCCGAGACGCGCCTGTGCAGTGGACGATCACCCGCGAGGGCAAGGCCGCCGACCCGCCGGGGCGCGGGGGCTACGTCTTCGGGCTCGGCGACGCCTCGACCTACCCCCCCGTCGCGGCGTCGACTGCGACCACCACCGACGGCGGAGGGGCGGCGCGCGCGGAGATCGTCCTACGCTCGGCGTACCCACAGCGGGAGCGCGTTCGCGTGGAGGCGAGGGTGCGGGACGCCACGGGCGGCGAGACGAGCGCCGCGCGAACCGCCACGCTCCTGCCGGGTGAGCTCGAGGTCGGGCTCCGTGCGTTACCTCCCTGGGTGCCGATCAACACGGCGGTCGACCCGGCGGCGCTCGTGGTTCGCGCGGACGGCAGCGCGGCGCCGGGGACGGCGGTACGGGTGACCATCCACCGGGAGGGCTGGCGCGCCTGGTGGGAGCGCGGGGAAGCCGACGTGTCCCACGCCGAGGCCGGGAACTTCGTGGCAAGGCGGGCGCAGCAGCGCACAGAGGAGCACTCCTGCGCGCTTCGCTCCGGCGTCGAGGCGGTGCCCTGCTACTGGCGGCCCTCGCAGCCGGGCGCGTTCATCATCGCAGCGGAGGTGCGCGACGCGCGCGGCCGGGCGAGCGTCGCGACGCAGCGTGTCTACGTGGCGGGCCCCGGGCACCAGCCCGACCGGGATCCGCCGGGGGCAGGGGTCGCGCTGACACCGCAGCAGGCGCAGCTCCGCGCGGGGGAGACCGCGCGCATCGCGGTCGAGTGCCCGTGGCCCGAGGCCGAAGCGCTCGTCACGGTCTCGCGCGGCGGACCATTGTCCACGCAGCGGGCGCGGCTCGTCGCAGGCGGCAACGTGCTGGAGGTTCCGACGACGGCGGCGATGGCGCCCAATGCGTTCGTGACTGTCACGCTGTTGCGGCCGCGCACCGGCATCCCGCGCCCCATCGGAGAGCTCGACCTCGATGCGCCGGACCTGCGCTGGGGCGCGACCGAGCTGCGCATACAGCCCGAGGTCGAGCAGCTCCGCATCGAGTGGTCACCGCCGACGACCCTGCAGGCCTCGGCGGCGAGCTCGAACACGGTGCTGCGGGTTCACGACGGTGCCGGTCGCCCGGTGCGCGCCGAGGTCACCGTGTATGCCGTCGAGGAAGGGACGCTGCGCCTCTCGGCGTACGAGACGCCCTCCCCGATGCGGGCGCTCTTCCAGCGCGAGGGGCCGCAGTTCGCGCTGGAGGATGTTCGCCGATCGCTCCTGAGCCGCATCGCTCCGCTGGCGCTGCCGGGGGCCAGCGGCGACGGCGACGAGAGCGAGGCGATGCTCCGGGACGACCGCGAGCGCTTCGACCCGACCCCGGTGTGGCTGCCGCGCCTCATGACGAACGCGAACGGTGAGGCTCAGGTCCGTATGACGTTTCCCGATCGCGCGGCGGGCTATCGGCTCTTCGCCGTCGCGATCGACGGCGGAGGGCGCGCGGGTTCGTTCACCCGCGAGATCGCCGTGCGAAAGCCTGTCGTCCTCGAGGCGCTGATGCCCCGCGCGGTGTTCGCCGGGGACCGCTTCGAGGCGACGGCGGTCCTGCACAACACCACCGCCGAGCCCGTGACGGTGGCGCTCGATGTGCGGCGCGACGGGCGGTCGTTGGTGGCCCGCGCGGTCGCCGTGGAGCCGGGCGCCGAGGTGAGGGTCGCGGTGCCGGTCGAGGGCTCCGGGGCACGGGCCACGCTCGAGTTTCGCGCAACGAGCAACGGCGTGACGCTGACTTCGACTGCGACGACGACCGTGCTGCCCACGACCCGACGGAGCCGCGCGCTGCGGGTCGGGCTCGTGGCCGCCAACGGCACGATCGAGCTGCGCGACCTGCCCGGGGGCTCTCCAGCCCCGCGGGTGACCCTCGCGCTCAGCACGAGCCCGCTGCTCGGCCTCGGCGCGGCGGTCACGTCGCTCTTCCGCGGCGACGAGGACAGCGCCGGGCTCGCTGCGCGGGTCATCGGGCTGGCCGCCGCGTCACTGGTGCCCGGCGCCTGGGACGGGGACGAGCTCTCTCCGTCGTGGCTGCGCGCGGAGGGCGAGCGGGCTCTGACGACGCTGCTCACGCATCAGTCGCCGATCGGCGGATTCGGGGAGTGGAACGCTGAGGCCGAGAGCGGGTCGACGACGCTGTTCGCGTTCGAGGCGCTCCTCGCGGCGAAGCGTGCACGCTGGACCGTTCCGCCGACGGGGCTCTCCGCGGCGACCGCGCGGGTCGCGGCGATGACCCGCCGGGACGACGGCGCGCTCGAGGTCGGGCTCTCGATCGACGAGCGCGCGTGGGCCGCAATGTTGCTCCGGGCCGCCGACGCGCCGGTGCACGACCTCAACGAGCTGCACGGCCGCCGGGACCTGATGAGCCCTTTCGGTCGCGGGGCCCTCGCGCTCGCGATGCCGACCTATGACCTCCGGGCCTCGTCCCTGGTCACCTCCGCGGTGCGACAGCTCGACGCCAGCCGCCAGGGGCCCCGCCCTGGGTACCGCTGGTACGTCGGAGAGGCGCGGGTGCGCGCGACGCTTCTCACCGCCGCGACCGTGCACGCCGTCGACCAGGTCGGGGCCCTCTCGGCGTCGCTCTCCGCGCTGCGCGATGACCAGGGCGACGGCACCTGGCGGGACGCGTTACAGACCGCGGCCGCCCTCGATGCGCTCGCGCGGGCCTCGCTCCGATGCGCCGCGGACGCGCCGCTGCGGGTCGCCGTGACGGTGGGCGCGACCCCGGTGCGCGCGCTGTCTGCGTTGCGCTCGATCGCCCGCTTCCGCTTGGCGGGCGGGGCCGCCGCGGAGTCTCTGCGTGTGCAGAGCGCGGTGCCGCTGTTCTTCGCCGTCGAGGCGGTTCGCGATGTCGTGCTGGGACCGGCGGATGAGGTCGCGCGCGGCCGGGGGGTGAGCCTGCACCGGGTGCTGGAGACGGCGGAGGGTGGCACGCTCGCCGACGGGGCGACCGTGCATGTGGGCGACCTCGTACGCGTGCGGTTGTTCGTGCACTCCGAGGCAGGTACCCCCTCGGTGATGAGCCTCCGCGATCCGGTGGGAGGTGGCTTCGAGCCCGTCGACGCCGCCTTCGAGACGACGCCGCGCGAGGAGGTGCTCTCCCTCGTCGGGGCCGGGCCCGCCGACGACGCGACGGACGCTCGGGTCTTCTACGCGCTGCGGTCGGTGGAGCAGGTGGTGCACCGCGCGCTGCGACCGCAGGGGGTGGTGTACCGCCTCGGCGAGGGTCAGGGGCTGCGCGAGTTCACCTTCGCCGTCCGCGCCTCCACGCCGGGAACCTTTCTGCTCCCGCCGGCCACGATCGACGCGCGCTTCGACCCGGGCGTCATCGCCCGCAGCACCCTCACCCACCTCGCGGTGGTGCGGTGAAGCGCTCCCTGGTCATCGCGGCGACGGCCCTGGCGGCGTGGATCCTCGCCGGCGCCGCGATCGACCAGGGCGCGCGCCTCGACCGCCAGCGCTTCGCCGTGCCCGACGCGCCGCGGGTGGTCACGGACCGGGAGGGTGAGGTGATCCAGGTCGTGCGCGGCGGCGGGGTGGACCAGCGTTGGGTGAGCCTCGGCGCGGTCTCCCCGCACCTCGTCATGGCCTTGCTCGCCGCCGAGGACCAGCGCTTCTACGCCCACCGCGGCGTCGACCTCCGGGCGAGCGCCCGGGCGGTGCTCGACGCGGTGATCCCGTGGCGACGGCGCACCGGGGCCTCCACCATTACGCAGCAGGTCATCAAGCTCACCCACGGGCGCCCGAGCGGGCTCTGGAGCAAACCCTTCGAGGTGGTCCGGGCGCTCGCCCTCGAGCGCGCCGTCAGTAAGGACGAGATCCTCCTCCAGTACGTCAACCGCGTGCCGTTCGGGCACAACGTGGTCGGCGTGGCGCGGGCGTGCGAGGTGTTCCTCGGCCGGGGCCCGGGCGCGGTCACGCTGGCCGAGGCCGCCCTGCTCGCGGGGCTGCCGCAGTCGCCTTCCCGCCTCGACCCGGCCCTGCACCTGCGCCGCGCAGTGGCGCGGCGGGACCGGATCCTGCGGCGAATGCGGGACGCAGAGTTCATCGACGAGCGCGCCCTGGTCGAGGCCCTGGCGGAGGCGCCGCGGTGGGCGACGGGGGTGCATCCCCGCGGGGCCGAGCGCTTCGTCGACGCGCTCCTGCGCACCGCGCCGAGTGGGGATGGCGGGCTGCCGCGCGGCTCTCTCGACGCGGGGCTTCAGCGCGAGGCCGCTGCGCTGATGGCCGGAACCGTTGGACGGTGGCGGGCGCGCGGCGCGCGCAACGGCGCGGCGGTCGTGCTCTCCAACCGGACGGGCGAGGTGCTCGCCTACGTGGGCGCGGCCGACCCGGCCGGACCCGGTGGGGCGCTCGACCTCCTGCGCGCGCCGCGGCAGCCGGGCTCGACGCTCAAGCCCTTCGTCTACAGCCTGCTCTTCGAGCGCGGCGCGACGCCCGCCACCCTGCTGGCGGACGTCCAGGTGCCGCTGCGGGGCGCCCGTGGGGAGACCGCCGAGGCCCGGGACTACGACGGCCGCGAGCGAGGACCGGTTCGCGCCCGCGATGCCCTCGCCTCGTCGCTGAACCTCGCCGCACTGGACGCCGCAGCGCAGGTCGGTGCCGCGGCCATCCTCGATGAGCTCCGCGCGCTCGGCATCAACGTCCCGGGAGACGCGCGGCAGTACGGCCCGGGCGTGGTGCTCGGAGGGCTGGACGTGAGCCCTCTCGCCCTGGCCCACGCCTACCTGACGCTCGCGCGGCAGGGTTCCCGCGTGCCGCTCTCCTGGGCCGCGCGCGCCGATGGGCCCACTGCGCGAGCGGTGATGGGCGCTGCGGGCGCGGCCATGACCTGGGACGTGCTCAGCGACGAGGCGGCCCGCGCGCGCGGCTTCGGTCGTTCGCTGCGTGAGCTCGCCCCGCAGGCGCCCTTCGCGCTCAAGACCGGGACCTCCAGTCGCTGGCGGGACGCGTGGTGCGCCGTGGCCGACCGCCGGTTTACCGTGCTCGTATGGCTGGGGGACCCGGCGGGCGCGCCGATGGCCGGGGTCTCGGGCTTCGAGGCGGCCGCGCCCGCAGCGGTGCGCCTGCTCTCGCTCGCGCGCGAGTCGCTCCCCGGCTGGGTCGCGTGGGATCCGCCACCCGCCAGGGCGGCGACCAACGACGCGGCGCCGGTCGCGACCCCCTCGCTCGATGCCCGCTACGCCGCGTGGATCGAGCGCGCTCGTCCTGCGCACCTCACCGTCACCGAGACGGCTCCGTCCGTCGTGCGGGTCCTCGATCCGCAGCCCGGGCGCACCCTTCTCCTGGCGGGCGCTGCGGGCGCGATCCCGTTGCGCGCGACCCGCTGCGGCGAGGCAGAGGCGCTGCGCTTCATGGTCGATGGCGCCGCGCTCCGGGACGCCGCATGGACGGCGCCCGCGGGCTCGCACTCCATCGTGGCTTGCTGCGCCGCGCGCTGCAGCGCCCCGGTCGGGGTCACCGTAGAGCGTCGATAGCGCACTCTTTGCGCGCTTGTCGTGCCTGGGACTACCGTCCGCGGTGATGCGCGCGCTGAGATCGCTCCTGTGTCTCCTGGTGGGCTGTGGCGCCCGGACGCCCCTCGTTGACTCCGACGCGGCCGCCGACGTCGCGGCACCCATCCTCGATCGGCCGGCGCCGGTCGACCTCGGAGGACCGACCCTCGATGTGGGCGTCGATCGGCCGGCCGTCGACGTGCCCGCCCTCGTCGATCGCCCGCTGCCGCCGTCGGATCGTCCGGCGTTCTGTGGCGATGGGGTGCTCGGCCTCGGTGAAGAGTGCGATCGCGGGGCGGACAACGGGCCCACGGACGCCTTCACCCTGTCGCAGCCCGGGAGGCCGGCGGTCGTGGTGCGCCCCCTCGTGCGGTCGCTCTCGGCGACGGCGCTCTTCCGTTACGAGTCGGCGAGCGCGCACACCGGATTCGAGGACGTCGGGCTCGCGAACCACATCCTCTACGTCGATGCCGCGACCGGCACGTTGAGCCTCGTGTTCGTCGCCGGCCGCGACGGCGACCTGGGGCTCACGCCCCCGCAGCCCGACGGGAACCTCCAGATCAACTGGTCGGGCGTGCCGACCGGCGCCTCGGTCGCCGTCTCGGACGACGAGGACGAGTTCCGCTCCGTGGGCGGCGGGCGCTTCGAGGGGCGCTGGACGTTCCAGGACAACACCGACGGCGGTGCGATCCAGGGGCTCGCCTGGGACCAGGCCTGGCGCATCACCGCACAGACCCTGCGCACGGACGGGGTCACCCGGGTGCGCTTCATCGGCGCCGACGGCGCGCCGCGCGTTCTCACGCTTCGCGACGACGTGGTGATCACGCACCGGGGCGGCGACCTGTGCCGCGAAGACTGCCGCCGCTCCCGCTGCGGCGACGCCCAGCTCGACGCCGGAGAGCGCTGCGACGACGGCAACATCGTCAACGGCGACGGCTGCTCGTCCGACTGTCAGCGCTTCAACTGATCGCTACCGCGCGAGCACCGACAGCACGCCCTGCACCAGCGCCAGGTCGCGGCTGACTCCGACGCTCGGGTCGACCGCCAGCACCTGGCCGTAGAGCTGGAGCTGCCGCGCTCGCACCGCCTGCTCCGCGGGGCTGGCGCTGCGGGCGAGCGTCTCCCACTCGGCGGTGAGCTGCGCCGTGAGCCAGTCGAGCTGGGCCGGATCCGCGGGCTGCGGGTCGTCGGCGACGCGGGGCGCGGTGAGAAGGCGGTACAGCCGGAGCTTCTCCTGGGCGCGCACGCGATCGGCGGGAGAGGGCGCCGCGGCGCTGCCCGCGTATCGATCGCGGAGCGCGCCGAGCTCGCGCTGCAGCCGCGCGACGACGGGCGCGACGACGTCCCGGGCCACGAGCTTCGCGAACGCCAGCGACGCGCGCGGGGCCACCTGGTCGGCGACCCCCATGCCGCAGCGCGTGGAGGGTGGGGCGCCGTCGCGGGCGAGCGAGCGCAGCCGCTCGACGTCGGCGCGCAGCGGGTCGAGGGTCGCCAGCGCGACCGGTGCGCGGCCGTTGACGCTCGCCGTGAAGGAGCGGTCGAAGCGCTGGAGGGCGTCGTGGTTCTCGTTCCATGCCCAGGCGCCGAGCGACGCGACCAGCACCGCGGCGGAGAAGAGCAGCGCGGCGACGGCGTTGCGACGGCCCTTGCGACGGTGCACCTCCGTCGCGCTCGGGCCAGCCAGTTCGTGGTCGGGGACGACGACGTGGGAGATCCAGTCGCGGAGGAAGTGCCCGCGGGCCCCGGTCGGCGCGAGGCCGACGCCGGTGCGGTTCATCGACTCCGCGGCGCTGGAGAAATAGATTCCCCGCGCGCTGACCCGACCCTGGAAGGCGTTGGACGCGAAGAGCGTCGCCGCGAAGCGCACGAGGTTGGGTCGGAGCGCCGCGAACCACTGGGGGAACTGGTAGTTGGTGACCCGCGCGTCGGCCGGCTCGCGACCGCCCATGCGCCGCAGCGAGCGCTGCACCAGGGTGTGGAGCAGCTCGTCGAAGCCGCGGGTGAGGCGATCGGTGATGGACGCGGGGTCGTCGGCCTTCCAGGTGCTGCCCCAGATCTGCCCCCGCTCGGCCTCGCGCAGGTCGGCGAAGAAGTCATGGAAGCCCGGCAGCAGGTCGGCGCGGGTGACCATCAGGTACACGGGCACATCGATGCCGAGGTAGCCGAGGGCCTCGTCGAGGCGCTCGCGCACGCGCTTCGCGGCCGCGTCGACGTCCTCCGGACGCGCCGTCGGGAGCGAGTCCGCCGCCATCGTGATCACCACCGCGTGGAGGGGCTGCGCGGGGCGGAGCGTCGCGAGGTTGCGCAGGAGCGTGAGCCACTCGGGCAGCGCGGACTCGCCGAGGATGTAGCTGCCGCCGGTGTCGATCCAGGCGCACTGCGGGGTGATCCACCAGCGGCAGTTGCGGGCGCCGCGGGCGCCGCCGGAGGGCGTGGCGTAGGCGAAGGCCTGGCCCGAGGAGGCCAGCATGCTGCTCTTGCCCGACTGGGGCAGGCCGAGGACGAGGACCCACGGGAGCGCGTCGAGGGCGTGGCGGGCGGACTGGCCCGCGGACGCGCCGGTGAGGCGCTGCACGGCGTCGCGGGTGTCTTCCTCCATGCTCGCGATGCCCGCGCGCTGCTCGTCGGTGGCGGCGAGCGCGCGGCGGGCGATGGTGCCGGCGAGGGTGGCGCGCTGCGAGACAGACCCGACCGCGGTGAGGTTGCGCTCGCCCAGCCCGGCGTACACGACCACCGCGAGCGCGAGGGCGCCGAGCACCGCGAAGCCCGGCGCCTCAAGCGGGAGCACGGCGCCGAGGGAGGCGAGCGTGAGGAGGAAGACGGCCGCGATGAACCGGTGGCCCTGCATGAGGGCCGCAGTCTACCGAAGGCCGGGCGGGGAATTGACCGGATTAGGTGGGAACGGAGCTCAGCCCGCGAGGACGTGGCGGGCGATGATCATGCGCTGCACCTCGCTGGTGCCCTCGCCGATCTCGCAGAGCTTGGCGTCCCGGAGGTGGCGCTCGACCGGGAACTCCCGGGTGTACCCGTAGCCGCCGTGGATCTGGAGCGAGCGATTGCACACGCGGCTGCCGACCTCGCTCGCGAAGAGCTTGGCCGTCGAGGCCTCGAGGGAGTACCGCGCGTCGCGGTCGGCCATCACCGCGGCCCGGTAGACGAGCAGCCGCGCGGCGTCGAGCTCGGTGCGGGAGTCTGCGATCATCCACTGGATGGCCTGGAAGTCTGCGATGGGCTTGCCGAACTGCTGACGATCCTTGGCGTACTTCACGCCGGCCTCGAGGGCCCCTTCGCCGAGGCCGAGGGCGAGCGCGCCGATGGAGATGCGGCCGCGGTCGAGGATGGCCAGCGTGTCGAGGAAGCCGTGGTTGAGCTCGCCGACCCGCTGCGCGTCGGACACGTAGCAGTCCTCGAAGGTGAGCTCGACGGTGTCGCTCGAGCGCATGCCCATCTTCTCCAGGTGCTTGCTCGCGCGAAACCCGGGCGTGCCGTGCTCGACCACGAAGGCCGTGATGCCCTTCTGCTTGCGCGACGCCTCGGTCGACGCGAGCACCACGCAGAATCCCCCGACGGAGCCCTGGGTGATGAACATCTTGGTGCCGTTGAGCACCCAGCCGTCCCCCTGTCGCACCGCGGTGGTGCACATGCCCGCTGCGTCGGAGCCCGAGCCCGGCTCGGTGAGCGCCCAGGCCGCGAGCCACTCGCCCGTGACAGCCTTCGGTAGGTACTTCCGCTTCTGGGCGTCGTTGCCGAAGCGCATGATGTGCCCGGTGCCGAGGCCGTTGTGCGACGCGATGGTGAGCGCGAGCGAGCCGTCGAACCTGGCGATCTCCTCGACGATCACCGCGTAGGCCAGCGTGTCGAGCCCGCTGCCGCCGTAGGCCTCCGGAATGCGGATGCCCAGGAGCCCCAGCTCGGCGAGGTGGGGGACAAGCTCGGCGGGGAAGCGCTCTTCCTCGTCCCAGCGGCGGGCGTTCGGGGCGACGTGCCGGACGCAGAAGTCACGGACGCTGCGCTGGATCTCGCGATGGCTCTCTGGAAGGTCGAAGTTCATGGGTGCTTCTCTCCGAACGACGAGGTTCGTGGGGATGACTGTGTCCGTGATGGGATGCTTCGCGCGGGCGCGCGGGCGCGCGGGCCGAACGGGAGGCTCAGGCCGCGTTGCGGGGCTTCACCGAGTCGTGCACCCAGGCGACGATTTCGCCAAGGGTGGCGCCCGGCGTGAAGACCTTGGACACGCCGGCCTTCGCGAGGCGCTCGAAGTCCTCGTCGGGGATGATGCCGCCGCCGAAGACCTGGACGTCGTCGGCGCCGCGGCTTCGCAGGGCCGTGATGACCGCCGGGAAGAGCGTGTTGTGAGCGCCGGACATGATCGACAGCCCGACCGCGTCGACGTCTTCCTGCACGGCGGCCGCGGCGATCATCTCGGGCGTCTGATGGAGACCCGTGTAGATCACCTCGAAGCCTGCGTCGCGCAGCGCCCGCGCGACGACCTTCGCGCCCCGGTCGTGACCGTCGAGCCCTGGCTTCGCTACGAGAATCCGTGCCTTTCGGTCCGTCATGATGAGACGAGGGTCTACCGACACGAGGCGCACGGGGTCAAGCGCCGCGCGCGATCCCCATGCGCTGCGCGAGGAAGGGCGCCGTCGGGGTGTTCATCGCCGCGAGCGCCGAGGGGGTGGCCGCGGCCAGCACCCGCCCGCCCGCGTCGCCGCCGCCGGGACCGAGCTCGATCACGTGGTCGGCGCGGGCGATCACGTCGAGGTGGTGCTCCACGCAAACGACGGTGTTGCCGTCCGCGACGAGGCCCTCCAGCAGGGCGAGCAGCACGTCGACGTCGCTCGCGTGGAGCCCGGCGGTGGGCTCATCGAGCAGGTACACGGTGCGCAAGCGACCGCGACGGGACAGTTCCGTCGCCAGGCGCACCCGCTGCGATTCGCCGCCCGAGAGCGTGGTCACGGGCTGCCCAAGGCGCAGGTACCCGAGGCCCACATTGCGCAGCCCCAGCAGCGGGTCGCGCAGCTTCGGGATCGCCTCCAGCACCGGGATGGCCTCGTCGACGGTCATCCCGAGCACGTCTGCGATGGACCAGCCGCGGAACTTCACCTGGAGGGTCTCGGGCTCGTAGCGTGCGCCGTCGCAGAGGTCGCAGGGCAGCGACACGTCGGGGAGGAAGTCCATCCCCACGCGGATCACCCCGGCGCCCTGGCACCGCTCGCAGCGCCCGCCCTTCAGGTTGAAGCTGAAGCGCGCGGCGTTGAAACCGCGGGCCTTCGCCTCGGGCATCGCCGCGAAGAGGACTCGGAGCTCGCCCATGAGCCCCACCGCCGACGCGGGCACCGAGCGCGGGGTGCGACCGAGCGGTCGCGCATCGACGATGACCACACGCTCTACGGCAGCGCTCCCCTCGAGGGCTCGGAGGGGCACCGTGGGGGGCGTCGCCCCATCAACTTTCGATCGCAGCCATGGGGCCAGGGTGCCCAGGATCATTGAGCTCTTTCCGCTCCCGGACACCCCCGTCACGACCGTGAGACACCCCAGCGGGATCTCGACCGTGACGTCCTTCAGCGTGTGGAGCGAGGCCCCGCGGAGGGTCATCGAACCGGACGGCGCGGGGGGCGGGCGAGGCCGCAGCGGGCGGGTGGCGGCGGTCATCCACGGGCCCGTCACGCTCGCGGGATTACCCGGCAGGGTATGCGGTGGCCCCTCGGCGACCACGCGCCCGCCGCGCGCCCCGGCGCCGGGTCCGAGGTCGATGACGTGGTCCGAGGCCGCGATCACGTCGAGGTCGTGCTCGACGAGCACCACGGCGTTGCCGCGCGAGAGGAGATCGCGGATCGCCGTCATCAGCCGATCGGCGTCGCGCGGGTGCAGCCCGAGGGTGGGCTCGTCGAGGATGTACGTCACCCCGCTCAGGCCGCCGCCGAGCTGCGCCGCCAGCCGCGCGCGCTGAAACTCCCCGTGGGAGAGCGTGCGCGCCGGCCGGTCGAGGGACAGGTAGTCGAGGCCCGCGCGCTCGAGGTACCCGAGGCGGCCGAGCGCCTCGACGCGCAGCGCGTCCGCGACCGGCGCCAGGGCCCCGGTGAAGGCCAGGCCCCGGAGAAACGACTCCAGCGCCCCGACCGGCAGCGCGGCGATCGCGGCGATGGAGCGCCCGTCGATGGAGAAGGCCAGCGCTTCGGGTCGCAGCCGCTGCCCGCCGCACCGCCGACACGGCACGGTCTCCTCCCAGCGCAGGTCGGCCACGGCCTCGTCGGCGTCGTCCCGGGCCTTCGCGGCCGTCGTCCGCGCCGACGCGTCGAGCAGGCCCGGCGAGTCGTCGTCGCCGAGCAGCACCCACTCCCGCGACTCGGGCGGGAGCTCGTCCCACGGGCGTTCGAGGTCGACGCCGGCCGCCACCGCGAGGGCGCTCCACGCCTCGGGGACCTTCTTGCCGAGCAGCGCCGCCAGCGCCCCGGCGCGGATCGACCTCGTCCGATCGATGGCGACCTCGCTCTCGCGTGACAGCCGCAGGGTCCCGAGGCCGCGGCACTCGGGGCACGCGCCCTTCACGCTGTTGAAAGAGAAGAGCGCGGGCTCGGGCGACGGGAGCGCCATCCCGCACGCGACGCACACGAAGCGATCGCTCCGAAGCCAGGGGGAGCCCTCCGCGGGCACCAGGCGCACGACGCCGCCGGCGTGGCGCATCGCGAGCTCGACCGCCTCCTGGATGCGGCTGCGCGCCCCGTCCTTCACGACCACGCGATCGATGATCAGGTCGATGTCGTGCGGCCGCGCCGGGTCGAGCGTCACGTCGTCGCCGAGGTCGTGGTCGACGCCGTCGACCCGCGCGCGCACGAAGCCCTCCTTGCGCCAGGCGAGCCACGCCGCGCGGTGATCGCCCGACGCGCCGCGTACGACCGGGGCGTGGACGCTCAGGCGCCTCCCCTCCCCCAGGGCCATCACCTCGGCGACGATCTCCGCGGGGTGGGTCGCGCGCACCTCCGCGCCGCAGTCGGGGCAGCGAGCCCGCCCGACGCGCGCCATCAGGAGCCGGAGGTGATCGTCGATCTCCGTGATGGTCCCCACGGTGGCGCGGGCGGTGGCGGGGGGCGGCGCCTGGGCAACCGCGACGGTGGGCGTGAGGCCGTCGATGGCGTCGACCGGCGGCCGCGGGAGGCGACCCACGGACCGTCGCGCGGCGACCCCGAGGGCCTCGATGTACCGGCGCTGCCCTTCGGCGTGGAGGGTGGAGAAGGCCAGGGAGCTCTTGCCCGAGCCCGACGGCCCGGTGATGACCACCAGCGCGTCGCGGGGGATCTCGACCGTGATGTTCTGGAGGTTGTGCGTGCGCGCCCCGCGGACGGTGATCGACGCCATGGCCGCGCTCAGCCCCGCGGGGATCGCCGACGGGCGAGCGCGATCGCCAGCTCGATCGCCGCGGTCATGCCGCCGGGGTCGGCGACGCCGCGGCCCGCGATGTCGGCCCCGGTGCCGTGGTCGACGCTGGTGCGGATGATCGGCAGGCCCAGCGTGACATTCACCGCGTCGCCGAAATCCAGCAGCTTCGAAGCGATGGTCGCCTGGTCGTGGAACATCGCCACCACGGCGTCGAAGCGGCCCTCCTTCGCGTTGCGGTAGGCCGACTCGGCGCCCATGGGCCCGACCAGTTCCACGCCGTCCCCGAGGGCGGTGCGGGCGGCCTCGATCGCGGGGGCGATGACGTCGAGCTCCTCGCGCCCGATGAGCCCGTGCTCCCCGGCGTGGGGATTGAGCCCGCAGACCACGACGCGGGGCGACGGGATGCCGAAGGAGGTCATCAGTGCGTGGGCGGTGATGAGCACCGTCTCCCGGACGGCGTCGCGGGTGAGCTCGGCGGACAGGCGCGAGATGGGTCGATGCGTGGTGACCAGCGACGTGCGCAGGCGCGGACCGGCGAACATCATCACCACCCGCGCCACGCCGCAGCGCGCCGCGAGGTGCTCGGTGTGCCCGAGGAAGGGCGTCCCGGCGCGGGTGACCGCGGCCTTGTCGATGGGCCCGGTGACCAGGGCGTCGGCGGCGCCCGCGAGCACCAGATCGAGCGCGGCGTCGAGGGCAACGAGCTGCGCCCGCCCCGCGGCCAGGGAGGGTGGGCCGGGCCGGCGATCGTCCGCCGGCAGCTGCGAGGTGGGCACGAGTCGCACGCGGGGGAGCGCGTCCCAGCGCACGCCCCGGAGCGCGGCCCCGTCGGCCAGGGCGCCCTCGTCGCCGTGCACCACGAAGGCCACGTCCGGGTGTCGCGCGCAGGCCGCGCCGAGGGCCGCCGCGGTCACCTCGGGGCCGATGCCGCAGGGGCAGCCGACGGAGACGCTCAGGGTGATCGGGCTCATCGCCGGGGGTCCTTGTCCATGGCATCGAGGCGGTACCCCACGCCGCGCACGGTGTCGATGTTGACGGCCTCACCGAGCTTCTGGCGCAGCTTGCGGATGTGGACGTCGACGGTGCGGGTCTCGACCGAGCGGAGGCCCCAGACGTCGCGCAGCAGCACCTCGCGCGAGACCGCACGCCTGCGGAAGCGCGTGAGGTACGCGAGCAGGGCGAACTCCTGCGGCGAGAGGGGGACCCGCTCGCCACCGAGGTCGACCGCGCGCGCGCCGAGGTCGACGCTCATCGCCCCCACCTCGATGCGCAGGTCGTTGGGCGCTTCGCGCCGGCGCCACTCCAGCACCCGCAGTCGGAGGTACAGCTCCGGCGGGACGTACGGCTGGAGGGTGAGGTCGTCGAAGGGCCAGCCGGGGTCGACCCGCAGCACCTGCTCGCTGCGCACGGCGAGAAGCACCGAGGCCGCGCCCGCGCGGCGCAGTCGGAAGAGCAGGGCTCGCATCGGGTCGACGTCCGCGCCGCACTCGACCAGCACGGCGTCACCGTCGTGCGCGATCTCGACGGGGTCATCGGTCGGGGCGTGCTCCACGGGACGACACCCGAGGTCGCGAAGAATCTCCAACGCCTCCGCGGGCTGTGCTTGACTGACCAGCGCGATCCGCACGCGCGCAGGGTACTGTGCTCTGCCTTGACGCGGCGAGCGGCGTTCTGTTACTCCCCGAAAACAGCTGTCCGGAAGGCCAATTCCACCATGCGATGGGTCGTCGAGCTCCCCGCGCCATCCGGCGGCACTGCCGCCACCGTTACCGTCGAATCAGACTCCTGGGCTGGCGCGCTGAGTAGCGCCCGAGGTGGTGTCTCGATCCGGAAGTTCCGCTGCGAGTTCGAGAACGAGGGCGTCGTGCGCGTCAACGACCTCGAGGCCAACGAGCGGTACACGGTGCGGCCCTACCGCGCGTCCCTCGTCCCCGCGGGCGACGCGCCCGGCACCGATGCAACCGAGCCAGTGCTCCGCGGCGTAACCATCCCCCCGGCCGCGAGCGGTCGCCCGTCCCGCGGGCCCACCCCGGCCGGCGACACAAGATCCTTCTCCGTGGCTCCGCCGCCCGGCACCTCCGTGGCAATGCCGCCGCGGAGCAGCGCTCCTCCGACGCCCGCATCCTCCGCAGACCCGGTGCCGGACATCGACGTCCCCTCCGCGTTGTCAGGTACGGTGGTCACCTCGTCCGTTCCGGCCGTCGCCGCGGCCGAGAAGCCCGCTGAGGCCCCGGCACCCGGCGTCGTGACGGAGCGACCCGTGGAGCCTCCGCCTCCTCCCGTCGTCGCAGAGAAGCCCGCCGAGCCCACGCCTCCAGCCGTCGTCGAAGAGAGGCCCGGCGCCGAGCCGCCTTCCGAGGGTGCGGCGCCCGCGGCGTCGGGCGAAAAGCCTGCCGCTCCGCTCGACCTCGGTGCGACCGTCGTCGACCTGCCCATCTTCGTTGCGCCGACCCCGACCCCGACCCCGGCGCCCGAACCCGCTCCGTCTCCCGCTCCCCCTGTGATCCATGAGGTCGTCGAGCAACCCACAGCCAACGGTAGTCACGAGGCCGCGCTGGTCTCCTCCTCGCTCCTCTTCGAGCGCGATCAGGACCCGAGCGCGACGAACCCGCTCACCTACCGCGAGCGGGTTCTTACCGTGGCGTCGGGCACCTCCATCGCCCAGGCCGAGGCGCTCGCACGGCACTCGCTCACCACGCTGAAGCGCTCGCTCGCGACACGTCCCCGCGGCCGCTACGTCACCGTCGCAGTGTTCGACCACGTGTTTTCGCACCGTCCTTCGGAGTCGCCGCTGGTGGTGCTCCGCTGGAAGGACTGGCGCAGCGACGTCCCCGAGTTGCAGGTGCGGCCTGCGCTGCCCCCTGTCGCGCCCGCGGCCCCGGTGACCGCACCCGTACCGAACGGAGCGGTCCCCGAGGAGGTAGCCGCACGAGAGCCCGCGGCCGACGCCGCCGCCGCACCTTCGATCGCGGCGGCCGACAGCCCGCCGGCCGACGCTCAGGCGCCCGCTCCCATCGCCTCTCCTGCCGCGACGCCCGCTGCCGACGCGCCCGCGGTGGTAGCGCCCCCGGTCGACGCGCCCGTGGCGGAGACGCTGCCCTCGCCGGTCGCGGTGCCCGTGGCCGAGGCTCCCGTGGCCGAGGCTCCCGTGGCCGAAGCTCCCGTGGCGGCGGTCGTACCGGCTCCGACCGAGCTCGGGCCCGTGGTGACGGGCCCTGAGTCGGCGCCCGTGGTCTCAGAAGCAGCGCCCGCCGTCGCCGAGGCGACGCCGACGCCCGCCCCGGAGGCTCCTGCCGCGCAGCCCGAGGCGCCCGCCGCGCCCGCGGTCGGGGCTACCCTGACCGTCGCGACGGCCCCCACCGACGAATCGGCGGAGCGTGCGTCCACGGGTCTGGAGATCACGGATGGCGCACCGGTCACCGTGACCCCGCCGGAGGACGCTGGCTCCGCGGCGCACGAGGCCGCCACCGAGGAAGTTTCGGGCACCACGAGCACCGAGCAGGGCGGGCGTCGCAAGAAGCGCCGTGGGCGCCGGGAGTCCCAGCCGTCGCTGCCGGTCGTCGAGCCGAGCGCTCAGGTCGTCGCTGCGGCGGCCACCGAGGCGCCCGTCGTCGCGGCCGATCGTCAGCGATTTACGGGCGGGCGGCGGGGCCCAGACCTGCTCAGCGACCTCTTTGATTCGGTGATGGAGCTTTCGTTCCAGCACAGCGCCCCGGAGGTCTGCGCCTGCGTCGCGGGCGTGCTCACGCAGAACCTCCGCTGCGATGCCGTGCTGGTGTTCAGCTACGACATCAACCGCGACGAGTTCGTGGTTCAGGGCGAGGCGAACACCGGTCGCATGGACCAGCGGGTTCGCGCGAAGGCCGGGGCGTATGGCTCGGCGACGCGCTCGAAGCGGGGCGTGAACGTCGCTGAGGCGAAGGGTGACGACCGCGCCGACGCGGGCTGCGAGGGAGGGCCGGCGATGTTCGTCCCGGCGATGTTCCACGAGCGGCTCTTCGCGCTGGTGCAGGTCGCGCGGCTGCCGGGCTCCCCCGCCTTCGAGGCCGACGAGCTCGACGCCGTGACGTACATCTCGGGCCAGCTCGCCGAGGCGCTCGCACAGCACTCGATGCGACAGACCGCGACCGAGCTCGGCGAGAAGAAGGACGCCCCCAACAAGGCCACCGTCCGTCAGCGCTGAGCGGCTTACCGCTCCGGGGGAGTCAGTGCGCGGCGGCGGCGTCCAGGTCTTCCTGGATCCAGTCGCGCAGCATCGGGCGCTCGATGGGCAGCTCGTATCGGCGACCGTTGATGAAGATGGTCGGCGTGCCGCTGATCTCCAGGCGCTCGCCCTCGCGTCGGGTCGCCTGGACGGCCGCCTCGCCCTCGGGCGAGGCGCTGTCGGTGCGGAAGCGCGCCATGTCGAGGCCGAGTTGCTGCGCGTAGCGGTTGAGGTCTGCGGTCTCGAGCGAGCGCTGGTTGGTGAACAGCAGATCGTGCATCTCCCAGAACTTCCCCTGGCGGCCCGCCGCGAGCGCGGCGCGGGCAGCGGCCATCGCGTGGGTGTGCCCACTCAGGGGGAAGTTCATGTGCACGACGCGGAGCCGGCCAGGGAAGTCGTGTTCGACCTGCCGGATGACCGGGATCGCGTGCGCGCAGTGGGGGCACTCGTAGTCGCTGAACTCGACGAGCGTGATGGGCGCGTCTTCAGGGCCGTGCGAGGGCGCGCCGGCGGTGTTGACCTGCGCGGCGTTGGCGGGGTTGTACCGGAGCCGGAGCTGCTCGGAGGCGTCGTCGCGGCTACGGCCGTCACGCACCATCCGCGCGAGGAAGCGCAGCGCGGGCTGACACGTTCGGCAGGGCCGGCGGTCGCGCGCGCAGACCGCGAGGGAGTAAGGGTCGCCGCAGGTGGAGAGCTCCTCGTTGGCGAGCGTCCAGAAGCTCTCGCGCTCGGTGCTGCTGAGGTCTGCCAGGTCGATGCCCGGGATGGCCGTTACGTCGCCCTCGCGAGCCGCTTCGGAGGGGGCGCGGGCGGCGTCGGCGCCGGGGGTGCGGGCGGCACCGTCGGGCGTAGGGGCGACGCGGTTGTTGCGACAACTCGCTCCGAGGCCGAGCCCCGAGAGGACCAGTACGACGCACCATGCGAGACGAGGACGAGCCATGACGGACGGCTCTACGTTGCGCCTCGCGAGGGTGTCAAGGCGCTCAATTGTCCGGGGCGCCAGCGGTGACCCAATCAACCACGAGGCGGGTCTGCGCGTCGCTGAGCGGCGCCCGCCCGAGGGGCATGCGCGCGCCCCAGATGGGCCCCTCACCGAGGAGCTTGTAGATCACGTAGCTGTACTCCGGTCGCCCCTGCCCCGAGGTGATCCCCGGGTCGATGCGAGGCAGCGCCGACCAGCGCGGGTCGAGCATCTCGAGCGCGGCGCGGCCGGCTCGCTCGCGGGCCATCACGCCGAGGCACGACGCGCGTATCGCGCGCGGCGATGACAGGTCGAGGCCCATCGCAGGGTCGACCTCGCCGTGACAGCCCGCGCCCACGCAGGTCGCGAGGAGCAGCGGAGCGACGTCGCGGCGCAGCGACGGCCGGGCGTCCGGCGGAACCGCCTCGCGCACTGTCGGACGGAAGCGGACCACCACGGGGGCGGCGAGCGCGCTGCCGTCCCACCCCCGCAGACCGACGTCCACGGTGAGCACGTACTCGAGGCCCGGCCGGAGGTCGTTGGGGTTGGGGTAGATGCTGACCTCTCGGCGCACCATGTCGTAGCGGATGCCCGCGAAGGCCTGGAGCCCGCCGGTGGTGACGCGGAGCTGTGTACGGTCGATGGTGGCGGGCGCGAGCAGGCGGTCGAAGCGAACCCTCAACGGCGGGCCGATCGGGTGTGACCCGCGGCCGCCGTCGGGCGCATCGGGCGTGGTCTCGACCACGCGGAGGATGTCAGTCAGGGGGAAGTCGGAGGGCGGCGCGTCGCACGCGCCGAGGATCGGGAGGAGCCCGATCAGGAATCGGCGTATTCGTTGATCTGCTCGCGCACCACCTGATCGGTGATGCCCCGGGTGATCATCGGCTTGAGTACGTCGGCGAGGGTCAGCAGGAGGTCGTCGACCGACCCATCCTGGTTGAGCTTCTGGAGGAGCTGACGCGACTCGTGGTTGTCGTCCTTCCGCAGAAAGTCGCGAACGGCGTCGATGTCGATGTCGCCCTGAAAGTCGAGCTGGATGTTCTCGAGCAGATAACGGACAAGTTCCTTCACAGACGCCCTCCTCGGGAGCGGTGCGCGATCGCACGCAGGACCGTCTCATAGCCCCACCCCCGACAGTGCGGCAAGGCCAAAGTACACCACCGTACAACCCCGTCGGGCGACGGGGTTTTCGATCACTCCTCCCACCAGGGCCGCTGCGCCGGCGTACCGGGTGCAGCGGGGGTACCGGGTGCAGCGGGGGTACCTGGGGCCGTGGGGGTACCTGGGGCCGTGGGGGCGCCGGGTCGCACGGTCGCCGGGGGGGTGCCGGGCCGCGTCGCGCTCGGCGGCGGCGGGTTTTCGACCTCGAGCGTCGGGGCAGAGACCAGCCACCAGGGGAGTTCGCGCCCCTGGGCGTCGAGGCCGAGGCCGTTGATGGTCTCTCCCCCGCCCTGGGCACGCGCCGCCCGGGTGTCGATCACCCGCCGGAACTCCTGTCGCATCTCCCGAAAGACCGGGAACTCCAGCGGCAGCACCACCCGGTCCATGCACGACCGGAGCTCGGCGTCGTTGGGCGCGTAGGTCGCGAGGCGCACCCTCGCGCGCTGACCCGACAGGGCTGCCATCTGAGCGCCCGTCCAGGTGAGCGCCTCCTCCGAGGTGGTCGGGTGGGTCACGCCGTCGGCCCCGGCCGAGCGCGCCGGGGGGTTGGCGTCCATCAGCCGCCGCGGCAGCTCGCTCCGCAGCGTGACCACCACGCGGATCTGGTTGAGCGCGGGGTTGCGGCTCACGGCCCCCTGGGCGCACTCGCGCACCTCGTCGAGGTGGAGGTTCCAGGCCTCGTCGAAGGCGGCGTCGGTGAGGGTCGACGGCACCGCCGCCTGGAGTTCGTGGAGGCGATTGACCTCGGCCTGCAGCGCCGCCTGCCGCTCGCTCTCCGACTGCTGGGTCTCGCGCTGCTGGATGTCCCGCGCGTCGCGCTGCTGAAGCTCCGCGACGTGGGCGCGCGCCACGGGGTTGACCCGCGTGTCGTCGGCGAGCTGCTGGAGCCAGGTGCGCGCTGCGGCGTCGCCGTGGCGGAAGATCGCCTCGATGGCGGTGTTGAGGGCGACCGCGCGCTCGGCGCCGCGGAAGGTGCTGTCCGAGCGGTAGAGCTGGACCCAGCGCTGGAAGACGGGCACCGCGCTGCCCTCGCCGAGCGCCCCGATGGCGTTGATGACGTCCGGGAGCGCCTCGACCGGGGTCTCGTGGTCGAGGAGGTGGGCGGTGAGGCCCGGCACCGCCTCGCGCGCGCTCATCGCCACGAGCGTCGGGGCGATGACCTGCAAGGGCGGGGCGGAGTGGTTCTCGAGGTAGTCGAAATGCTCCTCGAGGGCGGCGACGAGGAAGCGCGCGCCGGTGCGGCGGGACTGCAACGCCGTCGCGATGCTCTGGCGCAGCTGCACCGGAATGGAGCGCTGTGTGTAGAGGTCGAGGAGGTCGTGCGTGACCTCTTCGTCCTCGAGGCGCGCGAGGCGCGTCACGAGGAACGACCGGAACGGCACCAGGCGGTTGTCGGGGTCGCGGATGAGGGACACCAGCTGCTCGCGCGCGGTGCCCTCCGGCGCCACCCGCTCGGCCGGGAGGCTGAGCCCGCCCACGTCGAGGGCGATGGCGCCGACCTGGGCGTTGAGCTGCGCCACCACGCCGACCGCGCCCGTCGCCGGGTCGATGCCCCGCACGCGACCGCCGGCCGCGACCACGAAGAGACCCGTCGGGGTCAGCTCCATGGCCTCGATGTCCTCGTCGAGCCGGATGGCCCAGCGCACGGCCCCGGTGGCGGCGTCGACCGCGAGCACGTCGTGGTAGTAGGCCGCGAAGATGGTGTCGCCCTGCACCGCGAGGCGCCCGCCCTCGGCCGTCGCCCCGGGCATGAACGTGAACCGGATGCGGTCGCGCGCCGTGCGGGTGCCGGTGGTGGGGAGAAAGGCGTCCCGGTAGATGAGCGGATCGCCGGGGATGCCCTCGAAGGGGTTGGCGAGAAACTGGCTGCCCGCGCGGGTGCCCGACGCGCTGTCGGCGTTGAGGCGGTAGATCCCGCGGCCACCGTAGAAGACGCCCTGCGGGGAAGCGAAGACCCACGACAGCACATCGTCGGTGGAGCGCAGGCGGGCGCGCTCGACGCCGCTGCCCAGGTCGAGCACGGCGATGCTCTGGCGGTCCCACGGCACGAAGGCGAGCCCGCCTCGGGCGGCGGGGCGGCCGAGGATGCCGCCGACCTCGTGGGTCCACCGCGGGCTGCCGCTGCGGGCGTCGACGGCCTCGACGCGCCCGGCGCGCCGGCCGCCGCCGGTGAGCCCAGCGGAGAAGCACAGGACGATGGTGTCGCCGTCACGGTCGGCGCCCGCGAACTCCAGGCCGTTGTGCTCGACGTGGCCGCGCTCGGCGCCGGTCGCAAGATCGAGGATCTTCGTGGTCGACCCGACCTCGACGACCAGCGCGTCACCGAGGATCTCCGGCGTGCTGGAGGCCGCCATGGGGCGCGACCATAGGCCTTGGCCCGTCTGGGCGTCGTACACGGCGACCGCGCGTCCCTCCCCCTGGATGACCGTCGCGAGCAGCGGCCGGCCGAGGGCGTTGCGCGGGCGATCGGTGACCGCGGCGACCCCGGTCGCGGTGGCGGCCTCGCCGAGGCGACCGCGGTTGTTGTCACCGAAGCGCGACGAGAACGCCGTGGTGGTGCGGATGGAGGGCATGCAGCCGACGAGGCCGGCGGAGACCAGGGCGGAGAGCGCGAGGGCGCGGCGGTTCATCGGGGGGCTCCGGGGGCGTCGTTGATCTGGCGGATCGCGAGCTCGGCGCGGGCGCGGGCGCGCGACCGGTCTGCGGGCGGGAGCTCGCGCACCCACTCCTGGAGGAAGGCCTTCACCTGGGTGGTGGGCGAGCGGGAGACGAGCTGCTCGACGATGCGGAGCTTCACGGGGTCGGTGAGGTCGCGCCGGTCGAGGAAGCGGCGGAACCCAGGGAGAAGCACCGAGAGGGGCGCGCGCCCGACGGACTCCAGTAGCCGGTCTGCGGCCGGGGCGTCGCCGAGGGCGCCGATGGACTCCGCGGCTTCGGGGATGTTGCGCTCGAAGGCCCGCTGGAGGAGCGCGAGCGAGGCGCGGGCGTTGATGCGGCCGAGCGCGCGGGCGGCCTCGGCGCGCACGCCGGCGTCGGAGTCGCGCAGGCCCGACTCGATGAGGGGGCGGCTGCGGTCGTCGCGAATCTGGCTGAGGGAGGTCACCGCGCGGAGCCGCACGGCGGGGCGGCGATGGCGCAAGAGCGCGCCGAGCTCTTCGATGGCCTCCGGGCGGCCGAGGATGCCGAGCTTGGTGACGACGAGATCGAGCAGCTCGTCGGGGAGACCGCTGCGCACGAGGGTGACCATCGGGGCCACGGCCTCGGCGGTGCCGATGCGGGTGAGCGCATCGACCCCCTCGGTGATCTCGTCGGGGTCGGCGGACTGGAGCCGCTGGGTGGCCTCACGGAGCGTAAGCGGGCGGGCGGCGGCGTTGGCGGGCGCCGGCGGTCGGGGCTGCGCGGGCGCGGGCGCCAGGGCCGCGATCGCCGCGAGGCAGACGGACACGGCGCTGTGCCGGGGGAGATGGTGCATCGATGGGCTCCGGAGGGGATACAGCCAGACGGGACGGAGGGTTCTAGAACGAGGCAGCGCGCGCGATCAAGGGATGGCTCGCTCCTGCCAACGTCGGCTTTGCGTGGGGGCGTCGGTTGGCGGTAGAGACCCGCATGGGGTGCGAGACCCCCGAACGCCCGTACCCTGCCCGATGCGCCAGCCCCACCCCCCCCAGGCCTCCAGGCGACGCCCCCCCAGCTGGGCCCCGACCGCGCTCGCGTGGGCGCTCGGCGCCGGGGTCGGCGGCGCGCTCGTGCTCGCCTCTCCGGGGCCCACCGACCTGCGGGCCGCGCTTACCCGACGAGGTATCCGCGACGTGGGCGAGCCCCTTTGGGTCTCTCGGGCGCCGCTTGGCGAGAGCGTGGCGCTGGTGCTCGCGCGGGGGGGCGACGAGAGCGTGGACGTGCTGGCAGTGTCCGCGCGCACGGACCACCGGCGGCGGGTGCTCTCGGTGCAGGGGGTGTCGAACCTCACGCGATCGCCCGGCGCAGCGGAGGGCGGGCTCACCGCGCGCGGCCGCTGGGCGGCGTACTGGACCCGCGTCGGCGACGAGGTCGTGGCCTTCACGGTCGTCGATCTCCAGGGCGCGCCCGAGGCCCTCACGTCGAGCGGCGATCGCGGAGCGCGTCTGCGAGGCGCGGTGTCGCGGCGCCAGAGCACCGGGCGCTGGCAGGGGTACGGGCTCTACCGCTTCGACCTGGCGCGCCCCGTACGCTCGCTCACCCTCCGCTGGGACTCCGCGCACCTCGTGGCCGACGCGGGCGGCCGCTCGATGGTGGTCGACGCGCCGACGCGGGTGGTCCTCGCGGGCGCCGAGAGCCTCCGGGAGCGCCCCCGCCTTGCGGGCACGACGGGGTGGGTGACCTGGATCGTAGACACGGTGCGCGCCGTGCCCTGGATCGGCGGCGCCCCGATCGCGTGGGCCGAGCGCATCGCGTTCGGGCTCCAGCACGAGGTGGCTCGCGCCCGCGTGCGCATCGCCGAGGACACATCGCAGGCCGACGCCGCGGAGGACCTCGCGGACGTGCTGCGCTCCGGGCCCCCCCGGGACGTCGACGGCCCGGTCGAGGGCTGGCCACCCGCGGCGATGACCGCGCGCCTCCGGCCCCCGCTTGCGCACGAGGGTGAGTGGTCGCTCATCCAGCGCGACGACCCCTTCGTCGGCGGAAACCCCGGGGCGCCACCCGCGTTCGCGCAGTCGTTCATCCGCACGGATCCAGAGCGGCCCGACACCCGGGTGTACGTGACCCTCTGGGACGCCCGGCAGGTCGAGCTCCACGTGGTGCCCGGCTCGCAGGAGCCGATGGGCGCGACGGGCGAGACCGGGAGCGGGTCGGTTCCGCGCGACCCTCGCACCATGGGTCGGCTCGTGGCCGGCTTCAACGGCGGCTTCCAGGCGCTGCACGGCGAGTGGGGGGTCTTCGCCGAGGGCACCCTCTTCCTGCCGCCGAAGCCCTGGGGGGCGAGCATCGTCTCGCTGGAGGGCGGGCGCACGGGCTTCGGGTCATGGCCTCCCGACCTGGCGACCATCCCCTCGGAGGTGCTGGAGTTCCGGCAGAACCTGACGCCCCTGGTCGAGGACGGGGTGCTCAACCCGTACCGACGGTCGTTCTGGGGTGGCACCGCGCCGGGCGGCCCGCCGGGCGAGACGCACACCGCCCGGACGGGCCTCTGCTCGACCACCGAGGGGCACGTCGCGTTCTTCTGGGGCAACGGGCTCACGGAGGTGTCGCTCGGCGAGGCGATGCTCGCGGCACGCTGCTCGTACGGCCTGCACCTCGACATGAACGGCGCCAACACGGGCTTCGAGTTCTATCGCGTCGGGCCCACCGGGACGCTCCCGCCGCTGCCGCGCAACCTGTCCCGCGAGTCGGCGGCGCAGGGCCCGGTGCCGGGCGCGCCGGGATTCGAATACCGCACGCGTCGCATGGTTCGCGGGATGCACCCGCTGGGGTTCCCCCGGTATATCAAGCGCGACCCGCGAGACTTCTTCTACCTGATGCTCCGGCCGGTGCTCCCCGGGGCCCCGATGCGCACGCTGGCGTCACCGCCGGTCGCCGGTGAGGGTCGATGGACCATCGACGGGCTCGCCCACGCGGCCTTCCCGTGGCCCCTCGCGCGCACGCGAATCCGCCCCGACGCCGGCCAACCCGACCGATGGGTAAACCTGCTGAGGGTCGACCCGCGGAGGGTTCAGCCCGGCGCCGTGGGGGCGGCGGGGCGCGTGGCGTCGGTGCTGGCTCCCGGTGCGTCCGAGGGCCCGCGCATCCGGTGGGACGCGCAGGCAGGCGGGCGATGGATCGACGCCACCGAGGGCGACGGCTTCGAGGGCGCGGCGCTGGGCGCCGGGTCGATCGCGACTCGCGGGGCCTGTGTCGATCGCGAGGGCTTCCTCGTGTTGGCGGTGGCCGACCGGCCGATGCCCGACCTCCTGGCGGCGGCGCTACAGCTCGCCGACTGCACGGGGACCCCGATCGCCCTCGCGCCCGGCGTGACGATCAGCACCGAGGCCACCCGAGACGCCCTGGGCGCAACCATTGCTCCGGACGCCGGAGCCCGCTTCGACCTGGTGCTGCGCGCCGGCGGTGGCGCGGAGCGGCTGTTCCCGGAGGTGCGCCCGGTGCCGGTGCGGGTGTGGCACGACGCCCAGCACCGTCGGGTGCGCTACCGGCAGACCGGCGACGGCGGGGTGCAGATCAACCTCACGGGGGGCCAGCGGGTGTCGGTGCCCAGCTGGGGCAGCGGCACCCCGCGGCCCAGCGCCGACGCGGGCGCTCCCCGGTAGACAGATGGGGGAAGGGGCGTGGGCTGCCGACCCAAGGACGCAGCCCCGCGTCGGGGTCTCAAGCGCCGGTGCCTCCCGATCGATCCGCGCGACCCCTCGACCGCAGCGTGACCGCGCTGTCGTCAACGGCCGTTGGTGCGCTCGTGTCGTTGACGGGGTGCGAACGGAACGAGTAGAACCCAGTGGCATTTCCAACCAATGATCCCGACTCGCCGCTGCCAGTGCGTGGAGATCGGCCCGAGGAGAGTCGCGCGGTGAAGAGTCCCGTCAAGTTCGGGAAGTACTACCTCCTTGAACGCATCAGCGTCGGCGGCATGGCCGAGGTGTTCAAGGCGAAATCCTTCGGGGAGGCGGGCTTCGAGCGCCTCGTGGCGTTGAAGCGCATCCTGCCGTCCATCGCGGAGGACCAGGAGTTCATCGCGATGTTCGTCGACGAGGCGAAGCTTGCGGTGCAGCTCACGCACCCCAACATCGCGCAGATCTTCGAACTCGGGAAGGTCGGTGACTCTTACTTCATTGCGCTCGAATACGTGGCCGGCAAGGACATGCGCTCGATCTTCGAGCGCGTGAAGAAGCGCTCGGAGCCGATCATGGTTCCGATGGCCTGCTACATGGTCATGAAGCTGTGCGAGGGCCTCGACTACGCGCACAACAAGAAGGACTCGGCCGGTCGCTCCCTCGAGCTCGTGCACCGCGACGTCTCGCCGCAGAACATCCTGATCTCCTACGACGGGGACGTGAAGCTCATCGACTTCGGCATCGCCAAGGCGGCGAGCAAGAGCTCGAAGACGCAGGCGGGCATCCTCAAGGGCAAGTTCGGGTACATGTCTCCGGAGCAGGTGCGCGGGCTCCAGGTCGACCGCCGCAGCGACGTGTTCGCGGTGGGCATCTGCCTGTACGAGCTGCTCACCAACGAGCGACTCTTCGTCGGCGAGTCGGATTTCTCCACCCTGGAGAAGGTCCGCAATGTCGAGATCATGCCGCCGACGACCTACAACAAGCGCATCCCCGACGAGCTTGAGGCCATCGTCCTCAAGGCGCTCGCGAAGCATCCGGAAGACCGGTACCGCAGCGCGATGGACCTGCACGACGACCTCCAGTCGTTCATGTACACGTCGGGCAATTTCTTCGCCCGCAAGGACCTCAGCGCCTACGTCCACAAGATCTTCGCCGAGGAGATCTCGCGCGAGCTCTCCCGCGACGACGAGTTCCGCAAGTTTGACTCGCGCCGCGCCAACGACCTGGAGGAGCTCGAAGGCACGGCCGTGGTCTCCGCCCCGATGCCGCCCCTCGGGTCGACGAAGGGCCCCCCCCCGGCGCCTCGCATGGGCACCCCCCCGCCCCCGCCCCCGCCCCCGCCCCCGCCGCCCCGCGCGGCGCGCGGCACCGTCATGGGCATGGGCGGCGCCGCCCAGCCGGGCCAGGTCGCGGTCGCAGCGGGAGCCCGCAACTCGGTCGTTGCGCCGCCCAGCCTCGGTCGCCCGGTCGCCGCGTCGGGCTCGGTACCCGCCGCGCCGCCGCTGCCGGTCTCCTCACCCGTCCTCGCGGCGGCTGCGCCGGCCGAGATCCACGAGATGGACTGGGACGAGGAGGAGCTCTCGACCCAGATCTACGACCGACCCGAGGGGATGAAGATCCCCACCTCGCCGCCCATCGCCCCGCGCAGCTCGGGTGCGCGCGCCTCGGCCATCGGTCGCACCACGGGAGTGCTCCCGGCCCTGCCCGCGCTGCCGGGCCGCAACTCCGGCGTCCCCCCGCAGCCGACGGGCGCCTCCGCGGTCGCCGCGCCTCCGCTGCCGTCCACCTCGCTCCAGGCCGTCGTCAGCGCCCCGTCGTCCAACCCGATGATCTCCGCCCCCGCGGTGTCGGCGCCGGCCGCAGCCGCCCCGTCGACCCCGAGCGTGCCGCCGCCCCCGAGCGTCCCTCCACGGACCAACGGCGCACCGCCGAAGGACGCCTGGCGCATCGGGGGTGACCCGAAGTTCTCGCGGCCGCCGGCGGAGCCCGTGACCCCGCGGGCTGAGGCTCGTCGCAACGAGGGCAGCTCCGTCGTGGTGCTCGCGCTGCTCGGCGTTGTCGCGGTCGCGGCGCTGGTGATCATCGCGCTCAAGCTCACCCGCGGCGAGCCCGCGGGCGGCCTGCTCATCACCACCAACGTCGGCGGCGTTGCGGTCCTCGTCGACAGCCAGCCGCTCGTCGGCAACGGTCAGCGCTTCGAGGTCCCAGAGCTCACCATCGGTCGGCTGCATCGGGTGGAGGTCCGCAAGCCGGGCTTCCGGCCGTTCATGCAGGACGTCCCGGTGCGCGAGGCCCAGATCACCCAGATGCAGGTCGAGCTCGAGCCCGAGCCGACCGCCAACGTCCCGCCGATCGTCCCGCCGATCGTCCCGCCGCTGCCCGAGGCGCCCCCGAGCGTCGCGCAGACCCCGACGGCCCCCGGTCCGGCCCAGGTGGTCGCGGTCAACACCCCGCCGGTCGCGCCCCAGGTCGTCGCGCCCCAGGTCGTCGCGCTCCCAGCGCCTCCCCCCGCGGCCCCGGTCGTCGCCTCGGCGCCCCGCCCGCGCCCTCCGCGCCCCGCCAACCCCGTGCGCCCGGCTGCTGCCGTCGCCGTGCGTCCCGTCACACCTCCCGCGGCGACCCCGTCGGCGGGCGGCGCCACGGGCGTGCTGCTGATCTCCACCCGCCCCGCTTCGAGCTGCACGGTCTCCGGCCAGGGGACGACGTTCAACACCCCGCGCCGCCTCACGCTTCCGCCCGGCAGCTACCGCGTCACGTGCACCAATGAAGAGCTCGCCGCGCGCGGCACCTTCTCGGTCACCATCACCGCGGGCGGCACCGCGGACCTCCGCAACCGCCCCCTCGAGTAGGCCTTCGCTTCAGGGCCCCGCGCGCGGGCCCACGAAGAGATACAACGGTGTCGGGAGGTACGCGTACTCCCGGCGCCGCTGCTCCTCGAGTTCGCGCATGCCCGCCAGGCCCGGATCATCTCCCGGGTGCGAGCGGAGGAGATCCACGAGGCGCTGCTGGATGCGCGTGCGAAACGCGGGGTTCTCGACGTGCACGAGGCCGTCGCGCAGGGTCTCGATCGCGGCGTCGGGGCGCCCGGCCTCGGTGAGCAGCGTGGCTGCGGTGAGGGCGATCCACTCCGGCCCCTCGCCCAGCGCCGAGGCCTTGCGGAAGTGCTCTGCCGCGACCGCGCGGGCCTCCCGCCGCTCGGCGCTGTCGCGGGGCAGCCGGGGGCCAAGCTCGAACGCGAGCGTCGCGCCGCGCTGCATGTGCAGCTCCCCGTCCGATGGGAAGAACCGGAGACCCCCTTCGAGGTACTGCGACGCGCGTCGGATGTCCTCGATCGGCACCTCGCCGGTGCGCAGGATGAGGGCCACCGCCGCCCAGAGATAGGCCTCACGGAAGCGCGGGTCGAGGGCGATCATCACCGACGCGTAGCGGTCGACGTAGCGGCCCGGATTACGCGCCGAGAGCGACTCGCCGTAATAGAGCAGCCCGTTGATCCACAGTACGTCGGCGAGCCACTCGACGTGGCCGAGGGAGGCCACCCGCGCGACGCCCACCGTGGGAATCTCCGCGGTGTCGAGCACGCGGCGGTGGCTGTCGTAGTGCTGGTTGAGGGAGGTGCGCAGGGGCGCCACCCCGGCCGCGCCCAGGAGCATCACGAGCACGACGGCGAGGGAGCTTCGTTGCATCCGGGGCTGAGCTCGGACGAGGGCCTACTCGGTCTCGTTGACGATGCGCATGGTGTTCGAGTTGCCCGAGTAGAGGCCGAAGGTGGAGATCACCCCGTCGCCGTCCAGGTTGCCGTAGGCCTCGGTGACGTACCAGAGGTCCTGGTTGGGCGCGCTGGAGAAGCCGACGTCGTAGGGGCTGGGCGGCGCGGTCGGCGGGGCGCCCGCGATGACGATGTACCGATAGCGCACGTCGCCGGTGGGCCGGAACCCGAGCTGCAGCCACTCCTGCGGCATGGAGGTGGTGAGGAAGGGCGCCCGCGCGCTCGTCGGGGCGACGGTGGGCCACGCGTTGGAGAGGCCTAGGGAGGTCGGCGAGCCCATCGCTCCGGCGGCGCAGTACGTCGAAAACTCCCCGCGGTACGCGTCCTCACGGGCTGCGATCGACGCGAGCATCGTGCGGGCCTCCTGCGAGCGGCTGCGGCGGAGGTACGCCGAGTACGAGAACGCGCCGACCCCCGCGAGGACACCGAGGATCACGACCACCATCATCAACTCGATCAGGGTCATGCCGGCGCTGGCCCAGCGGAGCGCGAGGCGTCGAGAGGCAGTCGTGGTCTTCATCGGGTCCTCCGGGTGCGGCGCGCGGGGCGGCGCCCTTCCGTGGATCGTAGCCCGGGACGGCGTCCCCGCGAAGGGGGCATTGCGCCCCTCCCCGGCCGTCGTCGTCTCAGCGTCGGCCCCTGGGCTCGTCGCCCTCGCCCTCCCCGTCAGCGTCCCCCGGAACCGTGTCTCCCCCCGCCAGTCCGAGCTTCTGAAGGCGATAGCGAAACGACCGGAACGTGAGCCCGAGGTGCGTGGCCGCGTGCGTCCGGACGCCCTTCGCGCGATCGAGCGCCTGCCGGATGAGGCTGCGCTCGATGTCATCGAGGGTCGCCTCGAGCTGGAGGCCCTCCGGGGGCAGGAGCAGGTCGCCCGGCCGCGGAATGCCCGCCGAGCCGAGAAGCTCGGGGGGCAGGTCGTCGCGGATCACGGTAGCGCCCTGGGAGAGCGTGACGGCGCGCTCGACGGCGTTCTCGAGCTCGCGGACGTTGCCCGGCCACGGGTGGGCGAGCATCAGCCGCAGCGCCTCCGGGGAGAAGCTCACGAAGGCCCGGCCGTTCTCCGCGGCGAAGCGGCTGCGGAAGTGCTCGATGAGGGCCGGCAGGTCTTCGCGGCGCTCGCGCAGCGGCGGCAGGTGCAGGCGCAGCACGTTGAGCCGGTAGTACAGGTCTTCGCGGAAGACCTTGTCCTTCACCATCTGCGCGAGGTCGCGGTTGGTCGCGGCGACGATGCGGGTGTCCACGGCGATCTCCGCGGTGCCGCCGACGGGGCGAACCTTGCGCTCCTGGAGCGCCCGCAGGAGCTTCACCTGGAGCGGCAGCGGCACCTCGCCGACCTCGTCGAGGAAGAGCGTGCCCCCGTCGGCCTGGCGGAAGAGCCCGAGCGTGCGGCTCGAGGCGCCGGTGTACGACCCCTTCTCGTGGCCGAAGAGCTCGCTCTCCACGAGGTCTGCCGGGATCGCGCCGCAGTTGACCACCACGAAGGGGCCCGCGCTCCGGTCGCTGGCCGTATGGATCGCACGGGCGAAGAGCTCCTTGCCCGTTCCGCTCTCGCCCGTGATGAGCACGCTCGCGCGGTTGGGCGCCGCGCGCCGGGCGAACTCCATCGCCGCCTGGAAGGCACCGCTGCGCCCGATGAGCGATCCGCTGCCGCCCTCGGGCGTGAGCCCGCGCGTGATGATGCGCAGCGAGACGTTGTCCTTCATGAGCGAGCGCTTCTCGAGGGCCTTCTCCACCTGCGCGCGGGCCTCGCTCATGCTCAGCGGCTTCTCCAGGTAACAGTAGGCGCCCCGGCGCATCGCGTCGACGGCGGTCTCCACCGAGCCGTGCGCGGTCACCACCAGCACCTGCGTCTCCGTCGAGATGCCGCGCGCGAGGTCGATCACTTCGAGCCCCGTGCCGTCGGCCATCATCAGGTCGGTGACCACGAGGTCGAAGGGCGTGGTGGCGGCCTCGAGGTGCTCGCGCGCCTCGCGCACCCCGGAGGCCTGCTCGACCTCGTGGCCCATGCGCCGGAGCAGCACGTCCATCATCTGGCGCAGCGAGGCTTCGTCGTCGACGACCAGAATCCGCGCGGGAGCACTCATCACGCAGGAGTGTACGCGATGCCTCGCTGCGCCGAGAAGGGTTCGCGCGGCCCGTCAGCCGTCGCGCCGCATGACGGCCACGAGGAAGCCCCCGAGGCGCGCGAGCGGCGAGCGAAGCGCGAGGTGCTCGGCCCGCTGGAGCAGCGGCCCCAGGACCGGCAGCGTGACCGCGCGAGCGGTGGGCGTGAACACCCGCACGCCGTGGAAGTCGACCAGCGTGGTGCCCGCCGGCACCATCGCGCGGATGCGGGCTGGCGCGTCGAAGCGGGTGTACACCGCGGCCTCGGTGCGGGTCTCGGACACCTTCTGCGCGGGCCCCAGGGTCTTCGCCAGGTAGCGCAGGCTGTAGGGGTTGTAGAACTCCGCGAGGATGGTGCCGCCGGGGGCGCACACGCGGGCCATCTCGGCCAGCGCCGTCTCGATCTCGGGCACGTGGGCCAGCACCTTGAACGAGTACACGACGTCGAAGCGCCCGTCCTCGAAGGGCAGCTTCGTCGCGGGCGCCTCGTGCACCGTCAGCCCGCGGTCGCGGGCCTTCTCGAGCATCCCCGGCGACAGGTCGATGCCCACCGCCTCGCTGGCCACCGCGGCGACCCGCTCGAGGATGAGCCCGGTGCCGCACCCGACCTCCAGGCAGCGCTTGCCGCGCGCGTAGGGCGCCGTCAGCTCGAACTCCAGGTCGTCGATGAGCGCGTGGTAGCCGCGGCCGCGCTCGCGCTCGTACCACTTGCTGAAGTCGTCGTAATAGGCGCGGGTCGCGTCGTCGCGGCTCATGCGGCGCCTCTAACACACCTCCGACCCGGAGGCCCAACTCCCCGGCGCTACCGGGACGCCAGCACCTCGTCGTAGAGGCGCTCGTGCTCGGCGGCCACCACCGCGGGGTGACACGTGGCGGCCACCCAGCGCTCGCCGGCGGCGCCCATCTCCGCCCGGCGCGCGGGCGCGTCGAGGAGCGCGCGCACCTGCGCGTGGAGGGCCGCGGGGTCGCCCGGCGCGATGGCCGCGGCGCCTCCGGATGGGACGATCTCCGCCGCGGCCGTGGTCGACGAGACCACCACCGGGACGCGCAGCGCGAGGGACTCCAGCAGCACCAGGGGGAGGTCCATCTTGGCGTGCAGGGTGTCGACGACCAGGGTCGTGACGGCGGCGCCCGCCACGACGGCGTGGATGTCGGCGATCTCGCCGAGGAAGCGCACCTTCGCCCGGCGCGCTTCGGCCAGGGCCGTGAGCGCGGCGAGGGCCTCGTGGGCGCGGGCGGTCTTCGGGCGGGCGGCGATCACCCAGGTGAGCCCGCCGTCATCGAGCGCGGCGGCCTCGATGAAGGTGCGGGCCCCGTCGGAGTGCTCCAGGTCGCCAGGGTAGAGCGCGTAGGGGCCGACGAGCTCGTGCTGTCGGAGGGCGGCGGCCATCGCTTCGGACGACACCGTCACCGGCGCGAGCGCCGGGGGGATGATCCGCGCGCGCACGCCGGCGGCGGCGAGGCGGCGGGCGGAGTGTTCGCTGAGGGCGATGACGGCGTCGGCGAAGAGCAGCGGGGCGACGCGCTCGAGGTCGTCGGGGGCGCTCGCGATGGTGTGCACCGCGGGGACGCGGCGGAGGGCCCGGGCGACGGCGCCGGCGCGCAGGGTCAGGGGGTTGGGGGCGAAGAAGAAGTGCCAGAGGTCGACCGCCGGGCCGGCGAGGAGCCGGGCGAAGACGCGAGCGTTGGCGAGGCGGCTCGGGGCGTACGCGCCCGCCGCGGTGTACACGGGCTCGCACACCACCCCGGGGAGCGACGCGCCCGCGGGCACCATCACCCGCGGGCGGTAACGCCGGAGGGCGCCCGCGAGGTCGCGCACGAGGTTCTTGTTGGAGTCCGTCCACGGGGGGGCGATGGGCTTGGAGACGAGGAGCACGTCGCGCATGGCGGGGGGGTCGGTAGCACACATCGCGCGCCCGTTGACGCCCGGGACGGCGCGCTCGTAGCGTCCCGCCGGAGGTTCATGGACGAGAAGAAGACCGAGAGCGAAGCATCGGAGCCGGAGCGGTCAGGGCTGCTCGAGCGCTTCGTCAAGAAGGGCATCGAGTCGGGCATCGACGCCATCAGCCGCAGCGAGGACACGGTGCGGTCCTTCGTCGAGAAGACCCGGCTGCCGAAGGAGGTGGCGCACGCCCTGCTCGACCAGGTCGACGAGACCAAGAAGGGGATCTACTCGGTCGTCGCCAAGGAGATCCGCGACTTCCTGACGAGCACCAGCTTCGCCTCCGACATGAAGAAGGTGCTCACGGGCCTCGCCTTCGAAGTGAAGATGGAGGTGCGCTTCAAGAGCGTGGAGGACGAGAACGGCGAAGGCACCGTGCGCCCCGACGTGCAGGCCCGCACCCGCATCAAGAGCACCCACACCAAGAAGCCCCAGGCCCCGCCCGAGGGGGGCGGCGGCGGAGAGGGCGGCGCGTAGGGGCGATCAGGCCGGGAGGGCGTCGAGGTCGGCGAGGTTCACCCGCGCCGACAGCAGTCCGAAGGACACCTTCGCGCCGCGCACGTCGCGCTCGACGATGGCGCCCACCTTCCCCGCGAAGGGGCCGGACTTCACCTGGACCCGCACGCCGGGCTGGAGCGCGGCGTCGGGGTTTACCACCACGGGTAAAACGATCTTGGCGACGGGGGCTTCGGTGCGCGCGACCGGCGGGGCCGCCCGGGGGCTGGGCGGCGCGGCGGGCGCGGGGTGCACGTCGGGCGCAGCGCTCACCGCGCGGGTGAACGCGGGGCGCGGACGGTCCATCGCCGCGAGGCGCTCGCGGGTCTCCACGGCGGCGAGGTCTCGGCGACGGGCGATCTCGGCGTCGTGGCGGGTCTGCCACTCGGAGTCGCGGGCGGCGGCTTCGAGGGCGTGGGCGGCCCGCTCGGCCTGAGCCTCGGCGAGCGCGCGGTCGACCGCGATGAGGTCGTTGTCGCGCGACCACGCGACGAGGCGGTAGATGGGCACCAGCGCGCGGAAGGCCGCGAGGATGGGCTCTTCGAGCGCGCCGGCCTGGTCGAGCACCACCGCGCGGGACAGCGGCCAGCCGACGGACCACCACTGCGAGGGGCGCGACCAGGCGGCGAGGGCCTCGTCGAGGGTGGCGTCGGTGACGTCGCGCACGGACACCCGGGCGGCGTCGGTCACGCCGAGGACGAAGTCCTCGGGCAGCGCGCGCAGGGCTGCGACGAGGGCGGCGCGGCCCTCGGGCGAGGCGCAGCGGGCCCGGAGGTTGCGCGCGTCGACCCACGCGTCGCCGTGGATGCGGAGCGAGACCTCGACCCCGTCGCCGTCGACGTGGAGCGCGAGGAAGGCGTGGCGGAAGAAGGGCGTCGGGTCGCGGAGGGTCGCCTGGAGCGAGCGGCCGTCGTCGAGGAGCGCCTCGAGCGCGCGGCGCGCAGCGGCGTCGCGCCACAGGAAGACCCACTGCGCGGTGACGGAGCGCTTGTTCCAGAGCGAGGGGTGCTCGTCGCTGGCGCGCAGCTCGAGCGCGACGCCGAGCGCCGTGGCGTCGGACTGCATCACGCGACCGAGCGCCATGGCCTTCTCCCTCGCTTCCAGGCGCGGTCGGTTGAAGGCGTTGGAGCTGGCCCTTGGGGGCGCGTAGGCGTCGAACTCCGACGCGCTGAAACCCTGGAAACTCACGCGGTATCTCCTCGGGCGCGAACATACGCGCCGTGCCGTGCAGGTCAACGCGTTCGTCGGTTGCCGGCCGCGCCGCCCCTCCCCTACGTTTCGACCCATGGATACGTCCGACGGCTCTCGCATCGTCCGCGCACCCCGCGGCGCCTCGCTCTCCTGTCGGGGATGGCCCCAGGAAGCGGCGCTTCGCATGCTGATGAACAACCTCGACCCCGACGTGGCCGAGCGCCCGGCGGACCTCGTCGTCTACGGCGGAACGGGCAAGGCGGCGCGCAGCTGGGCCGCGTTCGACGTGATCGTGCGCGAGCTGCGCGACCTCGGGGGCGACGAGACCCTGCTTATCCAGTCGGGTAAGGCCGTCGGGCGCTTCCGCACGCACGAGGACGCGCCGAGGGTTCTCCTCGCCAACTCCCTGCTCGTGCCGAAGTGGGCGACCTGGGAGCACTTCCGTCGGCTCGAAGCCCAGGGGCTGATCATGTACGGCCAGATGACCGCCGGGAGCTGGATCTACATCGGCACGCAGGGGATCCTCCAAGGCACCTACGAGACCTTCGCCGAGGCCGCGCGGCAGCACTTCGACGACTCGTGGCGCGGGCGCTGGATCCTCACCGCGGGCCTCGGGGGGATGGGCGGCGCGCAGCCCCTCGCGGCCACGATGAACCACGCCTGCTGCCTCGCGGTGGAGGTCGACCCGGCGCGCGTTCAGCGGCGCCTCGAGACCCGCTACGTCGACCGCGCGACGGCCTCGCTCGACGAGGCGCTCGGGTGGATCCGCGACGCCTGCGCGTCCGGCGAGGTGGTCTCCGTGGGCCTGGTGGGCAACGCCGCGGAGGTCTACCCCGAGCTGGTGCGCCGCAACGCGCTGCCCGACTTCGTGACCGAGCAGACCTCGGCGCACGACCCGCTCCACGGCTACGTCCCGCCGGGGCTCACGCTCGCCGACGCGGCGGCGCTGCGGGGGGCCGACCCCGACGGGTACGTGACCCGCGCGCGGGAGGGCATGGCGGTGGAGATCCGCGCGATGCGCGACATGCAGCGCGCGGGGGTGATCGCCTGCGACTACGGCAACAACATCCGGGCCGAGGCGCAGCTCGCCGGGGCGCACGACGCCTTCGAGATCCCGGGCTTCATCCCGCAGTACATCCGTCCCCAGTTCTGCGTGGGGCGCGGCCCGTTCCGGTGGGTGGCGCTCTCGGGTGACCCCGAGGACATCGCCGTCACCGACCGCGCGGTGCTCGAGGCCGTGCCCGACGACCCCTCGCTGCGCCAGTGGATCAAGCTCGCCTCCGAGCGGGTGGCGTACCAGGGCCTGCCCGCGCGCATCTGCTGGCTGGGCTACGGCGACCGCGCGAAGGTGGGCCTGGTGTTCAACGACCTGGTGCGCACCGGGAAGGTGAAGGCGCCCATCGTGATCGGGCGCGACCACCTGGACTGCGGCTCGGTGGCGTCGCCGCACCGCGAGACCGAGGCCATGCTCGACGGCTCGGACGCGATCGCCGACTGGCCGATCCTCAACGCGCTCATCAACTGCGCGGCGGGGGCGTCGTGGGTCAGCGTGCACCACGGCGGCGGCGTGGGCATCGGCAACAGCATCCACTCGGGCATGGTGGTGGTGGCCGACGGCACCGACGGGGCCGCGCGGCGCCTCGAGCGGGTGCTCACCAGCGACCCCGGGATGGGGGTGATCCGTCACGCCGACGCGGGCTACGAGCGCGCGGTAGACTTCGCCGCCGAGCGCGGCGTGCGGGTCCCGCACCGGGCGGGGTGAGGCAGTGAGGGTCGCGGCCAACCTGCTGCTGCGCCACGCGCGGGAGCTGCTCACCTGCGCGGGGCGACTCCCCCCCAGCGCGGCGCGGGCGGACTTCGACCCGGCGCCGCTCGGGCTCGTCGAGGACGGCGCGGTGGCCATCGCCGACGACCGCATCGTCGCGGTGGGCCGCACCGCGGAGGTCGAGCGGGCGGTGAGCCTGACGGCGGGCGCCACGGTGATCGACGTCGGCGACGCGATGCTCACGCCGGGCCTCGTCGACGCGCACACGCACGCGCTCTTCGTGGGGCACCGCGCCGGGGAGTTCTCGCTCCGGGTGCAGGGGGCGGGGTACGCGGAGATCGCCGCGAGGGGCGGCGGCATCGCCGCGAGCGTGAAGGCGCTGCGGGCGGCCTCGGACGAGGCCCTGGGCACGACGCTGGCGAGGCGCCTCGACGCGATGGCCCGCTTCGGCACGACGACGGTCGAGGTGAAGTCGGGCTACGCGCTCGAGACAGGCCACGAGCTGCGATCGCTGAGGGTGGCGCGCTCGATGGGCGAGCGGGTGGTGCCGACCTTCCTCGGGCTCCACGCGGTTCCGCCGGAGCTTCGGGGGACGGACGACGGGCGGGCGCGCTACCTCGCGACGGTGGCGGGACGGATGCTCGACGCGGTGGTGCGCGGGGGCGACGCGCGCTTCATCGACGCGTACATCGACGGGCCGGGCTTCAGCGTGGCGGAGTGCGCGCCGACGCTGGAGCGCGCGAGGGCGCTGGGGCTGCGCGCCCGGCTGCACGTGGGCCAGTTCGAGGACGTGGGCGGGGCCGAGCTCGCGGCGGCGCTGGGCGCGGCGAGCGCGGACCACCTGGAGCACGTGGGCGACGCGGGGCTGCGCGCGATGGCGGCGGCGGGCGTGACCGCGGTGCTGCTGCCAGGTGCGGCGTTCTCCCTGGGCCAGGCGATGCCCGATGCGCGGCGGATGCGGGCGCTGGGGGTGACGGTGGTCCTCGCGACGGACGACAACCCGGGGACGAGTCACTGCGACGCGCTGCCGTGGATGGCGGCCTTCGGGGTGCGCCAGATGGGGCTGTCGACCGTGGAGGCGTGGTTCGCCATCACGGCCGCGGCGGCGGAGTGCCTCGACCTGCCCGACCGGGGGCGGCTGGTGCCCGGAGGGCGGGCGGACGTCGCGGTGCTCGACCTCCCGAGCTGGGAGGCGCTGCCGTACATACTGGGGAGCCCGCGGGCCCTCGCGACGGTGTCGGGGGGCGTGCTGCGGGAGTGGGCCTGAGCCGGGTCAGCGGCTGTCACGGGGCGCGATTGAGCGTATCTCTGCGCACCGATGGCAGCGGCCCAGTTTGAACCCGGCGCAACCTTCGCCCACGACTTCCGCGTCGTGCGCCCGCTCGACGAGGGGGGCACCGTGTTCGAGCACGTCGGGCACGCCCTCGCCGCCGCGCACGCCGCGGGCATCGTGCACCGCGACATCAAGCCCGAGAACACGACGAGGTCCACGCCGTGGCGCTCTTCCGACAGGCCTGCACCGGGGGCGTGAGCGCGGCGTGCGAGCACCTCGCGAGGCTCTGCCGGGACGGCGTGACCGGCGCCTGCGCCCCGCGCTGCCCCCCCCCCCGGGGCGACGCTACGCGGCGGCGAGCGATCGGGCGCGGAGCCCGCTGTAGACGGGGATGAGCGCGACGGTGATGAGCACGGAGATGAGCTGCGAGGTGCTGAGCCCGAGGAGGCCCCCGCGGTCGTCGTTGCGGAGGATCTCCACCGCGAAGCGCAGAATCGAATAGCTCGCGAGGAAGAAGACGAAGACCTGCCCGTCGAAGCGCTTGCGGGGCGCGATGCCGTAGTAGCCGATGGCGGCGATGGCGAGCGAGCCCGCGGCCTCGTAGAGCTGCGTCGGGTGCACCGGGAGCGCGGCCATCGCCTCGCTGGCCAGGCGGTGCGCGCGAAACTGCGCCTCGCTGGCGGGCGAGTACCGCGGAAACCACGCGGCCCACGGGTGCTCGCAGGGGACGCCGAAGCAGCAGCCCGCCAGGAAGCAGCCCATGCGGCCCCAGGCGAGGCCGAGGGCCACGGCGAAGCCCGCCATGTCGGCGGCCTTCCAGAAGGGGAAGCGCTCGCGGCGGAGGAAGTACACCGCGTACCCGGTCGCGCCGATGAGGCCGCCGTAGTAGGTGAGCCCGCCCGCCCAGAAGGCCGCCCACGCGAAGCAGTTGGCCTCCTTCGGGTGGCAGACGCCGTGCGCGGCGTCCCAGATGCCGTTGACCGAGCTGTGGAGGCAGTGCTCGCGGGTGATGCGCCAGGAGACCCTCGCGGGGTCGGTGCAGAGGTGCACGTAGTCCCAGAAGTACCCGTCGGCGACGACGTGCAGGAGGCGCGAGCCGATGACCCCGGCGACCACCATCGCGAGCCCGAGGTCGATGATGACCTCGCGGTCGTGGCCGAGGCGTCCCACCCAGCGGGCGCCGATGAGGGTCGCCAGCGCGAAGCCGGTCGCCAGCATCGCGAAGTATGCGGGGAGTTCGACCCCGAACAGCGCGACGATGATGGGCCTCACGGCGTGGTCGCCACCGGGGTCGGCTCGGCCGCGCGCGGGGCCTTCTTCGGGCCGATGATGTACTCCAGCACCATCAGCCCGATGCCGACGGTGATCGCGATGTCGGCGACGTTGTAGGTCGGCCAGTGGAAGCGCAGCTTCGCGTGCATGTGGATGAAGTCCACCACGTAGCCGAGGCGCACCCGGTCGACGAGGTTGCCGATGGCGCCGCCGAGCACGAGCGGCAGGGCCCACTTCATCAGGCGCTGGCCGGGCTCCATCGTGCGGTAGAGGTGCACGATGAACGCGATGGCGCCGATGGTGACCAGCAGGAAGAACGGCCGGCGGACGGCCTCGCTGGCGCCGTGCAGCAGGCCCCACGCGCCGCCGCAGTTCTCGGCGTACTGCAGATCGAGGTAGTCCTTGATGAGGACGATCTCGCGGTTGGCCACCCGCTGGGGCAGGTAGTGCTGGAGGCCCGGCGGCGGCGCGCAGAGCGGCGGCGGGTTGGCCACCGAGCGCGACAGGCGCCCGAGCGCCCACGCCTTGCTCCAGAGGTCGAGCCCGGCGCTGCCGAGGGCGACCACCGCCAGGAAGACCCAGTCGCGCGCCGTCACGGGCTCGATGGCGGGCTTCTCCTTCGCGGGCTTGACGGGCTTCTCGCCGGGCTCGGCCGACTCGGTGACGGGGTTCTCTTCGCTCATGGATCCTCTACGCGGTAGCGCCAGCGGCGCGGTCAAAGACATCGACGGCGTGGCGGCAGCGTGGACATAGCCCGTCCGCGCCCACGTCGCCACGACGGCGCCAGCAACGATCACACGCCGGGCCGGGCGCGACGCGCACCCGGTCGCCCGCCGCGGGCGCGACGGCGAGCTCGATGGCCCCGAGCCCGAGGAGCTCGGCGGCCTGCGGGGCGAGCGGGCCGAGCTCTTCGCGCTCGGCGGCGGAGAGCTCGAGGCTCACCACGGCGTCGCGGGCGTGGTCGATGCGCGCGTGGGGGGCGAAGGCGACCTCCCCTGCCCCGGGCTCGCGGCCGGCCTTCTTCGCGGCCTGCTTCTCGACGCCCCAGGCCTGCACCACGGGCTCGAGCGCGGCGAAGACCCCGTCGCGCAGGGCGCGGAGCCGCTGGACGGCCTTGCCGAGCGCCGCGCCGTCTTCGATGGGAGGCACCGTCGGCCAGAACTCCAGGTGCACGCTGTCGCCCTTGCCCGCGAAGGCCGGGAGGTGGTCCCACACGTCCTCGGCGGAGAAGGGGAGGATCGGGGCGATGACGGCCGCCAGCGAGCGCACGAGGTGCTGCATCGTGGCGAGCGCCGAGCGGCGCCGGACGCTGTCCGCGGCGTCGTTGTAGAGGCGGTCTTTGGAGGCGTCGAGGTAGAGGGCCGAGAGGTCCTGGCAGAACTCCACCACCGTCGCGAAGACCTCCCGGAAGGCGTACTGCCGGTAGGCCTTCTCGCACTTCGCGAGCACCTCGCCGAGGCGCACCAGGGCCCACTGGTCGATGGGCTCGAGCGCGACCTCGGTGACCCGCGGGGCGGGCTCCTCGCGCAGGGCGCCCAGCATGAAGCGCAGCGTGTTGCGCACGCGCCGGTAGGCGTCGATGGCCTGGTTGAGCACGGCGCGCGAGTAGGGCATGTCGTTCTCGTAGTCGACGAAGACGGCCCACGCGCGAAACAGCTCCGCGCCCTGCTCGGCGATGATCTTCTCGGGCGGGATGAACTCGATGTCGTCCTGGGCGATGGCGAGCGCAACGTCGTCGAGGGAGGTCTTCTTCCCGAGGCGCTTCTTCGCGTCGGCGACCTTCTCGGGCGTCGCCCAGGTGCTCTTCATCGCCGCGAGCACGGCCTCGAGCGCCTCGCCCTGCGTCACGCGCGCGGTGATCTCGTCTCGCCGTGCCTCCTGCCGACGGCGGATGTCACTCTTGGAGTACGGGCGGCCCTGGTCGTCGCACACGAAGCCGTGAGTGAGCACGGCGCGGTAGGGCGCCTCGCCCAGGACCGCGCAGCCCACCAGCAGCGACGAGTGGAACCACCCGCGGTGCTGGTCGCTGCCCTCGAGGTACAGGTCGACCTTGGCGCCGAGGTCGGCCTCGGGCTCGCACACCGCGTAGAACGAGCTGCCCGACTCGAACCACACGTCGATGATGCTCGGGTCGCGGGCGAACTCCTCGCGCGGGCGCAGCGTTCCGTCGGCGCAGCGGATCTCCGGCGGGAGCACCGACGGATCATCGCTGTACCAGGCGTCGGCGCCGCGCTCGGCGAAGACCGTCGCGACGTGGTCGAGCAGTTCGGTGGTGAGCACCACCTCGCCGGTCGCCTTGTGCTGCACCGCGGGGATGGGCACGCCCCAGATGCGCTGCCGCGAGATGCACCAGTCGGGGCGGCCCTCGATCATGCCCCGGATGCGCTCGCGGCCCCAGGACGGGACCCAGCCCCGGGCGACCCCTTCGCCCTCGGCGCGGGCGCCGTCGGCGGCGAGGCGGTCGATCTCCGCGAGCGCCCGCTGGCGCAGCGTGGGTGTGCCCGGCAGCGCCCGCATCGGCTCGTCCATCGCGATGAACCACTGGGTCGTCGCGCGGGTGATCAGCGGGTTCTTGCAGCGCCAGCAGACCGGGTACTTGTGGGTGATCTTCTGGCCAGGGGACTGGAGCAGCGCGCCCAGCGAGTGCAGGTGCTGCTCGACCACCGGGTTGGCGTCGAAGATGAACTGCCCTTCGAGCCCCATGGCCTTTGCGCCGTCGCCCAGCTCGCCCGTGTACCGCCCGTCGTCGCCGACGGGCGCGTAGGCCTCCAGACCGTGGGCGACGCCCAGCTTGTAGTCGTCGCGTCCGTGGCCGGGCGCGGTGTGGACGAGCCCGGTGCCCGCGCCGCTCTCGACGTGATCGGCGCCGAAGAGGGTCGACCACCGCGCCTCGAAGGGGTGGCGCCCCTGGAGGCCCACCAGCAGCTCGCCCTTGAAGCTCGGGCCCACGACCACTGCGTCGAGCTTCGCGGATTTCGCGACGGCCCCGGCGAGCGCGGCGGCCACCAGGAGACCTTCACCGTCGGCGCCCTGGAGCACCACGTAGTCGAGCGCCGGATGCACCGCGATGGCGAGGTTGGCCGGGATGGTCCACGGGGTGGTGGTCCAGATGACGGCGGAGACGCGGGTCACGCCCTCCGGGAGCTTCGCGCGCAGGGCCTCGACGCCCGCCGCGTCGAGCGCGAACTTCACGTAGATGCTCGGCGAGACGTGCGCCTCGGCGTACTCCACCTCGGCCTCGGCGAGCGCCGTGCGGCAGTGCCAGCACCACTGCACGGGCTTCTTGCCGCGGTAGACGATGTCGTTGGCCACGAAGGCCTTGAGGGCGCGGATGACCTGCGCCTCGAAGCCCTGGTTCATCGTGAGGTACGGGGTCTCCCAGGTGCCGAGCACCCCGAGGCGCTTGCGCTCGGTGCGCTGCACGTCGACCCACTTCGCGGCCTCGTCGCGGCACCGCACGCGCATCTCCGTCGGGGTGACGTGCTCCTTCTTGCGCTTCACTTCGCGGTCGACGTTGAGCTCGATGGGGAGGCCGTGGCAGTCCCAGCCGGGGATGAAGCGCGTGCGCTCGCCCAGCAGGTTGCGCGAGCGGGTCACGAAGTCCTTCAACGCGTTGTTGAGGATGTGGCCGTAGTGCATGTGCCCGTTGGCGTAGGGCGGTCCGTCGTGGAAGACGAAGCGCCCGTCGACGGGCCTCGCCAGGATGCGCGCGTAGAGCCCGCTGGACTCCCAGCGGGCGAGCCACTGGGGCTCGCGCTTGAAGAGGTCGCCCTTCATGGGGAAGGCCGTCTTCGGGAGCAGACACGTTTCCTTGTAATCCCTGGCCACGGGCGATCGCGTATCACACCCGGACGGGTGGTTCCAGGAGACGCGCGAGGGCGGTACGGGCGCGGGCGCCTACTGGGTGCGCTTGATGACGTGGAAGCCGAAGGGGGTCTCCACGATGTCGCTGATCTGGCCGACGCCCAACGCGAAGGCCGCGCGCTCGAAGGGCGGAACCATCGCGCCGCGCCCGAAGGTGCCCAGGCTGCCGCCGCTGGAGGCCGCGCCGGGCTCGTCGCTGAACTCCCGGGCCAGGGCCGAGAAGTCCTGCCCCGTGCGGGCACGGCGGAGCACGTCTTCGGCGCGGGCGCGGGCCTCCTCGGGCGTGCGGGTGATCGTCGGCGGGACCCGCTCGGAGCGGCGGTGCATCACCAGGACGTGCGACGCCCCGATGGTGGCGGGCCCGGCGTTGGGCGACGGCGCGGGCGGCGCGGACGGGGTCGGCGCGGGGAGCGCCGTGGTCGCGGTGGTCGCGGCGGGCTCGTCGGGCGCGCGGTTGCAGCCCGCAGTGAGGCCTACCAAGAGAGCAGAGGCGAGGAGGGCGGCGCGGGGTTGCATGGCCTCCGAGCGAGTAGTGCCTCCGCCAGGGGCGCGCAAGTCACCCCTCGCGCTTGATGCCGAGGCCGCGGATCTTCTTGTGCAGGTTGGTGCGCTCGAGGCCCAGGAGCGTGGCGGCGCGGGAGATGTTCCAGTCGACCTCCTTGAGGGTGTCGAGGATGTAGGCGCGCTCGGCGTCGTCGCGGTGCTGGCGCAGCGTGGCGCGCTCGCCGGGCACCCGCAGCTCGTGGGCGCCGTCGTCGTCGTCGTCGTCCTCCTCGCGCGCCGCCGGAGCCGCCTCGGGCGCCGGGAGCCCGTGGCGCTCGCGGACCTCGCGCGAGCGCAGCGACTCCGCCGGCAGGTCGTCGACGGTGATCTCGTCGCCCGACAAGATCACCAGCCGCTCGACGAGGTTCTTGAGCTCGCGCACGTTGCCCGGGAAGCCGCGCCCGCGCAGGTCGGCCATCACGGCGGGGTGCACGGGCTTGGGCTTCATCTGGTTCTGTCGGCAGAACTCCCGCAGGAAGGCCCCCACCAGCATCGGGATGTCCTCCGGGTGCTCGCGCAGCGCGGGCGAGCGGATGGGCACCACGCTGAGCCTGAAATACAGGTCCTCGCGAAACCGCCCCTCGCGGGCCTCGCGCTCGAGGTCGCGGTGCGTCGCGGCCAGCACCCGCACGTCCACGCTGAAGGTCTGGTCGCTCCCGACCCGGCTCACCTCACCGGTCTCCAGCGCGCGCAGCACCTTGGCCTGCGCCGCGAGCGGCATGTCCCCGATCTCGTCGAGGAAGAGCGTCCCGTGGTCGGCGGTCTCGAAATGCCCGCGCTTGCGCGCCACCGCGCCGGTGAACGCACCCTTCTCGTGCCCGAAGAGCTCGCTCTCCACGAGCTCCGCCGGGATGGCCGCGCAGTTGACCTTCACGAAGGGCCCCTCGTGCCGCGGCGACATCCGGTGGATCGCCCGCGCGATGAGCTCCTTCCCCGTGCCGCTCTCCCCCGTGATGAGCACCCTCCCCCGGGTCGGCGCGACCTTCTCGACCTCCGCGTAGAGCCGGCGCATCACCGCGCTCTCGCCCACCATCTCTTCGCGCGCGCCCGCCGCCGTCCGCAGCGCGCTCGCCTCGTCCGCCAGCTGCGAGACCCGCAGCGCGTTGCGCACGCTCACGAGCACCCGGTCGCGGTCGAGGGGCTTCTCGAAGAAGTCCGTGGCGCCCAGCTTGATCGCGTCGACGGCCACCCCGACGCTCGCGTGCCCGGAGATCACCAGCACCGGGATGCGCGTCCAGCTCGCCATCGACCGGATGCGCTGCAACAGCTCGATGCCGGACATCCCAGGCAGCCGGATGTCCGTCACCACCGCGTCGATGCGCTCCTCCAGCAGCACCTGCAGCGCGTCCTCGGCGCGCTCGACGTCGCGCACCTCGAGCCCGTCGCCCTCCAAGACCATCCGCAGCGTGCGGCGGATGTTCTTCTCGTCGTCGACCACCAGCACGGTGCCGGGCATCAGCGCGCCCCCCCGGCGATCGCCTCGAAGCGGCCGTTGAGGTGCATCGTCATCCGCCCCTGCACCAGCGTCGCCTCGTACTCGCCCTGCGCGCGCGCGCCGTCCCCGCCGGTCAGCGTGACCCAGCCGTCTCCGGGGCGGGGCTCCAGGGTCTGCCCCGACGCGAAGACAAAGCGCAGCGAGGCCCCGTCACCCGTCGCGGTGCGCTGCCCCACCGGCGTCGCAGGGACGGTCACCACCACCTCGCGCACGCTCCCGCGGCTGCCGCGCGCGTGCAGGGTGATGGTCCCCAGCTGGTCGCGCACGTCGCCGGGCCGCACCGGGAGCCGCGAGTCCCCGGAGGCCCCAAGGGCGGCCGCCCCGGCCCCCAAGGCCGTCACGGAGACCTCCAGGAACCCGACGCCCTGCCCGTGCGCCGACGACGCGACCACGAACCCTGCCAGCGCCGCCGCTCTCCACCATGTCCGCATGGGGCAGAAGCCTATCACCGCTCACCCCTCGCAGAAGCGCCCGTGCAGGGCGCGCGTCAGGGGATCGGCGGACGCGCGCGCCACCGCGAGGGTGATCCGAAACGGCGTGCTCGACACCGACCGCGGCGCGCAGCCCTCCGCGCGCGCGACCGACAGCACGTCGCGCAGCACCCCGCCGTCCTCGGTGAGCCCGTCGCCCACCACGGAGACGCACGCGACGGCGTCGGTCGAGCGCGGGTCGAGCACCGTCAGCCCGGCCGAGGCGAGCGCCGCCGCGGCGCGGTCCCAGTCGGGCACGCGGGGGAGCGAGACCCACGCCGAGGCGCCCGCGCTCGTCCACTCCGCAGCGCGCAGGGGTACGCCCGCCTCCGCCGCGAGCGCGAGCAGGCCGTCGAAGCCGGCCGGGTGGTCCGCCGCGCCGCGCACCCACGCCACGTCGGAGTCGCCCAGCACCGCCCGCACCCGCCGGGGCGACGGCGCGACCTCCGCCCGAACCACCGTCTCCCGCGCCCCCGCGGCGCCGTGCGCGTCGTCGGTGCGCCGCGCGTGGATCTGGATGCGCTCGCGCTTCGCGAACGCGACGGCCTCGGCGTTGAGCACCTTCGCCCCGGACTCCGCCATCTCCTGCAGCTCCACGTAGCCCAGCGCCGGGAGGTGCCGCGCCCCGGGCACCACCCGCGGGTCGGCGGTGTAGACCCCGTCGACGTCCGAGTAGATCTCGCAGCGGTCGGCGCGCAGGGCCGCCGCGAGGGCCACCGCGGTGGTGTCGCTGCCGCCGCGCCCGAGGGTGGTGATCTCGCGCCGGTACGACATGCCCTGGTAGCCCGCCACGATGACCACCCGGCCGCGCGCGAGCTCGTCCTCGATGCGGTACGGGCGCACCTCGATGATGCGCGCGTCGAAGTGGCGGTCGTTGGTGAGGATGCCGCTCTGCGAGCCGGTGAAGGAGATGGCGTCCGCGCCGCGCTGCTGGAGCGCGATGGCGAGCAGCGCCATGGTGATGCGCTCGCCCACCGAGAGGAGCATGTCGAGCTCCCGGCGCGGCGGCGCGTCGCTCACCTCGCGGGCCATGGCGAGGAGCTGGTCGGTGGTCTTGCCCATCGCGCTCACCACCACCACCACCTCGTGGCCGTCGCGGCGGGCGGCGACGACCCGGTCGGCCACGCGCCCGATGCGGGTGAGGTCGGCCACCGAGGAGCCCCCGTACTTCTGCACGATCACGCTCATCGTGGGTGTTCGTTACCGCGGGGCGGCACCGCGCGTAAACTTGTCGGGTGCCCGGCCTCATGGCGACGATCCTCGCGCAGGTGCTGGCGGTCGCCCCCGAGGCGCCCGAGGCCCCCCCGCGCGACCTCCCCGCCGCCCGCCAGGCGCTCGCCGAGGCGCGCTCCACGTACGCCGAGACCCTCGACCGCAGCGACTTCCACGAGGACGCCCCCGCGATGCGCGCCCTGGCGGAGTCCGTCGCGCCGCTGCTCGTCGACACCTGGCGCCGCCACGAGGCGCTGCGCGACGAGGCGGGCGAGCTCATGCAGGCGACGGCGGGCGTCGCCCTGCGCCCGCTCCTGGAGGAGTCCCCCGAGCTCGCGCTGGCCCTCTCCGGCCCGTGGGCGCGGTGGCACGAGCGCGTCGATCTCCGCGCCGACGCGCCCGAACCCCTGCGCGACCGTGCCCAGCGCGCGCTCGCCCTGTACTGGCCGGGGCGCGCCTCCGAGCCGCTGCTGGCCTCCCTGCTGCGGGACGCCCCGACCCTGCTGCACCGCGACGGCCTCTGTCACACGGCGCTGCTGCTGCCGCCGACCGAGCGTCGCGCCCTGCTCGCGCGGGCCATCTCGACGTTTACCGCGCAGGGCCCACGGGACAACGAGCCCGCGTGCATCCGCCTGGCGGTCGAACACCCCGCGGGCCGACGGTGGCTCCAGTCGGCCCTGCTCGGCCCTCGCGCCGACGACGCCGCGACGATCGACGATCGCTGGGCGCCCATCGCCGCGGTGCTCCTCGCGGCGTCGGGCACGGTCGACCCGAGGGTCGCCGCGCAGCTCGCCCGATGGACCGAGCACCTCCGCCTCCGCGCCGACGTCCCCACGCGGCGGGCGCTGGTCACCGCGATGGAGCGCCAGTCCCCGATGTGGCCCGACACCGTCCCCGCGCGGCGGGCCACGGTGCTGGCCTTCGTCCGGGCGATGGGCACCGACGCGGTCCGCCTCTGGCCCCTGCGCCACGCGCTCGGCGACCCCGCGCTCCCGCGCGACGCCCTCGACGCCCTCGCGTCCCCGTCGGCGAACCCCTTCACCCTCGCCGTCGCGGTGCGGGCCGTGGGGCTCACCACGCCCGACGACCCCCGGTCCCGCGCCGAGGCCATCGAGGCCCTCGACCTGCTGCGCTCCCGGCTGCGGCCGTGGGGCATCGACGCCGTGTCCCCCCGGGAGATCGATCGCTGGCGGGCCGCCCTCGACGAGGCGCGCCCCTGCGACGAGGGCTGCGCGGAGACCCTCGCGACGGCCACCGACCCGACGGCGGCGCGCACCGTGCTGCTCGGCGCCCCGCTGGAGCGCGCCTCGGTGGCACGGGTGGTGGTGCGCCGCGTGGTCAGCGCGGGCGAGAGCTTCATCAACACCGACGGCGGGGTGACGTCCCCCTCGGCGCTCGCCGCGGTCGTCCTCGCGCTGCCGCGCGCCTGTCCCCCCGCGCTGCGCGGCCTCGCGGCGGTGCGGCCGGCGCAGGGCGACCGCGCCCGCGGCTCGTGGCTAGACCCCTGGCGGGAGCGCTACGTCGCGCGCTGCGCCCGCGAGGCCCGGCGCCCGTGAGGCCCTCGGCACTCACCCTCGCGCTGCTCGCCGGATGTGCGGGCGCCGGACGCCCCAGAGCCCCCGCGGCGTCCGTCCCTCCCCACGCCGCGACGGCCGTGGCCGTCGAGGTCCGCGCCGGGTGGACGCGCGTTGCCCCGCGGCACAGGTCCGCCCGCATCGACGACGTCGCGGCGCTCGGAGAGGGCCGCAGCGTGATCCTCGCGGGCAGCGAGGTGTTGCGGGTGAGCGCGGAGGGCGCCGTAACGCCGGGCTGCGCGCTCGACCCCGACCTTGCGACGCACGGCCTGCATGGCGTCGGCGCCCGCTGGTGGGCGCTGTCCGGGGAGGTCTTCGATCCGGTGGCCTACCTCGGCGACGCGGGCGCCGCCGGGTGCTCGCGCGTAGCGCTCCCACCGCTGGTGGCGCGGGACGCGCCGCCGGGCCACCTGCTCTCCGCGCAGGTGGGCGCCGAGGCGATCGTGTGGTCGAGCGCGGGCTCGATGGTCCGCTCGCGGGACGGCGGCCATACCTGGCAACGTATTCCGCCGCTGCCCGAGGCGCTCGCCGTGACCGTGAGCGGCGCCACCTACTACGCCGCCGCGCTGCTGGGCGGTCCGGCGTCCCGATCGCCGTACGACCGCCACGCCTACGAGTTGTACGCGTTGCCGTCGACCGAGAGCCGCTGGACGCTGGTGCCGACGCCCGGTGACCGCGCGAGCCCCGTGGCCCTGCTGCCGCGCGAGGGCGGCGGCCTCGTCGGAATCGACGCGCTCGGCGGCTTCGAGGTCACCGCGCAGGGCCTCGGGACGGTGGGGCGATCGACGGGCCCGCATTTCGCGCGCGACCGGCCGACCACGCTGGTGCCGGGATGGCCCGACGCGGCGGTGGGCATCACCCACGGGGCGCTCTTCGAGCACCGGCTCGCGGGCTGGCGGCCGCTGCCCGAGCTGCCCGACGAGCGCGCCGCCACGGCCTTCGACGTGGCGCTCGACGGCGCCTTGCTGGTCTCCGACGGCCACGAGCTCTGGCGCGTCCGCGCGGGCGCCCCGACGACGGTGGTGCTGCGCTCGCCGTTGGGCGGGGGGCGCCCCTCCCGCCTCGCGGCGGCCGGTCCCGTCATCGCGGCGATCTCGTCGCGCGAGCACCACGGCGCGCGGGATCGCCTCGCGGAGCGCGACCTGCTCTCGGTGAGCCGCGACGGCGGCGCCACCTGGGACACGGCCGAACTCCCGGCCGAGGCGGGGCGCGCGCGCAGCCTCGCGGTCCTGCCCGGCGGGGTCGTGGCGGTGGTCGCCGTGGGCGCCCTCGACGCAGCCTCGCCCGGCGGCGCCCTCTGGGTCGGTGACCCGGCGCTGCACCGCGTGGAGCTCCCTCGCGGGGCGAGGATCCTCGAGGGCGGCGCGTCCCTTCACGCGATCGGCGACCGCTGGGTGCTCGCAGCGGGCGACGTGTTCGTCTCCGACGACCAGGGCGCGCGCTGGCGACGCACGCTCGGTCCGCCGCCCGGGCGCGCGGAGTCCTGGGGCGTCGTGGGCCTCGCCGCGTCGACCGGACGCACGGCGTACGCGCTCGACAACACCGGGGCGCTCTGGCGCTCGGACGACGCGGGCGACGAGTTCGCCGCCATCGCCCCCGGCCGGGTCCGGGAGCCGACGGCGCCGCGGCCCACCTCGGACTGGCTGCGCTGGGACGGCGACGACGCGCTCCTCGCCAGCATCGGGCAACAGGTGTTCCGCTTCGACCGCGAGGGACGCGGCGGCCCGCTCGGGGCCGTGCGCGGCGCGGTCTTCGGCGCGCCCGTGGAGGACGGCGCCGTGGTCGCGACCGGCAGCCTCGCGTGGGTGCCAGAGTGCGGTCGCCTGCGGGACCCGCTGTTGATGGTCGCCTCCGGCCGCGGGACCCTCGTCCCCATCGTCGACGTCTGCGCGCGCCAGGCGGTGGCCTTCGCGCTCGACGGCGACGCCCTGTACACCGCCGACGCCGATGGGACCATCGAGCGCGCGAGCCTCCGCGGACTGTGGCGCGAGGCCCTCGAACGCGACGCCCCCTGAGCGGGGCGCAGGGGCCTACCAGCCGGCGCGCTGCACCACCCAGCCCACGGCCGAGCGCACCGGGTCGCCCGCCCAGAGCAGCGCCCGCATCGCGGCGGCGGTGGTCGTCGCGAGCTCGGTGCTCTCTGCGGCGTGCCAGCCGCCCGCCGCCAGCGCCGCGCGCGACTCCTCGGAGAGCGCGAGGAGGAAGCGCACCCCGAGGGAGCCCGCGTCACGCTCCAGGCCGACGAGCTCGAGCAGCGCCGCCGGCTCGGCCGCCGGTCCGGTCGCGAGGTCGAGCAGCACCGCTTCGGCGTCTCCGCGCAGCAGCCCCGACGCCGCCCGCGCCGCGACCTCCCTCGCCCCATCGGCGTCCAGGGCCCCGGCGCCCGAGACGAGCCAGCGCCGCGGCGCCACCTCCAGCACGCAGGCCGAGGCCGCCACGGTGCGCAGCACGGCGACGCGCGCGCGGTCTTCACGCCCCCGGGCGTACCCGTCGAGGAGCAGCGCCCAGAGCCCGTCGAGCGCCACCGCGGCCGCGTCGCCTGCCACGTCGCGCCAGGCGAGCATCGCCCCGGAGACGACGCCCGGCGCGTAGCCCTGGTCGCCAAGCCGGTAGGCGAAGAGGAGCGCCAGGGAGCGGGCCTCGCTCCAGCGCAGGTCGTTCGGCGGGAGGTCGGCGCAGGCCAGGGCGGCCTCGACGAAGGGCTGGAGCTCGTCGCCGAGCGTAGCGACGCGCTCGGCGGTCTCGCCGCCGAGGTGGGCCGAGCCTGCGAGCGTCGCCCTGAGCTGCGCGAGGGTCGCGTCGAGCGCCGGGGGCACCAGGTCAGGGCCTCGGCGGGGGCGCGCCGAGCGTCGCCTCGACCAGCACGAACTTGTTGTCCTCGCGTTCGGTGCTGATGGTCTCCGCGCGGCCGCCGTTCTGCCGGAGCTGCTGGAGGAGGCCCTGCACCCGCGAGTGCTCGGTGATGAAGAACGCCCGCTGTCCCGGGTGCTCGCGCACCCACTCGGCGGTGGTGCCGGTGCAGTACTTAAGCCCGCACTCCATCGCGACGACGTGGTTGCCGGTGTAGAAGTTCTCGCCCTTCCAGTTCATCTGGTGGGCGACGATGGGGTCGTAGGCGAAGCGCGGGTCGGCGTTGGGCGAGGGCCGCGGGCGGCGGCGAGCGTAGTAACGCGCGAACAGCCCCCGCTGCGACCAGTGCGGCGTCAGCGCGATCATGTAGACGTCGAGCGACCAGCCCGCGAAGAGCACGGCGAGGCACAGCAGCGCGCCCATCATCGCGCCGCGCAGCCGCGCGACCGCGAGCATGCAGAGCAGCGCCACCGCGACCAGACCGAAGCCGAGGAGCACCGGCGAGAAGTCGAGGAAGCGCACCGGCCAGAGCCGGTCGTAGTTGTAGACGAAGAGGTGGATGAGCCGCTCGCTGCCCGGCGGCGCGCTGCGGCGTGACGCGAGGTCGCGCCCGATCAGCCCCGTGATGCAGGCCGCGACGAGGCCCAGCGCGCCCAGCGAGGCGTCCCACCGGGAGGGCGCCACGGCGGGGCGGGCGTCGCGCATCCACGACAGGCCCAGCGCCGCGACCCCGAAGACGATCAGCGTCACGCCGAGCGCGGGGTTGCCGGGGAAGGGCAAGCCGCGGGCGTCGAGGCGGCCGCTCCAGGCTCCGAAGATGCGGGCGACGCCCAGGACGAGGAGGAGCACGCCAAGCGCGCGGGAGAGCCAGAGGCCCCACCGGGGAGCGGCGTCGTCTTCGGGCTTCGGCAGGAGGCGGTCGACGAGGAGCCCGACCATCACCGCGGCGCCCGGCAGGGCCGGGAAGATGTAGTGATGGAACTTGGTGATCATCGCGCTGAACAGCACGAAGGACACCGCGAACCAGAGCAGCCCGATGCGCGCGACGTCGCGCTGCGCCTGCGTGGCGTCGGCCGGGATGATCACCCGCCCCGCCATCATCGCCACCGGCACGAGGCCCGACCACGGGAACATCGCGTAGCCCAGCTGCCAGAGGAAGTAGCGCACCGAGCCGGTGTCGCCGTGCACCCCGAGCACCGTGCGATTGATGATGTCGTGCACGATGAAGCGCTGGATGTACTCGTTGCCCAGGCGCGCGGTGATCGCCACGTACCAGGGCATCCCCACCAGCAGGAAGAGCATCAGCCCGAGGCCCAGGCGGACCTCCTTGAGCTCGCGCCACCGGGTCGAGGCTACGTAGTGGAGCAGCGCCACGGCGCCGGGGATCGCGAGCCCCGCGGGGCCCTTGCCCATCGTCGCGACCGCGCACCACACGTAGAAGAGCGCGAAGTAGAGCCCGCGCTCGGTGCGCTCGAAGCGCATCGCCCGGAGCGCCCACACCAGCAGCGCCGACCAGACGACGCCCTGGAGCACCGACGGGAGGAAGGGCACCGCGCTCGCGATGCGCTCCCAGACCGGCGAGCCGGGGACGTTGGGCCCGCCGTCGACCCCAGAGTTGCCCGCGGATCCAGAGAAGAAGGTCTCGAAGGGGAGCTGGATGGGGCCGATGCGGTTGGCGCGCATCATCCGCGCGCACTGCTCGGCGTTGGCGTCCGCGGCGCAGCCCATCGAGACCGAGCGGGTGAGCAGGTAGACCACCTGCGGGATCACCATGAGCAGCACCACGCCGACGGTGAGGTGCCAGAGCGAGTAGCGGAGGGCGACCGGGCCGAGGCGCAGCACCCGCGGCTTCGCGAGGGCCGCCGGGTCGCTGACCACCGCGAGCGTGAACATCGCGAGCGCGATGGTCAGCGACGCCACGAAGGGCATGTCGGTCATCGCCTGGTGGGCGAGGAAGAACCACTGCGGCATCGTGGCGAGCACCACCGCCACGCAGAGCCCGGCGCGCGGGCCCCAGGCGCGAGAGACCGCGCGGTACATCGCGTAGAGCGCGCCCATGGCGAGCGCGCAGATGGGCAGCCGGATGAACCACTCCTGCAGGTTGGGACCGGCGTCGGCGGCGAAGCGCACGCCGAAGGGAACGCCGAAGGACATCCCGAGGGCGCTCATCCAGAAGATGAGCACGGGCTTGGACATGAACCAGCCCTCCTGCGCCCACCAGGTGGTGATCCAGTCGTCGCGCGACAAGATCTCCCGCGCCACCTCGGAGTAGTGGGTCTCCCACGGGTCCCAGAGCCCGAAGGCGCCGGCGAGCGGGAGGTAGAGCCCGCCGGAGACCAGCAGCACCAGCCAGCCCTCGCGGCGCCACCACGGGCGCGGGTCGGCGACCTCGCCCTGCGACTCGTCGCCGCGCAGGTCGAGCGGCGAGTCGCCGAGCAGCCCCAGGATGCCCACCGCGGCGGCGAGCACCAGCGCGAGGCCGATCCACGCCCCGGCGGGGAAGTGCCCGGGCCAGCGCATCAGGCCCGCCAGGAGCACCAGCGGGACGATGGTCAGCGGGAGGTCACGGCCTCGCCGGGCCGGCGGGACGTGGGTCGAGTCGAGGTCCGCTTCGCGATACGCCATCGTCGGGGCTCACTGCGCCGCGGCCGGGGCGCCGGGGCGGCCGGGGCCCGCGGTCGCCTCGATCAGCACGAACTTGTTCTGGTCCCACTCGTCGGTGAGCTCGCGCGCATTGCCGCCACCGGTGGTCACCTGCGAGACGATGTTCGACCCGTGCGAGCGTTCGGTGACGAAGTACACCCGCTGCCCGCGGTGGCGCTCCAGCCACGGCCGGATGTGGTTGGAGCAGAACGGCAGGTCGCCGCAGTCGAGCATCGCGCAGCGCCCGCCCGTGTAGAAGTTCTCGCCCTTCCAGTTCATCTGGTAGGCGCCGACGGGGTCATGGTCGTAGCGGGCGTCCTCGCCCTCGCGCCCCTCGGTGGTGCGCGCCTGGCGCCGCGCGTAGTAGCGCTCGAAGAGCGAGCGCTGCGACCAGTGGCGCGACACGTCGACCATGTAGAAGTCCAGGCCCCACGCCGCGAAGACGAAGGCCACCGCGACCATCGCCCGCGCCGCCATCGGCCGCAGCCGGTGCACCACGAGGCCCGCGCAGGCGAGCACCGCGACCACGCCGAAGCCCACCAGGATCGCGTGGTAGTTGAACGACCGGGACGGCCACATGCGCTCGTACTGGTACGTGAAGAGCTGCAGGAGGCGCTGGTACCCCGGCGGGCGCGTGGTGCCGTCGTAGGCGAGGTCGCGCGCCACGAAGGCGAGCACCGCGACGCCCGCCACGGCCATCGCGCCGAGGCTGATCGCCCGGTACGCGTCGACGTCGGCGCCGAGCGCGCGCGCCCGCTCGGTGCGCTCCGGGGTGTCGTCCGAGCGCAGCGCCGCGAGCACGCCCTCCCCCGCCGGCGCCTCCGGCGACTCGCCGCGGGCGAACCACCACGACGCGACGAGGGCCGCCGCGCCGATCAGGCAGAGCGTGGCGCCCAGCGCGGGGGAGCCCGGGAGGGCAGTCCCCTCGGCGGAGCGCGGCACGATGCCCCGGGCCGAGCCGACGAAGGACGCGACGCCGACGACCAGCGCAGTGATTCCGACCCCGAGCGCGGCGAGGGAGCCGACGGGGTTCTTCGCGCGGGTGAGCGAGGAGGTGCCCAGGAGGCGGTCGACGAGGAGCCCGACCATCACCGCGGCGCCCGGCACCGCGGGGAAGATGTAGTGGTGGAACTTCGTGATCATCGCGCTGAAGAGCACGAACGACAGCACGAACCAGAGCAGCCCGATGCGGGCGACGGCGCGCTGCGCGGGGGTGGAGTCCGCCGGGACGATCTGCCGCCAGCCGACGAGCGCCACGGGCACCAGGCCCGACCAGGGGAACATCCCGTAGCCCAGCTGCCAGATGAAGTAGCGCACCGAGCCGGTGTCGCCGTGCACGCCGACGATGGTGCGGTTGATGATGTCGTGCACCACGAAGCGGTCGAAGAACTCGTTGCCCAGGCGACCCAGGATCGCGACGTACCAGGGCATCGCGACCACGAGGAAGACCAGCAGCCCGGTGAAGGGGCGGGCCCGGCGGAGCAGCGCCCAGTCGCGCGAGGTGACCAGGTAGGCGCCCGCGATGCCGGCGGGGATGACCAGGCCGGCGGGGCCCTTGCCCATCGTGCTGATGGCACACCAGATGTAGAAGAGGATGAAATAGAGGTCCTTCGCGCGGCGCTCGCGGCGGAGGACGGTGAGCGCGAGGGCGCCCAGGACGATCCAGACCAGGCCCTGCACCACCGAAGGGAAGAACGGGATCACGTTGAGCAGGCGCTCCCACTTGGGCGAGCCCGGGACGCTGTGCTCGAGGGTGTCGGCGCTGTTGCCCGCGGAGCCGTAGAAGTACGTCTCCACAGGGAACTGCCGCCCGCCCATGCGATTGAGCCGCAGCATCTCCTCGCACTGCACCATGCGCGCGTCCTCCGGGCAGGACGTCACCATCGTGCGGGTGAGCAGGTACATCACCTGCGGCACCGCGAGCAGCAGGAAGAGCCCGATCGCGGAGTGCCACAGCGACCAGCGGAAGCTGTACCCGAAGACGTTCACCCGGAAGGGCTCGGCGAGCTTGTCGCCGGACGTGATCGCCAGCATCAGCATCGAGACCGCGAGCACGAGGGGACCGACGAAGGGCAGGTCGGTCATCGCCTGGTGGGCGATGAAGAACCAGTGCGGCATCGTCGCCAGCACGAAGGCCACCAGCATGCCGGCGCGCCGCCCGAAGGCGCTCGCGACCGCGCGGTACAGGCCCCAGAGCGCCAACATCGCGAGCAGCGAGATGGGCACCCGGATGCACCACTCCTGAAACTGCGGCCCGCCATCGGGGGCGGTGCGGAGCCCGAAGAGCGAGCCCACGCCCATTCCTAGGGCGCTCATCCAGAAGATGAGCACGGGCTTGGACATGAACCAGCCCTCCTGGCCCCACCAGGTGGTGATCCAGTCGTCGCGCGACAAGATCTCCCGCGCCACCTCGGAGTAGTGGGTCTCCCACGGGTCCCAGAGCCCGTAGGCGCCTGCCATCGGGAGGTAGAGCGCGCCGCCGAAGAGCAGCACCCACACGCCCTCGCGCTTCCACCAGGGGCCGCGCGGGGTCTCATCGGCGCTCGCGCGCTCGTCGCCGCGAAGCTGCAACGGCGAGTCGCCGAGCAATCCCAGCAGGCCCACCACTGCCACCGCCGCGAGGAGCATCCCGAGGGGCACGCCCACACGAAGGTGCCCCTGCCGGGTCATCAAGATGGCGAGCCCCGCGAGTCCGAACGCGGTCAGCGCCCAGTCGACGGGCCGCGGGCGTCGGGGCGTCGTGAGCGGGGCCACCCCGGGCGCGACCTCCGCCGGTGCCGCGACGCTCTCAGCCGACGGAACCTCCTGCTCCGCTGCTGTCTCGGGTGGAACCATCTGCCCTTCTTCTTCCGTCTCCGCCGACATGGGGCGCCCGTATTACCAGAATCCCGCCAGCGCGGGGACGCCACGGTGCACACGCCTGCGACAGCGCACGGCAGGACCGTGATACGGTGCGGACCTCAGCTCGCCGCGAGGATGGCGGAACTGGCAGACGCGCCGGACTTAGGATCCGGTGTCTTACGACGTGCGGGTTCAAGTCCCGCTCCTCGCACCCCGCGATGACCGTGCGCCCGTAGCGGAAAGGCAGAACTCCCTCCGTGCCCCTGAGCCTCCACTCGGAATACCTGCTCGGCTATCTCGCGGGCGCGCGGTCGATGGAACCGCGAGCCGCGGCCTCGCTCACCCAGGCGAGCTGCGACGACGCCACGCAGTCCAAGGCGCTGCTGCGGGCGCTCGCGTTGGGCATGTCCGACGGGCGCCGCGGCCGCGCGCTCCGCGAGGGCCACGAGGTCCGGCTCCACGTGCTCGCGCTGCTGACCCGCGAGAGCAGCCCCGGGCCGATGGGGCGCTCCCGGCGCTCGATGGCCCCGACCGGCGAAAGCGACGCGCCGAGCGACCCGGCGATCGCCATCGAAGACTTCATCCGCCAGGCCGCCGAGCTGAAGTAGCCGGCGGGCGCGCGAGGTCGCAGTCCCAGAGGTCCGCGTCGGGGTGCGAGCGCCGCGGCGCCTCGACCGACTGCGCGTGCGGCACCCACGGGGCGAAGCGCCAGCCGTCGCGCGTGAGCACGAGCCCCTCGAGCCAGGCCGCCCAGCGGTGCTCGTCACGCCCGCCGACCACCAGCACCCGCTCGACCACCAGCGTGCGATGGAGAAAGCCCTCGGGCCCGCCGGCCTCGTGGCTCCGCACGCCCCGCGCGCACCACCCCAGCAGCTCGCTGCCCCGCCACCGCCGCCACGCGAACCACCGACGGTCGCCCGGGCCGGGGACCATCCCCACGAAGGTCGTGCGACCGCGCGCGACGGCCGCGGGGCTCAACCAGCCCTCCATCTGCGCCTCGCCGAGCCGCAGGCCGCGGTACCCGTCGCGACCGCGCTCTGACAGCGCGCGCATCACCGCCGGAAGGCCGCGCTCGAGCTGCGCCCTCTCGAAGGACGAGCCGCGCTCCGCGGAGGGCAGCGCCATCGGGCGCATCCCCAGGGACGGCGGCGCCGCCGCGCACCCGAGGGACAGCGCGAGCGCCGCCGCCAGCGCGCGCTCAGCGCGAGGCGCCGGACGCACCGCCGTCGGTATCCCACCGGAGCCACCAGGCCTCCGGCGCAGCCCCGCCCGGCGCCGCCCGACGGGCCTCCACCACGAGGCGCTCAGCGCTCGGGCCGCAGCGGCGCACCGCGGCCGAGCCGACGCCCTCGTCGACCGCGAGCGCCGCGCCGTCGGCGTCGCGCAGGGTGAGCGCGATCGCCTCGCCCCCGCCCACCGCCACGCCGACGCGAGCGCACCGCCCGGCGGCGCGCTCGACCGCGAGCGTGGCGAGCCCCCCGGACGACCAGGACAGCGCGCGCGGGGTCTCCGCGAGCCGGAGCCCGGCGTCGGCCAGGCCGATCAGCGTGAGGGCCGCCGCGGTCGCCTCCAGCGCTTCAGGGCGCGACCACGCGGGCGCCGCGAAGCTGAGCGTCCGCAGCGCCACCGGGCCGGCGCCGCGCTCGGCCATCACCCGCAGCGACGCGCTCATCGGGCGCGCGGCGCAGCGAGCCACCGCCGTGACCGTGCCGCGCTGTATCCCGGCCGTCACCCTCGCTGGGAGCTCCTCCACCGCCTCCAGGCGCACCCGCGCGACCTGGGGCGCCCCGCCGGCGATGGCGAGGGCGCAGGCTCCCGCGGGCACCGCCAGGGGCTGGGCGCGCACCTCCCCCGGGAGCAAGGCCATCGGCGCGGTGACCGCGCCCGGCCGCGGCGCGACGACCTGCGCGGCGACGAGGCGCGCGCCCATCGCGGTGACGGCCGCGGCCACCGACTGCTGATCGCCGACCCCGCGCCGCACCCCGAGCCAGAGCGCCCCCTCGCCGCCCACGCTCGCGGCGTCGGCGCTGAACGCGTGCAGCACCACCGCGCCACGCCCGGCGCGGCGCTCGACGCGCACCGACAGCGGCCCTTCGGTGCCCGGGCAGAACTGCGCGGCCGCGTCCCTCCCCCCGGCCTGGTCCCCCGCGACCTCATCGAGGTCGCCGTCGAGCACGCGGAGCGACAGCGCGGAGGACTCGTCGTCGGCGAAGGCCGCGACGGTGTAACAACGATCGGGGCTCACCTGCAGCGGCAGCGCGACCGCCGCGGCGCCGCCGAGGTCGACCGGCCGCGGGTCGCCGTAGCCCTGGAATCCCCGCCGCGCGATGCCGTCGCGGAAGGTCGTCACCCGCCGCTCGAGGGCCGCGTCGCCGCCCGCCGCCCCGGTGGCCGCGCCCGGGTGGCCACCCATCGCGCGCGCCACGGCGTCGAGCCCCGCGCGGTCGCTCTTGAAGAGCAGCACCGCGTAGGCCCCCTGACCGTCGAAGGCCTCCAGCGCGTGGTACACCCGTCGCGCCGCGGTGGCGCAGAGCTGCACCGTCGGGTGCGCGTCGACCTCGACGTCCTCCACCACGAGATCGCCGCTGGGATCGTAGAGGTGGGCGTCGAGGTCTCGGATCGCCGCCGACCCGATGGCCACGACGGACACACACTCCCCCGCGCCGAGCTCGACCACGCTCGTGGCCTGGCCGCGCGGGGTCAGGAAGCCCCGCGACAGCACCCCCGCGAAGCGCACCCCCCCGGTCGCGACCCGCGCGCGAAGCTCCTCGACGCGCCCTCCCAGCACCTCGTCGGGGCACGGCAGCGCGGCGACCGCGGGTGTCGTGGGCGTCGCCGGACGACGGCACCCGGCCGCGACGAGCAGCGTGAGCGCGAGCGCCGCGCGCGCCGTCATCGGGGCGCCTCCTGTCGATATCCCCACAGCGCGAACTCTCCTCGTCCCGATGGCGTGCGGGCGTGCAGGTACGCCCGCGTCGAGCGCGCCGGGCAGGCCCAGATCTCCGCCGGCGAGCGGGCGCCGGTGTATGCCGACAGCAGCGCGCCGTCGGGCCGCGTGAGCCAGAGGTCGACCACCCCGGGCGGCGACGACGCCACGGCGGCGTACCGGTAGCACTCGCCCCCGCGGAGCTCGACCGGAACCCGATGCTCCGCGCCGATCCACGACGTGCCGAGCATGGGCGGCAGCGCGACGGCCCAGCCATCGGCGCGCGCCGACGCGTCGATGGCGACCGCAGCGGCCCGCAGCCGGTCGGGCAGCGCGCCGGGGCCGAGCATCGGGTCGGGCGTCGGCGCCTCGGCGACGGCGAGCGACCACTCGCCCGAGCCCGAGAAGAGTCGCAACTCGATGGCGTGCGGGCCGCCGCCGCCGGCGCAGAAGGTCACCTCGGGTCGCGCGTCGAGCCCGACGTCCTGCCCGAGCACCTCGCCCGAGGGCGCGCGCACGACGATGTCGATGTCCTCGACGCGCTCGCCGCCGAACGCGATGGCCGTGTAGCAACGGCCGGCGACGAGGTCCCAGGGGTGCTGCTCGCTCCGCCCCCGGGGCATGTTGCCGTTGACCACCGAGCCCTCGCGCCGGTAGCCGCGGGCGCCCAGGGACGCGAGGGCGGTCTCGATGGCCTGCGCCGGGGGCCGCACCGCCGGGTCACGACCGAGGGCGCCGCGGGGCGTGCGCACGCCGTTGGACACCCCGTGCGGTCGGTCGCGCAGCACGTCGCCGAGGGGAGGCGGCAGCGCCGGGGGGTTGGCCATCGCGAGCACGGCGACCTCGCCGGCGCCGACGACCGCCGTGGCCATCACGAAGACCGTGGCGGGCGCCGTGACGCACGCACGCGCGAAGGGGTGGGCGTCGTCGCGCACGTCGTGGCCGAGCTCGACCCCTTCACCGTTGAGCACCCGGAGGTCGAGGTTGCCCAGCTCGGGCATACCTACCGCGGTAAAACCGAGGCACTGCGGTCGCTCGACCCGCAGGGAAACCCCGCGCGCCCCGCCCTGCCGCAGGAACATGACCGCCGACTCCTCGAAGGGCTGCGCCCCGCGCGCGCGAAACGCCCCCCGAACCCTCGCCACCCGGTCGGCAAGCTCAGGCACCGGGGCGGGCCCGACCACCGGGGCGGGCGCTGGAGCGGCGACGGTCACCGGCGGCGGGGGCCGCGACGTCGCGCAGGCCGCCCCGAGCGGGAGCGCGAGCAGGGCAGCGCGGAGGGGTTCACGCATCGAGGGCCGTGAGCTCGGGGTAGCGGGCCAGCATCGCGTCGAGGGACATGCGATCGGTCTCCACCGACGGCGACCAGATGACCTCCAGCGCCACGACGATGGCGTCGAGCGCAGACAAGGCCGCGAGCGTCGCGCCGAGGGACGCCCGATCGCCCGCCGCGCAGGGACGGAGCGGCCCGACCGCCCCGAGCACCACGCTCACCACGACGTGGCCGGGCACCGTCGGGTCGAGCAGAACCGCCGCGGGGGTGGTCACCTCGTTGCGCCGCGTCTCGATGGGGTACCGGCCGCGCAGCTCTTCGGCCATCGCGTCGAAGAAGGGCGGCGCGTCGTCGAGGGAGCGCAGCGCGTCGACGGCGAGCGCGTGCGTGGCCCCGGGCGCGTCAGCCGCCAGCCGCGCTGCCACCGCGCGCAGCGCCGCGAGGCGGCCGTCGTCGGTGGCAAGGTCGGCGCCCGCGGCCATCGCGTCGAGGTCGCGCTGCAACGCCGGACGCGCCGCGGGCCCGAAGCCCACCGACAGCCTGCGCACCGTGAACTGCTCCATGGGGGTTGAGTCTGACTCCTCTACGCCGGTCGTTCGAGCCGCTGGAGCTCTACATCGAGCCCGCCCAGATCGATGCGCTGCCACCGCGTGAGGCGCAACCCCGCCCGCACCCCCGCCTGTCGGACCCGCGGCTCGATCGGCGAGAGCCACACCATCCTGCCGCCCGGCACGAGCGAGCGGGCGGCGTGCGTCACGAAGCGTTCGAGCATCCCGCCGACGTCCTGGCCGAAGCCCACCCGATGGCCCATCGGGGGGTTGGTGAGGATGAGCGACACGCCCTCCGGGGCGGCGTCGAGGGCGTCGCCTTGCACCAGGCTCACCCGGGTGAAGCCTGTGAGGTTCTGCCGCGCGGCCTCCAGCGCGGAGGCGTCGAGGTCGCGGCCCTCCATCCGGGCGTAGGGGCCGAGGCGACCGCGCTCGACCAGCTCGAGCCCGGAGCCCACGAAGGGGTCCCACACCACGTCGTCGGCGGAGACGCCCGCCACCCGCGCGAGCGCCGCGGCGATCGTCGGGTGCGACGCCGCCGCCACCTCGGCCCGACGGTAGCCGAAGCGGGGGTCGCTCAGCTTGCGCGGGCGCAGCAGCACCTGCACCCGGTCGGGCATCTCGCGCACGAGCACCTCCCAGGTGCTGTCCTTGGGGTCGTTGACCAGCGCCGGGCAGAGCGCCGCGATGCGCGAGACCACCCGCCAGGTGAGCGCTCGCCGGTGTCCGCCCTCCGCCCACTCCAAGCGGTACCGGATCGTGTGCTGCGTGAAGCTCTCCAGGATGCGCAGCGAGCCCGGCGACAGCACCGCCTGCACCACCGCCTCGGCGACGTCGCCGCTCGCGGGCTTCATCACCGGCGCGATCACGAAGGCCATCGACTGGAAGAGCCTCGATCGGAAGATGGTCTCCAGCGAGCCCGACAGCATCACCCGCACGCGCCCGGGGCCCATGATGGTGGGCCCCCATGACGCGTCGAACTCCGCCGCCAGCATTGACTCCAGGCCGCGCTTGCAGGTGAGCTCGACGTTGGCCGCCGCCCGGGGCACGCCCCGCGGCTCGACCGCCGACCCGGTGCCCCGGTGCATCGTGCGCTCGACCATCAGCGACGCCTGCTCGATGGCCTTCTGCAGCCTCGGATCGCCGCTCGCCACGCGCTGCATCAGCGCGCGGGTCTTGGCGCCGCCCACCCGGCCCAGCGACTGCGCCACCGACACCCGGTGGTCGACCCGCTCCTCCCGCTCCCACGACGCCAGCAGCGCGTCCTCGGTCACCGGCAGCGGCGAGCGGCCCATCAGCAGGATGGCGTTCCGGCGGGTCTTCGCGTCGTCGTCTTCCAGGCGCCCGAGCACCCACTGCCAGGTGGCCTCCGCGCGCGGCGCGAGCGCCGGCACCGCGAGCAGCCGGCCGACCAGCTTCACGAGGCGCCCCCGCATCGGCGGACGGGCGCCCGGGAAGCGCTCCAGCGCCCGGTCGAGGGCCTCCTCGGGGTGCGCCAGCACGGCGCGGATGAGGTCGTCGACCGCGTCGTCGTCGTCGGTGCCCAGCAGGCCCACCAGCGCCTCGACGTCTTTACGCCGTGGGGTGAAGCCCTTGTCCTTGACCGCCGCGAGCAGCGACCGGCCCTCTCGTTCCGCGCTGTCCATGGCTCAGGCGAGCCTCTTGAATTTCACCCGGGTGGGCCGCGCGGCCTCGGCGCCGAGGCGCTTCACCCGATCGGCCTCGTAGTCCTGGTAGTTGCCCTCGAAGAACACCACCCGGCTGTCGCCCTCGAAGGCCAGCATGTGCGTCGCGATGCGGTCGAGGAACCACCGGTCGTGCGAGATCACCAGCACGCACCCGGCGAAGTCCGTGAGGGCGTCCTCCAGCGCGCGCAGGGTGTCCACGTCGAGGTCGTTGGTGGGCTCGTCGAGCAGCAGCACGTTGCCGCCCTTCTTCAGCAGCTTCGCGAGGTGCACCCGGTTGCGCTCGCCGCCCGACAGGTCGCCCACCCGCTTCTGCTGGTCGCTCCCCTTGAAGCCGAAGCCCGACACGTACGCCCGCGACGGGATCGCGCGCTTGCCGATGTCGATGGTGTCCTTCCCCTCGGAGATCTCCTGCCAGACGTTGTTGTCCGCGCCGAGGGCGTCGCGCGACTGGTCGACGTACGAGATGAGCGTGCTCTCGCCGAAGCGCACCGTGCCCGCGTCGGGCTTCTCCACCCCCGCCAGCATCTTGAAGAGCGTCGTCTTGCCCGTCCCGTTGGGGCCGATGATGCCGACGATGCCGTTGCGCGGCAGGTCGAAGGACAGCCCCTCGACGAGCACCCGGTCGCCGAAGCCCTTGCGCAGGTCGCGCACCTCGATGACCAGGTCGCCCAGCCGCGGCCCCGGCGGAATCTGCAGCTCCGCCTGCGCAGACTTCTCGTTGCCTGAGTCCGCCGCCATGGCCTCGTAGGCCGCGAGCCGCGCCTTGCTCTTGGCCTGCCGCGCGCGCGGCGAGAGCCGCACCCACTCCAGCTCCCGCGCGAGCGTGCGGCGGCGGGCGCTCTCCTGCTTCTCCTCGAGGGCGAGCCGCGCCTGCTTCTGCTCCAGCCAGCTGGTGTAGTTGCCCTTGAAGGGGTGGCCCTCGCCCCGGTCGAGCTCGAGGATCCAGCCCGCGACGTTGTCGAGGAAGTACCGGTCGTGGGTCACCGCGATGACCGTGCCCGGGAAGGCGTGCAGGTGCTGCTCCAGCCAGTCGACGCTCTCGGCGTCGAGGTGGTTGGTAGGCTCGTCGAGCAGCAGCACGTCGGGCTTCTCAAGCAGGAGACGGCAGAGGGCGACGCGGCGGCGCTCGCCGCCCGACAGCTTCGTCACGTCGGCGTCGCCGGGGGGCAGCCGCAGCGCGTCCATCGCGACCTCGACCTGCCGATCGAGGTTCCACGCGTCGGTGGCGTCGATGGCCTCCTGGGCGCGCGTGAACTCGTCCATGAGCTTCTCGTAGGCCTTCTCGGGCATCGTCTCGCCGAGCTTCATCGAGAGCTCCTCGTAGCGCGCGAGGAGGGCCCGCGTGGGCGCAACGCCGAGGTCGACGTTGCCGCGGACGTCGAGCGCGGGGTCGAGGGAGGGCTCCTGGGTGAGGAAGCCGAAGCGCATCCCCTTGGCGCGCAGCACCTCGCCGGTGTGCTCCCGGTCGACGCCCGCCATGATTCGCAGCAGCGAGCTCTTGCCCGAACCGTTGGACCCGAGCACCCCGATCTTCGCCCCGGGCAGGAACGCCAGGGTCATGCCCTTGAGCACCTCCTTCTTCGGCGGGTGCACCTTCCGGACATCCAACATCTGAAGCACGTACTCTTGGGCCATCGCTCGCCTTCGCTGATCCGGGAGGAGCGCGGACGTCGTTACAGCGTCCGCGGCCCCGCGGTTGGGCCCGGTTTTCTAGCACGACTCTCATTCCCGCCGTCCATCGACGACACAACGGCGCACATGCCCTCCGCTGACGCGGGAATCTCCCCGCTGCGCACGGGCCGCGGAAATGGTTCATCCTGTCGCGCGGAGACCTGGAAATACCTGTGCGTCACACGCTGGTTATCTCGGATGTGCATCTCTGCGAGGGCGTCCCCGGCGACGACCTCTGGATGCGCTGGCGGCAAAACCCCTATTTCCCCGACACGGAGTTCGGGGCCGTGGTCGATCACCTGCTCACCGACGCCCTCGGGCCCGATGACCGGCTCGACCTGGTCTTCAACGGCGACCTCTTCGACTTCGACGCCGGGCGCGTCATCGCCGGCAAGGCGCAGTTCGAGGACCTCCCGCGCACCGAGCCGGTCGCCATCGACCTCATCGACCGCATCCTCTCGGACCACCAGGGCTACGTCGCCGCCCTCGCCCGCCTCCTGCGCGCGGGTCACCGGGTGATCTTCGTGTCGGGCAACCACGACCCGCAGCTGGGCTTCCCGGGCGTGCGCATCCGCCTCCGCGAGCGCCTCGCCGAGGCCGCGGGCCACGTCCGCTTCGGCGACCACGTGATCTTCCGCGCGTGGTTCTGGCAGGGCCCTGACGGCATCCACGTCGAGCACGGCAACCAGTACGACACGTACTGCTCGTTCCGGTACCCGATGGCCCCCTTCCTCCCGCCGGAGCGCGGGCGCGACCGGGAGATCCACGCCACCGTCGGCTCGATGGCCTTCCGGCTGCTGGGCGCGCGCCTGGGATTCCTCAACCCCCACGTCGACACGTCCTTCCTGATGGACCTCGACGAGTACCTCCGGCACTGGTTCAAGCACTACATGTTCACCGAGCACTCGCTGGCGGTGACGTGGCTCAAGGGCGCCTTCACCATCGCCGCGCGGGTCGCCCTCGGGCGCGACCGGGGCTCCCCCGACCGCGCCGACCAGGACGTCCAGGCCGCCTCGCACGAGACCGGCGCCGACATCGACGACATCGCCCAGCACCGCGCGCTCTTCGCCGCGCCCGCGGAGGAGTCCTTCCACCGGGTGCTCCGAGAGTTCTGGGTCGACCGCATGACCCTCGGCGCCCTGTCCACCGTCGCCATCGTGACCCCGCTGCTCTTCCGCAACCGCACCGCGGTGGGCATCGCCGTCGGGCTCCCGCTGCTGTTCGCGGCCTACGAGCTCGCCACGCCGAAGATCACCCTCGACGACAACTACCGGCACATCGCCACGCGGGCCGAGGCCATCCAGAAGATCTACCGCCTCAAGGCCGTGGTCTTCGGGCACACGCACGTCCCCTACGGCCGCTGGAACGACGGGGTCTTCTACGGCAACTCGGGCACCTGGTCGGCGGCGTACCGCGACCTGGAGTGCAGCGAGCCGGTCGACCCGCGGGGCAAGCCCGTGATCTGGCTACGCGCCGAAAACGGCCGCCTCTCGGGGGGGTTGCATCGGTGGAACGGCCACTGCCTCGTGGCCGATTTCGAGAAGGTGGCGCCGGTCGACCACGCGCACTTCGTGGAGTCGATGCCGCCGCCCGTAGGCGACCCCACGCCCGTCGGGGCGTAGTCGGGAGACCTCACCCCGCGCTGCCGCGCGACCCCTCTCCACGAATGGCGAGGGGTCTGCGCAGACCTGCCAGGTGAGGGTTCGTCGTCAGTCCGGCTTCATCAGGTTGCGGAGCACCGTCTGCAGGATTCCGCCGTTCTTGTAGTAGAGGACGTCGACGGGGGTATCGAGCCGCGCGATGGCCGTGAAGGTGCGCTCGGTGCCGTCTTCGCGGAGCGCGCGGACGGTGAGCGCCTGGCGCGGGCCGATGGTGTCGTCGATGCCGTCGATGGTGTAGGTCTCGCGCCCGGTGAGGCCGAGAAGCTCGGCGTTCTCCCCGTCGCGGAACACCAGCGGCAGCACGCCCATGCCCACCAGGTTGGCCCGGTGGATGCGCTCGAAGCTCTCCGCGATGACCGCGCGTACGCCCAGCAGCAGCGTGCCCTTCGCGGCCCAGTCGCGGGACGAGCCCGTGCCGTACTCCTTGCCCGCGATCACGATGAGGGGGACGCCGTCGGCCTTGTACTTCTCGGCCGCGTCGAAGATCGCCAGTCGCTCGCCCGAGGGCAGGTGCACCGTGACGCCGCCCTCGACCCCGGGGACCAGGAGGTTCTTCAGGCGGATGTTGGCGAAGGTGCCGCGCACCATCACCCGGTCGTTGCCGCGGCGCGAGCCGTACGAGTTGAAGCCCGCCTTGGTGACGCCCAGCGACTGCAGGTAGCGCCCCGCGGGGCTGTCGGCCGCGATGTCACCCGCGGGCGAGATGTGGTCGGTGGTGACGGAGTCGCCGAGCAGCGCCAGCACCCGGGCGCCCGCGACGGGCTTGAGGGCCTCCGGGGTCTGCGTGAGGTCGGCGAAGAAGGGCGGGTGCTGGATGTACGTCGACGCGTCGTCCCAGGCGTAGAGCTCGCCCGTGGTGGTCGGGATCGACTGCCACTCCGCCGTGCCGTCGTACACGGTCTTGTAGGTGTCCTGGTACATCGCCGGGGTGATGCACTTCTCGACCGCCTGCGCGACGTCGGCGTCGCTGGGCCACACGTCCTTCAGGTAGACGGGCTTGCCGTCGCTGCCGGTGCCGAGGGGCTCGGTGGTGAGGTCGCGGTCGACGGTGCCCGCGATGGCGTACGCCACGACGAGGGGCGGCGACGCGAGGTAGTTGGCCTTCACCTGCGGGTGCACGCGGCCCTCGAAGTTGCGATTGCCGGAGATCACCGCGGAGGCCACGAGGCTGGTGCCCGCGAGCGGGGTCGCGACCCCGTCGGGCAGCGGGCCGCTGTTGCCGATGCAGGTGGTGCAGCCGTAGCCCACGACGCTGAACCCGAGCTGCTCGAGCGCCGGCAGGGTGCCCGACTCGCGGAGGTAGTCGGTCACCACGCGCGAGCCCGGCGCGAGGGAGGTCTTCACGGCGGGGGCGACGCGGAGGCCGCGGGCGACGGCGTTGCGGGCGAGCAGGCCCGCCGCGAGCATCACCGAGGGGTTGGAGGTGTTGGTGCAGCTCGTGATGGCCGCGATGACCACCGCGCCGTGGCCGATGTCCACGGTCTCGCCGCGCGCCGTGACCGCGACGCTGGCCTTGGTGTCGGACTCGGCGAGGCCGAAGCCACGGTCCTTCACCGGGGCCGTGAGGGCCTTCTTGAAGGAGCTCTTCATGGCCGAGAGGGCGACCCGGTCTTGCGGGCGCTTGGGGCCCGCGAGGGTCGGGACGACGGTGCCGATGTCGAGCTCGACGGTGTCGGTGAACACCGGGTCGCGCGAGGCGTCGGTTCGGAAGATGTCCTGCTCCTTGGCGTAGCGCTCGACGGTGCGCACGACGCTCATCGGGCGGCCCGTGCGACGCAGGAACTCCAGCGTGAGCGCGTCGACCGGGAAGAAGCCCATGGTGGCGCCGTACTCCGGCGCCATGTTGGCGATGGTGGTGCGGTCGGCGACGGCGATGTTGGAGAGCGCGGGACCGTAGAACTCCACGATCTTGTCGACGACGCCCTTCTTGCGAAGGAGCTCGGTGATCGTGAGCGTGAGGTCGGTGGCGGTGACGCCCGGCTGCATCTGCCCGGTGAGCTTCACGCCGATGACCTGCGGGGTGAGCATGAAGAGCGGCTGGCCGAGCATGACGGCCTCGGCCTCGATGCCGCCAACGCCCCAGCCGACGACCCCGAGGCCGTTGATCATGGTGGTGTGCGAGTCGGTGCCGACGAGGGTGTCCGGGAAGGCCACGGCCCCGGCGGCGTCCTTGCCGGTGCGCACCACGGTGGCGAGGCGCTCGACGTTGACCTGGTGCACGATGCCCATGCCGGGCGGCACGGCGGTGAAGTCCTGGAAGGCCCCTTGGCCCCACTTCAAGAACTGGTACCGCTCGCGGTTGCGCTGAAACTCCACCTGGAGGTTGAGCGTGACGGAGTCGCTCGCGCCGAAGTGGTCGACCTGCACGGAGTGGTCGATGACGAGGTCGACCGGCACGAGGGGGTTGATCTTCTTCGGGTCGCCGCCGAGGCGGGCGACCGCGGAGCGCATCGCGGCGAGGTCGACGACGACGGGCACGCCCGTGAAGTCCTGGAGGATCACCCGCGCGGGCTTGAAGGGGAGCTCGACGGCCTGCGGGGCCGGGGCGTTCCACGTCGCGAGGCGGCGGACGTCCTCCTCGCTGACCTCGAAGCCGTCGCAGTTGCGCAACACGGCCTCGAGCAGCACCCGGATGGACACCGGGAGCCGGTCGATGGAAGAGGCCACACCGGACTTCTCCAGGTGTTCGAGCCGATGAATCCCGAGGGGACCATCACCGGCGTCAAAGGTTGCGCGCGCACCGAATGGATCGAAGCTCCGTTGTGTCATGGCGTTGGGTGTCTAGCGTTCGCCCCCTGGGGACGTCAACGGACCGACCGCTCCCAGTGACGTCCGCGCGGCGGTCTCCCGGCGCTCGCGCGGGCGCAGGAGCTCTACGCGGGCGCCAGCTGGTACCGCCTACGCCACGACCAGAAGCCCCAGGCCGACCGGTTCTACACGGTCGGCGAGTCGCTCGCCGAGGGGCGCAACCCGCTGTGCGTCCAGGCGCAGCTGTGCTTCTGAGCGGTCGCTCTACGCCTCGGGGGACAGGAACTTCGCGAGTCCCTGGTGCCGGGGCGTGAGCTTCCCTGCGGCGACCACCACGGCGTTCTGGAGCGCCGGGGAGAGCCCGCCCACCCCACCGTCGTAGCGCGCCTCGAAGAAGGACCGGATGAAGGGCACCAGCGCGCGGCTGAAGTCGAAGCTCGCGTCGCGCGGCAACGCGCACGGCAGGTTGTCCACCGACATGATCGCGACCCCCTCGCCCGCGACCCCGACGGTCGCCTTGCGGGTCGCCGGGTCGTACACGAACGCGGGCTCGTCGTTCTGCGTCGCCATGACGGTCCACTCGATGCCGCCGTCGATGTCGCAGGCCACGTCGCCGAGCGCCGCGGGCAGCGTGCCGTTGGCGTACATCCGCCGCAGCGTGGAGTCGTCCAGCAGCCGCGGGAAGCGGGCGTCCCAGTAGCTCCCGTTCACCAGCGCGCGGCAGTACGGCAGGTACAGCGCGCCGACGTTCAAGAAGCGCTCGGGGTGCTCCAGGTACTTCGCGAAGTCGAAGCGCTTCGTGCCCGCCGTCACGAAGAGCTCAGCGTCTTTCACGTGCAGCACCCGCAGCGTGCGGTCGCCGGGCGAGTCCGTCGGCAGCGCGATGGCCTCGCTCACCGTGCAGGGGATGGCGCCTACGAGGTCGAAGTACTCCAGCGCCCCGCCCGACACGCGCCCCTCGCCGGTCACGACCACCACGAAGGGGGTCAGCGCGGACGGGCCCTCCTTACGCAGCTCGGTAAGCAGCTCCCGGGTGTGCCCGACCATCTCCGCGAGGTCGTGGTAGTCCACGGCGTGCTTCAGGCCCGCGAGCGCGGACGGGTGGCCGAGCGCCGCGAGCCGGTGCGCGAGGGTCCAGAGCGTCTCGTGGGCCCCGGCGAGGCCGGCGTAGCGGCCGAAGGCCACCTGCCGCACGCCCGCGTCGTCGACGATGACCTCGTAGTCGATCAGCGTCGCCCCCTGCTTCATGAAGTGGGCGAGCAGCGGCATGTTGTGCGACTGCCCCTTGATGGTGTGCGAGAAGCACATCACGGTCTGCCCCGGCTTCACCTGCGAGGTCTTGACCTCCTTCACCCCGACGATGAAGCGGCAGTCCGTCGCGTCGTCGACCAGGGTGGCACCCGCGGCGGCGAAATCCGCGTCGGCCAGCGCGCGCGTCGGCGAGCGCTCGACCCGCACCGCGATGCCCGCCGCGACGAGGCCCCGCACCTCGTCGGGAACCAGCGGAACCCGCCGCTCCCACTTGTTCTTCGTCTCTCGCAGGATCCCGATCGCGTCGCGCAGTTCGCTCATGGCGGCGCCACTCTCGTCGCCGCCAGCGCGTCCGGTCAAGAGCCCTGCTTCGTCGCCTCGCGCGCCGCGACCGGCGGGTGCTCGTGCTCGTGGGCCCCGCCCGGCTCCGGCGCCGCGGGCTTCGCCCCCTGGGGCTTGAGCTTCACCTCCGTGCCCTCCGGCAGCGAGCCGAGAGGCATCCCCAGGAGCTCTTCGGCCATCTCCTTCAGGTCGTGACGGTGCTCGTGGGGCATCTCGTCTTCGGGCACCTCCACGTCGATCACGAGAGACACCTTGCCGGTCACCGCGTCCTGCCGGTAGCGCAGGGTCACCCTCCGCTGGTTCTGCCTCCCCTCCTTCATGCCTTCACCACCACCGTGACCTCGTAGCCGCCCCGCACGTCGCCGCGCTCGTCGATGCTCTCGACCTCCCCGAGCTCCCGGGCCCTCTGCTCCAGCGCCCTTCGGTACACCCGGTTGAGGGCCTCCTGGAGCGCCGCCCGCACCGTCGGCTCCTCCCTCGTGAGCACCGCGACGTTCTCGGCCTCCAGGCGCGCGGTGACCCTCGCGCGCTGCTCTGCCAGCCCCCGCTCGGCGAGCGCCTCGGCCGCGCGCGCCGCACGCGCCTCGTCTGCCGCGTCGCCCTCGACCACCGTCGCGCTGCCCGTCGCGGTGACCGTCGCGTCCACCGCCCGACCCAGGGTCACCGTCGTCGCGCCCGCGTCGAGGGTCGCCGTCACCCCGCCGAACACCCGGGTCATCGAACCGCCGGGCTGGGCCTCCCACCCCTGCGCCGCGAGCACCTCGCGCAGCGTCGCGCCCATCGCGTCCCCCTGGAGCACGGGGAGCATCCGCACGGGGATGGCGATGCGGTCTTCGACGTGCACCTTCGCCTCCAGGTCGCGCGTGCGCACCGCCCGGCCGAGGGCCTCCCACTCCAGATCGAGCAACATCCCACACGTCATGGCGCTGCCGGGGGCGCTACCACGCGTCGCGTCCCTCCGCACCCCCGATGGTGCTCACGGCATCTCTCACGGTACAGAACAACCATCATGGCCGACGACCCCACCCTCCCCGTCGCTCCGCGCTTCCGGTACTTCGACCTCATCGTCGGGGTGTTCGTCACCGCGTTGATCACCAGCAACCTCGTGTCCGCGAAGGTCGCCCAGATCGGCCCCTTCAAGCTCGGCTGCGGCATCTTCGTGTTCCCGATCTCCTACATCTTCGGGGACGTGCTCACGGAGGTGTACGGCTACGCCCGCAGCCGCCGCGTCATCTGGATCGGCTTCGCCTGCGGCGTGCTCACGTCCGTCGTGTTCGTGGTCGCTGACCTGATGCCCCCGGCGCCGGACTGGCCCCACCAGGCCGCGTTTCACACCATCCTGGGCCAGCTCCCGAGGGTGGTGGCGGCCAGCCTCGTGGCCTACGTCGTGGGCGAGTTCTTCAACAGCTTCGTGCTCGCCAAGATGAAGCTGCTCACCGGCGGCCGGCACTTGTGGATGCGCACCATCGGCTCGACGGTCGTCGGGCAGGGCGTCGACAGCGCGGTGTTCTACCCCCTCGCCTTCTACGGCATCTGGAGCACCGCCAACGTGGTCGACGTGGCATGGCACAACTACCTCATCAAGGTCGCGCTCGAGACCCTCTTCACGCCGCTGACCTACGTCGTGGTCAACTACCTGAAGCGCGCCGAGCGCGAGGACGTGTTCGACACCGACACGGACTTCAACCCGCTGAAGGTCTCGTCCGACTGAGGGACCGCGGTGATGTGACGGGGGGGTGATCGGGAGGGAGGTGCGGTCGGCCAGAGGGCACCGACCGCGGGACGATCAGGTCAGTGGGGCGCGCCGCCGGCGCCCTGCTGCTGGAGCTGGCGACGGAGCTGCTCCATCACCTCCGGGGGAATCTGCGGCGAGCCGCCCCCCGGCCCGCCGGGCATCCCGGGCGGCATGCCTCCCGGGGCGGCCGCCGGTGCGGCCGGTGCGGCCGACGCGTCCGCCGCGGCGCCCCCGTCGGACACGACCGGGGTCTGGAAGGCCGTCACCGCGGGGTTGATCGACTCGGCCATCGCGCGGGTCACGACGTACACCGTGTCGGTGCCCTCGCGCTGCGCGAAGGACTCGTTGTCCCCGCTGTTGTTGCCCAGGCGCACGGTGACGGTCTGCGTCGCCGCGTCGCCGCCGCCCGTGGTGAGGGTCACCCGCGGGCTGTCCGGCGCCACGCCGCTCGCTCCGCCTTCGGGAGCGAAGTCGGTCGCGCGGAGGTTGGCCACCGAGTCGACCAGCGAGCCGATGCGCGCCGTGTCGAGCCGATCGAGCGTGGTGCCCGCGGCGGGCGTCCACGAGTCGCCGGCGCGGTTGAAGCGGAAGGTGCCGTTGCGGTTGACCCACTCCACCGACTGCACGGCGTCGCGGCTCGCGTGGGTGACCTCGCGGTTGCGCCAGTCGCGCGCGTCGCGCTGCACCATCGACGTGATCGACTGGTCGACCTCGAAGGTCTCCGGCCGACCGGGGACGCGCACCGCAGTGCCCGACCCGACGGAAGCACCGACGAAGACGTCCACCGTCGTGCTCGCGCCGCTCTTCAGCGTCACGCGCGTGGCGTGGGCGTCGTCGACCTCGAAGGCCGCGTGGCTGCTCGCGCTGCGGGCGCGAACCACGGTGACCTTCATGTTGGCGAAGCGGTCGACCAGGTCCTCCGCCGCCCGCGCCTCGGTGGGACCACGCCCGGGCGAGGTCATCACCCAGGCGCCGTTGCGCTTCTCCAGTTCGATGGTGCGCTGCCCCTCCGGACCCGACGACCGGACGATCGTCACGTGGTCGACCCGCGCCCCGTCGACGCGGCCCCACGGGTTGCTCACCGCCGCCGTGCTTGCCGTGTCCGCCGACTGCGGGCGGTAGACGTACGCCGTCGCCCCGCCCAGCACCACCACCACCGCGAGACCGATCCCGATGCCCTTGGAGTTCATTCGCTCTTTCGCTTCTGCCGTAGTGATTTCTAGAGGGTGATCTCGGCGCGCTTGCGCGCGCGCAGGTTCATCAGCACCACGCCGAGCACGCCCACGAGCAGCGGCAGGCCGATGATGCTGCCCCACTTGAAGAGCTGCTTCCGGGTGTCGGTCACCGCCTGGAGGCTGGGCTCCGAGACGTCTTTCGCGCGCACCGCGAGGAGGTCCGGGTCCTGGCTCAGCCAGTCGAAGACGTTGAGCAGCATCTGCACGTTGGTCGGCATGCCGTTCTGCAGCGGCGCGATCGCGCGCAGCTGGTCGATGTGGAACACCTTGCCGGAGCCCACCACGAGCAGGCGGGCCGGGTGCTCGCGGGTCGCGTGCGCCGGCGGGTGGTCGGTGTCGTTGGCCGCGAAGGCGCTGCGGAGCTGCCCCTCGAGCGCGACGCCGACCACATACGAGGCCCGCGCGTTGCCGAAGATCTGCTGCCGGCGCTGGAGCAGCTCGATGGCGTCGAGCTCGAAGCGCTCGCGCTGGAGCACCGAGCGCTCGCTGGTGCGGCCGATCTCGCTGAACACGGTGCCGTTCTCCCGCGCGCGGCCGTTGTTGATCGTCAGCGACGACACGAAGGGCAGGATGACGCCCGGGAGGCGGAACACCGCCGGGTGCGCCGTGTCGATGCCGGGGCCGCCGACGTCACGCCGCGCCGCGAGGGCGGGGTAGGTGAACATCGGGATGCGGGCCCGGCCCTGCTCGATCTCCTGCACCGAGTCGCTCGCCTGGAAGTCGAGCACGATGTCGGGGTTGATCGTGACGCCGTAGCCCTCAAGCAGCCCGTTGAGGTTGTGCTCGGCGCGCGCCGCCGTCGGGCGGGTGTCCGACCCGGTGATGGCGGTGCCGCCCGCGAAGACGGCGACCGAGCCGCCGCGCATCAGGTACGAGTTGATGCGCCGGAGCTCGCGCTCCTCGATGCGGCGCGCCGGGCCCATGATGACCAGACCCTTGATGTCCGCGGGGATCTCCTCCTCGCCACCGTGCAGGTCGATGGTGCGGGTGGTGTACCCGAGGTGCGCCTCCTGGAGGATGCGCGAGAGGTACGGCAGCGCCTGCTCGGGCGAGCCCTCGTCGTGGCCCGCGAGGAAGCCGATCGCCCGCTCGGGGTCGATCATCTTCTTCACGATCGAGGTGATCTGGTACTCCATGCCCTCGACGCCGGGGTTCACGAAGGCGATCTGCTCGGTCGAGCGCAGGTACGAGAAGGTGATGCAGCGGAAGACCTCGGCGAGGTTCGCCTGGTCGGACGCCGTGTTCACCGTCTGCAGCACGCGCTTGGTGCAGCTCGCGCCCTCGGCCTGGCGCTTGCGCTCGTCGTTGTCGGTGCGCACCCAACGCACCTCGAGGCGGCCGCGGCTGGCGGCGACGTACTCGTCGAGCTGCTCGCGCAGCAGGCGCTCATCGTCGTTGGCGGGGGCGGGCTGGTCGGGGGTCCAGTAGATGGTGATCGTGAGGTTGTCGGTGAGGCGACCCAGCGTGCGGCGGGTGCCCTGCGACAGGGAGTAGAGGCCGCGCTTGGTCAGGTCGATGCGGGCGTGCAGCACCTTCACCGCGAGGACGTTGAGCAGCACGACCGCCACGAGGGCGATGGCGACGAAGGCGCCGGTCTGGGCGCGGGCTTGGCTACGACGTTCCATGGTCAGCTCCACCGCCGGCTCTCGAGGGAGCGCGCGGTCGCCAGCAGGCAGATGAAGATCACGCTGGCGAAGTAGATGATGTTGCGGGCGTCGATGACCCCGCGGGCGATGCTCGCGAAGTGGTAGTCAGGGCAGAGGTACTCGATCACCGAGGCCGCGCCGCCGAAGAAGATCAGCGCCTTGTTCATGAGGAAGAACACCGCGCCGACGATGAAGCTCACGAAGAACGCGGTGATCTGGTCCTTGGTGAAGGAGCTGACCATCACGCCGAAGGAGATGTACGCCGCGCCGCCGAGCAGGAGCCCGAGGTAGCCGCCGGCGACGGGGCCCCAGTCGAGCTCGCCCATGCGCGAGATGATCACCGGGTAGCTGAAGGTGGCGACGATGCACACCGCGAGCAGCCCGAGCGCGCCGAAGAACTTCCCGAGGATGACCTCCCAGTCGCGCACCGGCTGCGTGATGAGCATCTCCAGGGTGCCCGTGCGGGACTCCTCGGCGAAGGTGCGCATCGCGATGGCCGGGCAGATGAGCGGCAGCAGCCAGGAGATGCTGTTGAACATCGGCTGGAGCGTGGCCTTCCCCAGCGTCAGGAACGCGAAGGGGATGAAGAACAGGAAGCCCACCAGCAGCAGGAACATCCCGATCACGATGTAGCCGAGGGGCGACGAGAAGTACGAGACGAACTCCCGCCGCGCGATCGCCAGGGTGTTGTTGATCGGCGTCCCGATGGACCCGCGGCGCAGCGCGCCCGCGGCCGTCGTCGCCGTCGTTTCCGTATCAGACATCGCTGGATGACTCCTTCGTCGCCGCCACCGTTTCAGAAGCCTTGGAGCCCGCGTTGCGCCGCGGAGCCCCCTCACCCACCGTCAGCTGACGGAAGACCTCCTCGAGCTGCACCGCCTCGCGGCGAAGCTCCAGCAGGTCCCACTTGTTCTCCACCGCCATCCGGAAGAACTCCCGGCGGTGGTCGCCGGAGCCCTTCACGCTCACCTCGAGCAGCGTCGCGCGGTCGTCGCTCGGCAGCTCCTTGATCACCGCGTCCGAGACCACCCGCTTCACGGCCTCGATGACCGGGCCCGCCTTGCGCACCGTCTCGTCCTTGCCGCCGTCGACCGCGAGCACGTACTTCACGCTCCCGCTCTTGGCCGCGAGGTCATCCGGCGCGCCGTCGGCCACGATCTTCCCGCGGTTGACGATGAGCACCCGCGCGCAGGCCTCCTTGACCTCCACGAGGTCGTGCGTCGACAGCATGATCGTGCGGGTCTTCCCGATCTCCTTGATGTAGGAGATGACCTCCGCGCTCTCGTTGGGGTCGAGGTCGGCCGTGGGCTCGTCGAGGATGAGAATCGGCGGATCGTGGATGAGCGCCTGCGCCAGGCCCACGCGCTGCCGGTACCCGTACGAGAGCTCGTTGATGGTCTTGGCGAGCACGTCCTTGAGCCCGCAGATCTCGACCACCTCCTTGATCTTCCCGCGGCGCTTGTCCTTCGGGATCGCCCGCAGGTCGGCGGCGAACTCCAGGTACTCGACCACGCCCATCTCGGGGTACAGCGACGCGCGCTGCGGGAGGTACCCGATCATCGAGCGCACCGAAAGCGGGTCGTCGAACACGTCGAAGCCGCCCACCTTCGCCGTCCCCTCGGAGGGCGAGATGAAGCAGGTCAGGATCTTCATCGTCGTGGACTTCCCCGCCCCGTTGGGCCCGAGGAACCCCACCACCTCTCCCCGACGGATCTCGAAGCTGATCTTGTCGACGGCGCGCTGGGCGCCGTAGACCTTCGACAGCTCCCGGGTCTCGATCATCACGTCACTGGTCGCCATTCGATCTATGCCTTCGGTGAAGCCAACATTTCGCCGTCGCCCCGGCGGGCGCGCATCCTAGTCAGCGAGTCTCGCAAGTCAACGAGGGACCGAAGTCCCGCGGCGCGCGTCGAACCGCCTTGGTTTCACGGATATTCCCCCGCCATCGACCGCCGCGGCCGTTTAGCCTCCCGGACATGTTTCGCCACGAACGCCCGGTGCGCTTCGCCGAGGTCGACGCCGCCCGCATCGTTTACTTCGCCCGCTACCTCGACTTCTGCCACGACGCCCTCGAGGCCCTCTTCGCCGCCCTGCCCGGCGGATACCCCCACCTCACGATGGTGCGCGGCATCGGCATTCCCTCGGTGCGCGTCGAGGCCGACTACCTGGCACCGCTCCGCTACGGCGACACCGCGCTCATCGACGTCAGCGTCGAGCGCCTCGGCGGCCGATCGATCACCTTCCGCCACGCGCTCACCCGCGCCGCCGACGGAGTGCGCTGCGCCGCGGTCCGCCAGGTCGTGGTGGTCTCCCGCCTCGACGCGCTCGCCTCGGTGGAGATGCCCGACGACGTCCGCGCCCTGCTCTCGGCGCACCTGTCCGCGCCGAACGGGTAAGGGTCCCGCCGCGCCGCCACATCCTCGCCGCGCCCATGCTGCCCGGGTACACTCGCGCGAGAGCCCCGACCACGCCATGAACGTCTCCCGCCGCAAGATGCTCGCCCTCGGCCTCGGAGCGATCGCGCTCCGCTCCGCCCGCGGTCTCGCGCAGACGCCTCCGGTGCCGGTCTCCGACAGCCCGATCCCCGCCAACCCCTTCGACGAGGTCGCCCCTCCGATCGCGGCCGCCGTCGTCCCGCCCGCGGCGGAGGTCTCGCCGCTGCCGCCCAACCCCTACGAGGTCGGTGTCCGGCGCTACGGCGCGCTCGTCGAGGAGGACATCGTCCGGGCACTGAGCGAGGCGCCCATCGAGTCGGCGCGCAACGTGGGCAACACCTCGGTCAACCTCCGCTGCGACCTCGACGGCGACATCGACGGCGCGTTCAAGCCCGCCGAGACCCGCCACGTGGACCACTGGCGCGCCGAGATCGGTGCCTTCCGGGTGGCCCAGCTCCTCGGCATCGACCGCGTCCCGCCGGCGGTGTTCCGTCGCGTGGCGCGCGCTGAGCTGGTCGGCGCCGACGCGAGCCGCCTGCTCTTCCGCGACGGCTGGTCCCGCGGCGCCATGATCTACTGGGTGCCCGTGCTCCGCCGCGCGGGCATCTTCTCCGGCGAGGCCCTCACGCAGTGGACCAACCACCTCGTGGTCGGCGTCGAGATCCCCGCCGGCGCCCGCGGCCGCGCCGAGGAGATCTCCACCCTCATCTCCTTCGACTTCATCATCGGCAACTGGGACCGCTGGCACGGCACCAACACCCTCGTCGACGCCCGCGGGCAGCTCTGCTACCGGGACAACAACGGAGGCTTCCTCGAACCCCTGCCCCGCTGGAAGATGGAGATCATCTTCTCGTTCCTGCAGCGGGTGCAGCGCTTCTCTCGACGCTTCGTGGACGGGGTGCGCGCGATGACCCTCGCCGGCCTGCGCCGGGCCATCGTCGCCGACGCCGACGGCAGCGAGGCCCTCCTCAACGAAGCCCAGCTGCGCGCGATGATGCGCCGGCGCGCGACCTTCCTCGAGTACGTCGACGCCCTCGTGGGCATCCACGGCGCCGCCGAGGTGTACTGCTTCGAGTGAGCCCTCAGGCGACGAGCTGGCGGAGCTCGCCGCGGTGCTTGTCGGCGTACACCGAGAGCACGTCGAGGGCGTCGCGCATCTCGCTCGCGTCCATGTGCTCGACGGGGAACTCCACCGACAGCACCACGTCGCCGTCCTCGTCGAGGGAGAAGCGCGCCAGGAGCATCTCCCCGTTGAGCCGCAGCAGCCGGGCGTAGAGCAGCTCGGCCTTGTCGGCGTCGGCGGGCAGCCGGACGATGGGCAGCACCATCAGCCGACAGAACGCCCCTTCGGCCTGGATGACGAGCGGGAAAGACCCCCGTCGGGCCCGAAAGCTCGACCGCCACGTGCGCTCGGAGAGCGCGATGACGGGCCACCCCAGGGTCTTGAGGTGGGCCTCGATCTTCGCGGCGGCCACGGCGTCGGTCATCGGATCACCCTTCCCATGTGCGACACCGAGCGTATCGCCGCCGCGGCCATGCGCACAAGGATCATCCCGAAGCCCCGGCGCCGTGACGCCGGGGGCGCGGCACCCCATGATCAAACGCCCCGGGGGAATCCCCGGGCCGGATCAGGACCCCCCCAATGCCCAGCCAAGCCCCCCCACCGAGGTCCCGCGTCCTGGTCGTCGACGACGATCGCTCCATCCGCCGGTCGCTGGAGAAGTACCTCGGCGACCTCGGGTACGCGGTCACCACCGCGGCCGACGGCCAGGAGGGCCTCGACGCCCTCGACGCCGTCTCCCCCGACGTGGTGCTGCTCGACCTCGGTCTCCCGATCGTCGACGGGCTGGAGTTCCTGGAGCGGGTGCGCGGCCGCGAGGGGATGCCGCCGGTGCTGGTCGTCACCGCGCGCGACGACATGCGCAGCACCATCACCGCCATGCAGCGGGGCGCATGGGACTACCTGGTGAAGCCCATCGACATCGAGCGCCTGAAGATCGCGATCCTCCGCGCGGTGGAGTCGCGCGACCTCTCCCGCCGCCTCGACGGGCTCGTCGAGACCCTCGCCGCGGACTTCCAGATCGACAACCTCGTCGGCCGCTCGGCGGGCATGCGGGAGATCTTCAAGACCATCGGCCGGGTCTCGACGTCTCGGGCCACGGTGCTCATCACGGGCGAGAGCGGCACCGGCAAGGAGCTCGTCGCCCGCGCGATCCACTTCTCCGGGGAGAGCCGCGACCAGCCCTTCGTCGCCGTGAACTGCACGGCCTTCGCCCGTGAGCTCCTGGAGAGCGAGCTCTTCGGGCACGTGCGCGGCGCCTTCACCGGCGCCACCAGCGACAAGCTCGGGCGCTTCCAGATCGCCGGCGGGGGCACCCTCTTCCTCGACGAGATCGGGGAGCTCCCGCTCGACCTCCAGGTGAAGCTCCTGCGGGTGGTGCAGGAGCGCACCTTCGAGCGCGTCGGCGACGCCCGCCCGATGCCCCTGCGCGCCCGCATCATTACCGCCACGCACCGCGACCTCGCGCAGATGGTCCGCGACGGCGGCTTCCGGGAGGACTTCTACTACCGCCTGCGGGTCGTCGAGGTGCGCCTCCCGCCGCTGCGGGAGCGCAAGGAGGACATCCCCGCGCTGATCGACCACCTGCTCGCGAAGGTCAACCGCGAGCTGCACAAGAAGATCCGGTACGTGTCCCGCGAGGCCCTCGACCTGCTGGTGGGCTACCCCTGGCCGGGCAACGTCCGCGAGCTCGAGAACGCCCTCACCCGGGCGGTGGTCGTGACCGAGGGCGAGGTGCTCGACGCGCCCGCGCTGCCCATTCACGTCGACGACCCGGCGGACGAGACCGCGGACGAAGAGAGCAGCGCCGGAACCATCGACGCACCCGAAGGGCCCGACGGGCAATCCAATGGGGCGGTGGACCTCGCGAGCTTCATGACACTGAGGGAGATCGAGCACCGGCACATCGCGGCAGTGCTTGGCGCGACCGGCTGGAACAAGCGCCGGAGCTGCGGCGTGCTCGGCATCACCCGCCCCACCCTCGACCGCAAGATTCGCGAGTACGGCCTCGAGCGCCCGAACCTCGGCCCGACGCGCCTCGGCGTGACGGGCGGGTGAGCGCGGTGGTCCGCTGGCTCACACCCGCCGCGGTCTTCTCCGTCGCCATCATCGCGATCCTCCTCCGGCGCATCCGTCGCGACGCCGGCGGCCGGGTCGACACCGGGTACTTCCAGCAGGTGGGGTGGACCTTCGCGGCCGGAGTGCTCTGCCTCACCCTCGCCCACCTCGGCGGCGTGCCCGCGGGTCACCCCTTCGCGGTCGTTCCCAGCGCGGTCGCCACCTACGGCTCGGCGTATTTCCTCACCCTCTTCGCGTACAGCTTCCCGCGGGACCGCCCCGCCCCGCCCCGGCTACGCATCCCGCTGCTGGTCACCACTGGTCTCTTCATCGCGTCGACGGTGCGGATGAGCCTTGACAGCGGCCGCGAGCCCGCCTGGACCCTGCTCTACATGCTCCCGTACTTCACCCTCACGGTGATCTACGTGACCCGCAACTGGCGGCTGGCGACGAACCCCGGCGAGCGCGCCCCGAGCGCCCCGGTCTCCGTCGTTCAGGTCGCCATCCTCACGCCGTGGCTGCTCAACCTCCTCGCCTACGGCACCCTTCACCTTGTCGGCAACGCGCGGCTCCCCCCGTGGATCGACCTGACCCAGAGCATGGTCATGGCCATCATCGTGGTCGGGGGCGTCGGGGTGGCCATCCTGCGCTACCACCTCTTCGAGGTGCGGGTGCTGCTCGCCGAGGCCCTCGTCGCCACCGGCGCGGCGGCCCTCTTCGCGGCTTACCTGGGCCTCATCGCCCCGGCGCTCCACCACGGCCTCGCGGCGGCGTCGACCCCCGCGCTGGCGGTCGTCGTGGTGGCCGGACTGCCGACGCTGCTCTCGCGAGGCACCCTCGACGCGCTGGAGCGCTTCATGGGGCGCACCGGCTCCATGATCGCGTCGGGCCCCTCGTCGCGGGGCGTGCTCGAGCGCGTGCTCTCGGTGACCTCCACCATGATCGACCCCGACGCGGTGCTGGCCATGGCCCTCGGCGCCATGCACAAGGTGACCGGCGGCGAGGTGAGCTTCCTGCAGCACGGGCGCTCGCCCCAGGGCGAGCGCGCCACGATGACCGAGGCGCTCACGGAGATGGTCGAGGGGCACCCGCGGCGCTTCCACTCGATCGACCAGGCGCCGGAGCTGCCGACGCTGATGCTCGGGTGGATGCAGCGCGAGGGCGTGCACCTCGTGGTGCCGGTGCGACGGGACCGCGCGCTGCACGGCGTGCTCCTGGTGCGTGCCGATGGGATCACCCGCGACGCGACGTTGCTCTGCGCAGCGCTCGCCGAGCACCTCGCGCTCAAGTTCGAGAACTTCGCGCTCTACGCCCGCGCTGCGCTCGCGGCGAGCGAGCTCGCGGACTACCGGGCCTTCCTCGAGAACGTCGTCGAGAGCCTCCCGGTGGGGGTCGCCGTGGTCGACCCCGACCTGCGCGTGAAGGCCTGGAACCGGGTGCTCGAGCGCAGCAGCGGCATCGCGGCGAAGGACGCCATCGGTCGCCACTTCTTCGACGAGCTGCACCCCGAGTGCAAGATCCCGGAGGCGACCGCGACCATCGAGGCGCTCCGGGTCGACCCCTCCAGGGTGGTGCACCACGCTGCGATGCCCGTGGCGACCCCGGGCGGTGAGCGCTTCCAGGACGTCACCGTCGCCCCCTTCTGCGACCGCCTCGGGCAGCCCACCGGGGTCGTGGTGATCACCCAGGACGTGACCGACCAGGTGCGCCTCGGCCGCGAACTCGAGGCATCCCGCCGGCTCGCCGCCCTCGGCTCCTTCGCCGCGGCCATCGCGCACGACATCCGCACGCCGCTCACCTCCATCGCCATGAACGTCCAGATCCTGCGCGCCCACGCCAACCTCTCCGAGGGCGACCGGGAGTACCTCGACATCGCCAGCGAGGAGATCGCCCGGCTGAACAGCTCGGTGGCCGAGATCCTCGACTTCGCGCGGCCGCTCCAGCTCCGTCGCCAGCCCGTCGCACCGCGGGAGCTCCTGGACGACGTGGTGCGCACCCTCGCCCCGGTGCTGGCCGACCGCGGCGTGACCCTCGACGTGCAGCTCGACGAGTCCGATGACGGACCGCCGCTCGCGGACGAGCGCGCCCTGCGGCAGCTGCTCATCAACCTCATCGACAACGCCGCCAACGCCTCGGCGCGGGGCGGCACCGTGACGGTGCACGCCGAGCTCGACCCCGCGCGCCTGCTCCTACGGGTCGCAGACCGCGGCCGTGGCATCACCCCGGAGAACCTCGAGCGCATCTTCGAGCCCTTCTTCACCACGCGCCCCGACGGCACCGGCCTCGGCCTCGCGATCGCGCAGAAGATCGTCCGGGGCCACGCGGGCGAGATCACCGTGCAGAGCGAGCCCGGCCGCGGGACCACCTTCGAGGTGACGCTCCCGCGACCGCACGCCGAGGCGATCGCGGCGAGCGCGTGATAGCTTCCCGGCCCCCGTGGCAGATGACCCCTCCCCCCGAGAGGGCGCCCGCCGGGACGGCGAGGCCCCTCAGCTTCCCGCACTGACCGGCTTCCGCGCGCTCGCCGCTGCAATGGTGCTCGTCGGCCACGTCGAGACCGGACGCGATGTCGGGTTCGCGTGGATCGTGCGCTACGGCTGGACGGGGGTGAACCTCTTCTTCGCCCTGTCGGGCTTCCTCTTCACCCGGCTCTACTTCGACCGCTTCACGACCGGCACCGTCACGCTCCGATCGTACTTCCTCAAGCGGGCATTTCGGGTGCTCCCCCTCACCTGGGCGCTGGTGCTGCTCGCGGTCGTCACGTCGCGCGACTACGCCCTCGGCGACGTGGTCGCCCACCTCACCCTCACGCACGCCTACTTCGAGACGTACCGCTTCTCCATCAACCCACCGATGTGGACCCTCTGCCTGGAGGAGTCGTTCTACCTCGCCGTGCCGCCCCTCTTCGTGGCGCTGGGCGCGATCGAGCGCGCCCGGCCCGCGGCCTCCGCCCTCGCCCGCGTCCTCGCCGTCGGCGTCTGCCTCGCGCTTCTCGCCGAGGCCGGCATCGCCATCACGGGCGACCTCCATCACTTCAAGCACTCGCTCACGGGCTCCTGGGACAACGGCCTCTGGGTGATGACCCTCACGGGCCGCTTCTCGGACTTCGCCTGCGGCATCCTCGCGGGCGTCGTCGCGCTGCGGGCCCCGACCAGCCGCTGGCTGCGTCACCCGATCGGCGCGACCGCCCTCTTCGCCCTCGGCGGGGCGGTCTGGTGGGGCGCCGCGCGGTGGATCGAGACCCGCGGCGGCCCGGCGGCGGCCGGCTCCTTCGCGGGCTACCAGCTCGTCTCGCGGCTCTTCTCGGCGGGCGGCGCGCTCATGATCCTCGGGCTCGCCGGGCGCTCGTGGCTGACGCCCACGTTCGCGTCGCGGCCGCTCGTGTACGCGGGCCGCATCTCCTTCGCGCTCTACCTCGTGCAGGACACCTGGATCGATCGCGTCGCCCTGTCGCACACGCTCTCGCTGCACGTCCGCGGGCACGTCCGCCACGAGGTGGCCGTCGTGCTCGCCCTGTACGCGCTCACCAGCGTCGCGGCCGCGCTGCTGCACCACGGCGTCGAAGACCCGGCGCAGCGCTACCTGCGCCGCCGCTTCGTCCGCGGCTGAAGACCCGTCGGGGCGGCCGCTACTCGCGGGAGAAGATCGTCGCGATCCCCTGGCCCACGCCGATGCAGAGCGACGCTGCGCCATAGCGGAGGCCCTCCCGGCGCATCCGGTGCAGCAGCGTCGTGGCGATGCGCGCCCCGGACGACCCGATGGGGTGGCCGAGCGCGATGGCCCCGCCGTCGGGGTTCACCCGCGCGGGGTCGAGGCCGAGGGAGTCGATGCACGCCAGGGCCTGCGCCGCGAAGGCCTCGTTGAGCTCGACGGTGTCGAGCGCGCCCACGCTGATGCCCGCCCGAGCGAGCGCCCGCTGCATCGCAGGGATGGGCCCGAGACCCATGAGACCCGGCTCGACGCCCGCGACGGCGTTGGCCACCACGCGCCCGAGCGGCGTGAGCCCGTGGCGCTGGACGAAGTCCTCGGAGGCCACCAGCACCGCAGAGGCGCCGTCGTTGATGGGCGACGAGTTGCCCGCCGTGACGGTGCCGTCCTTGCGAAACACCGGAGCCAGCTTCCCGAGCTGTTCGAGCGAGGCGTCCGAGCGCACCGACTCGTCGGCCGCGACCACCACGGGCGGACCCTTGCGCTGGGCGATCTCGACCGGGACGATCTCGTCGGCGAAGGCCCCCGCGGCGGCGGCGCGCGCGGCCCGCTGGTGGCTCGCGAGGGCGAAGCGGTCCTGCGCGTCGCGGGAGATCGCGCGGAGGGCGGCGACGTTCTCCGCCGTGTCCCCCATCGACTCCAGCGGGAAGCGCGCGGCCATCTTCGGGTTGGTGAAGCGCCACCCGAGGGAGGTGTCGAACATCGCGGGCACTGCGCGGTCAAAGGCCTCGGCGGCCTTGGCCATGACGAAGGGCGCGCGGGTCATGCTCTCCACGCCCCCGGCGATCATCACGGACCGCTCGCCGGTCGCGATCGCTCGGTAGGCGTACTGGATCGCCTCGAGGCCTGATCCGCAGAGGCGGTTGACCGTCACCCCGGTGACCTCGTACGGCAGGCCCGCCAGCAGCAGCGCCATCCGCGCGATGTTGCGGTTGTCCTCCCCAGCCTGGTTGGTGGCGCCGAACACCACCTCGTCGACGGCCTCGCGCGCGGCAGGCACGCGGTCGAGGAGCGCCGTGATGGTGCGCGCGGCGAGGTCGTCGGAGCGAACGGTGGCGAGGCCGCCCCGGTACCGCCCGACGGGCGTTCGGACGGCGTCGACGATGAAGACCCTCGGACCGGCAACGGTGCTCATGAGGCGCGAGACGCTAGCACCGCCCCGATCAGGCGAGGAAGTGCCGCATCACGACCAGCAGCGCACCGGTGAGCACGAGGTTGAGCGCGAGCACCGCGGCGACGAGCCACGGGGTGACCTTGAGCTCGCGGGAGTGCCACGGCAGGTTGGACGCGGCTCCGTTACGGGATCGCCCGTCGGCCGGAGCGAAGGGCGAGACGGGCGGCCGGTCGAACTCGTGCGGTCGCTCGGCGCGCATCGGAGTCGGAGACTGACGCTGCAATCCAACCGGGAAGCCCGCCGGCTGGGTCAGCGAGCGCACCGGGGCCGGGAAGCGCGGCCGGGGAGCGGGCGCAGGGGCGACGTTCGGCGGCGGCGGACGGCTCGACGGGCGCGGGGGCGGTAGATCGGCGAAGTCGCCCTCGAACTGCGCCGGGTGCGGCTCGGCGAAGACGCGCGGCAGCAGCGAGGCGATGGCGGGGCTCGTGAAGTCCTCGGAGAGCAGCTCGAGCACCTCGGGGTCGTCGATGTCGACAAAGCCGGTGGTGATCTCGGCGTCGCCCTCGTCGAGCGGCTCGGGCATCGGGGTGGGCATCTCGGCTGCGGAGGGCGGCATGAGCTCGGCCACGACCGCCGAGGGTCGCGCCCCACGATCGGTCGAGTCCAGGTTCAGCCACGAGTTGGCGTCTTCATCGCTGCGCCGGTAGGCGCTGGACAGCTCGGGGCCTCCCCCGGAGGACCGCGGCGGAAGACCCGAGTGTCCCGGCGCCGTGCCGATGCGCGGCGGCGCGTGAGTGCTCGAGCCCAGCAACGGGGAGATGGGTCGAGCGGGCTGAGCGCGCCCGGCCATGGCAAGCGGGCGCGCCGAGACCCGCGCGCCCGTCGGGATCGGCGTGGGAAAGCGAGACGTCCCCGGACGCCCCATCACCCCAGCGACCGGGGGAATGGTCCCGACGCGCGGCGCCCCGTCGCGCAGCGTGCGCCGCGAGGTGAGCAGCGTGCTCGACACGGTCTCGAGGGCGTCGCCGAGCTCGGTCGCGAAGGCGCCGGCGCTCGCGGGGCGGCGAGCCGGGTCGAGGGACCAACCCCGCTGGAGGAGATCGTCGAGGGGCTCGAGGCCCTCCTGCGGGCCGAGTGAGATGTACGGGAGCTGCCGACGCTGCAGGGCGCTGAGCACCGCGCCCGGGTTGTTGCCCGGGAAGGCCGGGCGCCCGGTGAGCGCCTCGAAGGTGAGCGTCGCGAGCGAGAAGATGTCCGCCGCCGGGGTGAGCTCGGGGTGCCCGTCGAGCTCCTCCGGGGAGAGGTAGTTGGCCTTGGAAGCGGGGTGCTGCGGCCGGTCGGCGTGGCCCACCGCGAGGAGCTTCACGGGCTGCGGCGCCGGGGGAATCAGCACGGTCTCGGGCATCAGAACCCGGTGAAGCACCGGGGGGCTGCGCCCGTGGAGGTAGTCGAGCGCGGCCGCCACCTCGCCGATGATGCGCCGGATTTCCGGCACCGCGATGACCTCGCCGCCCGCGTGGCGGCTGCGGAGGGTGCGCCCCTCGGTCCACTCGGTGATCACCACCGGGAGCTGGTTGGCGGTGTACCCGAGGGCGTGCACCTCGACGAGGTTGGGGTGCTTCAAGCCCCGGCCGAGCACCGCCGTGCGCTCGAACCAGTCCCGCAACTCGGCGACGTGTAGCGGATGAAGCACCAGCGCGCGCGACTTCTGCCCGCGCCCCTCGGCAGGGAACGCCTCGTACACCAGCCCGATGCGATCGGCATGGCTCAGCGCCCCGAGGATGAACCCTCCTGGGAGCTGCGACCCTGGTGATGCCATCCGGCTCATGAGCGGCGCGACGCTACTCCATGCTTCCGCGGGAAGCACGATCGCGACAACTCAGGAAGCGCCTACTCCTCGCCGGCGGAGGCGCAGCAGCGGAAGCCGATCGAATAGTCGTGGTAGGACGTGCTGTGCCCGGGGGTACGGTACCAGCAGCCGTCGCCGTTGATGGTGGTGTCCATGTAGTAGCCACCGCGGAAGGTGCCCTCGGAGTCCGCCGTCCACTCGTGGAGGTTGCCCACCATGTCGAAGACGGTGTGCTCGTTGGTGCAGCCCGCGTGGGCGCCGGTGAGGGACACGGTGCCAGGGAGCTGGTTGATCTGCGGGTCGTTCATCAGCGCCATGCCCCAGAGGTAGGGGGTGGTGGCGTGAAACAGACGGACCACCGGGTGCCAACGATGGTTTTCGTTGCATCGGCCGTCTTCGCGCTGATTGCTGTACCCGTGGGTGCGATTGTTGGGGCCGCGACAAGAGCGGAACCACTCGCGCTCGGAGCACAGCCGCTTGCCCGACCGCGCGCAGGCCCGCGCGGCCTGAACCTGCGAGATGTACCCCTGCGGCACGACCCCGCGGCGGGTGACCGCCCGGACGTCCGTGCGACCGGGGTTCATGTACGGCGAGTGGGGGACCTCGCGGCCGTCGGCCCGGATCTCCATGAGCGAGGCCTCGTAGCGGTCTACACAGAAGCCGCTGGCTGCCACGAAGGCCATGCCATCGGGGCAGGGAGCGTTGGAGCTCGCCGCGGAGGCCCCGAACACCAGCGCACCGAGGAGCGCGAAGCCCGAAATGGTCAAGACGCTCTTGGGCACACCGGCCGATCGCTGCATCAGTTCCTCCGCGGGGTTTGACGGCATCGACGCTGCGCGCCGACACCGTGATTCGCGTATGAGATCCGTGTGCGAGACCGTCGTCTGGCCTCACGAACCGGCCGCATTCCAGGGAGGAACACGAACGGCCAAGTTCAAGAGCGAGGGGAGGTGTATCCGCGCTCCGCGCTCCGGGCAACCCCCCCAGGTCAACTTTGCGGCGGCGATGTCGGGCGGTGAACGTCACCGGGTGGCCCCAAGCGGGGAACGCGACCCTTGACCGCTGCGGGCACGGTGAGAGTCTGCGCCGCCCCGCACGGAGACACCACCGATGACTGAAGCCCGCTCGCTCGACGCCCGACTGCATCACCCGCTGCCCCCGCTCCTCGAACCCGCGGTCACGCTCTCGGAGATCGCATCACTGCGCGCCGCGGGCGTCGCCGCCGGCATCAAGGCCAGCGGCCGACCGGACGTGGCGCTGCTCGTCGCGGACGCGCCGGTCGCGTGCGCCGGGGTCTTCACCCAGAACCTCTTCCCCGCGGCGCCCGTCGTCGTCAGCCGGGAGCACCTCGCGGCCAGCGGGGGAATGATCCGCGCCGTGGTGGTCAACAGCGGCAACGCCAACGCGTGCACGGGAGAGCGCGGCCTCGCCGACGCCCGCGAGATGTGCGACCGGGTCGCCGCCGCGGTCGGTTGTCTCCCCCACGAGGTGCTGGTCTGCAGCACCGGGGTCATCGGTCACCCGCTGCCCATGGGCAAGGTGCGCGCGGGCATCGACGGCGCCCTCGCCGCGCTGTCGTACGAGCGCGACGCAGGGCGGCGCTTCCTGCACGCCATCATGACCACCGATGCGTTTCCGAAGGAGCACGGGCTCGCGCTCCCCGGCGCCCGGGTCGCGGGGGTGTGCAAGGGCGCCGGGATGATCCATCCCGACATGGCCACGATGCTGGCCTTCGTGGCGACGGACGCCCGCTCCACCCCCGCGGCGCTGCGGGAGGCCATCGGCGCGGTGGCGGCGCGCAGCTTCAACGCGGTGCACGTCGACACGCACCCGAGCACCAACGACACCTTCCTGCTGCTCGCGACCGGGCGCGCGGGCGCCGATTTCGCGGACGTCCGCCGCGAGGTCACGGACGTGGCGGGCCACCTCGCGTGGCTCATCGCCCGCGACGGCGAAGGCGCGACCAAGGTCACGACCATCCAGGTGACCGGCGCCCGCGACCAGGCCTCGGCGCGGGACATCGCCGACACCGTCGCGCACAGCGCGCTGGTGCGCACGGCCCTCTTCGGCAATGACCCCAACTGGGGGCGCTTCGTGTCCCAGGTGGGCAACGCGAAGTCCGTGCGCAGCGTCGCCGGGCTGCGCTGTGCGCTGCAGGGCGTCACGGTCTTCGAGCACGACGCGCCGACGGCCTTCGACCGCGCGGCCCTCTCCGCTGCCATGCGCGCCGAGAACCTCGTGCTCGACATCGCCCTCACCGAGGGCGACGGCGCCGCGATGCTGATGACCAGCGACCTCGGGTACCGCTACGTCGAGGTCAACGCCGAGTACACGACCTGACCCGCCGTCACCACTTGTAGAAGCCCTCGCCCGACTTCTTTCCGAGCTTGCCCGCCCGCACCATCTGACGGAGCAGCGGGGGCGCGCGAAACTGCTCCCCCAGCTCGCGGTGCAGGTGGTCGAGGATGGCGAGGCGGACGTCGAGCCCGACGAGGTCGGTCAGCCGCAGCGGACCCATCGGGTGGCGGTACCCGAGCTCCATCGCGCGGTCGATGTCCTCCGCGCTCGCCACGCCCTGCTCCAGCATCCGGATGGCCTCGGCCCCGAGCGCTACCCCCAGCCGGCTCGTGGCGAAGCCGGGCATGTCTCGCACCACGATGGGCGTCTTCGGTAGGCGCGCCGCGAAGGCCAGCGCACGGTCGATGGTCGCCTCGGAGGTGCGCACCCCGCGAACGATCTCCAGCAGCTCCATCACGGGCACGGGGTTGAAGAAGTGCATGCCGACGAGGCGCGACGCGTCGCGCAGGGTCGAGCCGAGCTCGGTGATCGAGAGCGACGAGGTGTTGGAGCCCAAAAGCGCCGTGTCGGGCGCGAGCGCGTCCACCCGCTGGAGCAGCTCGCGCTTCAGCTCGATGCGCTCGGGCACCGCCTCGATGACGACCCCCGCGTCCTCGACGGCCGCGCCGAGGTCGCCGCCCCAGGCGATGCGGCCGAGCGCCTCGTCGCGCTGCGCCGCGGTCAGCTTCGCCTTGGCGACCATGCGATCGAGCGACGCCCGCACGCCCTCGAGCCCCCTGGCCCGGGCCGCCTCCGAGGGGTCGCTTACATGCACGGTAAAACCCGCCGCCGCGCACACCTGCGCGATGCCGTGACCCATGGTTCCCGCGCCGAGCACCGCTACCTTCGTCGATTCGCTCATCGCCGGGGTTGATATCACAACGACCGGGCGGCCCGCCGCACCCGCCGCGCCGCCTCCTGCGCCGCCGCGCCGCCGAACACCGCCGCGCCCCGCGCGGCCTCCGCCGAGCCCGCCCGGTCGCCGTCGCGCAGCCGCGCCGCCGCGAGCGCCAGGCGCGCGTTGGCCTCCACCACGTCCAGCTCGCCGGTCGCGCGCCGCGGGTCGTCCGCGCCCACCGCCGCGAGCTCGGCGAAGAGGGCGCCCAGCTCGACGCCCGCCCGCTCGCCGCCCCACCCGGCGGGCAGCGCGAGCCATGTCACCGCCAGCGTCCACCGCAGCCGCAGCCGCTCGAGGAGGTCGGGCGCCACGGCCGGGTCGATCGACCGCAGCGCCGCGAGCCGCGGCACCAGGGCGAGCACGCCGTCGCCCTCGCGGGCCGCGCGCACGGCGTCGTTGCACCACCCGAGGGCCGCGGCGAGGGTCGAGCCGGTCGACCCGGGGGTCACGAGCGCGAGGGCCTGGCGCGCGTGGTCCCAGCGGCGGGCGCGCATCGCTGCCATGGCTCGCGCGACCGGGCTCCAACCGCCGCGCTCGGGCAGGCGGGTGAGCGGGGCGGGCGCGTCGGAGGGCAGCAGCACCCCGAGGCGGGCGCGCTCCTCGTCGCGCTCCGGGTCGACACCCACCCGATCGCGGTCGAGCACCGCCGCCCGAAGCACCGCACCCTCCACCCGCGCCGACGCGACGGGCAGCCACCCTGCGAGCCGCGCCGTGGCCGCGGCAGCCAGCGCCTCGCGCGCGACCGTCACCCGGGCGAGCTCCTCGCGCTCGGCCCAGCGCGCGGCGAGCTCGGCCAGCCAGGCCGTCGGGTCGAGCGTGTCTCCCGCGACCAGCGCCTCGGGGTCGACCCGCGCGAGGCCCGCGTCGATCATCGCAAGCACCCCGTCCACGGGCACGTGGACCCGCGCGCGCGGCCCCTCCGCGGTGCGCCCGCCGAGCACCCAGCGGGTGAGCGTCGCGCAGTCCTCCGGCCCCGCCTTCGCCAGGGGGCCCACCAGCCACCGCTGGGCCTGCGCGAGCGAGCCGGACGCGTCACGGATGGCCCTCACCCGCGCCACCGCGGCGAGGTGCTCGGGGCCGTACCAGGCCAGGGTCGCGGTGGCCTTCTCCGGCGGCGGGACGAGGCCGAGCTCGATGTAATGGTGCACCTGGTCGCGGGTCACGCCGAGCGCGCGCTCGAGCTCGCCGATCTTCAGGTGCCGACGGCCGGGCCGACCCGACGCCATCGCTCAGGGCGCCCGGAGCACGCGCACGGCGCCGGGCAGCGCGGTGAAGGTCGCGGGCAGGGTGCCCGGGGGCTCGCCGTCGATGTCCAGGGGGACGTCCCCGTGGGTGCTCTCGATCTCGACCACGGCGCCGCGGGCCGAGACCACCTTCGGGGCCCCGAGGTGGGTGCCCTGGTAGATCTTCGGAAAGTTCTGGAGCACGTCGCCCAGGCCCATGTCGCCGAGGCCGATGACTTCGAAGCGCCCGTCCGATGGGTCGGCGTCCGGCGCGATGATCATCCCCCCGCCGAACGACCGGCCGTTGCAGACGGCGAAGGTCATCGCCTTGCCCTCGTAGATGACCTCACCGTCGACGCGCACCCGCATCGGGCAGTGGCGCCAGCCGGCGATGGCCCGACCGGTCGCCAGGAGGTAGCTCGCCTTGCCGGTGAGCCAGCGCGGGCCGGCGCTCACGAGCTCGTCCACCCGGCCCGAGATGCCGCAGCTGGCGATGTTGGTGAACAACATCTCTGCGCGCGCCCCGCGGCGGTCGCGGTACTCGAGGTGCCCGAGGTCGAAGGGCTGCGGCGTCGCGACGGTCAGCCAGCGCGCGAGCGCCGTCGGCCCGCCGGGGATGCCGAGGCCCCGCGACGCGAGGTCGCTGCCGGTGCCGGCAGGGATCACCGCGAAGGCCGTGTCGCCGGTGGGCATCACCGTTCCGTCGGCCCGGAGCAGCGCGTTCATCGCGTCGTGGAAGGTGCCGTCGCCGCCCATCACCCCGACCCGCGCGCAGCCCCGCTCGACCAGCGAGCGCACCGTGTCGGCGAGCTGCGCCCGGCCGCCCGTCCGGTGCACCGTCACGTCGAAGCCCTCGGCGCCGAGCGCGCGGGAGAACTCCCCGAGCACCCTGCCCGCGCGGCCGCCGCCCGCCGAAGGGTTGACCACCAGTTCCAACGCTCTTGCAGTCGCCACGGTGCGCGCCTCCTCTCAGCCCGGGTCGCCCGTCACGCCCAGCGACCGCGCGATCCACTCCGCGAGATCGTCAGCGCGAACCCCCGCCCGGCGCAACCTCGATCGACTCGACGTGCAGGTGGTCACCACCCCGACGTCGTCCCCGGCCTCGCGCACCTCGCCCGCGAGCTCCGCCGCGATGGCCCGCGACGTCGCGGGGCGCGTGATCGGCAGCAGCCCGCCGCCGCCGCTGCAGCTCGCCTGCTCGCGGGAGTTCGGGAGCTCGACCGGCGCCCGCCCGAGGATGCGCTCCATCACCTGTCGAGGCGCGTCGTAGACCCCGAGGCCCCGGCCCAGTCGGCAGCTGTCGTGCACGGCGACCGCACCGTCGACGTCGAGGGTGCGCAGGCGGTCGAGGTGACGGGCCGCCGTCTCGGCGAGGTGCTCGACGCGGGCCCACCGCGCGGGGGCGAGGTCAAAGCGGGGATAGATCGTGCGCAGGGTCCAGGCGCAGCCCGCGTCTGCGACGACCAGCTCGGTCGCGCTGTCGCCGACAGCCGCCACGAAGCGCGCGGCCTGTTGGAAGAACCCCTCCCGGTCGCCCGCGTCCCAGAGCGGCGCACCGCAGCACTCGCCGCCCACCGCGTGGCTGGCGCATCCGGCGAGCTCGCTGGCGGCGCGCACGGTCCGGCGAGCACCCGCGGGGTCATCCTGCACCGCCCGACACCCCGGGACCACCGCGACCGCGGCGCCCTGCCCGGCCAGGCCGGCGACCCGGGCTTGCTCCTGGAGCCGGCCGCGACGCTCGCCCCAGCCCGCGACCAGCGCGCCCACCGGCGCGGGGGCGACCTCGTTGGCGAGCGCGTCGGCGCGGCCGTCGTAGAGCGTGTCCACCACAGGGTTGTCGAGGAGGCAGAGGGTGCGGCATCGCCCGCAGCCCGTGCACGCCCAGGCCGTCGCGGCGCGGGAGGCCTCCTCTGCGGGTTCGATGTCTCGCAGGAGCTCGTCCATCGCCCGCATCTTCCCCCAGGGGGTGACGGTCTCGCGACCCTCCACCGTGGAGACGGGGCAGGCCGGGCGACAGAGCTTCGGGCAGTAGGTGCACCGGGTGGTGGCCTCGGCGCGACCCTCCAGCAGCGGGAGCCGTCGGTTCATGCCCCGGGTGGGTACCACGTCCGCGCGACCCGTTGGGCGCCGTCGCTCGGGGTCGGCGGATCATCGGTGCTCACGACGTGACCTTCCGTCGAGGTGTGGGTTAAGCTGGCGGCCAATCTCACTTTTTTTGGGGTATTCGCAGGGTGTCGGCCGCGACAGCAGAACAATCACGCATCGGCGCGACGGTAGCGGGGCGCTACAAGCTCGTTCGCGTGCTCGGTCGGGGCGGCATGGGCATGGTCTACGAGGCCGAGCTCGTCGGGTCGCACCGCCACGTCGCCATCAAGGTGATGCACCCGGAGAACCAGGCGGACGGGGACAACGTCCGGCGCTTCGTCAACGAGGCGCTCGCCGCGGCCCGGGTGCGCCACCCCAACGTGGTGGAGGTGCTCGACGCGGGAGAAGACCCGGACGACGGCTCGCTCTTCATCGTGCTCGAGCTGCTCACCGGCATCGACCTCGCGACGTACCTGCTCCGCTACGACAAGCTGCTGCCCAGCGAGACGCTCACGGTCGTCTGCCAGGTGCTCCAGGCCCTCATCGTCGCGCACCGCGAGAACATCGTGCACCGGGACATCAAGCCCGAGAACGTGTTCCTGGCGCGGCGGCCGAGCGGCGAGACCCACGTGAAGATCGTGGACTTTGGCATCTCGAAGATCCTCGACCCCGAGAAGGAGATCTCGCTCTCCATCACGCGCGCCAACACCACCGTCGGCACGCCCCACTACATGTCCCCCGAGCAGGCGCGCGGCGAGCTCATCGACCCGCGCGCCGACATCTGGGCGCTCGGCGTGGTGATGTACGAGTGCCTCACCGGCGAGATCCCCTTCGACGGCGAAAACTACAACCAGCAGATCCTCGCGGTCGTCACCGAGGAGCACAAGCGCGCCACCACCCTCGGGGTGGAGCCCGAGCTCTCCGCCCTCATCGATCGCTGCCTCGAGAAAGACCGCGCCGCCCGCTTCGCCAGCGCCGCCGACATGCTCCAGGAGATCGGCGCCTACCTCGCGAAGCACTCCGAGATCGCCGTGCGCTCGTCGCTCCTGCGCATCCCCGGGGCCGAGGAGTTTCCGACCGCGCGGCCCGACGACCCGACCACCCAGCACGAGATCGCCCCGGGCATCGGGCGCGACCGGGACACCGTCGAAGACCTCACCGACGACGCCCAGCCCGCCTCGGCGGAAGACTTCGCCGGGCCGCTCTCCATCCGCCCGGTGTTCCCAGGGATGGTGCGCATCGACGACGAGGGCGCGGCGGACAGCGCGCCCACCAAGGTGCACTCCGTCAGGGTGAGCGCCATCGTCGCGGGCGGCGCCGCCCCGGTTCCGCTGTCGCAGCGCCCTGGCTACCAGCGCTCGGACTCGGCGCGCCCCGGGATCTTCCGTGCGCCGTCGCTCCCGCCGCTCCCGCCGCCGCCGCGACTCCCGGTCATCGAGATGACCCCCGGCGGAACCCTCCTGCCGCCGGTCACCGCCGCCGCCCACGCGTCGCCGCCCATCGAGGCCACCCCGCGCGGCGCCGTGCTCCCCGTCGACGACGCCCTCGCCCGCCCGTCGATCGTCCCCGACGCGCGCTCCCGCCGCTGGCTGTTCCTGTCCGCAGCCTTCTTGTCGGGCCTCGTCGTGGCCCTCGGCGTGGTCACGCTCACCCGCCTGCGAGAGCGGCCCCACCCGGTGGCTCCGCGCAACGTCCGCCTGCGGCTGCTCGGCATGCGCGACGACGCCCGGCCCGTCATCGGCGGCATCCGGTACTTCTCCAACGAGGCCTACGTCCCGCTCGCCTCGCGGCCGCTGCGCATCCGCGTCGAGGCCGACGGCTTCGAGTCCATCGAGGTCACCGTCGTCCCCGACCGCGACCGCGACCTGGTGCTGCCTGGCATGCGACCCGTCGCCGCGCCGACACCGCCCAGGCCGCCGACCGTCACCGCCCGGGGGCCGAGGCCCACGAACCCGACGCCCTCGATCGAGGCGCCGCCGCGTCCCCGCGTCGCCCCGAACGCGGCCCCCGGGACGACCGCGCCCAGCCTCCCGACGGCCATCACCCCTGGGGTCGCGCGCGCGGCCCGCACCGCCCTCCCCGAGCTCGCCGTCGGGTCGGCCCCGCGCTGCCGCGTGCTCGTCGACGGTCACCCCGTCGGACAGACCCCGCTCTTTCACCTTCGACTGCCCGCGGGCAGGCACGACATCAGCTGCGAGCGCGCGGCCGGCTCGGTGACCCGCGCGGTCGACATCGCCCCCGGCGCCCCCAACGTCCGGGTCTTCTTCGACGAGCACTGACCGTCGCCGCAGGCGCACCGCGCGGCTGGTAATCAGCCCCGAGCTCGGGCACCCTCCCGCCGCCGCGTCGCGCCCAACAGCCGCGCGCAGGAGGAGTCCCGATGTCCCATCACCACCCGTGCTCCGAATCCGCCTATGAGTCCGTCGCGTTCACCGTCGAGGCCCTCGCCGCGCGCGCTGACGACGCCGAGCTCACGCGCCTCGCCGACCGCGTGCGGGGCGTCCTCACCGACTGGGAGAACCTCGACGCCACCCGCCGCTCGCTGCGCCGCGCGGCGCTCCAGGCGAGCGCCCATGTCCACGTCGCCGACGCCACGCTCGACGCCGCCATCGCGGCCTTCGCGCGCGACCTCGTCGCGGTCGCAGGCAAAGACAGCGCCCTCTACCAGCGCTTCTTCCCGGAGTCCCACGAGGAGATCATCGCCATGGGCCTGGAGTCCGAGCTCCCGGTCGTGACCCTCGTGCTCGCGCTGCTCGACGCCTCCACCGACCTCCCGGCGCAGCTCTCCGGGCACGCCGACACCCTCCGCGCGGGCCTGCGCCTCGGCAACGGCGCGCTCGCCAACCGCGCCGACGCGATGGCCGAGCTCGGGCGCCACGGGGCGCGGCAGGAGTCCTGGGGCGAGACCTCCCTGGCCAGCCAGCTGAGCGTGCGTCGCTCGCTCGAGAAGCTGGCCGCGGCCCGCGCGCTGCCGCCGTCCTGGGTCTCGGCGTTCTTCGGCTGACGGGCACCAGAGGGGGGACGGCGATGGCGCTGCGAGTGATCACCCTGCGCCGCGCGCGGATGCTCTCGCCGAAGGTGCGCGAGCTCACCTTCGACCCTGGCGAGGGCTTCGCGTTCAGGCCTGGTCAGTGGGTCTCGCTGAAGTTCTCGCAGGCGGGCTCCGACGATCCCCTCGCGCGCTCGTACTCCATCGCGTCCGCGCCGCGGGCCGACGGCACCATCGACGTCGCGGTGACCCGGGTCGACGGCGGCCCTGCGAGCACGCTCCTCCACCGCATGGCCGTCGGCGAGACCCTGGAGGCCGCCGATCCGATGGGCTTCTTCACCCTCCCCTCGCGGCTCGACCGCCCGCTGCTCCTCGTGGGAACGGGCACCGGGGTCGCGCCGCTGCGGTCGATGATCGAGTCGCTCGACGGCGCGCCCGACGCCCCGCCCGTCACGCTGCTCTTCGGCGTTCGCCACCGTGAAGACCTTCTCTACGGCGACGAGTTCGCGGCGCTCGCCGCGCGCGACCCGCGCTTCCGCTTCGAGCCCACGCTCTCGCGCCCGGACCCCGGCTGGCCCGGTCGATCGGGCTACGTCCAGCATCACCTGCCCGCGATGCTCTCCGACGCCCCGGAGGCCGAAGTATACGTCTGCGGGCTCAACGCGATGGTGCGCGACGCCCGCAAGGTGCTGCGCGACACCCTCGGCCTGCCCCGCGACCGCGTGCACTCCGAGCGCTTCGACTGACACCGTGCGCCCTCTCGCGTCGACCGGGCTGCTGCTCGCGCTCCTCCCCGCGTGTCCCCGGCGGGGCGATCCCCCGCGCCCGCTGCCCGACGGCAGCGCCTCGACGCGACCGGTCTCCGTCGACGATCCCCGTGACGCCGCCGCCGATGCCCCGGCTGCCGCAGGAGACGTCCCGGTCGACCGGCCCGCGGTGGTCATCCGAGGGCCGTGGCAGCGGCTGCCCCTCGCGCGCTGGACCGATCCCGCACAGCTCGGCCGCTGGGACGACGCCCCGGACCTCGACGGCGACGACCGGCCCGACGAGGTGTTCGCGATGGACGCGCGCCTCGTCACCTGCGAGGTCGCACACCGGGACATCCCCTGCCCCGCCGCGGTCGACGACGACGGCGGGGGCGACGCCGACGACGGCCCCGCCCGGCTCGCGCTCATCGCCCGCTTCAGCGCCGACGTCGACCCCGCCGGGACCACCGGGCGCCTCTTCGGCCTGCAGCGCGTGTGGCGCTCCCGGAGCATGCCCACCTCGCGCATCGACGCCGTCCGATTCGGCGACTTCGGCCGCGGCGTGAGCGTGCGCACCACCCTCCTCGTCGACCACGGCGCGGGCCGCCGCGACACCGTCGACCGCGTCGACCTCTACCTCGGCGCCGGGCTAGACCGCCTCGCGGGCACCGTCGTGCACCACTGCCTCCGCACCCTCGAGGGGCCACTCGAGCGCGACGGGGCCATCGCCGTGACGCTGCCCTCGGAGACCCCGACGCTCTGGCGCTTCGCCTCGGCGCATCCCTTCTCCGCCTGCGAGACCGACGCCGTCGCCCTCGACGCCGCGCTCGGCCGCACCGTCGCGCGGGGCGTGCGGGTGCTCGATCTCCGCGCCTCCGCCATCGAGACCCACCGGGAGCTGCGCCTCGCCGTCGTCGAGGGCCGCGCCCAGGTGATCGAGCGGGGGCCGCGGGGCAGCGACGCGGGCTTCGAGGGCGATCCCCTCGTGCTCGGCGGGGTGCATGTGCTGGCCGTCGCACGGCGCTGCGACTCCGATCTGGTGCGCTACCAGCACGAGAGCAAGTCGTGCCTCGTGCGGGTCGCTCGCCCGCGCGGCGAAGGTCGCTGTGACCCGGCGCTGAGCCCGGTCGCGAGCTTCGACGACGCCCATCCGGTCGCGCTCGTGCCCGGCGCCGACCCTGCGATGCCCGCGCTCATCCTCCACCGGGCGGGCGCCCTCGTCTCGGTGCAGCTCCCCACGCGCTGCGGGGTCGGTCACCACAGCGTCGACGCGCCCCCCTTCCGCGGGGCGATTCCCGCGGGGACTCCCGTCTCCACCGACGGCTCCCTCGTGCTCTTCGCCGAGGGGCGCGACCTCTGGCTCGCCCGCGTGGGCGACCCCCGCCCCGCCCTGGTCAACGTCCCAGGGGACGGCCTGCCGAGGGGGACGCTGCGCGCGGTCGCGTTCCTCGATGCGCGCCAGGTGGCGGTGGTCATCGCGCGCTCGCTCTTCGAGTTCACCCTCGACGTGCCCGCGCCGATGGTCGGCGTACCAGAGACGCTGCGGGTGGGTGCCGCCGAGCTTCACCGCGCGGTGCGACTGGCTCGCTGACTCCCCGCGGCGCCTCCCCCCCCTTTCCCCGCGGCGTTGCCACCGCTCTGCTACCGCGCTGGCGGCGATGCTCTGCCACTCGTCCTCCCTGGACGAGTCTCCCCGCGTCTGCCACACGGCCATCTGGACGGGCACCCAGATGCTCGTCTGGGGCGGCCAGCGCACCACCTCCCTGGCCGACGGCGCGGTGCTCACGCCCTGAGCGTCCCCTCGCCCTGCCCGGGGGACCCGCTGCGGTCCCGGGATCCCTCCCCGCTGATTTCCTACCGCGTCGTGCACGCCGCGCGCTGAACCGCGTCGGCCAGCGCCGCCTGCCACGCCGCGAGGTCGTCCGGCAGCGGCGCCTCGATCACGAGCGCCGCGCCCGTGTCGGCCACCAGCGCGATGTGCGCCGCGTGCAGCGAGAGCCGCCCGAGCGCCACCTCGGCGCCGGTCTTACCGAGGTCGGTATCCATCACCCGCTCGGCGCGCCCGTACGTGGGGTCGACCACCAGCGGCGCGTCGACCGAGCGCAGGTGCACCCTGATCTGGTGCTGGCGCCCGGTCTCGGGCGACGCCTCGATCTCGCTCACCGTGCCGCAGGCCAGCCCCTCCCAGCGGCGCAGCACGCGGTAGCGGGTGCGCGAGGGCAGCGCCCCCTCCTCGCCGGGCGCCGCGGGGCGCATCTTGCCCTTGCGGGCGGGGTGCAGCGCGGCGTCGATGACACCCTCGTCGGAGGGCATCGCGCCGCGGGTCCACGCCAGGTAGCGCTTCTGTACCCGGCGCCCCTCGAAGAGCCCGTTGAGCCGACGGTGCTCGGCCGCCGTGCGCGCGAAGAGCACCACCCCGCTGGTGTCGCGGTCGAGCCGGTGCACCACCCAGAGCTTCTCGCCCCGGAGGCCCTCGAGCGCCGCCTGGAGGCACGGTGCCTCCTCGCCCCCGCGCGCCGGGATCACCACCACGCCCGCGGGCTTCGACACGGCGATCATCGAGGCGTCTTCGTAGAGCAATGGGGCGTTCACGCGCGGCACCCTACACCCGCCCCCGCCTTGCGTCGGGCACTGAACATTTGTACGGTCCGCCCATCATGGACCCTCGATGCAACGCCCCCATGGATCCCACCGGCCTGGCGGTGCGAGACCCGCAGCCGATGGAGTTCACCGACGTGCAGCGGCGGCTCATCCGTGACGCCTACGCCAACGGGGCGAGCGACGAGGAGTTCGCCGTCCTGATGGAGATCGCCCGCGCGCGGCGGCTCAACCCCCTCTTGCGACAGATCCATTTCGTGAGCCGCTGGGACAGCGAGAAGCACCGCCCCGTGTGGGCCGCGCAGGTGTCCATCGACGGGCTTCGCGCCATCGCCGAGCGCACCGGGCTCTACGCCGGGCAAGACGAGCCGGAGTTCGTCGAGAACCCCGACGGCACCATCAAGCTCTGCCGCGTGCGCGTGTGGCGCCGCGACTGGCCCCGCCCCGCGGTGGGCCTCGCCTACTGGGCGGAGTACTGCCAGATGGCCCGCGACCGGACGACGGGGAAGTCACGGCCCACGGCCATGTGGGCGCGCATGCCCCATGTGATGTTGGCGAAATGCAGTGAGTCCCTCGCGCTGCGGAAGGCCTTCCCGGAAGACATGTCGGGCCTCTACACCAGCGAGGAGATGGGCAGCGCACCAGGGCAGCAGGCGCCCCCTCCGCCGCCGCAGGTCGTGCCCAACCCTCCGCAGACCACGGTGGTCCAGCGCGTCGAGACCCGCGTCGAGGAGCGCCTCTCGGTCCCCGGCAGCACCGCCTCGCTCGGCCCGCTGCGGGTGGTGGCCAGGGTGCCGCCCAACGCGTGGCTCGACTACCTCGGCTGATCAGCCGAGCGCCAGCACCCGCAGCCCCTCTCCCACCCGCACGCTCTCCCCGATCGCCCGCGTGAGCCGCTCCTTCGACCAGCGCACCGCGGCCTCCAGCGCGTCGTCGCCCACCGCGCCATCGAGACCCGCGAGGCGCCCCGCGATCAGCGCAGACAGCGTGCACCCGCCACCATGAAAGTCCCCCGCGAGGGCCACCCGCGGCGCCTCGATCAAGCGCACGCCCGCGCGGGTCGCGAGCGCGTCGACGGCCGTCGGCCCCGCGAGGTGCCCGCCCTTCACCAGCGCCGCCCGCGCGCCCGACGCCACGAGCGCCACCGCAGCCTCGCGCGCGTCTTCGACGGTCGTTACCCGGGCGCCCAGCAGGGCCTCGGCCTCGTCGATGTTGGGCGTCACGAGCGTCGCGAGCGCGACCAGCCGCCGCATCGCCGCGAGCGCACCGTCGTCGAGCAGCCGCGCGCCCGCGTCGGTGCGGGTCGCCACGATCACCGGGTCGACCACCAGCGGGACGTCCGGGTGCTCCTCCGCAAGCGCCCGCGCCAACGCGACGTTGTCGGTCGAGCCGAGAGCGCCCGTCTTCCAGGCGCGAATGGTCTGATGGAGGAAGATCCGCTCGGCCTGCGCGCGCACGAGCGATGAGTCGACGGGGTGCACCGACGCGAGGCCCGCGGTGGACTGCACCGTGAGCACCGCGGCGGCGGCGCAACCCCAGGCGCCCGCGGCGTGGAAGGCCTTGAGGTCCGCCAGGAAGCCAGCGCCTCCGGAGGGGTCGAGGCCCGCCACGCTGAGTGCGCAGGGTCGCGCCGCGTCGGTCACGGATCTCAGGCCTCGGCGAACTGCTCGGGCGCCCGCTCGGCCTCCTCGGCCGTGTCGGGCTCGTCGGCGACGTCCGGCGCCTGGCCCGCGCTCTCGTCGAACTCGATGCGCCAGTTGCCCGTCGGCGACAGGCCCACGTGGAGCTTGCGGGGCAGCGGGCCCTGCGACATACGCTCGAGAAGCACCCGAGAGACCGCGGGAATGAGCGAGCCGCGGAGGATGTGCTCGACGTTTCGGGCGCCGGTCTCGGCCTCGGTGCAGCGTCGGGTGATCTCCTCGAGAAGCTCGGGGTCGAACTTCGTCTCGATGCGGTGGCTCGTGAAGAGGCGCTTGGCGAGGCCGCTCAGGCGCATCTCCGTGATCTCCCGGAGGATGGAGCGGGAGATGGGGGCGTAGGGGATCACCGACATCCGGGCGAGCAGCGCGGGCTTGAAGTGCTTGCTGAGAATCGGCCGGATCTCGTTGACGACCTCCTCGACGGAGGGCGGCTCCTCGCGCTCGTAGATCTTCATGATCGCGTCGGTGGCGAGGTTGCTCGTCAGGATGATGATGGTGTTGCGGAAGTTGATGTGGCGCCCCTCGCTGTCCGAGAGCGAGCCCTTGTCGAACACCTGGTAGAAGAGGTTCATGACCTCGAGGTCGGCCTTCTCGCACTCGTCGAGGAGCACCACGGAGTACGGGCGCTGCCGCACGGCCTCGGTGAGCACGCCGCCCTCGCCGTAGCCCACGTAGCCGGGGGGCGAGCCGATGAGCCGGGAGACCGAGTGCTTCTCCTGGAACTCGCTCATGTTGATGACGGTCATGAAGCGCTCGCCGCCGTACATGGCCTCCGCGAGGGCGATGGCCGTCTCGGTCTTGCCGACGCCCGACGGGCCCACGAAGAGCAGCACACCCACCGGCTGGTTGGGGTTGTTGATGCCCGCCTGCGAGATGCGGATGGTCTCCGCCACCACGCTCATCGCGTGGTCCTGGCCGCGCACGCGGCCGCGGAGCTTGTCCTCGAGCGAGAGCAGCGTGGCGATGTCGTCCTTCTGCATCTTGCCGACGGGGATGCCCGTCCAGTTGCCGACGATCTTCGCCACGATGTCGACGTCGACGTCCGCGTGCACCAGCGGCGGCTTGCTCTTCACCTTGTCGTGCTCGGCCACCGCGGCGTCGAGCTTCGCCCGCGCCTCGGTGGTGTCCTCGCCCGGCTTCGCCGCCAGCACCGCCTGGCGCGCCTCGCGCACCACCCGCACCGCGTCGCGCTCCTTCTCCCAGCGGGCGTGGGTGTCGACCCGCTTCGCCTCGTTGGTCGCGATGCGCTTCACGAGCGCCTCGTAGGTCTCCTCGTCGATGGTGAAGCCCGAGGCGCGGTCGCGCTCCAGGGCCTCGCGCTCGCGGTTCTGCGAGGCGAGCGCCACCTCGATGTCGACGAGCTCCTCGGGCTTGGCGTCGAGGTTGATCTTCACCCGCGCCGTCGCCGTGTCGAGCAGGTCGACGGCCTTGTCGGGCAGCTGCCGACCGGAGATGTACCGGTGCGAGAGCTTCACCGCCGCGACGATGGCCTCGTCGCGGATGGCGATGTTGTGCGCCTTCTCGAAGACCGGCCGCAGCCCGCGGATCATCTGCACCGCGTTCTCCTCGGAGGGCTCGTCCACGGCCACGGGCTGGAAGCGCCGGGCCAGCGCGGCGTCCTTTTCGAAGTACTTCTTGTACTCCGACCAGGTGGTGGCCGCGATGGTGCGCAGCTCGCCGCGCGCGAGCGCCGGCTTCAGCAGGTTGGCCGCGTCGCTGCCGCCCTGCGCGCCGCCCGCGCCGATGATGGTGTGCGCCTCGTCGATGAACAGGATGATGGGCCTGGCCGAGGCCTTCACCTCGTTGATGACGTTCTTCAGGCGGTTCTCGAACTCGCCCTTCACGCCGGCGCCGGCCTGGAGCGCGCCGATGTCGAGGGAGAGCAGCTCGACGTTCTTCATCCCATCGGGCACGAGGCCCTGGATGATCTCGATCGCGAGGCCCTCGACGAGCGCCGTCTTGCCGGTACCCGCCTCGCCCACGATGATCGGGTTGTTCTTCCGTCGGCGGGACAAGATGTCCACCAGCTGGCGGATCTCCGTGTGCCGGCCGAACACCGGGTCGATCTTCCCGTCGCGCGCCTTCTGGGTGAGGTTCTCGCAGAAGCGCGCGAGGTTCTCGGAGGTGCCGGGAGCCGCCGCGCCCGCCATCGCGGGGGACCCGCCGCCCGCGCTCGCCGTCGCGCCCGCGGGGCCCGCCACGCCGACCTCTGCGGACTCCTTGGAGCCCACGATGATCTCCGCGAGCTCCTTGCGGAGCTGGTCGCGAGGGATGCTCTCGAGCTCGGGCAGCGTCTCGGCGCTGTAGCGACCCGGGTTGGCGATGAACTGGAGCAACAGGGCGCCGGTGCGCAGCCGCGTGGAGTCGGTCTCGAGCGACGACACCGTCCAGGCGTCTTCCATCCACTGGAAGAGCGAGGCCGAGAAGGTGGGCTTGCCGCCGTTGCCGACGCGCAGTCCGCTCACGGCCTTCTCGAGGCGACCGACGAGGCGCACGCGGTCCTGGTCGAACTGATGGAGGATGCCCGCGGCGTCGCCGTCGGCCGGGGAGACGAGCTCGAGGAGCAGGTGCTCGACGGTGATCTCATAGGCGCGCGCGCTGGCAGCGCGGGACACGCTGGCTTCGAGGGCCCGGGTCGCGGTGGGGGTCAGTCGACGGACGAGGGTCTTGGGCTCAACGAGCAGTGCCATGGACTTGGCCCTCCGGGGCCTTCGGTGCGGAGTCATCGTTCGCCGGGGTCGCACCATGCTCCCCGGAGACTTCATCGCCGACAGGGACAGGGACGATCACGCGGGTCTCGCGGTCGGCGCCGACGGTCACCCAGGAGTCGAGGCCCAGTCGCGAGGCCTCCCCCTGGGCTGCGGACAGGCGCAGCGATGGCGTCTCTCCGGGCGCGAGGATGAGCTCGAGGTCGAACTCCAGCGGGTCGCGCACGTAAAAGGTGACTAGCTCCTTGATCTGCGCGAGCCCGTCGCCGCCCGGCAGGAAGCGCTGAAAGGCCTTGCGCTTCAGGGGTCCGAGCACGAGCCGGAACTTCCCCCCGCGGTCGAACACCCGGCGCCCGACGGTGGCGTCGACGCCCAGCGTGGTGTTGGCGACGCCCAGCCGCAGCAACTGTCGCTCCTCGATGGTGACCCACCGGCCGACGAACTGCTCGACCGACACCGGGGCGCCGATGAGCACCTCCTGCATGACGTCGGACACCGCCGCGACGAGCCCCTGCGCGGTGCGGGCGCGGGTCGCGAGCAGCGGCGCGAGGCGCAGCAGCCGGGCCAGCGTGAGGTTCACCGGCGGCTTGTTGTCGTCGAAGGTGTCGATGCCCGCGAGGGCGAGCGAGCGGCGCGACCAGGGGTCGTTGGAGCCGCTCAGGTAGTCGGCGGAGAAGGAGTAGCGGGCGTGCGCGCGGTAGAAGAGCGAGATGATGCGGTGGTGGAAGACGTCGAGAAACTCCCGCTGCGCCGGGCGGTCGTGGTCCTCGTGGAGCACCTCCTCGGCGATGTACGTCGGCAGCGGCGAGACCGTGCCCGTGAGCCCGAGGAAGGTGCTGGTGATCTCGTAGACGGGCTCGTCCGGACCGTCGCCGGTCTCCCCCGCCCGCCGCGGCCGCGCCTTGATGCCGGAGATGTCGCTGGTGGCGAACGTGAGCGAAGGGTCGTGCCGAAACCGGATCGACTCCTCGTTGACGGGGCCATAGTCCCCGATGCGCGGCCCCTTGGTGGCGCGCTCGAGGAGCTCGACGGCGCGGTAGAACCCCACCCGGCGCGGCTGGCCGAGCAGGAGTCCGACCAGCGCCGTCATAGGATCGGCTGCTGGCCGCTCTTTGCCTTCCACGAATACTCCGCCTGCGAGGGGTGCGTCTTCACGCTGAGCTCGCTGAAGGTGTTGATGCCCGCGTGCGCCGCGAGCACCTCATCGATCACGGACGCGAACAGGTACAGGTCGCCGTCGCCGGAGAAGCTGCCCTCGTCGAGCTCCAGGGTGGTGCCCACGCCGCGTACGGGCACGCCCTTCACGAGGCGCTCGACGGGGCGGGTGCGCACCTCGCGGATGCCCTCGATGCGCAGCCGGTTGGCGCGCGCCGCCTGCCGGTCGACCGCCGCGAGGAAGTTGTAGAGGTCGAGGATGGCCCGCAGCGACTGCCGGTCGGCCAGCGCGCGGTAGTTGAGCGCGAGGTGGGAGATGAGCCGCCAGTGCAGCGACTGCCCGAAGGGCGGGCGCACGGGGATGGTGACCGGCGTGACGTTCTTGAAGCGGGCGAAGGGCGGCGAGCCCGGGGCGGCCATGCAGATGTCGCCCACCTTGAGCTGCGACGGCAGGCCGCGGTTGGTGCACATGAGCTCGATGGAGAGCGTCTCCTCGATGGCCCCGGCGGGGACGTCGCGCGGGGTCTGCACCGAGAGCCAGGAGTCGATGCCGTCGTCGAGGGGCGAGTTGCTGCGCCGCACGCGGTAGTACGAGGGGATGTCGTCGGGCGTCGAGGCGTGGATGAAGTCGAAGAAGGGCCTGTACTCGCGGCGGTCGCTGCGGCCCGCCTGGAGGCCGGTGACCTTGTCGATGGAGTAGATCTCCATGTGCCGCGGGTCGACCTCGCTCGCGCGCAGGAGGTACTCGTGCTGCGTCGGGTCGAGCTTCAGCGGGTCGGCGTCGACCGCGAAGAGGTTGATCACCGGCGCGCAGTGCAGCTTCATCAGGTCGCGCGAGATGCGCGTCGGCAGCGCCGGCGGGCGCTCGAACTGGAACACGATCTCGAAGCGGTCTTCGGCCCGCGAGACGGCCGCGTCGAGGCCGCGCACGTCGATGAAATTGAACTTCGCCGGGAGCGTGAAGTACTCCTGCAGCAGGCGGAATCCGCCGGGCGCGAACTTCGGCCACGGGAGCATCGCGCAGCGCTCGTCGAAGCCCGCGGCGCGCACCGAGGCCTTGCCGATCTCGATGCCCTTCGCGCCCGAAGATAGCCCGCGCACGGACACGGACTTCAGGTGCTGCATCATCCACAGCATCACCATCGTGCAGACCGCGGCCTCGCCGTGCAGGTAGAGCCGCACCCCGTCGGGGTGAAACACCGCCGCGCGGCCCGCCTCGTGGGTCTGGAACTGCACCCGGATGGTGGGCAGCGAGGGCTGCGCCGTGTCGTGGATGACGTCGGTGATCTGGAGCGGCAGCAGGTCGACGTCCGCGGTGGTGCGGAAGCGGCACATCGTGCCCTCCACGGGGTTGGCCGCGAGCTCGGTGTTGCGCGCGACCCGCTGTCGGGTGCGCAGCGCGCCCGCCACCGGGGTGAACTCCACGATGGAGCACGCCGGAAGGGTGCGCAGGTAGTGCGGAAGCAGCAGGTCGGTGAGGGTGTGGATGACCTCCGGGACGTCGTCGTCGAGGCGCTCGCGGATGCGCGCCGTGAGGAACGCGAAGCCCTCCATCAGTCGCTCGACGTCGGGGTCACCGCCCCGCTCGGACAGCATCCCCGCCACGGCGGGGTACGCCTTGCCGAACTCCTTGCCGAGCTCGCGGAGGTAGGTCAGCTCGCTCTGGTAGTACTTGCTGAACAAGCTTCGATGGCTCCCGTTGGCGCGGACTCTAACAGCCCTCCAAGCGCAACGTCATCCCTTCGACAGCCCCGCCGGCCGGGCAGCACAGAGCTCCCCTTGGAGCGCCAGTGTGCTAACCCGACCGGCCCGTGAACCGCGCAACCCGATCCGTCGCCCCGCTCGCGCTGCTCCTCGCCGGTTGCAGCTCGCCCTCCGCCGCGCAGGACCGTCCGCCCGCGGTCGCGGCGCCCGCCCCCCCGCCGCCGACCCCTCGGCCCGCCGCGCCGACCGCGCCGGTGCCCCCCGCCGCGCCCGCAGGGATTCCGCGCGACCTCAACGTCGTGATGATCTCCATCGACAGCCTCCGGGCCGACATGCCCTGGTCGGGCTACCCCCGCGCCATCGCGCCCTTCCTCACGCGCCTGGAGTCCGAGGCGGTCTCGTACACCCGCGCCTACGCCACGAGCTCGTACACCTCGCAGAGCGTCGGGGGCTTCCTCGGCGGCCGGCTCGCGAGCGAGCTACGCCGCGACGGGTACTTCTTCGGCACCTACCCCAGCCGGGTGGTGTTCTTCCCCGAGCGCCTCCAGGCGGCGGGCATCCGCACCATCGCCGCGCAGGCCCACGGGTACTTCCGCCCCGGCCACGCGGGCTTCGAGCAGGGCTTCGACGTGTGGCGCATGGTCCCGGGCCTGCACTGGAACGCCACCACCGACGTGGACATCACCGGCGAGCGCCACGCCGACCTCGCGATGCGCCTGCTCGCCGAGCCCGCCAACACCGCGGGGCGCTTCTTCGCGTGGTTCCATTTCATGGACCCGCACGACCAGTACCAGGCCCACGACGGCATCAACCACGGCCGCCGCATGCGCGACCGCTACGACGGCGAGGTCACCTTCACCGACCGCCAGGTCGAGCGCCTCGTGACCTTCATCCGCGCGCAGCCCTGGGGCGCACGCACGGCGATCATCGTCACCGCCGACCACGGCGAGAGCTTCGGCGAGCACGGCCACTACCGCCACGCCTTCCAGGTCTGGCAGCAGCTCGTGCGGGTGCCGTGGTTCTTCGTCGTCCCCGGCGCGGCCCCGCGACGCATCGAGGCCAGCCGCAGCCACGTCGACCTCGCGCCCACCCTGCTCGAGCTCTTCGGCCTCCCCCCGGAGCCCGAGTTCACGGGCCACTCCCTCGTCCCCGAGCTCCGCGGCGCCGCCCCTGAGGCGCGCGACGTCTGGGTCGACCTCGCCCGCACCGGCAACAACGACCGGCGCCGCGGTCTCATCCGCGGGCAGTACAAGCTCACCGCCTACGGCGACGACGGCCGCTTCGACCTCTACGACATCGAGGCCGACCCCGGCGAGCTCACCAACCTCGCCCGCACCCAGCCCGAGGTGTACCGCGACATGGTGCGGCGCTACCGCGAGGCGCAGCCCGGCATCCGCAACGAGCACGTCTACGGCTGCCGCACCCTCACCGGCGCCCCGCCGGGCCGCGGCTGGTAGCGCCCTCCCCTCCCATGACTAGCGCTGGTATTCCCCCGGCCGGTAGCGCCCGAGGTTGTCCCGCAGCCACGCCGCCATCCGCGCGACGCCCTCCTCCAGCGGGACCTCCGCCCGCCAGCCCAGCACCGCCGCGGCCCTCGCCGGGTCGCCCAGCAGCCGCTCGACCTCGCTCGCCGCGGGCCGCAGCCGCTCCTCGGCGCTCACGATCGGCACGGTGACCCCGACCACCCGCATGCACAGCGCCGCGAGGTCGCCCACGGAGATCTCCCGCCCCGTCGCGAGCTGCACGGTCTGCCCGAGCGCCTCGTCGCGCTCCGCCGCCAGCATGAAGCCGCGGACGGTGTCGTCGACGTTCACCAGGTCGCGCGTGGGCGTAAGCTTGCCGAGGTGCAGCGCCTGGCCCGCGAGCACCTGCGTGAGGATGGTGGGCAGCACGGCGCGGGTCGACTGGCGCGGGCCGTAGGTGTTGAAGGGACGCACCGTCGCCGCGCGCAGACCGAAGGAGCGCACGAAGCTCTCCACGCACTGGTCCGCGGCGATCTTGCTGGCGGCGTAGGGCGACTGCCCCACCAGGGGGTGGGCCTCGGTGATGGGTACGAACTGCGCGGTGCCGTACACCTCGCTCGTCGACGTGTGGACCATCCGCGCGCCGCCGGCGTCGAGGCACGCCTGCGCGACGTGCAGGGTGGAGAGCAGGTTGTTGGTGAACACCTGCGACGCGCACTGGTACGAGTAGGGGATCGCGATGAGCGACGCGAGGTGGAAGGCCACGTCGCAGCCGCGCACGAGCCCGCGGGTGAAGAAGGGGTCGGTGAGGTCGCCCGCGACGACCTCCACCTCCGCGAGCACCCCGGCCGGGAGCTGCTCGAGCGCGCCACGGTCGGCGCGGGCGTTGTAGCGGACGAGGGCGCGCACGGCGTCGCCGCGTCGCACGAGGGCCTCGACGAGGTGGCTGCCGATGAAGCCCCCGGCCCCGGTCACGAGCGAGCGTCGTTGCATGGCGCGAACGGATATCACCGGTGCCCGGCGGGCGACCATGGCCCTCGTTGCCAATGTCACGACCGCGCTGCTAGTTTGGTCGGAGATGCGCGGCACGATGAGACGGGTGGCCGGGGCGGTGCTGGCGGTCGTCGCGACCGGATGCCAGGGCGTGCTCGGCGCGGGAGGCGTCGACGCGGTCGAGGAGATCGACGCCGGCTTCGAGGAGCCGGAGCCCATCGACGCGGGCTTCGACCCCGACACGGGCGAGGCCATCGACCTGGGCCCGCGGGATGTTCCGCCGCGCCCGGTCGACCGCGGGACCATCCCCACCGACCGCGGGACCACCACCACCGACCGCGGGACCACCACCACCGACCGCGGCGTCCCGACCGCCGACGTGCCGCCGACGGGCGACCCCTGCCTGGCGTTTCGGGGCGCCGACGCGGGCCCGCCGCCGAGCCTCACCGCGCCCGCGCCGCGCACCCTCCGGGCCTTCCCCGGGGCCGAGGGCTTCGGCGCGGCGGCGACCGGCGGCCGCGGCGGGCGCGTGGTCTTCGTGACCAACCTCAACACCTCGGGCCCCGGGTCCCTGCTCGCGGCCGTGCAAGCCACCGGGCCGAGGTACGTGCTCTTCCGCGTGAGCGGCGTCATCCAGGGCGAGGTGCACGTGCGCGCCGGCGACCTCACCATCGCGGGGCAGACCTCCCCGGGCGGCGTGACGGTGCGGGGCTTCCACACCACCGAGCAGCCGTACTGCGAGCAGAGCTGCCCGGCCAACATCCGTAACGTCGACAACCTGATCGTGCGCTTCATCCGGTCGCGCCCGGCCGGCATGGGCGACGACGGGATGCGCCTGCGGTACGTGCGCAACGCCATCGTCGACCATGTCTCCATCGGCAACGCCAACGACGAGGCGATGGAGATCTCGTACTCCAACACCCTCACCGTGCAGAACACCCTCCTCGCGGAGACCATCGGCGAGCACTACGTCTACGGCGGGATGCTGCTCAACTACTCCAACCCTGCGGCGGGCTACGCGCTCGACCGGCTGACCATCCATCACAACATCTGGAACCGCATCGGCGGCCGCATGCCGGAGTTCTCGCGGGAGAGCAGGGCCGCGGCCAACAGCACCATGCAGGCCGAGCTCGCCAACAACTTCTGGTGGGACCCCCGCACCTACGTCGACTTCAACAACACCATCACGTCCGGCGTCGAGAGCGGCCCGCCGATCCACTACGCGATGAACATCGTCGGCAACTACGCCTGGGCGCGCGCGGGCTACGGCTTCGGCCTCTTCTCGCTGCGCGACCGCCAGGGCCAGTCGCCGATCTACTTCAGCGACAACGTGATGAACCTGTACTCCAACCGGCGCGACTGGCAGCTCAACTACTGCTGCAACGACCTGCCGAGCACCCCGCCCCCGAACTCGGCCCCGGCGTGGGTGCGCAGCAGCCGCTTCGACTACCCCGCGGTGACCTACACCCCGTCGGCCGAGCTGCGCTCGTACGTGGACGCCAACGCGGGCTGCTTCCCGCGCGACCCGATGGACACCCGGCTGATGAACGCCGTGCGCGCCGGCCAGCCCCTCAGCGCATCGATGGACCGCAACCCTGCCAACGACGCGCTCCAGGTGGTCGCCAACCCCCCGGCGATGCCGGCCGACCGCGACTCCGATGGGATGTCCGACGAGTTCGAGTGCCGCAACGGGCTCGACCCGCTGCGGCAGGACCACAACGGCGCCGACCTCTCCATGCGTCTCGTCGGCGTCGCGGGCTACACCAACCTGGAGGTCTACCTCCACGAGCTGGCGCTGGTCCGGGTGCGCGACGCGCGCCGCTGAGGGCGCCCCGGCCCCGCGTCAGCCCGGGGTGATGGTCGGGCAGCCGAACACGATGCGCACCTGCGCGCCGTCGTCGGCGAGCACGCGGTCGCAGGCCGGGCCGTGGAGCACCACCGAGCGCATGCCGGGGGAGTAGTCCCAGCCGTTGTTGTGGTCGACGTCGCGCGGCACCACGGTCGCCGCGCCGCCGCCCGCGGTGACGTTCACGTTGACCCGCGTCGGATCGACCCGCGCGGGGTCGGCGTCGACCGCGAACTCGCAGCTCACGGCGCGACCGCGGATGTCGTCGAGCGCGCGAGAGAGGTCGGCCTCGAAGGAGCCCGTCTCGAGGCGGTAGTGGCAGCTCGTCGTGCGCTGGCAGTCGGGCGTGCGCGCGGTGTTGCCCGTGAAGGCCAGGTCGGAGAGGAAGGTGTCCGACGCGTCAGGGGTGCCGGCGATGAAGTAGCGGATGGGGGGAGTGCCGCGCGCGCCGCGGGCGACGGAGACGCGCACCTCGTTGGAGGCGACGCTGGACTGCGCGAGCAGGCACGCGAAGTCCGGGGGGAGCAGCTGGCACATCGGCGCGGTGGTGCACTCCGAGGTGGGCGCGCCGTCGGTGATGAGGATGACGTTGCGCGAGCCGTCCATCGTGAAGGCGTCGTAGTAGCTGCGCGAACCCTCGGTCGCGCAGTACATCGGGGTGTTGCCGCTGGGTGAGGCGTTGCTGAGCGTCGACAGCAGCCGGCTGCGGTTGGCGCTGAGCGCCTCGATGGGTACGACCGGCGACGCGTAGGTCGCCGCGCGGTCGGCAGGGCCCACGCCCGACGGCGCCGGGAACATCGTGAGCCCCACGCGGATGCCGCCGTCGAGGCGCCCGAGCAGGGTGCGCAGGCCGTTTTGCGCGGCGACCCACTTGCCGCTCTCCTGCATCGAGCCGGAGCGATCGAGCACGATGAGCAGGTTGACCGGGAGACGCCGCGCGTCCGCCGTGGTGGTCGAGCACGACGCATCCTCTGAGATGATCATCGGCCCGCGGTCGGGGATCGGGATCGCGTCCCGCACCGCCCCGTCGCTCGGCAGCTGGGCGGACGCGTCCGCCCTCGTCGTGAACGTCGGCGACTCCGCCGGCGAACAAGCCACCAGCGCCAACGCCCCCGCCATCAACAACCGTCCATCGCTCATCACAGCCCGGGACTCTATCAATCTCCCGAGCAACCTGTCAGGCCGTGGCACCGCCGCCGCCCTGACCGCCGCCACCACCCTTGCGAAGCATCCGCCGCGCGACGAGCGCGAGCACGAGCACCGCCGCCCCGCCCAGCAGCAGCACCGGGCCGAACAGCTCCTCCTGCGCGCTCGGCGGCGGCGCCTCCTCGGCGGTCGCGTCCTCGACGCGGCTTCGCGTCCTCCCCCCCGAGCGGGCGCCTCCCCCGGCGTGCGACGCGGCCGGACCGTCGACGCTCTCCCCGAGCGCGCCCACCTCCTGCCGCGCCTCCAGGGTGCGCGCCGCCGTCTGCGACCCGAGGCCCCGCCATGCGGCGATGCCTACCAGGCCGACCACCAGGAGGACGATCACGTACTCGACCGTCGACAGTCCCCGCTCATCCGTCCGCAGCGATCGCCGCCTCACCGCTCGCATCGGAGCGCACGTTACCACTTCTCAATCCCGGCCCCGGTCGATCGCCGGGCCGGCGTCACGAAAGGGGCTCACCGTGGGCACGCAGCGGTTGGCCGCCGTGCACGTCTCGCCCAGCCGACACGAGGGGAAGCACACCCGCCGCGCCGCGTCGAAGTGACCGGCGTCGTAGTCCTCCGGCGCCGGCGACGAGCAGCCCGCCACCGCCAGCGCCGCCGCCACCGCCACCCCGGGAAGTCCATACATGATCAGGTAATCTCCGTCCCGCGCCGCCGGCGCCGTCGCGCGCCGTTGACGGGCGCACGCCATAGCGTGCATCCAACGGAGCCGTGCCGTCACCCCGCGCCTCGCTCCTCGCCCTCGCGCTCTGCGCCGCCGCATGTCGCCGCCCCGGCGGCCCCGCGCTCGCGCCCCGCTACCTCGTCGGGCTCTCGCCGGGGCCGTCGTTCGCGGTCCTCGGCGCGACGCTCTACGCCGACCGCGACCTCGTCTACCGCGACGCGCAGTGCCTCGGCGTCGCGCTCGCCGGCGGCCGGGAGCCCCCGATGCTCGACGCCGGCCGGGTCGAGCTCTGGGTGGTCGGCGGCGACCAGATCGGTCACGTCGACCGCGCAGCCGACGGGCGCTACCACGCCGCGGTGCGGACAGCGCTCGAGCCCGGCACCCGCGTCGCGGGCAACCTCGTCGGCAGCAGCGCCGTCCCCGGGCACCGCTTCCACACCCCGGCGCGCATCCCGCGGGCGATCCAGCGCATCAAGCCCGACGCGGGCTTCGCGCTCCGGGCGGGCGAAGCGCTCCCGGTCACCTGGCGGGGCGGCGACAGCTCGCACGTCGCGCTGGTGGTCACCGTCTCGCGCGGGCCCGCCGACGCCGCGCAGACGGCCTGGCTTCTCACCTGCGTGGTGCCGCGCGGGCGCGGGCGCTTCGTCATCCCGGCGGGCGCCTTTCCCCGCGCGCGCATGCCGAGCGACGCCGACACGGTGACGGTCACCGTGGCAGCGGACGATCGGGTGGTCGAAGAGGAGTACGCGCTCGACGTGACGCCCGTGGGCTCGGCCGACGACCAGGCCGTGGGCCGCTTCGCGCGCTGAGGCGGTCAGTTCGCGGAGACGGAGCCGGAGACCTGCACCGAGACGCTCACCGACACGTTGACGCTCGCGACGGCGCTCACGAGCCCGCTGGCCGCGATGCCCGCGCACGCCGTCACCTGCGCCCCGACGGCGCCGATGGCGCTGGGGAGCTCGCGGGCCGAGCTCACCACCGCGGCGCCCGACGAGGCCGCGCGCTCGAGGCGCGAGCGCAGCAGCAGCACCTGCGAGAACCCGCCGCGCAGGGCGGCCTGCACCCGGGTGACCTTCTCCTGGAGGTTGCCGACGTTGCCCGTGATGGTGAGCTCAGCGCGGCCGGGGGAGCAGCTCGCCTGGGCGCTCACCCGGGCGTCGCAGGCGGCGCGGCAGTCGGCGCTGACCCGCGGCGGCGTCACGCGGCCGGTGCAGCTCGGCGCCGTGAAGGCCACCGAGCAGTCGCCGCGGCACTCGCCGCCGCAGGTGCCCGAGGCGCGCGCCACGCAACGTCCCTGGCAGGCGCCGCTGCACGCGCCGCCCGAGGTGGAGGTGCCCGCGCAGGTGCCCTCGCAGACCCCGTCACACGCGCCGCTCACGTCGACCGCGCACTGGCCGGTGCACTGCGCCGAGCAGCCGCCGCGCAGCTCGCCGCCCTCGCAGGTGACCTGCGCCGAGCCCGGGGTGTACGACACGTCGCACTCCCCCGCGCAGCGCCCGTACGCGTCGACGCTCACCTCGCAGCGCGGGGGCACGGCGACGAACTCCACCCGCACCCCGGCCGCGCCGCGGATCTCCGCGAGGTCGGCGCGCAGCTGGTTGGAGACGCGGGTGCACGCGGCGCGCAGGGCGTCGGGGCTGTCCCCCGAGCCGAGCTCGCTGTCGGGGATCGCGAGCTCGTGGCCGATCTGTCGACACGCGTTGAGCAGCCCGTCCTGGAGCTCGGCGGAGGCGGTGGCGAAGCTGCCGGCCGCGCCGATGAAGGCCTCGACCTTCTGGGCGCCCGCCGTACCGCCGAGGTCGCCGCTGCAGGTCGCGCTCATGTTCATGAGGCCGCCGCCACGGCCGAGCACGCCGCAGCCCGTGAGCAGCACCATCAGGCCAAGACCCATCTTCTGATTACGCATCGTCGCAGTCTCCTCGCGCGTCGCTCACCCTCTCGAGCGCCCGCGCCTTCCGGCGGATCGAACACCATCGCAACGCAGCGGCGCAAGCTGATCCGCAGCGCGCGGGGAGGAAGTTCCGCGGGCGTCGCGGCGCGCGGCGATGGTAGGGTGGTGACACGATGCCCAAACGGGGAATCCCCCGGATGGCACCCCCACTTCTGCGGACCGACGGAGGACCTTTCGAATGAGCGATGAGAAGCGTGCGATGGAGCGGAGAACCTTCCTGTGCGTGGTCGGTGCGGCGGGCGTCGCCGCGGGCTGCGGGGGCGACGGGGGCGACGAGATGCCCGCTGCGCCCTTCAGCGCCGGGCGCGTGGCCGATCACCCGATGGGCGTCTGGAAGCTCTACGGCAGCCAGCGCGTCATCGTCGGGCGCGACGCGATGGGCTACTTCGCGTTCAGCGCCATCTGCACGCACGAGAGCACGCCGCTGGCATTTCGTGAGTCCACCGCGTGCACGGCGCCCACCGGATGCACCGCGGTCAGCATGACCGGCGCGACGGAGTGCTCGCTCCACTTCTCCCGCTTCGACGGAGACGGCGCCCCCGTGCGAGGCCCCGCGGCCAGCCCCCTGCGCCACTTCCAGGTCACCGTCGCCAGCGGCGAGATCACGGTCAACGCTGGCGTCGTGGTCGCCGCGACCGTTCGCTCGATGGGCGCCTGACCGCTCGCTGGCCTACGGGCAGCGCGGCAGCGTCGCCGTGCGCCCGTCCCAGAGCGCTCCGCTGCTCACGAACGAGTCCCTCCCGGCGCCCGCCACGTAGGGCTGCAACGTCTCCTCTCCCCGCGCGAATCGCTCCAGGAAGGCCACCGACAGGAAGCGCAGCGCCCGCGTGCGCGAGTCGAGCGGCGCGGCGCCGCGCGAGCACACGGTGCATTGGAACCCGCACGCCGTGTCGACGAAGTCGTTGTGGCCGAAGTTGATGAGGGGGTAGAGCCCGACGCGGGCACCGGTCGGCGCGGCGGCCGCGAAGCGGAGATAGTTGCTCCCCTCCGGCGCGCAGGGCTGGCCGAACACCAGGCAGCGCGACTGGGTCGCGCCGAAGAGCGCGAGGGGACGGGTGAGCCGCCCCATGCGCTCGGGCGCGATGGAGGGGGTCGCCTCGGTGACGCCCCCGATGGGCGATGGGTTGTCGTCCACCGGGTCGAGCGCCACCGCGGCGATGAAGGCCGGCTCGTCGAGCACCGCCATGATCGCCCCCTTGCCACCGAGCGAGTGCCCCATGACGACGGTGCGGTTGGCGTCGATGATGCTGCTCGCGGGGAAGCCCGCCACGCCCTGCGCGAGCGAGGTGCGCGCCGCGATCATCGCGCGGGGTACGTTGCGGTGGTCGACCGACAGCAGCGTGCCGGGGTAGTCGATGGAGACCACCACGTAGCCCCACGAGGCGATGTGCGACAGCAGCCCGTCGTAGTTGCCGACGCCCAGCTGGAAGCCGTGCGCGAAGATCACCAGCGGCAGCCGCGTGTCGCTCGCGGTGGGGTAGAGCGCGCGCGCCATCGTCGCGGTGCCGGCGATCGTGCCCATCCACGTTGCGACCACGTAGGGCCCGCGCTCGGACAGGTCGCGGCCGCCGGCGTCGAAGGTCGGGGTCACCACGTCCACGGACGGCACATCCGAAGGCGCCTCGCCCGCGTCGAGCGCCTCGCCCCCGACGTCGGCCGCCGCCTCGCCCGCGTCGACCTCACCCGGGACCACGTCGATGGGCACCTCGACGCCCACGTCCGGGACCGACGGCTGGTCGACGGGCGCGCCCGCATCGACCGGCGCCACGCCGACGTCCGCCGGCGGGCGATACGAGGCCACCTCGCCACAGCCCGAGAGCGCCACCAAGAGCCCGATCGACACCACCACGCTGCTCCGCATGGCGTCGCGTATTAGCGTGAATCGCGCCCGTTCACGAGCTTCGAAGACCGTCGAGGTGGCTCGTGTCATTGAGCGCGGCCACCCGCAGCACGCCGAACTCGCGCCACTCCAGCCGGTGTACGCCGCAGTTGTCCGTCGCCAGGATGAGCCCGGGAGTGCTCGCCCCGAGCAGGTGCCGCAGCGCGTGGTTCATCACCACCCCGTGGCTGAACACCACCACCGTACCGGTCGCGTGGCGCGCCAGGATCTCGTCGAGCGCGGCGCTCATCCGCGCGGCGCACTGCCGGTGCGACTCGCCCTCCGGCGGCGTGAACTCCGGGTCCCGCGCGAGCAGCGACCGCCACGCCTCGGGCTGCTCGGCCTCCAGCACCTTGAAGGGCACGCCGACGAAGGCGCCCATGTCACGCTCCCGCAGCCGGTGATCGGCGTGCACCGCCACGCCGGCGCGAGCAGCGAGCGGGGCCGCCGTCGCCAGCGCCCGCGGTAGGTCACTGCTGTAGATCGCCGTCGGCGCGACGCCTACCAGCGCGCCCGCGACCGCCTCGGCCTGCCGGGCGCCGAGCGCGGTCAGCGGCGACGCCCCGTGCCCCGTGAACATCCGCGCGGCGTTTCCCTCGGACTCTCCGTGCCGGACCATCAACAGCGTTCGCGTCAGCACCGACGACCTCCATCCATCACGTTCATCGCGCGCGGCCCAGCGCCGCGGGGGGCTGCGCAGTGCGCCCGTCCTCGGGCCACGAGTGCCGCGGGTACTTCCGGCAGAGCTCTCGCCGGATGGCCGGGTAGTGCTTCGTCCAGAAGCCCTCCAGGTCGGTGGTCACCTGCACCGCCCGGTGGTTGGGCGCGAGCAGGTGTAGCACCAGCGGAACCTTGCCCCCCGCCACCGAAGGGCCCCTCGCGCACCCGAAGAAGTCCTGCAGCCGCGACTCCATCCACGGGGCCTTGCCGGGCTCGTAGCTCACCCGCACCATCTTTCCCCCGCCCAGCGCGACCCGCTCGGGCGCCATCTCGTCGAGCGCCCTGCGCTGCGCGCCGTCGAGCCCGCCGCGCAGGGCGTCCAGCAGTCCCGCGCGGCGCACCTCGGCCATGGTCCGCGCGCCGGCGCAGCTCTGGCGCAGCCCCATCTCCAGCAGCGCGTCGGCGTCCGTGGGCAGCCCCAGCGCGGGCGATCGCTCGGCGACGAAGGCCACCCGCGCGAGCCACCGGTCCACCGCGTCGGCGTCGTCGACGAAGGACCGCAGCCCCTTACGCCGGGCCTCCTCCAGCAGCCGCTCGGCCACGAGGCGATCGACCTCCGCCGAGGGCCCCGCGCGGCTCTCGTCGAGCACCAGCCCGCGGTATCGCAACACACGCACCGGGTCGACCCGCTCGTCCGCCGCGACCCAGCGCGCCTCCACGGCATCGGTGACCCCGTCGGGGAAGAGCTCGAGCAGCCACTCGGGCTCGATGACGCACGCGCTACGCACCTGCACGCCGCGACCGCGGTGGTCGGTGCGCTCCTCGGCGTCGATGGCCAGCACGAAGGCACCGCCGCGCGCCTCGCTCGTCGCCGCCAGCGTCGCCGACCCGCCCGAGGCCAGCGCGATCTCGTCGCCGCGCAGTCGCCGCGCCACCCGGTCGGGGTAGCCTGCGAGCAGGGCCATGCCCAGGGTGTCCTCCCAGTCGTTGCCCGGCGCCACGAGGCGCTCGCCGCTCAGCGAGCGGTCGCGACGCACCGCCGCGAGGAGCTGCTTGCGCGCCCGGTCAGCCGCCGAGGCCGCCATCGGGTCGACCCCCATCGCGCGCAGCACCCCCGGGTTGAAGCGCTCAGCCGCCGCGCGATCGAGGGCCTCAAGCGCCGCCAGCACGTCCGATCGCCCGTTGCTGGGGCGCCAGTCGGCGTCCCGGCCTCCGCCCATCGCCCCGGCCCGTCGCGACACCAGCAGCTCGCGCTCGCCCAGCACCGCCGCGGCGCCCGCGGCCATCTCCAGCAGGCCCCGGCGCGCGCCCTCGACGACCACCCGCGCGAGCCTCGGGTGCGTCGGCAGCGCCAGCATCGACCGACCGGTCGGCGTGAGCGCCCCGTCATCGGTGAGCGCCCCGAGGTCGCGCAGCAGGCGCTCGGCGGCCTCGATGGACTGCCCCCCCGGGGGCTCGAACCACGGGAAGGCCCGCAGGTCGCGCTCGCCCGCGGCGTGCAGCGCGAGGGCCGTGTCGGCGAGGTCCATCCGCTGCACCTCGGGCGCGTCGTGCTCGGGCCGCGCGTCGTGGTCGTGCTTCGTGTAGAGCCGCACGCAGCGACCCGGCCGAGTCCGCCCCGCCCGCCCCGCCCGCTGCGTCGCAGAGGCGCGCGACACCTTCGCGACCTTCAGCGTCGGCACCCCCGACCACGGCGCGTGGGAGGCCACCCGCGCCAGCCCGGAGTCGATCACCGCCACCACGCCGTCGATGGTCACGCTGGTCTCCGCGACGTTGGTCGACAGGATCACCTTGCGCCGCGCTGCCGGCGCCACCGCTCGGTCCTGCTCGGCGCTCGGGAGGTCGCCGTGGAGCGGGAGCGCCAGCAGGTCGGCCTCCGTCGCGAGCGACGCGCACGCGGTCATCGCGCGCCGTATCTCCGCCGCCCCCGGCAGGAACACCAGCACGTCGCCGTCGAGGCCCTCGCGCACCAGGGAGCGCACGGCCCCGGCGACCTGCTGCTCCAGCGGGCGATCGTCGGCCCGCGGCAGGTGCTCCACCGCCACATCGAAGCGCCGCCCCTCGCTGGTCACCCGCGCCGCGGGCGTCACCCCGTCGCCCAGGAAAGCTGCCACCCGCGCGCCGTCCAGGGTCGCCGACATCACCACCAGCTTCAGGTCCGGCCGCGCCCCTCGCTGGAGCCGCCGCACCATCGCCAGCGCGAGGTCACCCTGGAGGTGCCGCTCATGGAACTCATCCAGCACCACCACGCCGACGGACGACAAGGTCGGGTCGCTCAAGAGCCGCCGGGTGAGCACCCCTTCGGTCACGAAGCGCACCCGCGTCCTCGCGCTGGCCACCTCCTCGAAGCGCACCTGGAACCCGATGGTCTGCCCGAGGGCCTCGCCCCGCTCCTCCGCGACGCGCTTCGCCGCCATGCGCGTCGCGAGCCGCCGCGGCTCGAGCACCACCACCTCCCGCTCGCCCGCGAGCCCCGCATCGAGCAGCGCCGGCGGCACCCGCGTGGTCTTGCCCGCGCCAGGCGGCGCCTCCAGCACGACCGATCCCTTCGCGCGCAGCGCGTCGAGGAGGGCCGGGAGCACGTCGTCGATGGGGAGCGCGATCACCGCCGCGACCTATACCTCCCGGGCGCCTTTGCGTCAGCGCGCGGCGCGCCTTCGTGCCGAAATCGTGACGGCGCGGCCGCGGCGAGTAGGTTGCGCCCACAGGAGGTCGCATTGGACATCAAGAAGATCATCGCAAAGCTGCCGGTTGGCTACGCCGAGGACGCGGCGGGCATGAACGGGGACCAGCTTCGCGCGGAGATCATCCGCGCCGAGACGTCGCTGCGCTGGGTGCAGCAGGAGATGAAGGCCGACGAGAAGCTCACCGGCGCCCGGGAGCTCATGAAGGACCTGTCATCCGCATACAATGAGGCCAAGAAGGCGCAACGCGCCAAGATCGACTACTCGCTCCATGTCCTGGAGGAGCGCGGCGAGCTTGGCGTCGGCAACCACGCGGTGGACTCCGACGAGGACGCCGTCACCGGTCCCCGCCCGGCGCGGGTCGACGCCTCCAAGGCGAAGAAGTCCTCCCGCGCGGCCTGAGCCGCTTCCTCCCCTCTCCCCTCGCGCGCGGCTCAGGCCGGCGCGGCCCCGCTCCCCGAAGACAACAGCGCACGGATTCGCGCGAGCGCCCCAGGCAGCGCGCGAACCCGGTACTCCGCGCCGTCCTCGCCCCAGGTCTCCTCGAGCACCCGGCACTCGCGGTGCACCTCGCCGACCACGGCGCCCTTCGCGAAGGGCACGCGCAGGGTGTCCTCGACCATCCCCTGCTCCAGCGTCTCCAGGATGCGCTCGCGCAGCGCCAGCACCGAGCCCCGGTCGAGCGCCGACACCATCGTCGCCTCGGGGAACTCCGCGGCCAGGGCCGCCTGCGCTGCGCCGTCGAGCCGGTCGCGCTTGTTGAGCACCAGCAGCGCGGGCACGGCGCCCGCTTCGATCTCCCCGAGCACCTCGCGGGTCACCGCGTGCTGCGTGCGCCACGCCGCGTCGCTCGCGTCGACGACGTGCAGGAGCAGCGTCGCCTCGCGCGCCTCGTCGAGCGTCGAACGGAAGCTCGCCACGAGGTCGTGCGGCAGCTTCTTGATGAACCCGACGGTGTCCGACACCAGCACCTTCGGGCGGCTCTCCGGCGAGAGCGAGCGCACCGTCGTGTCGAGCGTCGCGAAGAGCTTGTCGGCGACGTACACCTCGCTCCCGGTGAGCGCCCGCATCAGCGAGCTCTTGCCCGCATTGGTGTAGCCCACGAGCGCCACCCGCAGCTGCTCCTGCCGGCGGGCGCGTCGCACGTCGCCCTCCCGCGCGAGGCCCTTCAGCTCGCCGCGCAGCTCGGCGATGCGGTCGCGGATCTTCCGCCGGTCGAGCTCCACCGCGCTCTCGCCCGACCCCTTGCCGCCGATACCGCCGCGCTGCCGGTCGCCGCCCGCGCCCGTCTCGCGCAGCCGCGGCGCCAGGTAATTGAGGCGCGCGATCTCCACCTGGAGCTTCGCCTCGCGGCTCTTGGCGTGCCGGTGGAAGATCTCGACGATCACCGCCGTCCGGTCGAGCACCTGCGCCCCGGTGGCCCGCTCGAGGTTGCGCAGCTGCGACGGGCCCAGCTCGTGGTCGACCACCACGAGGCCGGCCTTCTCCGCCGGGATCACCACGTCGGCCTCGTCGTCCTCCTCCACGGCGGCCTCGACGACCTCGGCCTCCCCGTCGCCCTCGCCCTCGGCCTCGCCCTCATCCTCCGCGTCGGCGAGCGCCTCGGCGTCCGGGCGCTCGTCGATCTTGCGCACCTTCTTCGTGGCACCGGACGGGACCACCCCGGTGCCGTCGGTGTAGCGTGCGAGCAGGCGCAGCTTCCCCTCGCCCAGCACCCCGGCGGCGGCCAGGTGCGAGCGCCGCTGGGACACCGTGCCCACCACCCGATGGCCCAGGGTCTCGACCAGACGACCCAATTCTTCGACGGACGAACGGTGCTCGGCGTCGTCCACCCCGGGGAGCTGGATGGCGACGAGGACGGCGGCGGAGGGCTCGCGCTGGATGACTTGTTCCATAAGGGCCGCGCACCCTAGCACCTTGCAGGCGGTACCGCGGTCCGGTAGAGGCCGACGATCTCCATGAAACTCCCGACCATCGACGCGCCGGACGAGAGCCTCAGCGTGGCTCGCGTCCGAGATCTCATCACCCCGATGGACATCCGCACCCGCGTGGTGGTCCTTCAGCACCCGCAGGAGCGCGATCGCAACCTGGGCACCGTGCCGCTGCTCCAGGCGATGCTGCCCAACCAGGTCGAGGTGATCGTCGGTCTCTCCTGGCCCTCCCTCGCCCGGCTGCTCGACGACGCCGACGCCGACGCCCTCCGCTGGGCGGTGCTCTACCCGGGCTCGCTCCCCCGGGAGCTTCAGCGCAACGAGCAGACGGCACCGGTGCTGCGCCTCGACCGCAACGGAAACGCCCTCGGCCCGACGCCCCACCTCCAGGGGCTCCTCGTGCTCGATGGCTCGTGGTCGCAGGCCAAGACCCTCTGGTGGCGCAACCCGTGGCTGCTCAAGGTGCAGCGCCTGGTGCTCCACCCCAAGGAGCCGTCGATCTACGGGAAGCTCCGGAAGGAGCCGCGCCGGGAGGCCGTGTCGACCCTGGAGTCCGTGGCCGACGCGCTGGTGTTCAATGGAGAGCCCGCGGCGGTGCGCGACGCGTTGCGACGGGTGTTCCGCACGATGGTGCAGCGCGCCCGGGACGAGATGAAGAAGTCGCCCCTCGTGCCAGACCCGGAAGACCCCGACTCGGGTGACGACGACCCGTCGGAAACCTGAGGGGCGTGAACACCAGCGGGGCCAAAGCGTATATGTTCCCGCCCGCTTATGGTGGGTCGTAGGCGTCGTGGGGAGTGTGTCCCCGGGCGTGGCCCGATGCTCAGGAGGATCTCTCGCATGAAGTCGGTCATTCACAGGACGTTCGTTGGGCTGTGCGCGCTCTCGGCCCTCACGGTCGGCAGCGGCTGCGCCCGCACCGCCACCTTCGCCGTCACAAGGCCCGCCATGCTCAACGCGGCGGCGGTCGGCAACACCATGTCCGTCGGCGGCGTCGCGGCCCCAACGGGAATGCCGCAGGACCTCCAGGCGGCCGGCGAGATCGTCGCCGACCTCACCGGTCGCATCAGCCGCTCGCTCAACCCCTCCATCCGGCTCCTCGCCTCGGGCGGCGGCGTGGTCGTGACGGGGGCGGTGCTGGGCAACCAGTACGCCGAGAACATCGAGCAGAACGCCGGAACCTGCACCCGCCAGGTGCCCTACTACGCCAACGGGCGTCAGCAATACCGCTCGGAGAGCTACGCCTGCACCAACCTCCGCCGGGTCGGCACGGCGTCGGCGCGGCTGCAGTTCCAGGTGACCCACGGCACCAGCCAGGAGGCCCTCTTCGACCGCACCTACGAGGACACGGCCACCACCGCCACGACGGGCGTGTACTCGCCCTACGAGCGCCGCGACCCGCCGGGCATCGACGGCGCGGGTATGCTGCACAACCTCCGCGCCAACCTCGTCGACCACTTCGCCCGGGTGATCCTCCCGTGGCAGGAGTCGGTCACGGTGGAGTTCGAGGACTGCAACGGCGACGCGCGCTGCCGCCAGGGATACGACCTCGTGCAGGCGGGCAACCTCGCGGGCGCCGAGCCGCTGTTCGCCCAGGTCATCGGGGCCTACCAGAACGCCGCGATGCCCGTGCCGCCCAACGAGGCCGAGAAGATCGGCGAGGCCTTCTACAACCGCGGGCTCACCCGCTCGTACCTCGGCCAGTACGCGCGCGCCGTGGCCGACCTCACGCGCGCCATCTCGCTCCGCCCCGACGAGAGCGACTGGCAGCAGGAGCTGCAGTCCGCCCAGCGAATGTCGCAGGACCAGGAGGCCCTCCGGCAGCAGGGCGCGGTCGCCAACGAGACGCAGAACGTCCAGAACGCGGGGACGCCGTGACAGGTCGCCGCGTCGGGCGCTGGTCCCTCGGGGCCGCCTTGTGCGTAGCAGGCGCGAGCGCGCTGTGGTCGTGCCAGTCGATGGGCGGCACGCAGCGCGTCGACCCCAACGCCCTCGCGGCGCAGAACAGCGCGTTCTTCCAGGAGCAGCTCCGGCTGGCCCGCGAAGCCCTCGCGCGCCAGGAGTGGGTGGCCGCCCAACAAAACCTCGAAGGGGTCGTCGAGTCGCTGCCGGCGACAGACCCGAGCGGCGCCGAAGCCCGCGCCGGCCTGGCGCAGATCGCCTTCGAGCTCGGTGACTACGCCCGCGCGGCGCAGGTCGCGGCGGAGGTGCCCAACGACTCGCCCTTCGCCGCGTCGGCGCTCGAGAGCCGCGGCCTCGCGCAGCTCTTCTCGTGCGACTTCGACGCCGCCACGCAGACCTTCTACCAGCTCGCCCAGGTCGACGCGCCGCGGGGCCACATGTGGCTCGGCGTCGCGTTCGCGTGGACCGGCGCGGACGCCAACGCCGAGCGCGAGCTCACCACCGTGGTGAGCAGCGCGGGCAGCACCGAGCACGCCCCCAACGCGCGCTTCTACCTCGCGCAGCTGGCCCTCTGGGGTCGCCGCGCCGGCCCGGCGCAGCGCCACCTCGGCGAGCTCCAGTCGGCCTCGCCGCAGTACCTCGCCACCCTCGACCAGCGCGCGCAGAACTGGCTCACCCGCCGCGCGCACCTGATGCGGGCGTTCTTCTCCTTCGACACCCTCGGGCGGCTGCACCGGATGTCGTCCAACAACCAGGCGGTCTCCGACGACCAGCACGCCACGCAGGCCCTCGCGATGCTCCAGCAGAACCCGGGCGCGTGCGGCGAGCAGGTCACCCGGCTCGCCCAGGCCCGCAGCGCCAGCGCCGCCGACCGCGACGCCTTCGCGGCGGCCAACCGTGACAACGACGGCGACGGGGTGCTCGACGCCCGCGACCGCTGCCCCAACGAGGCCGAGACCGTCAACGGCATCGCCGACGAGGACGGCTGCCCGGAGTCGACCGCGGCCATCGAGGTGGTCGGCAACCAGATCCGCATCCGCAACGGCTTCGCGATCAACTTCGACGTCGGGCGCGACAGCGTGGTCGATTCGTCGCGGCCGGTCATCGAGGCCATCGTGACGCTGCTGCGCAACCCGGCCTACAACTGGATCCGGCGCATCCGCCTCGACGGGCACACGGACGACGTCGGCGAGACCAGCACCAACCTCGACCTCTCGCAGCGCCGCGTGCGCCGCGTGGGCGCGCTGCTCGTGGCCAACGGCGTCCCGACCGACCGGCTGACCTTCGGGTTCTACGGCGAGTCGCGGCCCGTCGACATGGGCACCACCGAGGACGCCCGCGCCCGCAACCGGCGCGTGGAGATGTTCATCATCGACCCGGCCACCTTCGGCGGCGTGCGCGCGGCGAACTGAACTCGCCGCCCCCCGCTCCGCCGCCTCTCCCCTCCCGATCCCCTCTACACCAGGCGACGACCCGCCCTGGGTCTGTGGCATCATCGCGTCCCCCAAACGCAGGAGGCGGCGCGATGATCGGTTCTCGGGTGATGGGTCTCTGGTCGAACGGCAGCTGGTATCCGGGGGTCGTGACCCAGCAGCGCAATCGCCGCGGCGAAGCGCACTACTTCGTGCAGTTCGACGACGGTGACACGGCGTGGCTCACGCTCGACCAGGTACAGCCGCAGTCGCCACCCGCGGCGGGCGTCTCGCACGGCGCAGCCCCCTTCCCCGGCGCGCGCGTCCTCGGCGACTGGGCCGAGGACAGCTGGTATCCGGGCTACGTCGCCGAGGCCAACGCCAACGACACCCTGTTCTTCGTGCAGTTCGATGACGGCGACACGAAGTGGCTGTCGCCCGCGAAGATCCGTCCCCAAGGCGACCGCCCCAACGCCGCCCCGACGCCGCAGCTCACCCCCGGCACCGTCGTGTCGGGCGAGTGGTCCAGCGGGTCGTGGTACCCCGGCGTGGTCGCCCGGGCGAACAACAACTCCACCCTGTTTTTCATCCAGTTCGACGACGGCGACCAGAAGTGGCTCCCGGCGCACCAGCTCCGATACACCGCGGCCGCGTACGCGGCCCCAGCGGTCCCCTTCGTGGCGCCCGTTCACCCCCAGGCGCCGGCCTCCGCGCCGGGCTTCAGCGCGCCGCACCCTGCGCTCGGCGTCGCCCCGGCCCCACGCGCGCCCGCGGAGATTCGTTGCGTCTATTGCAACACCCGCATCACCCGGAGCGACGTGAGCCGCTGCCCGGAGTGCGGCGCGAAGCTGTGACCCGCTTAGGGCTCTCCCATGAACTGGCTGGGCTGAGCGTGCGTCCAGGCCGAGTCGACCTGCGAGCGCGCCCGGAGCGAGCGACCAAGCCGTAGCGTTGCTACGGCGCGGGAGTCGAGTGAGGACGTAAGCCGCAGGGCGGCCGGACTGGACGTGCGATCAGCCCAGCCAGTTCATGGGAGAGCCCTTAGCGGCGACCGCGCTTCGGCCCCCCCATGATCTGGGAGAGCGCCGCGAGGCCGGCCGTCAATGACGACAAGGTCTCTTCCAGCCCGCCTCCTGCGGGCTTCGGCGACGCCGCCCGCGCGGGCTTCTTCGTCACCGGAGCCGACCGCTTCGGGGCGCTCCGGGGGACGGGGGCAGGCGTGGGCGTGGGCGTGGGCGCCGGACCGGACACGATCCGCGTACGCGGTGGGGGCGCGACCCGAACGGGCGCCTTCGGACGGATCGTCGAGCCCGCCGAAGCAGGCTTCGTCGGGGCTCCTTCGGGGTACACCCTCACGCCCGCGGGCGGTGCGCCGGTCGGATCGGACCACCACGAGGCCTCCGGGAGCGCGATGGGCTCGGGGTCTTCGGGCATGAGCGAGAGGTCATCGGGGCTGATGCCCCAGGCGAGCGCGGAGTAGCGCTCCTCCACGGTGAGCTCGCCGTGCCCGTCGGCGCGGAGCGCCCGGTGCGAGAAGCGCCGGTGGCGGAGCACGCCCCGCGAGCGCCACGGGGAGTCGCGGTGCACGTAACCCTGGCCCAGCAGCCAGTGCCCGAGGAGGGCGCGCATCCAGTCGGAGGGGAGGACGAAGCGACGGAGCGAAGGCGCACCCCCGACCCCCGGGGAGTGCGCGACCACGAGCAGGTCGAGCAGCTCGAAGGTCAGCTCCTCGTACCGATCCACCAGCGCCAGGAGGGCGGTCGCGGCGGCGTCCCGGTGGGGGCACGGCTGCTGCGAGGGCGCCGGGCTCCAGACCGTGAGGGGCCCTTGCGGGGGGGTGGCCGCGAGGCACACGCTGCAGAGCTGCGCGCCCACGCTCGGCGCCTGCCCGACGGCCCCGAAGCGGCCGCGCCAGGTCGCGCGGAGGTCGTCGACCACGGTCATCGACTCGGCATCGAGCTCCGTCGGGCGGTCGCGATTGATCCAGTCGGGATGCTCGAAGAGGCCGTGAACGGCGATGAGGCCGCGGAGCCCTTCGGAGTATTCGCGGTCCTCGATCTGCGTGGCCCATTGTCGGTAATGCCAGCGGCGGAGATCGAACTCGACCGGCTCGACGCCGGCGGGGAGCATGTGCGTGAGGGCGGTGAGCACGGTGCCGTGTCGGCGCACCTCCACGCGCCCGCCGTCGGGCAGGTCGAGGCCGTACAGGTCTCGCACCGGCGTCAGGTACACCGGCGGCCGAGGGCTCTGGGGCGATGCTGGGATCAAGTGTCCGCTCCGTCTTCGCCCGTCTCATCCAGCTTCAGGAAGTCCCGGAGCTCGCGGTCGCTCATCTCCGTGACCCACGTCTCGCCTGCGTCGGAAAGCACCTCCGCGGCGAGCGATCGCTTCTCTTCCAACATGCGTTGAATGCGCTCCTCGAGGGTGCCCGTCGTCACGAACTTGTAGACGTTGACGGGTCGCGTCTGACCGATGCGGTGCGCCCGGTCCGTGGCCTGATCCTCCACGGCGGGGTTCCACCAGCGATCGTAGTGGATGACCGCCGTCGCGCGCACCAGGTTGAGCCCCGTGCCGCCGGCCTTCAAGGAGAGGATCAACACGGGCTCGCCGTCCTCGGAGCGGAAGGCGTCGAGCATGTTCTCCCGCTCGCGCGGCGACAGCCCACCATGGAAGAAGGGCACCTCGCGGTCGAAGCGTTGTTCGATGGCGGCCTGCAGCAGCTCGCCCATCTCGCGATACTGAGTGAACACCAGCGTCGGCTGACCCTGGTCGATGAGCTCTTCCAACAACTCCATGCAGCGGTCGAGCTTGCTCGATCGGCCCAGCAGCCGCTCGGCGTCCTCTTCGACGTAGTTCTCCGGGTGATTGCAGATCTGCTTCAACCCGGTGAGCGCCGCGAGAATCGACGCCCTGCGCCCCATCCCGTTGCCGCCCTTCACCTTCTCGAAGGTCACCTCGGTGAGCGCGCGGTAGAGCGCCGCCTGCTCCCGGGTGAGCCCGCACTCGACGATCTGCTCGGTGCGCGGCGGCAGGTCGCCGGCCACCTCCGGGTCGCGCTTGCTACGCCGCAGCATGAACGGCCCCACGCGACGCCGCAGCCGGGCCATCGCGGTCTCCTCGCCGCGGCGAAGCGGCTCGAGGAAGGCGCGGGAGAAGCGCGTCGGCCCGCCGAGCAGGCCCGGCATCACGAGGTCGTAGATCGACCAGAGGTCGCGCAGGTGGTTCTCCACCGGCGTGCCGGTGAGCGCGAGGCGGCGCGAGGCGCGGAGCCCCTTGAGCACCTGGGTCTGCTGGGCCAGCGGGTTCTTCACGTGCTGGGCCTCATCGACGATGAGGATGTTCCAGCGATGCTCTTCGAACAGCGTACGGTCACGGCGCAGCAGCGCGTAGCTCGTCACCATCACGTCCGAGGTGCGCACCACCTCGCCGAAGCGCCGCGGGTCGGTCTCCCGCGAGCTCTCCTGGTGCATGTACACCTTGAGCTTTGGGGCGAAGCGCCGCGCCTCCTTCACCCAGTTGTGCACCACCGAGGTCGGGCACACGACCAGGTCGGGCGCCTTCGGCCGCTTCGGCGCGCCGGGCCTGCGGTGGTGCCAGAGCAGCGCCAGCACCTGCACCGTCTTGCCGAGCCCCATGTCGTCGGCGAGGCACGCGCCGAGCCCGAAGGAGGTGATCTGGTCCATCCAGCTCAATCCCCTCAACTGATACGGGCGGAGCGTTCCCTGGAATCCCGGCGGCGTCTCCGTGAGCCGCGACGCGCTGCCCGCCGCGAGCTTCTCCAGGAAGATCTCCCACTGCGCGGCGAACACCGACTCCAGGCGCGCGGCGTCCCGCGAGGCCGTCCACTCGTCCTCCAGCTGGTTGACGTCCTGCCAGCCGAGCGACCCGCCCTTCATCAGGCGTTCGAGCACCTTTCGGCGGGCCAGCGCCAGCTCGAGCACCGCCTCCAGGTCGCTCCGCGGCACGGCCCGCCGGCCGATGCGCAGGATGGCGCCCTCGGACGACGCCAGGAGCAGCCGCGCCTGCTCGGGGGAGAGCTCGTCCTCCCCGAGCACGACCGTCAGCTCGGGCACGAAGCGCAGCATCGCGAGGCCGCCCTCGCCCAGCTGCTGCTCCAGCGCACCGTCGTTGACCGGACTCCACTTCACCCGCAGCCGCGCGCTCTGCGTGTTGCCAATCGATACACTGAAGAGAACGGGCTCCCGCCCGCGGCTGGGCACCTCCAGGTTGAGCGCGCGATACACCTTCTCCGAAGGGCGCCCGTGCATCGGAGGGAGCCCCGCCACGACGGACATTTCCGCTTCGGACAGGGGGCTTCGCCCGTCGCGCAGCAGCTCCGGCCGGGCGCCCAGGAAGGGCCGCTGCTCCAGCAGACCCTCCCAGTCGCGGTAGGCCACGCTGGCCGGGAAGCGCCGCACGGTGTCGTCCGAGGCCTCCACCACAGGATCGCGCAGGCGCTCGGACTTCAGCAGACCGAAGAGGGGCACCGCGGGCCCCTCACCGATGAGCGCCATCTCCATCTGCCAGGGATGCTCGGATGCGCCTGGCTCGGAGGGCGCGATGACTCCGTGAAGGTGAGACTGCGAGGGCAACACCGCGGGCTTCCAGACATCGTGGTTGGGATGCAGGCAGCTGCCGAAGGAGGCGTGCAGGGAGGCCAGCACCTCTGGCTTCAACGGAGTCTGTTTGGGGGTCGTACCGTTGTCCGATGAGTCGGCGGTCACGCTGGAGAGCGCCTCGACGACGAAGCGCGCGAAGGGGGCTGACTCGTTCTGCGCGACGAGCGGTTGGGTGCGAAACTCGTGGGCGCGGACGCACCACGCGTGGACGGCGCCGAGCGAGGGGCAGCCGACGAGGGTGCGGCGGAATCCCATGAGGGCGGTGAGCGAGACCGGCGGAACCCACCGCAGGGGCGCGTGGTCGGGCAGCCCCGGGAGGCGCGTCGGCAGGAGGTTTCCGTGGGTGAAAGCGTCGTGCAGGAGGTCGAGGGCGTCGAGGGCGACGAAGCACCCGGGGCTCGACAGCGCCGCGCCGTAGCGCCGGGTCCAGGCGCGGAGGAAGGGCCGGAGGTGGGTGAGCGCCTGGCTCGAGGGCACCGCCCAGGCGACGATGTGGTACGGGCCGTCGCCTACGGTGCGCTTCGGAAACTCGGCGCGCGCCGTGTCGAGCTCCCGGAGGTGACCGGGCAGCGGCACCGGGTGGTGGTTGTTGAGACGCGGGAAGAGCACCGCGAGAAACATCTCTCGGAAGCTGCCGGGCACGAACGCCGGGCGTCGCCGGACACAGCCCGGGTGCGAGGGCACCACGAAGTTGTCCGATGGCTGCCAGCGCGAGAGCGACGCCGTGTCCTCGTACCGCTCAAAAGAGATGGAGAACGCCAGGGACTGACCCTGTGGGATCAGGTGGACGTGAAGGGCGAGAGGGGTATCCAAATCAGATCGTGTCGTTGGAAAAGACGGAGGAGGAGGAGGGATTCGAACCCCCGGCAGGTTTCCCTACGGCGGTTTTCAAAACCGCTGCCATAGACCACTCGGCCACTCCTCCAGGTGGAGCGAAGAGCGGCGAACGGGCCGCTCGGACGAGAGCGCTTCCTTCTGGACGATCGGAGCGGGGCTGTCAACCGTCGTCCTCGGCGCCTTTGCGGCCTCCGCGGGCGCATGAATCGACCGGTGTTGGCCAGCGTCCGGGCCATCAACCATGTTCGCGGGCGTTGCGGCCCCCTTGGGAAACTTCATGGCGCCGCCGGTCTCGTGTCGCAGCCTGCTCCTCGGGTTTCTCGCCGCCTCTTCGTCCGCCGCCGCCCAGGCCCCCCGCCCGACGAGGACCAGCGCCGGAGCCTCATCGCCGACGCTGAGGCCGCTCGCGACGCCGGCCGCCACGATCAGGCCGTCGCGCGCGCCCTGCGGGCGGCGCCTCCCGGACCCACCCCCCGCGGGGCTGCGCCTCCGGGTCAACGGCCGCGAGCTGCCGCGACCCCGCTGGCGCGACCCCGTGCTTGTGATGTCTGGCGCGGCGGTCATCGAGGCCGATGGCGAAGGGGGGGGGGCGGTGTTTGGTACGGCGGTGCAGGTCTTCGCGGGCACGCAGCGCGAGCTGCGCGTGCGCTTCACGGAGCCGCCGATCGCCGTCGACGCGGGCGTCAGGCGCCCTGGGCCAGGGCCTTCGTCGCCTCGCTGAGCCGACCGAGCTGCTCGATGGTGAGCGTCTCGGGCCGTGCGCCCGGGTCGATGCCGACGGACTCGCAGACCGTTGCCGCGTGGTCGCGCCCGACCACCGACGAGAGGCCGTTGCGCAGGGTCTTGCGACGCGCCGCGAAGAGGGCCTTCACCACCTGCTGGAAGCGCCGGTCTTCGACGGCCAGCGGGGTCGCGCGCGGCGTGAGCCGGACGACCGTCGACTGCACCCGCGGGGCCGGGTGGAAGCACCCCGGGGCGGCGCCGCAGACCTTCTCCACCGCGCACGCCGCCTGGGTGAACACCGACAGCGCCCCCCAGTCGTCGTCGCCCGGCGTCGCCGCGAGGCGCTTGCCGACCTCCTGCTGCACCATCACCACCGCGACGCGCCAGCCCGGCGTCTCGACGAGCGCGCGGATCAGCCGCCCGGTGATCTGGTACGGCAGGTTGCCGACCACCGCCGTGGGGCCCTCGGCATACACCGCTGCGTAATCAAAGGTCGCCGCGTCGGCCTCGACGACGGTGACGTTGGGGGGCAGCGGGTCGGCGGCGAGCGCGGCCACGAGGTCGCGGTCGCGCTCGATGGCGAGCACCCGGCGGGCGGTCGGGGCGAGGCAGCGCGCGAGGGTGCCCGTGCCCGTGCCGATCTCGACGATGGTCTCGTCGGCGCGGGCGTCGACCGCCTCGACGATGCTGCGCACGACGTGAGGTGAGATGAGGAAGCACTGCCCGAAGCTGTCCTTCGGGCGGAGCTTGTGGCGCGAGAGGAAGGTGCGCGGGTCGAGCCACCCTGCGGGCGTTGCCGGGTCCATTGGGGTCGGGAGCCCGAAGATCAGGTGTTGGCGCGGAAGAACTCGACGCGCTGCAGGGTCGCGGCGGTGAGGTCGTTGGGGCGGTCGCCGCGGCCGCGCGGGAGGTTGGCGATGCGGTTGACCACCTCGATGCCCTTCACGACGGCGCCGAAGACGGAGTGCCTGTTGTTGAGGTGGGGCGTCGGGCCTTCGGTGATGAAGAACTGCGACCCGTTGGTGGCGGGGCCCGAGTTGGCCATCGAGAGGATGCCCGCGCGGTCGTGCTTGAGCGAGGGGTGAAACTCGTCAGCGAAGCGGTAGCCCGGGTTGCCCGTGCCGGTGCCCTGCGGGCAGCCGCCCTGGATCATGAATCCGGGGATGAGCCGGTGGAAGAAGAGACCGTCGTAGAAGGGCAGGTTGGAGGGGCGGCCGGACTTGGGGTCGTCCCAGGTCTGGGCGCCGGTGGCAAGGCCGACGAAGTTGCGCACCGTGTTGGGCGTCAGCTTCTCCTCGAGCTTGATGACGATCTCGCCCTGCGCGGTCGTGATCCGCGCGAAGAGGTCGCCCTCGCCCGGGACGTTGATCGCAGGAAACGTTGCCGATTGTGCCATTGGGGTGTGCTCCTCCTCCCGCGAGAGACTTCGCGGTGGGCGCGGTCTCTAGCACGGCCCCCGGCGCGGCGTCACCGCGGCTTCTTGCGGCGCTTCGGCACCCGCGGGGCGGGCGGAATCTCGGGCATCGCCGGGGCCGCGGGCTCGTCGCTCGGCATCGCCCGAAACGGCGTCGGCGGCACCGACCAAACCGCCGCGCGGGCGCGCTCCTTCGCGCGGTCCATGAACACCGCCTGGGTACGGTTGGCGCGCTCGCCGGGCTTCGGCGCCCGGCGCCGGTACACCCCGTCGGAGTCCATGTCCCGGGCCTTCACGTTGTCGAGCAGTTGCGACCCGAGGAGGTCGTTCCGGATCCAGCCTCGGATCTTGGCGTCCTCGACGGGGAACATCACCTCGACGCGGCGGATGAAGTTGCGGGGCATCCAGTCCGCGGACGAGAGGTACACCTCGGGCTCACCGCCGTTCTCCAGGGCGAAGACCCGCGCGTGCTCGAGGAAGCGATCGACGATGGAGACCACGCGGATGCGCTCGCTCACGCCCGCGAGCCCGGGCCGCAGGCAGCACACGCCGCGGATGATGAGGTCGACCTCCACGCCGGCCTGCGAGGCCGAGTACAGGGCCGTGATGACCTTCTCGTCGACGAGCGAGTTGAGCTTCGCGACGATGCGAGCGGGCCTCCCCTGCCGGGCGTGCTCGGCCTCTCGCCCGATGAGCTCGATGACCCGCTCGCGGAGGTTGAGCGGGGCCACCGCGAGGCGCTTCCACGACGGCGGCTCGCAGTACCCGGTGAGGAGGTTGAAGAGCGCGGTGGCGTCCTCGCCGATCTCGGGCCGCGCGGTGAAGAAGCTGAGGTCGGTGTAGAGCCGGGCGCTGATGGGGTTGTAGTTGCCCGTCGAGAGGTGGACGTAGCGGCGTAGCCCCGTCGCCTCGCGGCGCACCACCAGGCAGACCTTCGCGTGGGTCTTCAGCCCGAGCACGCCGTACACGACATGCACGCCGGACTCCTCGAGGGCGCGCGCCCACTTGATGTTGGCCTCCTCGTCGAAGCGCGCCTTGAGCTCGACCAGCGCGGTGACCTGCTTGCCGTTCTCCGCGGCGCGCGCGAGCGTGCGCACCAGCGGCGAGTTGGCCCCGGCGCGGTACAGGGTGATCTTGATCGCGAGCACCCGCGGGTCGTCCGCGGCGCGGGCGATGAAGTCCATCACCGACTCGAAGCTCTCGTACGGGTGGTGGAGCATCACGTCGCGCTCGGCGACGAGGGCGAAGGGGTCTTCGGCGTCGCGGAAGGGCGGGACCACCTGCGGGGAGAAGGGCTCGTCGTGCAGCTCGGGGCGGTCGTTGTCGGCCGCGACGTGCATGAGGTCGCCGAGGTGGAGCGGGCCCTCGACGGCGTAAACGTCGCCCTCGTCGAGGCGAAGCACATGGCGCAGCAGGGCGAGGAACCGCGGGTCGACGTCCGCGGCGACCTCGAGGCGCACGGCGTTGCCGCGGTCGCGCCGACGCAGCTCCTGCTGGATGGTGGCGAGGAGGTCGTCGGCCTCCTCCTCGTCGATCTCGAGGTCCCAGTTGCGGGTGACCCGGAAGGGCGCGACCGAGACGATCTTCCGGCCGGGGAAGAGCTGCGACAGGTTGCGGGCGATGACGTCTTCGAGGAAGAGCCACGCGCGCCCCGCGTTGCCGACCCCGGAGGGGACGAGACGCGCGGAGATCTGCGGCACCTGCACGACCGCGAAGCCGATGCCCGACTCCTCGCGGCTCGACTCGAACACGATCCCCAGGTTGATGGACTTGTTCTTGAGGTGGGGAAACGGGTGCCCGGGGTCGATGACCAGGGGCGTGAGCACGGGGTAGATGTCCTGCCGGAAGTACGCCTCGACGCGGCGGGCGATCTCGGGGTTCACATCGCGCTCGCCCAGCTGGATGCCCGCGGCTTCCAGCGCGGGCCGCACGTGGTCGCAGTACAGGGCGTACTGGTCCTTCACGAGGCGATGGGCGCGCTCGGTGATGGCGGCGAGCTGCGCGCGGGGGTTGCGCCCGTCGGTGGTGAGCTCGATCACCTGACCGGCGAGCTGCTGCTTCACGCCCGCCACGCGGATCATGAAGAACTCGTCGAGGTTGGTCGCCACGATCGCGAGGAACTTTACCCTTTCGAGTAAAGGCACCCCGGGGTCGGCGGCCTCGTCGAGCACGCGCTGGTTGAACTCCAGCCAGGAGAGCTCGCGGTTGATGAAGAGTTGCGGGTCGGGGGTGGGGTCGGTCACGGACGCGCTCCAGGAGCTGAGGGATGGGATGTCGTCAAGCGACGGGCGGGCGGACGGGACCGTCAGTGCGAGGCGCCGAACACGAGGCCCGGGCCGCTGCCGAGGGGACGAAGATTCTGCGGGTTGTTGGGTGCCGCAGGCGAGGGCCCCACGGTCACGCCGAAACCCTGCGACGGGGCCGCGCCGGGAGCGCCGAGCACCACCCTAGGCCCACCCGCGGACGGGGTCCAAGCCCCAGCTGGCGAGGCGGCCTGGCTACCCCAGGCCTGACCCACCGACGACGGGCTGCTGGCCTGCGGCGTGGTCCAGGCGCGGACCGCCTGGGTCGCGACCGGGGCCGCCGCGGCCATCGACGCGATGAGCGGACCAAGGATCCAGCCGGAGGGGAGGACAACGGCGCCCGGCGTGTTGGCGTCGATGGGCGGTAGAACACCCACGGGCGTCCCCGACGCGGCACCGCCGGTCGCAGGCGCGCCCCAGGCACGGCTCGCGACGGTCGGCGTCGTCCAGCTGCTGGCAGCGGGCGCCACCGCGGGGCTCGGGCTGCCCCACGCCGACGCGGGCGCGCTGCTCGGCGCCACAGCGGGGCTCGGGCTGCCCCACGCCGACGAAGGTGCAGGCGTGGGCGTGACGACCGGTGTCGGAACCACGGCGACGACGGGCACGGGCGCGCGCGGTCGAGATGCGGTGGCGGACGGACGACGGCTTCTGGTGGCGGTGCGCACAGGCGTGCCCGTCATGGGCATCATCGGGACGACGACCGGCTCGGCGATCGGCTCGACCGCGGCGGGAAAGGTCGGCGCGACCACGGCGACGGGGGAAGCAGCCTCGACCGGGGCGGCGTTATCGGCCATCGCGGCACCGCCGGTGCGGTTGCCCGAGGAGCGCTGCGAGGCGCTGCCCGAGACCGACAGGAACCCTCCGTTGCTCGCGACGCTCCAGCTGAACGTCAGCGAGAGCCGCTCGCCCGAGATGGAGCCCGAGCCCGATCGGAGGGTGAAGTTCATCCGCATGCTGCGCACGGAGTCGGTGAAGGTGCAGCGCTGCCCAGACCCGAACGAGAGGCCGCTGTCGCCCGACCGGTTGGCGGTGAGAGTGCAGTGCTCGCCGAGGTCGTTGGTCACCCGCACGCTCAGGTCGGTGCGCGAACCCTGACTGATCTCCAGGCGCTCACGGGTGGTGCGCTCTTCGGTGATGGCCATCGGTGACGTCACCGACACCGTGGTGTTGGACGCGACCGAGAAGCTCCCCGCGAACGGGCCCGGCCCGCGGCCCTGCGCCGCAGCCCCGCTGGCGTAGACCAGCGCGGACACCCCGATGCACGCCTGCAGCCACGTCCCTCGTCTCATCTCTTGCATGGTTCCACCCCGACGCGGGAAGATCAAACGCCATTCACTGACGCGTCGCGTCGTCGCTCGGGGGCCCCTCAGCGGGATCCCTCGGCGTCGTCACCGCGGGTGTATCCACGGAGCGTCGATCGCACCCGCAGCCGACCTCCGATGGAGCTCACCGTCTCGCCGACGATCTCGATCGCTCCGACGTCGCGCGCATACCAGGTGGTCGTCTCGATTCGCGACCGGGGCGAGCTTCGGTGCACCTCGACCACCTCGCGGTACTGCTGGTCGCCGACGCGCCGCGAGGCCTCTACGCTGCGGATCTCCACACGCCCGCCGCCATCGGCCTCCCACGAGGTGCCGGCCCGTAGCGGCTCGCGGAGGATGTACTCTCCCTCGCGCAGCACCCCCTCGGGGCGCCGCTCGTAGCGCTCGCGACGGGTGCCACTGCGCACGACGAAGGCCTCGCCATCGACCCCCTCGACGGAGAGCACGTTGAGCACCGTGTCTCCGCCGATGCCGGTCTCGGTGTCATAGCTCCAGGCCATCCCGGCGCGCATCGGGAAGAAGTCCACCGCCCGCGCCGGACCCCGCGGCGGCGCCGCCGGTGGCGCCGTAGCGCACCCGACGAGCGCGAGGGCGATGAGGCCGAGCGCGCGCAGGGCGCCGCTCACCGGTGCCCCAGGTAGAAGGCCGCCAGGAAGGCCATCAGCAGCCCCGTGACGACGAACACCGCGTCGACCCAGGGGTCACGCCGGAAGCGCGCGGCCATCTCCGCGCCCGCGGTCTTGAGCACCGGGTCTTCGCTCGCGAGGAGCGTCGCGGCCAGGGCGCGCGCCCGCTGGTGATCGCCCCGATCGAGCGCCTCTCGCATGGCCCTCACATCGGCGGGCTCTGGTGGAGGCAGGACGACCGCAGCGTCGACGGTGGCTTCATTCATCGTTGCGCGGAAGCTACACCCGCGGACTGCGCCTCGCACGCGACGGAGAACCCGACGCACGCGCCGCCCGGGAGGTTGGCCGCCCATACGTCGCCCCCGTGCGAGCCCGCGATGCGCCGCACCAGCGCGAGCCCGAGGCCCGCCCCGCCGCGCCGGCCCGCCCCCGCGCCGCGGTAGAAGGGCTCGAAGATGCGAGGGAGCTCGTCGTCTGGGATTCCCCCGCCCGGGTCTTCGACCTCGAAGCGCACGAGCTCTCCAACCTGCCGCACCCGCAGCGCGCGGACCCCTCCCCCGTGGCGCTGGGCGTTGCCGATGAGGTTCACCAGCGCCGTCGTGAGCAGCGTGGCGTCGCCCACGATCGGCAGCGCCTCGTCGGGCGCGTCGAGGGCTGCGAGGTCGACGCCTGCCTTGGAGAGCGCGCGGCTCGCGACCTCCGTCGCGTCGAGGCGCACCCGCTGCATCGCCTGGAAGTCCATGCGCGAGCTCGCCAGCAGGTCGCCCACCAGCGCGTCGATGCCGACCAGCTCGTCCTCCACCTCGGAGATGGCGGCCGACCGCGCCCCAACGTCGGCTCCATCGGCGCGGGCCGTCTCCAGCAGGAAGCGCACCCGAGCCAGCGGCGACCGGAGCTCGTGCGAGACCGCCGCGAGGAGCTCTCGCTGCGCGGCCACCTGCGCCTCGATGCGCGCGGCCATGTCGTTGACCACCCGCGCAAGGAGACCGAGCTCGCTGCGACCGTGCGTCGGCAGCCGCGCCCGGCGGTCGAGTCGACCCTCGCCGATGTCGCGCACCACCTCGACGAGGTCGTCGAGCGGCCGCGCCATCCGCCGCGCGATGCCCCCGGCCATGCGCCAGATCACCGCGAGCACCGCGAGGACGAGCAGCGCCGTGCGCCCCCCCCCCCACGAGGGGTCGACGTTGCAGAAGCGCGCCTCGCCCAACACGGCGCCGCCCGGCGCAGCCACGCGCGCCCGCAGGGTGGGGCGCGGACAGCGCGTCGCCGCGACCCCGGCCGGAGCCCGCAGCAGCAGCGTCTCACCCGAGGAGTCGCGCAGCTCGACCCGCATCCGCAGCTCGTCCGCCACCGCGGCGGCGAGGCGCGCACGGCCCTCCGGGTCGCGCCACACCTCCGAGAAGCGGGCGCCCGCGAAGCGCTCCAGTCGCACGCGCTGGGCCCGCCAGCCGCCGCGCTCGCTCAGCACGCCGGTGACGACCGAGGCCACGAGGCCGGTCACCAGGATCACCGCGCCGAAGGCGAAGAAGAGCCGCCGCTGGAGCCGCGACGTGAGGTACCACCAGACCGCGCTGCGCCGCTTCGGGGGCGGTCCGCAGGCGTCGCGCCCGCCGGGCTGGCGTCCGCGGTCGCGCACGGCCTCAGGCGTCGCCTTCTCGGAGCAGCGCATATCCCACACCCCGGATGGTGCGGATCATCGTGGGCGACCGCGGATCGTCCCCGAGCTTCTGTCGCAGGTGCGACACGTGGACGTCGACCGCGCGCTCGCCGATGTTCACGTCGTCGCGGCCGGCGCCCGCGAGCAGCGACTCCCGCGACACGACCCTCCCCGCCTTCCGGGCGAGCGCGACCAGGAGATCGAACTCCAGCCCCGTCAGCTCGACCCGGCGGTCGTCGACCTTCACCTCGCGCCCCGGCACGTCGATGGCGACGCGCCCTGCGACGAGCCGATCGGCCAGCGCCTCGGGCTGCGCGCGCCGGAGCACCGCGCGCAGGCGCGCCAGCAGCTCGCGGGGTGAACACGGCTTCGGGAGGTAGTCGTCGGCCCCGAGCTCGAGGCCAACAATGCGGTCGGTCTCATCGCCCTTGGCGGTGAGCATCACGATGGGGACGTTGCGCTTCGCACGGATGCGCCGGCACACCTCGAGGCCGTCGATGCCCGGCATCATCACGTCCAGCAGCACCGCGTCGATGTCCGCGCGCTCCAGCATCGCGAGGCCGCGGCCGCCGTCGGGCGCGTGGCTCACCAGCATCCCGTTCTGGGAGAGGTAGCTCGCCACGAGCTCGGCGAAGCGGGCGTCGTCGTCGATGTGGAGCACGCGGATGGTCACGCTGTCTCCGCCAAGACTACCAGCGCGGCGGCGGCGCCGGGGCGGGCGCCGCGTTGGGGTTGCGCGCCGCCTCGACGCACACCCGCGCCACGTGCCGCTCGAGGGACTCGCGGCTTTGCCGGTGGGCGCACATCCCGGCGAAGGCCGACCCGTAGCCCAGCAGCACCCCGAGACCCAGCACCAGAATCTTCACGTTTCGTCGCATGTTCATTCTCCTCTGGCTGCCCTGTGCCGCTACGCCCGGTACGGTCCGCGGCCCCAGCGACCCGCGGCGCCGGTGAAGCGCTCGATGTGGTCGGCGAAGGCGCGCCGTTGCCGCTCGTCGAGCGCGTCGTGCACCTTCTGGAGCGCCTCGAAGACCGCCTTCTGCGTGGCCTCCAGGGCCTCGTCCTGCTTCGCGAACGAATCGCCCATCACCCCCTCGTCGAAGCGCTCGCCGCGGAACGCCGCCGCCGCGTCCCCCGCCGTCACCCGCAGCGCGTCCTTCGAGGCCGCCAGCCTCGCCCGCATCGCCTCGGCGGCGTCGAGGATCACCCGCTCCTGCCCCGGCGTCGTCGCGAGGCGCTCGAAGAGCGGCCGCAGCATGAAGCGCAGCGCGGCCCCGTCGTCCCAGCGACCGCCGCCGTGCCGACCCCACGGTCCGCGGCCGTGCTCGTCGCGGTCCCAGCGACCGCCGCCGCAGCGTCCGCCGCCGCATCCCCCGTGACCGCACCGACCGCGCCGAAGCGTGCTGATGAGCCCGATCAGGCAGGCCGTACCAACGATGAATCCCAACATGGTTCGTCTCTCCTCGTCCGCGGGAGCGCACTGCTCGCCGCCGAAGACGAGGGTGGCGACGCTCTGTGAAGCTCCCCCGGGGGCGCGTGTGAAGAAGTGCAAAGCCCACCATCGCCCCTCCCCGCGGCGTAGAGTGCAGCGCTCGCCTCCGGTCCCTCCTTCCCCTCCTTTCCCCCCGCGACACCGCCGTGCACCGCAGCGCCCTCCACGACGACCTCCGCGCCACCCTCGCCCTCGCGCTGCCCGCGGTGGCCCAGTCCCTCCTGCAGACCCTCGTCTTCCTCGCGGACCGCTTCTTCCTCGGACACCACAGCGCCGCGGCCCTCGCCGCCATGCAGATCGCCGGGCCCCTCACCTGGACGCTCCAGTCGGTCTTCGGCGCCTTCGGCGTGGGCACCCTCGCGGTCATCGGCCGCGCGGTCGGCGCGGGCGACCGGCGACTCGCCGCCAGCGCCCTGTACGGCAGTCTCGTGCCTGCGCTGGCCCTCGGACTCCTCGTCGGCGGCGTCTCGGCGCTCGGCCTCCAGCCCCTCGTCGACGTCCTCGGCGGCGGCGCATCGACCGCGGTGCGGGGCGAGGCCGCCCGCTACCTCGGCGTGGTGCTCCCGGCGATGCCCCTGCTCTTCGTGGCGATGGTGTGCACCCAGGCCCTCCAGGCGGGCGGCGACACCCGCACGCCGCTCGCCATCGCGATCGCCACCAACGCCCTCAACCTCGCCCTCAACGCGGTGCTCATCTTCGGCCGCTTCGGGCTCCCGCGGCTCGGGGCGCGCGGCGCCGCCATCGCCAACGTCTCCGCCTTCGCCCTCGAGGCGGCCCTCTCCCTCGCCGCGCTCTCGCGCCGCGACCGGCTCGTGAGCCTCCGCGCCGTGGGCCCGCTCGACGTGCGCGCCGGCATGCGCCGCGTGCTCCGCGTCTCCTGGGGAGCCTTCGGCGAGCGCGCGCTCTATCACACGGGCTACCTCGTCTACGTCCGCATCACCAACGGCCTCGGGCCCGTCGCGATGGCCGCGCACCAGGCGCTGCTCTCGCTGGAGAGCGTGTCGTTCCTCTCGGCGGACGGCTTCGGCGTCGCGGCGGGCTCACGCGTCGCGCAGCGCCTCGGCGCCGGCGACCCCGGCGGAGCCCGCCGCGCCGGATGGATCGCCGCGGGCACCTCCGCCGCGCTCATCGCCGTCGTGGCGGTGTGCCTGTACTTCGGCGCCGAGGGCATGCTGCGGGTGTTCCTCGACGATCCGGCGGCGATTCGCGAGGGCGTCCGCGCGATGCTGCCCGGGGCATTGGTCCAGGTGCCCATGGTGCTCTCCATCGTGCTGCTCCAGTCGCTGCGCGGCGCCGGTGCGACCCGGGAGGCCTTCGGCATCGCCGTGCTGGGATCCTTCGTCGTGCGCATCGCGGCGACGCTCTTCTTCGTGCAGGGCCTGCACCTCGGCCTCGCCGGCGTCTGGCTGGGGAGCGGCTGCGACTGGATCCTGCGCGCCGCGCTCGCCTCGTGGCGGTGGCAGCTCGGTCACTGGGCGCGGGTGAAGGTCTGAGCGGCCCTCCCCGATCGGTGCCCGCTCAGCGGAGCGTCGACTCGCGCCGGATGCGGTCGAGCCAGTCGCGGGCCGTCTCGCGCGCGCCGGTCGGGCGGCTCTCGTCTTCCGCGAGGGCCGAGAACGTGGCCGCGGCCTCCGCGGGTTCGCCGCTGTGGTAGAGCGCGATCGCCCTCATCCGCTGCGCTTCTGCGAGCACGCGGGCCTCGCCGAGGGCTGCGATGTCGCCCACGCGCAGCGCCTCGAGCGCCGGGCCGAAGCGCTCCGCGAGGAAGAGCTGCCGACCAGCGAGGTAGGCCGCCCACGGGTCGTTGAAGGCCTGCGGGTCGAGGCGTAGCCGCGCCATCGCGCTGGTCGGCGACGGGTCGAGCTCTCCGCGACCGATGAGGAGGTCGCGGAAGGCCTCCGCCAGGGGACCGCCGCGGTCGACCATCGCGCGCTTGATGATCAGCGTGCGCGCCTCGTCCTCGTCGAGTGTCGCCGGATCGAGCGCGGCGAAGAAGGGTCGCGCCGCGGCCGCGCCACGCCAGCGCCACACCTGGTCAGCAACCTGCGACCGGACCCGCTGCCCCGCCGCCGGCCCGAGCGCCCTCTCGGCGTCCACGGCGACGGCAGCGGCGCCTGGGAGATCGTCCGCGCGCACCCTCGACACCGCCAACAGCAGCCTCGTGTGGAGGTCGGTCGGGTCGTGGCCCACCAGCGCGCGAAGCTCCCGCTCGGCCGAGACGAGGTCACCCGCGTCGAGGTGCGCCGCCGCATCCCGGCCGAGGTCTTCGAGCAGCAGCGGGCAGGTGCGGCCGAACACCGACGCACGGCGGAAGCGCGTCCGCGCCCGCGCGAGCATGCTCTCCGGCGTCGGAACGCCGCGAAGGAAGGCGTGCCAGCGCGCCTCGAGCGCGGGGAGCGACTCGCCATAGGCCGCGAGGGCGTCGGCGTCGCGGTAGAAGCGGCGGAAGCGCGCCGTCCCCCGGGTGTCGAGGAGCCAGCGGCAGAATGAGCCCGCCGCCGTGTATGCCCGCCCCGACGAGGCTGCGAAGAACCCGAGGCCTGTCAGCGAAGCCACGGAGGGCGTGAGCCCGGCCTCCATCATCGCGCGCGACCACTGGTGCGGGCTCGCGTCGCCTTCGCCCTCCCACGCCGCCGCCACCGCCGCGCCCTCGATCAACCCCGGCGCGGGCATCCAGCGACCGACCGCCGTCACGTGGAAGGGCCCGTCGGCCATCACCCCTGCGACCACGTGCGCGAGCTCGTGCTTCAGCACCGGGTGCGGGAACGGCGCGTACTGGAGGTACACCTCGTTGCGCCAGGGCTTGGCGATGTACGTGTCCGCCGCGCCCATCAGCTCGCGCTTCTGCGCGGCGTTGGCGAACAGAAAGACCGTGATCGGCGCGCGCTGCCGCACGCCGAAGGTGTCCTCATGCTGCGCCACACGGACGTCGCAGTCGCGCGCGGTGAGCGCGGCCTGGTGGGCGTCGATGGAGCGGTCGTACAGCACCACGCATCGGCGCGAGGCAGCGCGCCGTTCGAGGGCGCGGGCGATGTCCGCCGCGTCGTGCCGGTGTCCCAGGAGGGGACCCGCCGCGTACACGCCCGCGCCGATCGCCGCGCCGATCGCGAGGGGCAGCCACGCGGCGGCGCGAGCCCGGAGGCGGGCGGACGACAGGCGTCCGCGGGGTGCGTCCCAGGCGCCGACGAGGAGCGACGCGGCGGCGACGATCCAGCCGACGGTGCCCAGGCGATGGGTCACGTGCGCCAGCGTGAGCGGCACGCGCTCGTCGTAGATGGCGCCTGGAAAGAATCCGAAGAAGGGGTCGAAGGCGAAGATGGTCGGCGTCAGGTAGAAGCGCGCGAGGCTCCACGCGACGAATGCCGGGACGAGCAGCGCGGCGGCGGCGGCGGCGACCCCGCGGCGCTGGACGGCGGCGCCGAAGATGGCCCCCAGCAAGCCTGCCAGGACGGGTCCGGGGAGCGCGAAGAGGAGCGCGTACACGGCGCCGGTCGCGGGCGCGCACGCCGGCGCGACGGCAGCGCGCGCGAGGACGACGAGCAGCGGAGCGAGCGCCAGGGCGAGGGCCGCGAGCGCGGCCGCGACGGCAACCGCGGCGCCGTCGTGGCCGCGGGCGACCCGAGCGACGCGCACCCCGACAACGGCGCCCGCGACGCTGGCGAAGAGGCCAGCGGCGAGGCTCGATGCGTACCCGACGTGGTCGGTGAGGTGGTTGGTCCAGAGGCCGAAGCCGAGGGCGACGGAGGCCGACGCCGCCACGCGCACCCGCCAGGACGCGGCGAGCGCGGCGCCGAGCGACGTGGGCGGCGGGTCAGCGTCCGGCTTCGAGGGGCGGGTCGTCGTCATCGGAGCGCGGCGGAATCGACGGAGAAGCCGGGCGCTCCAGCAGCGCGAAGGCGAGCACCTCGTCGATCTTGCTGCAAAGGTCGATGCGCAGCTCGTCGCGCACCTCCTGGGGGATGTCCTCGAGGTCCTTGCCGTTGCGGGCAGGCAGCAACACGTGCTTGATGCCCGCCCGGTGCGCCGCGAGGACCTTCTCCTTCACGCCGCCGATGGGGGTCACGATGCCGCGGAGGGTGATCTCGCCGGTCATCGCCAGGTCGCTGCGCACCGGTCGCCCGGTCATGAGCGACGTGATGGCGGTGACCATCGCGACGCCAGCGCTCGGACCGTCCTTCGGGGTGCCGCCCGCGGGAACGTGCAGGTGGATATCAGTGTTGGCGAGCAGCTCCTGATCGATGCCCAGGTGCTCGGCGTGCGTGCGTACCCAGCTGAAGGCCGCCGCGACGGACTCCTTCATCACGTTTCCCAACTGCCCCGTGATGGAGATGTTGCCCTTGCCCGCATACTTCGTGGCCTCGATGAAGAGGATCACGCCGCCCACCGGCGTCCACGCGAGGCCCGCAACGATGCCCACGCCCGGCAGCCGCTCGGCCCCCTCTTCGAGGAACTTCGGCGGCCCCATGACGCTCTCCACGAAGGCCCCGGTGGCCACCTCGTGGACGTCCTCGCCCGAGGCCACCCGCACCGCGACCGCGCGGCACACCGCCGCGATCTCTCGCGTCAGGTTGCGCACGCCGGCCTCGCGCGTGTAGCTCTCGATCAGCGCAGCGTACCCGTCGTCGCGCCACTCAAGGCGCTCGCTGGTGAGCCCGTGCTCCTCCAGCGCCTTCGGGCCGATGTACTCCTTCGCGATGTGGAGCTTCTCGAGGCGGGTGTAGCCCGCGATCTCGATGACCTCCATGCGGTCGAGCAGCGGCGCGGGGATGGTCTCCCGGTTGTTGGCCGTGCAGATGAACATCGCGTGCGAGACGTCGTAAGGCACGTCGATGTAGTGGTCGACGAAGGTGCTGTTCTGGTCGGGGTCGAGCACCTCGAGCAGCGCCGAGGCGGGGTCGCCGCGGACGTCGGCGCCCATCTTGTCGACCTCGTCGAGGATGAGGATGGGGTTGATGGTGCCGGCCTTCTTCATGGCCTGCACGATGCGCCCCGGGAGCGCGCCGACGTAGGTGCGCCGGTGCCCGCGGATCTCCGCCTCGTCGCGTACGCCGCCCAGCGAGATGCGGACCATCTGCCGCCCGATGGCCCGCGCGATGCTCTTCGCCAGCGAGGTCTTGCCCACGCCAGGCGGACCGATAAAGCAGAGGATGGGGCCGCGGCCATCCTTGCGGAGCTTGCGCACCGCGACGTACTCGACGATGCGCTTCTTCGGCTTCTCCAGGCCAAAATGGTCTTCGTCGAGGGCGCGTCGCACGGCCTCGACCTCGAAGCGGTCGTCCGTCGAGCGGCTCCAAGGGATGTCCGCGAGCCACTCGATGTACGTGCGGGTCACCTGGTACTCCGCGGAGTGGCCCTGCATCGCGCGAAGACGACCGAGCTGACGCTTGGCGACCTTCTCGATCTCGTAGGGGAGCTTCGCCTTGGCGACGCGCTCGCGGAGCTGATCGAGCTCCTCCTCGCTCTCGTCGGTCTCGCCGAGCTCTTCCTTGATGGTCTTGAGCTGCGCGCGGAGGATCTCCTCCCGCTCGCTGCGCCCCATCTCGCCGGTGACCAGCTGGTGCACCTCCTTGCGGACGCGGTGCAGCTCATGGACCCGGCGGGCGAGGTGGTGAGCGAGGCGCAGGCGCTCCTCCAGATCTTCGGCTTCGAGCACCTGCTGCCGGTCGGCCGGGGTCACCGGCGGCGTCGGGAGGTGCAACGCCACGAGGTCGGCCAGCGACCCGGGCTCCGCGGCGTTTTCGGCCACGGTGACCAGCTCGCGCGGCACCGGGGGCGAGAACTCGCCCAGCGCCCGCGCGACCTCCCTCAGCTCGCGGGAGATGCGCTCGATCTCCGGGCTGCGGGAGAGGTTCTCGTTGACGCGCTGGATGCGGCCGCGGAGGTACGGCGACTCGCCGGCCATGCCGACCAGCTTCATGCGCGCGATGCCCTGGAGCAGCACCGAGTAGTTGGAGGCGCCTAGCTTGATGACCTTCACGATGCGGGCGACGGTGCCCATCTCGTAGAGGTCACCGAGCGTCGGGTCTTCGGTGTCCGGCGACTTCTGCGTCACCACCGCCACCAGTCGCTGCTCCTGGTGCATCAGCTCTTCGACGAGGCGCACGGACCGCGCGCGCCCCACGTTGATCGGCACCACGGCCGCGGGAAAGAGCACCGCGTTGCGCAGCGGCAGGATCGGGAGGACCTCGATGGATCCTGGACCCGCACTCGTAGATTCGTCTTCTCGCGTCACAGTGGGGGAACCGTAGGAAACGCGGACCCTTGTTGCAAGCCCGCGCGCACATCTCCTTTGATTCTTCCCGCCCGAAGCGACGCGTGATCAACCCGCTTGACGCTTCACCTTCGCTGCGGGCGCGCCCGGCGCCCTCCGGACCGGCGCCTTGCGACGGACGCCGATAAGACCGAGGCGCGACATCACCTCGGCGGTGAGGGCCTCGTAGTCCTCGCGCCCGCGGCCACCCTCCGGCTCGTGCTCGAAGATGGTCTTCCGGTGCGAGGGCGCCGCCTTGTGGTGGGTGTTCGCGCGGATCACCCCCTCGAAGACCTCCGCCCCGAAACGGGAGCGCAGCAGTTCCTCGACCTCCGCGGTGATGCGCTCCCGGCGGTCGACCATGGTCAGCAGGTAGCCGAGCACCTCCGCCTTCGCCCCGGCCCGGTCGCGCAGCCGGGCGAGCGTGTCGCCGAGCAGCTTGAGCCCCAGCATCGGGAGGTACTCGCACGAGACCGGGATCAGCACCTTCTCCGCCGCGACAAGCGCGTTGACGGTGAGCAGCCCGAGGTACGGCGCCGTGTCGATGACCACGACGTCCATGGCCTGCACCGCGGGGCAGCGGAGCGTACGCTCGAACACCCGCTCGCGGCCGAAAGCCGACGCGAGGTGCAGGTCGACGAGGGCCATCGCCTCGCCCGCGGGCGCGAGCGATAGGTTGTCGATGCGGGTCGGCACCACCGCGGCGTCGAGGAGGCGGTCCTCCATGAGCACCCGCGCGACGTCGACCACTCCCTCCGCGGGCGTCATCCCAAGGCACGCGCTCGCGCTCCCCTGGATGTCCAGGTCGACGAGGAGGGTCTTGAGACCGCGCTGGGCGAAGCCCGCCGCGAGGTTGACCGCCGTGGTCGTCTTGCCGACGCCACCCTTCTGATTCGCGACCGCGATGAGGTGTGGGGATGCCATAGGGGCCGGGACCTCCGCACACGCGACCACACCCGGTCAAGCTTCTGTCCGCCCGCCTTCGAACGGTGGCGCCGTTTAGGGTTGCGGTCCGGGCGGGCTCGCGACTAAAAGCTGCCGGCGCTTTGCCTTGGCTCTTCAGATTGGCTTACGGAGATCCATCGTCGGATCGACGACGAATTACCTGTTTCGCTGGCGTTACGGAGAGACCCTGAAGATGTCCAAGGCACAGTCCCAGGCGGCGTGGTTGATGGTGGCGGCGACGTCCGTGGCGGGCTGCGAGCATGCGATGGTGGGCAACGCCACCGCACTCGTGCTGACCCTCGGGCTCTTCGTCGGAACGCTTCAACTGGGCCGCCAGCGCGCGCCGCAGAGCAGCGCCGCCGAGGCGACCACCGCCTCGACCAGCGCCCACGGCTGACCTCCCCGGTCTGCCGCATGTCCGACCTCCGGTCGATCGGTTTTCGGAGCGTCGACGAGTTCACCCTCGGCGACCTCGACACCCTCTGGAACATCCTCCGCGGCGACTCTGCGATCGATTGGCGGCGCCTCCACCTCGGCGACCGCTACGACGCCGAGGAGTTCCTGCGGGTGCAGGAGTTCCACCCGGAAGATCCGCAGGACGCTGAGCGCCTCGACGCCATCAAGCGCGAGGCCATCGACTACCTGCGCCGCAACTTCGAGTACCCCATCCCCGCGCCCATCGAGGCGGGCACCGTCGAGTCCCTCCTCCGCGTCGCGTCCGGGCGCGGCCACCGGCAGGTGTGCGCCTGCGTGATCCTGAAGGTCATGCACATCATCCACCACCTGCAAGGGCGCGAGCTGCTCTTCTCCCTGCCCCTCTCCGACGCGCAGGTGTTCCAGCTCGTGGAGGCGAAGATCTTCCGGGTGATGGGCGAGATGCTCTCGTCGGGCCTTCCCATCGTGCAGTTCAAGGGCGGCCGCAAGACGCGCGACTCGCTCTACACGAAGCTCTTGTCCAAGAGCGAGACCATCGCCGCGCAGATCTACGACAAGCTGCGCTTCCGCATCGTGACCCGCGGCCCCGACGACGTGCTGCCGGTGCTCAACTACCTCTCCCGGCGGCTGTTTCCCTTCAACTACGTCCTTCCCAACGAGAGCAAGAACACCCTCGTCAACCCGCGCGAACTCGTCGCGAAGCACCCGAGCCTCGGAGCCCTCTTCGACCACCCCGACTCGCACATCCGCAGAGACGCGGTGGCCCAGCTCGTCGACAACCGCTTCAGCGCCCCGAGCTACCGCGTGATCCATTTCGTGGTCGACCTCCCTGTGCGCCTCCCGCGCGAGGTGCTCGACCGCGCGCCGGAGAACGTGCGCTCCCTCGGGCCGGTGGTCTTCGTGCTCACGGAATTCCAGATCGTCGACCACGTGACCGACAGCATGAACGACACGGGCGCCGCGTCGCACCACGAGTACAAGGAGCGCCAGCGAGAGGCCGTCCGCGAGCGCCTCCGGCTCGCGCGCCCGCGCGGCAGCCGCTACACCCGCCCGCCGCCCCGGCGCTGAACCCCGGCCGCTCAGGGCGTCTCGGCGAACTCCACGTCCACCGCCCGCGCGCCCGCGCGGCGCACGAAGACCCGCCCCCGCTCGTCCTGGCACACGTCGCCGTCCGCGGTCACCCGGCTGCACGCCGTGAAGCGCCCGGCGGTGGCCCGCAGAGGCGTCACCACGCAGTCGCGCGCCCCGCATGCGCTCGCGCCGAAGCGAATGTCCGCGGCGATCCACATCCAGTTCGCACTCCCGATCGTCGGGTTGTCCCGGCAGCTCATGGCCACGAGGCCGTCGTCGACGCTGCCTACCGCCGCGCGCGTGAGGCCGCCGCAGCTCACCGCCAGCACAGGGTGCACGACATCGTCGGTGGGGTCGCTCCCGGCGCAGAGGCCGTGGTCGCGATAGAAGTTCACGCCCACGCGAAACGTCACGTCGTCGGGCGGATCATCGACCGCCGCGTTCTCGGAGAAGCAGAAGCGGGGGTCGCGCCCGTCGGTGACCGCCGGATCGCAGACGAGGTTGTCGACGTCGAGGCGAGGGTTCCAGCACCGGCCGGCGGCGCGCCACATCTCGCCGTGCGGCGGCGGTGAACCCTCGCAGAGCTCGCTCGTCGCCGACGGGGCGAAGCGGGTGTCGCGCTCGTCCGCGCTCCACCGAACGGTGCCGCCGGGCGAGCGCCCCGTCTGGAAGTAGCAGTCCTCGGCCGTAAACCACCGCGACGACTGCACCCGCCGCCGATCGATCAGCGCGAGGTGCAGGTCCATGTCGGCGCCGACGGAGTTGATGCCCCCCTTGCGGTCCCAGTCGAGCTCGACCCGCAGGCCGCGCCCCTGGGCGTACAGCGGGAAGGTGCACCGCCGCACGCCGCTCGGGCGGGTGGACTCCAGCGTCAGGGCATACCGCCCCGCCCTCGGGACCGTCACCCGCAGCGCCGCCCCGTCACCCGACGGCGCAGGGCACGGCGTGACCCCCTCCGGGCACGCGAGCGTCCAGCGATACGCCGTCGCCGCGGGATCGATCGTGCGACCGTCGTAGCCAAACTCGATCAGTGGCACGGCCCCCGCGCTCGCCGGGCAGGCGATCGCGGTGTCGCAGCCCGCGAGGCCCTCGTCCGTCGCTCCGTCGCAGTCGTCGTCGCGCTGGTTGCACGTCTCCTCGACCGGGGTCGTGGCGCCGCGGCACTCGTTGCCGATCCACGCCGCGAGCTCGGTGCACCGCGCCACGCCGTCGCCGCAGGCCCCCACGCCGCGCCGGTCGGCCGCGGCCGGGAAGCACGGCCGCATCTCGCCCGGCGTGCAACCGCACAGCTCGTCGACGAGGCCGTTGCAGTTGTCATCGATGCCATTGCCCATCCCGCGCCCCCCGTCGACGTCCGCGCCGCAGCGCTCGACCGGGCCGCAGGGCGGCGCGCTGCACGGGTCGACCGGCATCACGTCGAGGCCGGTGACGATGTCCCGCGCCCCGCCGAGGTCGCTCGCGGCGTCCGAGACCACGAGCGACCCGTCGATCGGGAGGCCCGACGGGCGCGCGGCGTCCGTGCAGGCGCCCAACGAGACCATCGCGAACAAGCCGCCGACGAACGCGATCCTCACGGCCGGACCATAGCGCGGCCGACGCGCCGGTGTCGCACGCAGCCGCGGCTTGTCATCGTCACGGCCGCGACGATAGCTTCCGTCGCCAACCGCTCCATGCGCACCCGCCCCGCATCGCTCGCCGTCGCGCTCGCCCTCGCTGCTGCGGCGCCCGGTGTCAACGCCCAGCCCGCGCGACCGGCCGCCCCCGCCCCTGCCGAGGAGGGACCGCTGCTGCGGGTCGAGATCCCTGGTGAGGCGCAGCTCCGGTACTCGGGCCTGACGGACATCCCCCTCGCCACGACCCCGGGCCGCTTGGACCAGGCGCCCACACTCGGACAGAACCTCTTCTTCGAGTCCTGGCTGCGCCTTCGCCCGCGAGTCTCCATCGGCGATCGCTTCCGCGTGCTGTTCCAGGTCGACGTCGCCCGCGCGGTTGTCGCCGACAGCCCCGCGGTGGACGTCGGCCTCGCGCGCGAGCCCCGAGGCGACACCTTCCCCTACGGCGCCTTCGACGTCCGACAGGGCTACGTCGAGTGGGAGTCCCCCGTTGGGGTGTTCCGCCTCGGGCAGCAGGGATTCACCTGGGGCCTCGGCGTCATCGCCAACGACGGCGACCGCGCCCCGGTGTTTGGCGACTACCGCTACGGCGACCTCGTCGAGCGCGTCGCCTTCGCCACCCGCCCCGGCGGGCGAGACTCCGACCTCACGGTGGCCCTCGCCGGAGACCTCGTCTACCGCGATCGCATCGCTTCGCTGGTCGATGGCGACCTCGCGATGCAAGGCGTCGCCGCGGTCTACTACCAGGACCACCTCTGCCGAGCCGACTGTGACCGCCGCCGCGTCGGCGCGCTCGCCACCTACCGCGACGTCTCCTTCCGCGAGGGCGACCACCTGAGCGTCTTCGTCGGCGACCTCTTCGCCCACTGGGACTGGCCCACCCCCGACCGCGCCGGCAAGGTCTTCGCGGGCGCCGAGCTCGCGGTGATCGGCGGCTCCACCGACGCCGCGCGCACGACCTACGTCGACGCGCACGACGTGCTCCAGTTCGGCGGCGCGGCCCGCATCGGCATCGAGCGCCCCGGCCGCTACCGCTTCGCGGTCGAGGGCGGCTACGCGTCGGGTGACCGCAACCCCGTCGACGCCACGCAGCGCCGCTTCACGCTCAACCCCAGCCACCGCGTCGGGCTCATCCTGTTCCCCGAGCTCATCGCCTGGGAGACCGCCCGCTCCGCTGCCATCGCTGGCGACCCGGCCCTCGTCGCTCGCGGCGCCAACGGGCGTCGCCTTCTCCCATCCAACGGCGGCGTCACCGGCGCCGCATACCTGTACCCCACCGCGGTGATCAACCTCGGGCGACGCTTCGACCTTCGCCTGGGCGCCGTGCTGGGCGTGGCCACCTCCGACTGGGTCGACCCGACCTCCGTGCAGATCTACGGCACCGCCCGCAACTACCGCGGCGGCGACGCGTCGAAGCGCGACCTCGGCCTCGAGCTCGACCTCGGCGTCCACGGCCGCTTCCCTTTACCGGGTGGGGTAACCCTGACCGGCGGCGTGCAGGGCGGCGTGCTCTTCGCGGGTCGAGCCTTCGACGACGCGGCGGGGCGAGGGCTCGGACGCGTCGGCATGGCCACCGCGCGGCTAGGCATGGAGTTCTGATCGACCGACCCATCGGATAGACTCCCCGCCGCCATGCGTGCGCGATGCCTCGTCGGTGCGATGTTCCTCCTCGGTGCCTGCGAGGGCGGCGCCCCCGTCGATCAGGCCCCTCTCTCGGCGGCCTCGGCGGACCCATCGCTCCGCGGACCGATGGTGCGCTGGGACCTCGGCGCGCGCCCGCTCCCGGAAATCCCTCTCCCAAACGACGTCGCGACCTTCCCTGATCGCACGTCGCCGACGGGCGTACGCCTCAACGCGAGCCTCGTCGCGCCGACCGCCTTCGAGTCGCGCATGCGCGAAGGCTTCGACAGCCTCGACGGGTGGGGGACCTTCCAACCGCTCACGGTCGCCTTCGACGACGAGATCGACCTCACCAACCTCACGCGCCGGATGCGCGGGGACGACCACGACCTGCGAGACGACGCCGTCTACCTGATCAACCTCCGCACCGGCGTGCCCGTGCCGCTCGACCTGGGCGACGGCAACTTCGTTTACACGGCGAAGAACCGCGACGGCTACTACCCCAACGACCCCCGAGGCGGTCAGAGCAACCTGCTCCTGGAGACCCTCAGCGAGGACGCCAACGGCAACGGCCTCGTCGACCCTGGCGAGGACACCAACTTCGACGGGGTCGTCAACCGCGCGGCCGTCTTCCCACGAGGCGCCAACCCCAACGACGGCCTCACGACCTTCTGGGAGCCCGACACCCGCACGCTCATCCTCCGCCCCATCGTCCCTATGGAGGAGCGCACCCGCTACGCCGTCGTGCTCACCAGCCGCCTCACGGGTCGCGGCGGCCGCGCCGTACGCTCGCCCTTCCCCTCCGTCGCGCACCCCACGCAAGCCGCCGACCTCGAGGGCCTCGACGCCACGCTCCGCGCCCTCCCGGACTACTACGGCCGCCTCGCGTACCGGCCCCGCGCGGGCGACCCCAGCGACGGCGCGCGCGTCACCTTCGCGTGGACCTTCATCACACAGACCACCACGAGCGACCTCCTCGCGGTGCGCCAGGGCATCTACGGCACTGGCCCCTTCGCGCAGCTCGCCGACGTCCGGCCCGCCCTGCGCCTGCGCGAGCTCAACGCCGGCGCCGGGTGCACCGCCGACCAGCGCGACCGGCCGCTCGTGATCCGTGGGCCGGCGCTGGCCAACCTCGCGCGCAACCTCGCCGAGGCGGTCGGCGTGCGCGGAAACCAGCGCGACGCCCTGCTCCAGTCGTTCCGCTGGGTCGACTACATCGTCCTCGGCTCGTACCGCACGCCCTTCCTGATGGGCGATGCCCGCGACACCGACCCCCACGCCCGCTGGTCGATCAACGCCCGCACCGGCGCCGTCGACCACCTCGGCGCCGACACGGTGCAGTTCGGCATGGTCGTCCCGAAACCCCTGGCGGGCCGCCGCGCCCCCTTCCCCGTGGCCTTCTACGGTCACGGCTACACCGGCAACCTGCTCGACGCGCTCGGCCTCGGGCCGCTCTTCGCGGCGCAGGGCATCGCCACCGTCGGCATCAACGCGATGTCCCACGGATTCGCGGTCGACGAGGGCACCCGCACGCTCATCGCCACGGTGCTCCGCGGCATCTGCAACGCCGGGGTCTCCGACGCGCTCGTCGAGAGCCGCGCGCGCGATCTCAACGGCGACGGCCTCGCGGACTCCGGCGGAGACTTCTGGACGGCGTACGTGTTCCACACCCGCGACGCCCTGCGGCAGTCGGTGCTCGACCACATGCAACTCATCCGCGCGATGAGGGGATTTGATGGCCGGGCGCAGTCGCTCGACGACCTCAACCACAACGGCCGCCTCGACGACCTCGCGGGCGACTTCAACGGCGATGGCGTGGTCGACGTCGGCGGCCCGGAGGCTCCCTTCTATGCCACCGGGGGATCCCTCGGCGGGATTCTGTCGATGACCCTCGGCAGCGCTGACGCAAGCGTCCGTGCGGCGGCGCCCATCTCCGGCGGCGGCGGCCTTACCGACGTCGGTATTCGTTCGACCCAGGGGGGCGTCAAGGAGGCCGTGATCCTGCGTGTCATGGGACCGCTGGTGGTGTCGCTGCCCGCGAGCTCGTACGCGCCCGACGGCGGCCGCACCCGCACCGCGTGCCGCGCCGACCAGTCCACCCTGCGCTTCATCGTCCCCGACGTGAACAACACCGGCGAGCTGGAGTTCGCCTGCCTCGACCGGGCGGAGCTCGCGCCGGGCGACGACGTAGTGCTCACCAACGTCCGCAGCGGCACGTCGCGCTGCGCCCGCGCCGGGACCGACGGGCGCTTCCGCCTCGGGATGCCCTCCAACCTCGACGACCGACTGGAGCTGCGCATCCTTCGCGGCGAGGCCGTCACGGACTTCGGCTCCTGCGCGCTGCGCCCCGACGCCTCGGTGAAGCGCCTCATCAACCAGATGAGCGTTGTCGAGGGAGACTGCGACGTGCACTGCGGGCACATCCCTCCCACGCTCCAGCCCGACGCGCGACCGCGCCGTTGGGCCGCGCGGGGCGCGCCGCTTCAGAGCCCCGCCGAGGGTATGGGCATCCGCCGGCAGACCCCCGACATGCGCCGATTCCTCCTGCTGGCGCAGGCGGCACTCGACGCCGGCGACCCCATCAGCTTCGCGCCGCTCTACTTCCTTCGCCCGCCGGCCGACCATGGCACCCACGGCCTCCTCGTGGTCAACACCGTCGGCGACCAGGCCGTGCCCTTGAACACCGGCAACGCCTTCGCGCGAGCGGCCGGCGCGATCCCGTTCATGGCCCCGGCCACCACCGCCCTTCACCCCGCGCTCGCCGACTACGCGGCGCCGCAGGGCCTCTTCGACCGCTACGCGCGAACCCCCAACCGCGTGCTCATCGACCGCGGCGTCCTCGAAGGCCTCGCCCCCCTCCAGCGCTTCCCGGTGCCCTCCCGGCCCGACGCGCTCTTCGACGTCGACGACCTCGACGAGGGCGCCCAGGGCTTCGGCGAGCAGCGCCTCGAGAGCCCCCTCCGCCTCGCGCGCCGGGCGGTGCGCGCGACCAACGCCGCCGAGCTCGACGCCGCGTGGCTCCCGACGCTCGCCCCCTGGAGCGGCGACACCGGGCCCACCGTCGCGGTGCTCAACGCGTACACCCAGCCGGGGGGCGCCCACTCGTTCGGCGTACCCGACCCCGACCTCGCCTGGGACCCGTCGCGCTACCTCATGAACATCATCGGCCGCTTCTTCGCGACCAACGGCGCAGACCTGTACTACCGCAGCCACCCCGCGAACCATCAGTGCGCCGAGCGCGGCGACTGCGACTTCATCGCGCCCGCCCCGGCGCCCTGAGGCTTACAGCTCGGTGTATTCGCCGAGCGCGCGGAAGCGCTGGTATCGGTCGTCGCGCAGCGCCCCGGGGCCGAGGGCGCGCAGCGCGTCGAGGTGTCGGCCGAGCGCCTCGTCGACCCGCCGCAGGGCTTCTTTCGGGTCGCGGTGCGCGCCCCCGACGGGCTCGGAGATCACCTCGTCGGCCACGCCCGCAGTGAACACCTCACCAGCGGTCATCCGCATCGCCCGCGCGGCCTCCGGAGCGCGCGATCCGTCCTTCCAAAGGATCGACGCGCAGCCCTCCGGGGTGATCACCGCGTAGGTGGCGTGCTCGAGCATGAGCACCCGGTTGGCGACGGCCAGCGCGAGGGCGCCGCCGGAGCCTCCCTCGCCCAGCACCGTGGAGATCACCGGAACCGTGAGCGACGACAGCTTCATCAGGCACTGCCCGATGGCCTCGGACTGCCCGCGCTCCTCCGCGCCGAGCCCCGGAAACGCGCCCGGCGTATCGACGAAGGTGATCAGCGGGCGGCGAAAGCGCCCCGCAAGATCCATCAATCGAAGCGCCTTCCGGTAGCCCTCCGGGTGGGGCATTCCGAAGTTGCGCCGGAGGTTGTCGCGCACGCCGCGGCCCTTCTGGTGACCGAGCACCACCACGGGCTCACCCCGGAAGCGCGCGAGGCCGCCGACGATCGCCGGATCGTCGCGGAAGGCCCGGTCGCCATGCAACTCGATGAAGTCCTCCATCGTCGCGCCGATGGCGTCGAGGGTGGTGGGCCGCTCGGGGTGGCGGGACAGCCGGACGCGCGCCCATACCCCGAGGTCGCCGAAGAGGTTCTCCTCCAGGCGACGTGACGCGGCCTCCAGGCGCTCGAGCTCATCGGCCAGATCGGCGTCGGCGCCGGGGAGGCGCACCGCGGCTTTCAGCGCCTCGATCCGAAGTTCCAGCTCGCGCAGAGGGCGCTCGAAGTCCAGGGCCGCCATCAGCGCTCGCGCAGGACCTCGAAGACCCTCACCGGCTGGGCGATGCCCTTCGGCGAGATGGGCTCCAGCTCCTCGACCTCGAACACATCCTGCACGAGCCCCCAGGTGTTCTCCGAGAGCAGGATCTGCATGCCCTTCGCCGCCGAACACAGGCGCGCCGCGAGGTTTACCGGCGCGCCGATGACGGTGTACTGCATGGCCTTCGAGCTCCCGATGTACCCCGCGACCACCTCGCCGGTGTTGATGCCGACGCCGATCTCGAAGCTGGGCAACCCCATGCTCTCCCGCTCTCGGTTGAAGTTTCGCAGCTCGTCGAGCATCGCGAGGGCGCACTGCACGGCCCGCACATGGTCATCCGGGCCGGAGACCGGCGCGCCGAAGAGAGCCATGATCTCGTCGCCCACGAACTTGTCGAGCGTGCCCTCGAAGCGGAAGACGATCTCCACCATGCGCTCGAAGTAGTCGTTGAGCATGAGCACGATGTCCTCCGCGCGCATCGTCTCCGAGCGCGAGGTGAACCCGCGGATGTCCGTGAAGAGCATCGTCGTCACGCGGGGCTCGCCGCCCTGCTTCAACTCCAGCTTGCCCGACACCACGAGCTCGGCGATGGCCGGCGAGAGCAGCCGCTGGAACCGCGCCCGCGCCAGCGCCTCCTGCTCCAGGTGCTGCGCGAGCGCGGCGTTGGCGATGAAGAGCGCCGCCTGGTTGGCGATGTTCGTGAAGAGCTGCAGGTCCTTCTCGCCGAAGGCGTTGGGGTTCTGCGAGTCGACCATCATCACGCCCAGCAGCTCGCTCTTGTGGAGCAACGGGACCGCCATCGAGCTGCGAATGCCCGTCATGATGATGGACTTCGACTCGGCGAAGCGCGGGTCGACCTTGGCGTCGCTGGAGAGCACCGCGACCTTCTCCTTGACCACCTGACCGACGACGGCGCGCGACGCGACGAACTCCTCCGGCCCGGCCCGCTTGGCCCGCGAGCAGCGCGGCTTCAGCTCGCCGTCCTCGAAGAGCAGGATCACCCCGCGGTCCGCCGAGAGCAGGTCGAACGAGCGCTCGAGGATCTTCTCCAGCAGCCGGTCGAGGTCGAGCTCGGCGCCGATCGCCCGCTGGAGCTCGTACGAGATGCGCAGCTTCTCGTAGTCGCGACGAAGCACCTCCACGTCCTGGAGGGAGCGCTCGGGCAGGAACTGCTGCATCTCCGCGGCGATCTTCGTACGGACGTGCGACTCCATCTGCGCGCCACCGATGGTGACGTTGCGCACCGCCTGGAGCGGCTGCGCCACCATCGGGGGCGCCCCCATCGGGCCCGCCGGCGAGGCCGCCGCGCGCGGCGGAGCGCCGATGGGCGGGACGCCCCGGGACACCGGATTGGCGACCATCGGGGCGCCCTGCGAGGGGACGACAGCGGGCGGTGGTGCGGCGACGTCCTGGAAGACCGCGCGTGTGTTGCCCAGCGCGAGCTGATCGCCGTGGGACAGGAAAGACTCCCCGGCCACCCGCTGCTCGTTGACGTAGGTGCCGTTGAGCGAGCCGAGGTCACGCAGCACCCAACGGCTGCCGCGCAGCTCGACGACGCAGTGCTCCTTGGACACGATCCGGTCGAGCAGCTGGATGCTGTTGTTCGGGTGGCGCCCGAGCGAGTTCACCGTCGCAAGGTCTCGCTCTTGGGGACCGTCGGGCCCGATGATCACCAGCTTCGCCATGGCCTCGATGCGCGCTCGAACCCGCGGGTTGCGAGACTATGCCCCTGCCGGTGAAAATGCCACCGCGCAGAAGCTCACTGCCCCACGACCCCGAGCGCCGCGAGACCCTGACGGATCAGGTCGGCGCGCATCCCATACTTGAAGTTCGACCCTCGGTTTACCTCCACCTCCCGGCGCTGCCCGTTGCTGGGGTCGATGACGATCTGGCGCTCATCGTCCGCCAGGCTGCCCGCGTTGATGCCTACGACGCTGCCGCTCGGCAGGAAGATCGGGCTGCCCGACGACCCGCCAGAGGTCTGCGCGCTGTGCTGTAGCTTCTGCGCCGCGGCCGGCTGCGCGATGCCGTCCTGGAAGTTGGTCACGCGGTTGATCAGCCCGAGCGTAATCGTCGCGACCGGTGAGGCTTCGTTCATGGTCATCCCCGGGAAGCCGTAGACGAACACCGCGTCGCCCTCGTGCAGCGCAAAGAGCTCGGCCTCCGTCGCCAGCCGGGCGTAGGTCGGCAGCGTGCCGGTCACGCGCACCAGCCCTACGTCGTACCCCGTCCCGCCCCGCGAGAAGCGCGGGTCGCGGAAGCGCGCGTCCATGTACACCGGTCGGGCATCGAGCACCGCCCCGGGGGCCTTGTTGCGCAACGCCACGATCCTCGACCCGCGCGCGATCTCGTCGTTGGCCACCACCACGCAGTGCGCGTTGGTCGCGATGATCTCCCGGGTGATCGCGAAGCCCGTGCAGAAGCCCTGCGTGCGCGGCCCGTCCGGTCGCTGGTAGGCGAGGAGATAGATGGCGTTCTCGTTCGCCGCGGCGAGGCGCGAACCAGCGCTGCTCGGATCCCCGCCCGCGGGCACGGGCACGGCGACCTCGGACTCGCGGCTGCGCGCCCGGTCGAGCACCAGGAAGGCCCCGAGCGCGATCGACGCGATCACGAGCCCGGACAGCACGACGATCGCGAGCTTCAGGCCCGTGTTCGACCGCCGGGCGTGGGAGGCCACGATCGCCTGGTCGATCATCAGCGCGACCGTCCGCCGTCCGACCTGCGCGCCCGCGGGCATGGCCGCGACCATCGCCTGACCCACCGATCCCGACCTCGTCTCCCCCGGCGCCGACGGAACCTGAGCCATCGCTACGGTGGTGCCCACGGCCGGCGCTGATGCGGGCGGTCGCACCGGAACGAAGGGCTTTGCCTCCGCATTGGCTGGGAGCTCTACGCGAAATCGTGGCCCCGCCCCCCCAAGGACGAGCAAGTCTCCCGGCCGCAGGGCCTGACGCTGCTGGATGCGCGTACCGTTGAGGAACGTGCCGTTGCGGCTCCCGAGGTCGCTCACCATCCAGGCCCCGCCCTGCCAGGCGAGCTCGCAGTGGCGGCTCGACGCATCGAGGTCCTGCTGAGGGTCGAGTGCGAGCTCGTTCTCCGGTGCGCGGCCGATGCGAACGCGCCCGCCATCGAAGCGCCAGAGTCTCCCGGCCTCGGCGCCGCTCTCTTGGAACAGCCGGATCTCCACGGTGCCTCGGATCGTACACCCGCGCGCGGAGCGCGGTCAGTCCTGCGGGGGGACCGGGTGGGCGGGCGCCCCGGCATCCGGCGCGCCGGCCGCGTCGCCCCACGACGGCGCAGGGACCAGCGTGGGCACGGTACCTCCGTGGGGGGTCAACGGCGTCACGGGCGGGGCGTCGTTCGCCACCGGCGCAGGCACCGCGGCCGACGACCCTTCGCGGTGAAACAACTTCCACGCACCAAAGGCCAGCAGAACCAGGGCGACCGCCGCGGCCAGCCACCCCACCCAGATCCCTGTACGGGAGACCGGGAGCACCGCGACCTCGCTGTCGTCGTCCCGCTCGCCCACCGCGATGACCTCGTCGGCTGGCGACTTCGTTCGATCGTCACGCTGCGGCGGGTACGAGTGGGCCTTCTTGACGTCCGAGCCCGGCGGCGGGAGCGCCGGCACCTTGAGCGCCGCCGATGCGCTTCCCACGATGGGAGACTCGACGGACTCCGACAGCACGAAGGCGTGGTACCCGACCGGCTCGTCATCAGACGAGACCGCCGGGAGGTCGCCGTCAAAGCGGGCGATCACGACGGTGATGTTGTCGTGCCCGCCGGCCTCGTTGGCCGCGTCGATCATGCGCTGGCAGCACTCCGCCGGGTCGTCGATCTCCGTGATCGCCTCCTGGAGCTGCTCTTGCGTGGCGAGCCCGGAGAGCCCATCCGAGCACAGCAGCAGGGCATCGCCCCGGCGCAGGTCGATGAACGAGAGGTCGACCGAGACAGCGTCCGCGGTGCCGAGCGCCTGCAGGATGATGTGGGCGTGCTCGTAACTCTCCGCCTGCTCCTCCGTCAGGCGCCCGGCCTCGATGAGCTTCGAGACCAGCGACTGATCCTTGGTGATCTGTCGCAGCCTTCCAGCGCGGAAGATGTAGGCGCGCGAGTCTCCCACCTGACCCACGAAGAGGGTCGAGCCGAAGACGCCGGCGACCGTCGACGTCGTGCCCATCCCGTGCTGGTTGCGGTTGGTCTTGGCCGCGAGGAAGATCCGCGCGCCAGCCTCTTGCACCGCGGTCACCAGCGTCTGCGCGAACTCGTCGGCATCGTCGGGGGGCGAACTCTCCTGCATGATCGTGTGGATCACGTCGATCGCCATCTGGCTGGCAATCTCGCCCGCCAGCGCGCCACCCATGCCGTCGCATACCGCGAGGAGCAGCCCCCGCTCCCCCACCCGGATCGAGTCACCGACCTCCTCGCCGCCGCGCTTCTCCCGCGTGAGGTCGGCGAGCACGAAGTTGTCCTCGTTGTGATCCCGGATGCGTCCGACATCCGTCGCGCCACCGATGCGCACGATCACCCGCCGGGGCGCGGCGGGGGCGACGGGCTCCGCGGGAGCGGGCTCATCGCCCAGGGTGTCACCAGGCGGCGGACTGGACTCGAGCACCATCGCCGGCTCCGAAGCGACGACCGGCGCCGCCGGGGACGAATCAACCGGCGCGTCTCCGGAAGCGAGCGGGGGCGTCTCGACCGCCGCGGGCGCCTCCGGGGCGACTGGCTCCTCCACGTCGCTCCCACTCATCGGGCGCTTCCCTGCGCGGCGCCGGCGACCGGACCGCGGGGCGAGGCGTCGAAGCGAAACAGGTGGTGGCCGATGCGGAAGACGTCACCATCGGCGATCTCTCTCTCGCCGCGGAACAGCACGAGGGTGCCGTTGGAGCTCCCGAGGTCCCGCACCTGCACCCGTCGCTGGTTGCGGTCGACCTTGAAGGCCACATGCCGCCGAGACAGAAACACGTCATCGGTGAACACGACGTCGCCGGACTCCCGACCGATCACGGTCTCGTCGCGATACAGGTGGAAGACATCGCGAGGGATACCTTCGCTGGTGAGTTGAACGAGGCGCGCCAGCCGGGGCTGCTCGGGGGTGCCGAAGAGCATCACCCCGTAGTTCATCACCGGCCCCAGCGACACCTCGCCGTCGCCGAGTAGCTCCAGCCGGAGCACCTGCTGCCCCACCAACACGACGTCCCCGTGCTGGAGGTCGACCGGCTCGCGGATGCGATAGTAGATGCCGTTGACGGACCCGAGATCGCGAAGGAAATGCCGTTCGCCGCGCTTCTGGATGCGCGCATGGCGGGGCGAGAGATAGGGATCGTCGGGCAGGGTGATGTTGCCCTCGAAGCGTCCGAGGTCGGTGACCGCCGCTCCGATGCGGTGCACCGGACCCTCGGAGCCGTCCTTGAGGATGGTGACGAGCTGCGAGCCCACCTGCGCCGCGACCGCGCCAAAGTTGTCCGTGCGGCTCTCGGCGCGAGCCGCGCCCTCACTCGCAAGCGCGGCGGCGACGGCAGGCGCGCTCGCTGCCGACGCCCGGGGCGGCAGAGCTGCAGCGGGAGCGAGCGAGGCGTCGCCGCCTACCGCCACGATGTCGGCTGCAGGCAGCCCGCAGACGCCGCAAAACGACATCGAGCGATCGAAGCCTGTGCCGCAGCGAGGGCACGGGACGGAGGCTGGGGACGGGGCGATTGCATGCGCAGGTGCCGAGGCTTGCGATAGCGGCGGCACCGGCACCGGCCCCGCGGCGTGGGCGCCCGCCGGCGCCGGCGCCACGACCAGCGCCTCCCCGGAGGCGCGGAGATCGTACCCGCACATCCGACAGAAGCGGACGCCGGGAGGATTGTCGACGCCGCAACGCGGGCAGTGTTCGAGGACTGCCGCGGCAGGCGCAGGCCCGGCCGACGCCGACGCGAAGGGAGCGACCTGGTGAGCGGCGATGTTGGCGGTCTCGCGGAGCTTGTGGCCACAGTCGAGGCAGTACACTGCACTCGCTGGATTCACCCGCCCGCAGTTCGAGCACTGCATGACGACCGGAGTGGACACCGCGGCGCCACCCACCGTCAAGCAGAACCACGGCGCAGCACGAGGTGGCCTCAGGGTCCGCGGAATGTCGCGGTCACGTAGCCGCCCAGCAGCACGGTGGCGATGCCGCCATCGCTCCGGCGCACCCCATCGCCAGTGTCGAACGGCACGAGGAATCTGAGGGCCTCGAGGCGCCCGACGAAGCCGAGGTTGACGAAGGGGGAGAGGTAGTAGCTGCCCCCCAGCGAAGCGCTGATGGCGGGCCCGAGGGTGGTAACCCCGAAGCGCTCGCCGTACGCGACGACGCCGCCGCCCAGCCCGAGGAAGGCTTCGGCGTTGGACCCCGGCGATGCATACACCCAGCGGTACTCGAAGCGAACCTGCTGCAGCGTCGCGGAGGCGAAGAGGTTGCGGGCGTTCCGCACGGAGAGATCGTAGCCGATGAGCCACTCTCGCGACGCAGAGGTCCGGCGGCCGATGGCGACCGCGATCCCGCCGCCTCCCCCGAGCGGGCAGAGCGACAGGTCGTTGGGGCAGACCGCGTCGGCACGGAGAATCGCTGAGGTCGCGAAGCCCACGACGAGGAGCCGATGCGAGCGGTACGGCGCCTCGCGGTTCGACGGGAGGGTGTCCTGCGCGATCGCCGGAGCAGCGCCGAGGAGGGTCGCCCCTCCGAGCAGCAGGGCGCAGCTTTGGATCGTCATCGGATGCACGCTTCCTGAGGATAGGAGCCTTCGCCCCAGCCCTGCCAGCGGGGACGGCATCGAAGCGTTGTTGACAACCTCATCGCGGCTGTGATTGATCCCCAACGCACAAGGAAACGGCCATGGAAATCCTTCTGGACAAGCGTGCGGTTAAGCAGATCCGGCTCTCGGCGCAGGACGCCATCGAGGAGGGCGATACGGAGACGCTCCGCGACGACATCCTCGACTCCTTCAGCGAAGATCAGGTCGAGGAGATCGAGCGTCGCATCGACACGGACTTCTACGACTTCCTCGGCGACACCTTGGAGGAGTGGTCCGGCGAGGACGTCGACGAGCTGCTCGACCTCCTCGAGTCGCAGCTCGCGGACGTCGGGGTCGAATTGAAGTTTGAGTCCGTCGAGGCTGCGGACGACGACGCAGACGATGACTTTGACGCGGACGACGACGACGATCTGGACGCAGAGGAACCCGTCGACGACGAGGACTGAGCGTTACCCTCCGCGCGCGCACCCGACCTCGGCCGGGAGGCCGCCGGCGCAGCCAACCAGCGCCGCCCGCGCCCGCGCGGCGAAGCGACGACAAGGAAACTCCCTCGCGAGGGTTCTCCACACCCGGCAAGCACCCTCCGGATCACCTCGGCGGCGAAGGGCGGCCTCCTCCCAGAGGGCGTCATCCCTCCGGAGCGACGTGAGGTGTTCAGAATACACCCGGTGGTATGCGTCGGCTGCCCGGCTCGCGTCGCGAAGGTCGTCACGGAAAATCTCTGCCTGGAGCATCGCTCCGTCGTCGAAGCGCGGCGCGGCGTAGCTCCCGTTTCCCCAGGACGACTCCCGAACGGAGAGCATCCGCGAGAGCGTTTCGATCGCCTCGCTGGGGCGCCCTCCCGCCCGCTGCAGGCGGGCGAGCGCGAGGTGCCCGTCGTCCCAGTGGCTGTTGTGGGGGTACGGAACCGCTTGGACGACCTCGGTCCACGCAGCCTCAGCCGCGGCCTGGTCGCCCACGGCCTCGACCCGGGTCGCCCGCTCGGCCAGTACGCTCTCCAACAGTAGCGATCGTCGGATTCGCGGGTCGCGCGCGAGCGCCTCCAGCCAGGCCAAAGATGCCGCCCGCGTCGGATCGGGAGCATCGAGCGCCCGCAGCCGCAACCGCAGGGCGCCGCGCGCGGGTCCGGTGTCGGGCGCGTCCTCGATCATCATCGCCAGGGCGCGATGTGCAGCGCCGACCTGGTCCGGCGACGTTGACTCGAGGCCCAGGGATGCCAACTCGAGACGCGAGCGGGGTCCATGATCCCACGCGCGGCCGCGGGCAGCGACCGGCGACAACAGGCGTTGGGCGCACTCGCGGTCGCCGATCCGCCGACATGCCATCGCCGCTCGATACCGGGCATCGTCCTGGTCGCGCGCCGCCCCGGTCGCCAATGCCGCGCGTTCGTAGGCCTGCGCAGCCTCACGGAACCGACCCGCCCGGTACGCGCGATCTCCCTCGGCGACGCCCGCGCGGTATCCGTTCGCGCTCGCCAAGCAACCTGTGACGACCAGGCCCAGGGCCATCCCCAGGCGCGCCGACGGGTCGGCGTTCACGCCGCGAGCGCCCGCGCGACCTTCCGAATCACCTCCGCCGCCACCATCGCGTCGGCCATCGACACCTCGAGGTGGGTCACCGCACGCAGCCTGAACTCACCGAACGCCGACAGGAGCACGCCATGCACGCGGGCATGGTCTGCGAACTCGTGGGCATCGACCCGTCGGCTCGGAATCAGGTCGATCATCACGATATTGGTGTCGGGTGCGACCGCGGTGACGTCTGGACATCCGTCCAGCCCATCGGCCAGGGCGCGCGCGGCGCTGTGGTCGTCGGCGAGACGATCGAAATGGTGGTCGAGCGCGTAGATGCCAGCGGCAGCCAAAACCCCGACCTGGCGCATGCCGCCGCCCATCCTCTTGCGCAGCCGTCGCGCCTCGTAGATGTGCTCCCGGCTGCCGACGAGCACCGAACCCACGGGGGCGCCCAGGCCCTTCGACAGGCACACCGAGATCGTGTCGGCCTCTCCCGCCACTTCAGCAGGGGTCAGCCCCAAGGCAACCGACGCATTGAACAGCCGAGCGCCGTCCAGGTGCACGGCCAGACCAGCGGCGTGCGCGGTCGTGACGACGGCGCGGCAGACGCCCAAATCGACGATCTTCCCGCCGGCCCGGTTGTGGGTGTTCTCGAGCACCAGCGCACTGGTCTTCGGGCACCAGTCGACCCTGGGACGCAGCGCCGCCCGGAGTTCGTCGGGCGTGACCTCGCCGCCGGTCCCCACCGGCACTAGCTGTATACCTGCGAAGGCCGCGGCCGCTCCCGACTCGTACCAGAGGCAGTGGGCCCCGTCGGCCACCAGGACCTCCTCGCCGTGACGGGTGTGCAACTGGAGGGCGATCTGGTTGCCCATCGTCCCCGACGGAACGAACAGGCCGGCCGCCCGGCCCAGCAGGGCCGCGACCCTGCGCTCCAGCTCCGCAACGGTGGGGTCCTCTCCGAATACGTCGTCGCCGACGACGGCGGACGCCATGGCAGCGCGCATCCCCGCGGTGGGACGAGTCACTGTATCCGAGCGGAGGTCTATGGTCCGAGGAGGGGTCATCGGGGCCTGTCCTACAGAATGCCGACCGCCACGCCAACCACCGACATTCTCTCTTGCAACACCAACGGGCTGTGCTAGAAGCGGCGCTCTGTTCGCCACCCTAGCTCAGGGGTAGAGCAACGGTTTCGTAAACCGTAGGTCGAGGGTTCAAATCCCTTGGGTGGCTCCAGTACATCACGACAGATTCGATAATCGTCTCCCCGGGGGGGCAGACGACCACGGATCGATGGTGGCCATGTCCCTCGTGATCAACCCTGGTTCGCATGGGATGCCTGACCGACCCAGACCGGCAGGTCACGGAGGGGTATGCGCGATGCCCGAATCGGGCAAGGGGGGGTGACCAATCGCGTCACCCACATGGGGTGGCCGATCCGAAGGGGTGCGGTCGGGAGGCCCCCGCTGCCATGGACGGTTCGTTGGAGCTCTCCGGAGATTTGGCCTCAACCGTGGCCGACAGGAGCGCGCCCTCAAGGGCTGGCATGTTGACTGCAACCAACTCTTCCGTCCAATCCGAGGTTCTGCCGGTCGAGTGGTTCGAACTGACAGATCAATCAACGGACGGAGGGTACTTCGATGAAGCGTTCCATGAAGAAGGTTCTCGCTGGCTTCACCCTGGTTGAGCTCATGATCGTCGTGGTCATCCTCGGCATCCTCGCGGCGGTCGCGATTCCCGCCTTCACCCGCTACGTCAAGCGGTCGAAGACCAGCGAGGCCACTGGTAACATCTCGAAGATCTACCAGGGCGAAGTGAGCTACTTCAACCAGTCCTCGGAGCAGAGCATCGCCAGCTTCGCGGCAGCCTCTGCGACCCCGACGGGCGCCCCCTCGGCGTCGAAGTTCGCGGCCCAGCCCACGGCCTTCACCGCCAACTCGGGCTGGAGCGCGATCGGCTTCTCTGTCGACGCCCCGCTCTATTACCAGTACTCCGCCGCCGCCACCGCGTCGGACTTCAACGCGATCGCGATCGGCAACATCGACGGCGACGGCGTGAGCTCGACGTTCAGCCGCGCTGCCGCGCTGAACGCTGGCGAAATCCAGGGCGCTCAGATCGTCATCCAGAACGAACTCGAGTGAGTTGCTGTCTCACCCCGGGGTGAGAGCAACCGACTTGCTTCCTCCCGCCGTCCTCGCCTCCTGAGCCTCTCCGATCCTTCCTCGCCCACAGCACTCCACTGTTAAGCAGGGATCCGGAATTCCCCCCGATAACCGTCAGCACGCCTTCTCCTCGTGGCTCTGGCGCAGCCGAATCTTCACTGCGCAGCCGCGACATCGCAGCGCGAGATTGTTGAAGACCGCAACGAGCGCCTCCTGTCGGCGCCGATCCGCCGCCGCATCGAGCGCTTTGACACAGAGGGTGAGCTTGCCGTCTTCGATGCAGGTGATCGCCGGGCGGTCGAGCAGCAGCGCGAAGACGGTGTTCGGCTCCATGACGTGCACGGCCTCATCGTCGCTGCCGTAGAGCGCCAACGAGAGCGCGTTCTGGGTCAGCAGATGCAGCTGCTTGGCGAGGCGCTCGGAGCCGCCCACGACGCGCGCGTTCTTGAGCGTCGCGTTCTCCACCGCCGCGACCTTCGCCGCTCGCGTCGCCTCCACCTGCCCGACGGCCTTCACGACCGCGGCGAGGTTCTTCGCGCCGGCCGGCTCGGTCGCCAGCTGCGCGACCTTCGCGCGCAGTTCGAGTTCGCGCCCATGCAGTCGCTCCACGGCGCCGTCGACGCCGCGGCTCGTCGTCATCTCCAGCGCGCGTGTGCGGTTGCGGCCGAAGCCGCGCGACAGCAGCGCCTTGATGAGGTTCTCCATCGACGGCCAGCGCGACTTGTAGTCGACCGTCAGCGTCCGCAGGTCTGACTCCGTCAGCGGCACCGCGGTGCGGAAGCAGATGCCTCGCTCGCACGTCGGGTCGTCGGGCCGCGCCGAGACGATCGCCACCCACGGGCCGTCCGCCATCGTGCCGCCGAGTCGCAGGTCGGGTCGAAACACCAGCGGACTGCCATGCTCGGAGCGCATCGTGGCAGCATGGAAGCGCCACAGCTCGGCGCTCTCGCGGCCGATCGTCAGATACGGAATCTCCCAGTCCCACGCCATTGTCAGCGTGCGGTCGCCGTTGGCGCCGCGGTCCCAGATGTGGACGCCGACGTGCTCGAGGCACCACGCGAGGCGCTCGGGCTCCGCGTAGAGGTCGACGAGTCCGTCGTGCAGCGGCGACGCGGGCTTGTGCCACGAGAGGTGCAGAAACAACGTCGGCCCCGACGGGATCGCGACCGTCGTCAGGCCGAAGTAGGCCGCCGCGAGGAGGCGGTTGCCCAGCCGGCCGATGGGCGCCGCGTGCGCGTACTTCTTCGTGTAGTAGGGCTGGTCGGTCAGGTCGGTGTGGGCGACGACCGGCTCGCCCATCGCGCACACCGCCTCGTCGACTTGATCCCACATCGCCTGGGCGACGCGGGCCGAGCAGCCTTCGGCGTCGAGCTGATCGGCGGCGCGCCGCAGCGTGCTCTCGTCGTAGGCGCGACTGCGGCCGGTCAACAGCGGCTCGGCGCCGGCAGCGCGGGCCGCGCTCGTCCAGCCACCCGGATGCATCGCGCGCGGCACCAGCGCCCCGAGCCACCGCGCGATGCGCGCGGCGGGGGCGCCCTCGGGATGCGCGGCGTAGTGATCGCTCGCGATCTCGGTGAGCTCGTCGGCGACCAGCGCCGGGAGCAGGATGGTGCCTACCTGGGCGGCGATCGCCGGGGGCGCGGCGCCTCCGGCCGGACCGTGGGCAAAAGGGGGGACAGACGGGGCATCGTCTCCACCGGTGAGGTGTCGTGCGCGGGGCGGCCCCCGCCGCGGCGAGGCGCCTGGATCTCGGCGAGCACCGTGCGGATGAGTGCCTCGGAAGGCCCGGTGCGGTTGTGCTCGCCGAACCAGCGCAGGATCTCGCCGGAGCCGATCGTGGTGGGCTCGCGTGTCTGGTACAGCGAGAAGTACGCCTCCAGGATCGCGGCGTGGTTGTCTGTCAGGTGATCCCAGGCGAGAGCGGCGGCCTTCTTGCGCGACATGGCCCGCACGACTCTACCGCGGCGGGAGCTCCGGACCTACGCCCGCCGCGAGCTGATGGTATCGACGCCCCGAAAACAAGGCGACCGGAGGGCGGCGCCGCAACCCGGTTAATTTCATCCGAATCTGGATGTTATCGGAACGGCGGACACTTGTACCCGTTCCGCAAACCCCGTAGTCCGCGCATTCCACGCCCCGCGGTACGCGCATGCGCATGGCAGACACCATCGGCATCGTGGTTCGCCGCACCCATTGCGAGTGGGCGCGGCTCGTTCGGAAG